>ERZ842401.1362-NODE-1362-length-35145-cov-20.195725_pt1 | contig 35145 bp, 28 predicted proteins | sample MGYA00521270_ERZ842401 | MGnify/ENA primary metagenome ERZ842401 (study PRJEB31892, sample SAMEA3878208) | bioreactor metagenome | biome: Moose rumen | place: Sweden | collected 2011-10 | study: EMG produced TPA metagenomics assembly of the PRJEB12797 data set...
GAGGAACTCCAGGCGACGGTCTTGTCGGTGGCGTTCTCGGGAAGCACGGTGGCGGTGAGGGTGGCGGTGCCGCCGACGGAAAGTTCAAGAGAAGGCCTGTCGAGGGTAACGCTCTCGACCGCAACGACTTTCTTCTTGACCGTGACGGAGCAGGTGGCAGTCTTCTCGCCCGCCTTTGCGGTGACGGTGGCGGTGCCTTCGGCGACGGCGGTGACCACTCCGCCCTCGACGGTGGCGACAGCCACGTCGGAGGAACTCCAGGCGACGGTCTTGTCGGTGGCGTTCTCGGGAAGCACGGTGGCGGCAAGAGTGGCGGATTCGCCCTCGGTGAGCTCGAGAGCCTCCACGTCAAGCGTAACGCTCTCTACCGCAATGACTTTCTTCTTGACTGTGACCTTGCAGGTGGCGGACTTGTCGCCAGCCTTCGCGGTGATGGTGGCGGTGCCTTCGGCGACGGCGGTGACCACTCCGCCCTCGACGGTGGCTACGCCGGTGTTGTCGGAACTCCAGGCGACGGCCTTGTCGGTGGCGTTGTCGGGAGCCACGGTGGCGGTAAGGGTGGCCGACTCGCCCTCGGTGAGCTCGAGAGCCGTAACATCAAGCGTAACGCTCTCTACGTCAATAACTTTCTTTGCAACAGCCACGGCGCAGGTGGAGGAAACGTCGCCGGCGGTGGCGGTAATGGTAGCGGAACCTTCAGCCACTGCGACAACCTCGCCCGTAGCGGAAACGGTGGCGACCTTGGTGTCGGAAGACTTCCAGGAGACCGTCTTGTCGGTGGCGTTGTCGGGAGCGACGGTAGCCGTGAGCTGGGCCACGTCACCCTCTACCAGCTCGAGGCTGGTCTGGCTCAGAATGACGGAAGTCACCTTTACATACGGATCCGTGACGGTGACGGAACAGGTGGCGGAGAAGGTGGAGATTTTTGCCGTGATGGTGGCGGAACCAGCCGATTTGGCGGTAACTACGCCTTCTGCAACGGATGCGACCGCGTCGTTGGAGCTGCTCCATGCGACGGAACCGACCGCGCCGGCGGGCTCCACGGTGGCAATGAGACTGGCAGAGCTGCCGGTTTCGAGGGCAAGCGAAGTCTGGTTCAGCTTGACGCCGGTAGGCTGCACTTCCTGCTTGCAGGAAATGAAGGCAATGGCGACGAGCGCCACCGCGACGATTTTAAGCAGTAAATTCTTTTTCATGGTATGAGATATTAAATTACATATTCAACTTTCGCAAGTCCTTTTCACTGTCCTGCCGGCTATTGCGGCAGTTTTTCAGATGCAAAGGCCCTCGCACATTTTTTGTTCACGTTACCCCATCCCTAAATCCCTTCCCTCGGGGAAGGGACTTTGTCGCCCTTCAGGCTCCGGAAAGAGGTTGTTTCGCATCTGCGAAACTTAAATTACATATACTTGTTTTCCTTGTTCCAGTCTTTGACGGGCGGGATGATGCCGAGGTCGATGACCTCGTCGCGCATCTTGCAGAGGTGGTCGTAGGAGGAGCGGAGCGCCTTCATCTCATCGGGAGTGCCGACGGGCATGGTGTAGCGGACGCCGGAAGCGTCGATGGTGGTGGGCATGGCCATCATCACCTTGGAGAACTCGCCGCAATCGACATAGCAGCCGGCGGGCCAGGTGAAAGGTTCGCCGCCCATAGCGGCCTCAATCATGCGCACGGCGTTGTAGGCAGGGCTCTGGAAGGAGCTGCGGCCGCGCAGGTGGATGATGGCGGAACCGCCCTGAACGGTGTTGTGGCGGATTTCCTCCCACTGGCTGTCGCTGAGATTGAACTCGGCGACGGGCCTGCCGTCGACAAGGGCTTCGGAAGCGAAGGCAGCCATAGCCTCGCCGTGACCGCCGTAGGTGTAGGCGTTGGTGACCTTGCACTGCTGCACCCCGCAGGCCTCGGCGATTGAGGTCTGGAGACGAGTGGAATCAAGGGCGGCAAGGGTGGTGACGCGGCGCGGGTCGAGCCCGGAACGGAGAAGCACCACCAGGCCGGTGATGTCGGCGGGATTGAAGATGATCACGACATGCTTAACGTCGGGGCAGTACTTTTCGACGGCCTCGCCGAATTCGGCGGCAATCTGGCAGTTGCCCTTGAGAAGGTCTTCGCGGGTCATGCCCTCCTTGCGGGGAGCTCCTCCGGAAGAGATGATGTACTTTGCATCCTTGTAGGCGACGGCGGGATCGGTGGTGGCGGTGATGTTGGCGCCGGGGAAGGCGCAGTGGTTCATTTCGGCCAGGACACCCTTGAGACCGGGCTCATAAACGTCGTAGAGGCACAGATTGGGAGTGAGACCAAGCATGAGGGCGCTCTGGGCCATGTTGGAGCCTATCATTCCGGCGGCTCCAACTATGACCAGCTTTTCTTCGGTTAAATATTTCATTTTCGTGATTTTTGAGATTTCAATTCGGATTTAACAAAGGTATAAAAAAAAACATTATCTTTGTACGTTAAATATGGCACTTCTACTTACCAAAGACCTCGACGACGACGGCCACTCGCGATTGGGCGTGTGGCACATCACCGAATCCGAATCGGAGCTCCGCGAGCTCACCAGCATCCCCTCCGACGAAATGGAGGAAATCTCATTCATCAAAAGCGAATCTCTCCGCAAGCAGAAGCTGGCGGTGAGGGCCCTGCTCGACTGCATGTTCGACGAAAAGGTGTACCTTTCGCACCACGACAACGGCAAGCCCTACATCGAGAACAACGCAGTGAACATCAGCATCACCCACACCGACAGGTACGTGGCCCTCATCCTCGACGACCACGACGACGTGGGCATAGACTGCGAAAGCCTCGACCGCGATTTTTCGGCGGTTGAAAAGAAGGCGCTGAGCGAGGAGGAAATAGAAGACCTCGAAGACGAACGCCGCAACGAGCAGCTTGCCATCTACTGGTGCGCCAAGGAAGCCGTGTACAAAAAAATCTCGCAGTACCACGTGGATTTTGCCGAGCAGATCGAAATCGACTCCTTCCGCCCCAAGGGCGAAGGCGAACTGGAAGCCACCTTCGTGCACAAGGACGGCTACGAAGAAAGCTTCCAGCTCAATTACATGACGTTCGACCGTCACGTGCTGGTGTGGACCAGCGGCGAGGATTAGCAGGCAGCATCATTCCACCAAGGTTCCGGCCACAGTAAGAGTAATGTGGCTGCGTTTTTCATTGCTCGTAATTACCATGACCTGCTTGCTGAAAGGCCCCGCAGGCATCTTGCGGCTGACGAAGGTTACCGTAAGAGTGGCGCTCCGCCCCGGCTTGAGGATATCCTTTGAGAATTCGGTTTCGGTGCAGCCGCACATGTGACTCACAGCGAGTATCTGCACGGGGCCCTTCCCTACGTTCTTATATTTGAATTCATACTTTGCCACGCTCCCGCAGGGCATTTCGCCTTTGTCGATGGTGGTGGAACGGAACTCTATCATGCCCGGGACGGCAGAATCGGAAGAGGAGTTCCGGAGCGAGCAGGACACGAATACAAGCGCGGCGAGAGCGACAAACAAAGTAAGACGAAGGAGACTGAGAGAGGATTTCATGGTGCAATTATAGCAAATATTACCCATAAAAAGAAGGGCATCTTCTTTCGGAGATGCCCTTCAAAATTGAGAGTCGATTTATCAGTCGGCAGGCTCGACGGTGATCTTGATCATCTCGTCCTTTGCGGTCTCGTACCAACCCCAGTCGTAGTTGACCTTGACGGGCACCCAGATGTGGTACTCCTTCTTAAGGTCGGTGCCGAGGTTCCTGTAGGTCAGGTAGCCGTAAGGTGCGTCGGTCGCATCGTAGTCCTTCCAAACCTTGTTCTTCGCATCCCAGTACTTCGCAGTGAAGTCGGCTGCAGCGTACTGCACGAGCTTGATGTCGCCGGACAGCGTTCCCGCGGTGTTGAAGCCGCCGTCGGTGGTCGCATTGTCGGTGATCACGACGATCGTGTCGATTCCGTAGTAATCCCACAGACCTTCCTCGTCGGCGAACTTGTGGTTACGCCAGTCGTACAGGTCTACCAGATCGGTCACGTTGATGTACGAACCGGGATAGTTGAACGTAGCGTGGTCCTTGAACGGAACGGGAGACTGGGTCGTCGCGTTGATCGGACGGAGGAAGTTGCCGCGGAAGTAGCTCGCCTTCTCATCGCCGAAGCTGATGAGCAGAGTCTTCGCTGCGTCGTCGCAAACCTCGCCCCATGCGCCGAAGTAGGTGTACATCGCGCCGGTGTTCAGCAGGCTGTCTGCGTAGGACGGGCCGTCCTCGCCGCCGTAACCGAATTCGAGACCGCTGTCCTCAGGATCATTGCCGCCGTATCGTACCACGCTCCAGCGCGGTGCGGTCGCCTCGGGAGCCTCGTTCCAGATCTCAGCGATCTTCACGTTCACGGTGGCTGCGTGGTCCTTGTCGGTGCCGAACTTCACGAGGGTGAGCTCGAGGTTCTGCATGTTCAGATCCGGGTCGGCCTTCACCTGAGCGGGAGTGTAGTTCGTCTTGAAGGTTGCATAGTACTTGCCGATCGAGGTGATCTTTGCAATCTGAGTGGCGTCGAAGTAGAAGTTCACGTCGGTGATACCGGCATCCACGAAGGTCTGGTCGGCAGCCGTGGCGTGAGTGTTCGGGTACTTCACGAACGAGGAGTGCAGGTTCGACCTCAGGGTGTCGACATCCGTGGCGTAGGCCATGTCGGGGATGGCGACGTTGAACTCGGTCGCGACGCCGTTCGGAGCGGTGGGCTCTTCAGTCCAGTAGCCGGGAACGAAGTTCGCGGTGGGAATGTTCGTGTTGAAGTCGTCGAACGCAGCCACGAGGCGGATCACGACGGTCTTGCCGGTGGTCGGGTTCAGATAGTATACATGGTGGTACAGACTGTCGGTGCTGATGTCCTTCGGAAGAGCGTCAACAGCGGCAAGCAACGCATAGTTATACTCGGTTTCCCAGATGTCCTCGGCCCATACCTTCCATGCAAGCACGTGGGTGGCCTCGGTGCCGGTCACGCTGCTGGGAGCGTTCTCGACGACCTCACCTGCGCAGTCGATAGCCTTGAAGACATCGTACAAGGGATTGGTGGCGTCCGGGCAGTGAACGACGGTGTCGCGCACGTCGGAAGGATTGCCGAGATAGTCGGTCCAGCTGTCGCTGCCGGTGAACAGGGCGTGGAAGTCGTCCTTGCTGTAGCCGACATAGTTGTAAAGGAGGACGTTGGTCTCCTCGACGCTGGTCACGCGGGTGACACCGGCGCAGTCGGGATTGAAGCCCTTGATGACGCCGTCGACAGCCTTGGTGTAGACGTTAAGGGTGATGCCGTAATCCTTCTCCTTCTCGATCTTGTCGACGATCTGGAGCTTGATGTAGGACACCCACACGATGTCGTCGCCATGCATGAGCTTGACGCGCACGATGGGAGTACGGCCGATGGCGGCCTTGCCCTCGGTGCCGTAGACCTTCGGAGTGAGGACGCCGTCGGCGGTGAGGTCGAAGAAGTTGATCTGGTCGGTCTGGGGAGTGCCGATCTTGTAGTTCTTGACGGGCTCGAACTTCCAGCTCAGGCCAAGCTTGTCCATGTCGAGGTGGTACTCGCCATAGACCTCAACAGCACAATAATCATAAGCGTTGTAAATGCCATAGTAGGGGCTGAAAGCCGGATGCCTCATCAGCCACCAACCATAGTAATACATCCAATAAGGCATCTTCGAGCTTCCATAGTAGCCGTGAGGCTCAACGATGGTCTTGAGGTCGATGGAACCGTTGTAAAGAACGACGGTGTCGCAGGTGGCGTGGGTTTCAGCCATGGTGGGATCGCCCATGCCGGCAGTCCAGAGGAGCTGGGTGTCGAGATAAGCGGACTCGTCATAGCCGTACGGGCCATAACCAGCTACGCTGGGCATCCAGAGAGACCTGTAGTGCGCATCGGCATAATCGGGCTTAGTAGGATCAAACTCGGAGTGATGATCAACAGCAACAAGGCCGGGCTCGGCGATGGTGGCACCCCAGATGGGGCTGTATTCTACACGGGCGTAGTCGGAAACCACGGTGGTCTCTTCTTCGTTGTCCTTCACGACCTTGAGGGCGGCGATGTCAACAACGCTGTAGGCTTCGTTCATCCAAGCGTTGAGGTCGGCACTGTTAATACGGTCGTAATCGGGACCCCAAATCTGGGAAAGGTCGAAGGAAATGAGGTTGACCTTGACAGTGAGGATGCCGTCTTCGCAGCTTACGAATTCGGGCTCGATGTCCCAGATGTCATCCTCGAGGTTGTTGCTCCTGGAGGGAACATCGTTCTGGATGACGAACTCAAGGAGATCATCAGCGGTAACGACTGCGGAAGCGGGATTTACATGATATTTCACAAGCACATCGGGAACGATGGGGCCTTCCATGGCAATAACGCCGTCGCTGCTGACCTGAACAGCCCACCTTTCAGAGGCGCTGTCGAGCTTTGCGTCGTCAGCACCGCCAATGGCGAGGGGATAATACATGAAAGCGTCGATAGGAATTGTTTCGATACCGTCGACATACATGGGAGGTATGAGAACAAGGCTGCGAAGCTCGTTGGTGAGGTAGATGATGAAGTCGGAGGTTTCGCCGTTCTCATCGGGAACGTTCTTGAAGGTAAGGGTGCCGTCTGCGGTGTTGTAGAGGGCATAGGTGGGATTCTCGGTGGAGGAGCCTTCGGCCTTCACGCCGGTGTTCTCGCCGTTGATGTACCAGTAACCATCCTTGATTTCGATGGTGGGAGTGGTGCCGTCCTTGCCGTCCTTGCCGGCTGCGCCGGTAGCGCCGGTAGCACCGGTGGCGCCGGTTTCACCCTGCGGGCCCTGGGCTGCAACGCCGGTGTCGTTACCGTCGATGAACCAGTTGCCGTTGGTGCCGATGGTGATGACGGGAGAGGTGCCGTTGGTACCGTTGGTGCCGTCCTTGCCGTCCTTGCCGTCCTGGCCGTTAGAAACGTCGAAGGAAGAACCATCGCTCAAAGTAACATGCCAACCGTTGGTAGTTGAGCTGACGCCGGTAATGACCGCGCCGCCGTCAATCTTGCTCTGCAGGGAGGAAATCTTGGACTCAAGATCGCTGACCTTCGAATAAAGGCTGTTGATCTGTTCCTCATAATCCTTGCAGGAGACTGCCATTCCTGCGAGGCCTCCTAAGAGAGCCGCCGCAAAAAACAATTTGAGAAATTTTTTGTTCATAATAATAATGAATGAGTTAATATAAAAGATTGTTCAATCTTACTTCAGGTGAAAATAGTTTTTTCTCGTGCCTTTGCCGTTGCTTTTTAGTTAAATGTCCTTGAATAGCGCAGCTGCCTTGTGCCAGTTACAGCATATTCAACTGCAAAGATAATTCATTTTTTTGTTTTCACAATATTTTTGTAAAAATTTTATCAAAGAAACTTCCTCTCGCGCGTGTTTATATAATAGGTATTATTTCTTTCGTGTAGAAAACTTCAAAAAATAATTGCATAATCCAAATTTTGGATTATCTTTGCATCTTGTAAAGTAGCATAAACAAACAACGAAATATTAACTGAAATCGAAATGAAAAAATTATTGACCATCATCGCTTGCGTGGCAGTTTCGGCTTCCGTGGCCTTCGCCCAGAACGACGGCTACAAGCACCTCTTCGTACAGCTTCAGGGCGGCGCCGCCGAAACCATAGGCGAAACCTCCTGGACGAAACTCCTCTCTCCCACCGCAGCATTCTCCATCGGCTATCAGTTCTCCCCTGTCTTCGCCACGAGGCTCAATGCCAGCGGCTGGCAGGCCAAGGGTGCCGTGAACGGTCCCACCGCCGTATACAAGTTCAACTATCTCGAGGGCGGTCTCGACTTCATGTTCGACCTCTGCAACCTCTTCGGCACCAACCGGATCGACAGGGTGGTCAATCCTTATGTATTCGTAGGCGCAGCTGAAACCCTCGGTTTCAACAACACCGACAAAGACAGCTACAACGCCCAGTTCAGCCTGCTCAACGACGACTATCGCTGGAGCGGCAAGGAGCTTTTCAACGCCACTCTCAGGACCGGTCTCGGCATTAACTTCAGGCTTTCCAACGCCCTCGACCTCAACCTCGAAGCCAATTCCAGCTTCCTTGACGATCACTTCAACAACAAGAAGGGCTCCAAGGCCGACTTCCAAATCCAGGCTCTCGCAGGTCTCGCGCTCCACTTCGGCCGCGGCCCCAAGGCCCTGCCCGTGGAAGAGCCCGTAATCGTTCCCATCGAGACTCCCGCTCCCGCACCTGCACCAGCTCCCAAGGAAGAAAAGGTCGTAGAGCCCGCTCCGGCACCTGCACCCGCACCTGCTCCGAAGTTCGAAGGTCTCACCGAGAACGTATACTTCATCATCGACACCTGGGACATCCAGGCATCCGAGCGTGCCAAGATCGATGCGATCGTAAAGGCCCTCAAGGAGAATCCCGATACCAAGGTCTCCATTTCCAGCTACGCCGACAAGGCCACCGGCACCTACAAGCGCAATCAGCTCCTCTCCAAGAACAGGAGCGCCGAGGTTGAAAAGGCCCTTGTCGCAGCAGGCATAGCAGCTGACAGGATCACCACCGCCTACTACGGCGACACCGTGAACCCGTTCCCGACTCCTGAAACCAACCGCGTTTCCGTATGCGTTGTGAAATAACGCGACGGGAATAATAATTATGATTTAATATAAAGGGGGGCCTGCGGCAGAAATGCCGCAGGCTTATTTTATGGCGGTTCCTCTTGTTTCCGTCTGAGGTAGCGGCGCGGCTCGACTTGCGAAGAAAGCCGGTGCCAACGGCAGCCCTCCGGGTGCAAAAGAGCCGGTTCGGAGGCAAAGCCTTCGAAATGCGAGGACTGTCCGAGGCCGTTGGACTCGCAGAGGCCAAAAGGCTGAGTTCCGCAGCATAGGCGCTTTTGCTCCCGGAGGGCAGGCTTCCTGAAGTTCGAGAGCCGCGCCGCTCCCTCAGACGGAAACACGTCGCCCCAGATCCATCTTCACGCGAAGGTATAGTACACCGTATATCTTGAACGATAGACAATCAGGGATTTACGAAAAAACGGTACCTCGAAATCGAGGTACCGTTTTTTCGTAAAACGATGCTAGTAAGGCAGTTGAGGAAAACAGCCCTGTCAGTCGGCAGGCTCGACGGTGATCTTGATCATCTCGTCCTTTGCGGTCTCGTACCAACCCCAGTCGTAGTTGACCTTGACGGGCACCCAGATGTGGTACTCCTTCTTAAGGTCGGTGCCGAGGTTCCTGTAGGTCAGGTAGCCGTAAGGTGCGTCGGTCGCATCGTAGTCCTTCCAAACCTTGTTCTTCGCATCCCAGTACTTCGCAGTGAAGTCGGCTGCAGCGTACTGCACGAGCTTGATGTCGCCGGACAGCGTTCCCGCGGTGTTGAAGCCGCCGTCGGTGGTCGCATTGTCGGTGATCACGACGATCGTGTCGATTCCGTAGTAATCCCACAGACCTTCCTCGTCGGCGAACTTGTGGTTACGCCAGTCGTACAGGTCTACCAGATCGGTCACGTTGATGTACGAACCGGGATAGTTGAACGTAGCGTGGTCCTTGAACGGAACGGGAGACTGGGTCGTCGCGTTGATCGGACGGAGGAAGTTGCCGCGGAAGTAGCTCGCCTTCTCATCGCCGAAGCTGATGAGCAGAGTCTTCGCTGCGTCGTCGCAAACCTCGCCCCATGCGCCGAAGTAGGTGTACATCGCGCCGGTGTTCAGCAGGCTGTCTGCGTAGGACGGGCCGTCCTCGCCGCCGTAACCGAATTCGAGACCGCTGTCCTCAGGATCATTGCCGCCGTATCGTACCACGCTCCAGCGCGGTGCGGTCGCCTCGGGAGCCTCGTTCCAGATCTCAGCGATCTTCACGTTCACGGTGGCTGCGTGGTCCTTGTCGGTGCCGAACTTCACGAGGGTGAGCTCGAGGTTCTGCATGTTCAGATCCGGGTCGGCCTTCACCTGAGCGGGAGTGTAGTTCGTCTTGAAGGTTGCATAGTACTTGCCGATCGAGGTGATCTTTGCAATCTGAGTGGCGTCGAAGTAGAAGTTCACGTCGGTGATACCGGCATCCACGAAGGTCTGGTCGGCAGCCGTGGCGTGAGTGTTCGGGTACTTCACGAACGAGGAGTGCAGGTTCGACCTCAGGGTGTCGACATCCGTGGCGTAGGCCATGTCGGGGATGGCGACGTTGAACTCGGTCGCGACGCCGTTCGGAGCGGTGGGCTCTTCAGTCCAGTAGCCGGGAACGAAGTTCGCGGTGGGAATGTTCGTGTTGAAGTCGTCGAACGCAGCCACGAGGCGGATCACGACGGTCTTGCCGGTGGTCGGGTTCAGATAGTATACATGGTGGTACAGACTGTCGGTGCTGATGTCCTTCGGAAGAGCGTCAACAGCGGCAAGCAACGCATAGTTATACTCGGTTTCCCAGATGTCCTCGGCCCATACCTTCCATGCAAGCACGTGGGTGGCCTCGGTGCCGGTCACGCTGCTGGGAGCGTTCTCGACGACCTCACCTGCGCAGTCGATAGCCTTGAAGACATCGTACAAGGGATTGGTGGCGTCCGGGCAGTGAACGACGGTGTCGCGCACGTCGGAAGGATTGCCGAGATAGTCGGTCCAGCTGTCGCTGCCGGTGAACAGGGCGTGGAAGTCGTCCTTGCTGTAGCCGACATAGTTGTAAAGGAGGACGTTGGTCTCCTCGACGCTGGTCACGCGGGTGACACCGGCGCAGTCGGGATTGAAGCCCTTGATGACGCCGTCGACAGCCTTGGTGTAGACGTTAAGGGTGATGCCGTAATCCTTCTCCTTCTCGATCTTGTCGACGATCTGGAGCTTGATGTAGGACACCCACACGATGTCGTCGCCATGCATGAGCTTGACGCGCACGATGGGAGTACGGCCGATGGCGGCCTTGCCCTCGGTGCCGTAGACCTTCGGAGTGAGGACGCCGTCGGCGGTGAGGTCGAAGAAATTGGCCTGGTCGGTCTCGGGAGTGCCTATCTTGTAGTTCTTGACGGCCTCGAACTTCCAGCTCAGGCCGAGCTTTTCCATGTCGAAATGAGAACCGTTATAGCCGTAGGAAGGCACCGGACAGGAATATACATAGTAAGGATGGGCCTCGACTATGGTCTTGAGGTCGATGGAACCGTTGTAAAGCACGACGGTGTCGCAGGTGGCGTGGGTCTCCGACATGGAAGGAGTGCCGGTGGTGGCCGTCCAGACGACCTTGTCGCTGATGTAGGCGTAAGGATCGAGCTTGTCGATGTCGAGGCTGCGGTAGTGGACGTCGATGTAGTCGATGTAGTCGCCGGCGGGATCGGCGTCGGAGAATTCGCTGTGGTGCAGCCAGGCCTCGAGGCCGGGCTCCGCGATGCCTGCACCGAGGATGGCCTCGTAGTTGACGCGGGCGTAGTCGGAAACTACGGTGGTCTTGTCTTCGTTGTTCTTCACGACCTTGAGGGCGGCGATGTCGACGACGTCGTTGAGGTCGTTGGTGAGCTGGTTGACATAGAGGGTGTTCCAGCCGTCGCCGAGGTCTTTGGTGCTGAGCTTGACGTTGACGGTGAGGATGCCGTCTTCGCAGCTTACGAACTCAGGGTCGATATCCCACTTTTCAACCTCGTTGCCGGTCTTGGAGGAGATATCGTTCTTGATGATGAAGGAGAGATTGTCGTCCTTGGTGACCAGCGCGGAGGCGGGGTTGACATGGTAGCGGAGGGTGATTTCTTCCTCGACCGTCTTGGAGTTGGCCGCAACCATGCTCCAGACTTCCGACTTACTGTCGACGCTCTTCTTGGAGAGGGGATAATAGATGAACACCTCGATGGGAATGGCCTCGATGCCGTCGATGTACATGGGCGGGATGAGCACCAGGCTGCGTAGCTCGTTGGTGAGGTAGATTATGAGGTCGGAGGTGTTGCCGTTCTCGTCGGAGACGTTCTTGAAGACGAGAGTGCCGTTCTTGGAGTTCCAGACGGCGAAGGCGGGAGCGGTATCGTCGGAAGCCTCGGCCTTGAGGCCGGTGTTCTCGCCGTTGATCCACCAGTAGCCGTTCTTGATTTCGACGGTGGGAGTGAAGCCGTCGGTGCCGTCGGCGCCCGCAGCGCCCGCAGCGCCCGTAGCGCCGGTCGCGCCGGTTTCACCAGCAGGGCCGGTGGCGGGAATGCCGGAGTCGACACCGTCGACAAACCAGTTGCCGTTGCCCCCGATGGAGAGCACGGGCGACTTGCCGCCGGTACCGTTGGAACCGTTGGAGCCGTCGTTACCGTCTTTGATGTCGAAATGCGAGCCGTCGCTCAGGTAGACCGTCCAGCCGGTGGAGGTACCTTCGACGTTGGTGATGACAGTGCCTGCATCTATCTTGGACTGCAGGGAGGCGACGGCCAGCTGAAGGTCGTCAACCTTCGCGGAAAGGGAACTGAGCTCTTCCTGATAGTCTTTACAGGATACTGCAGCCCCCGCAAGGCCTCCGAGGAGTGCCAGTGCAAGGAACAATTTTGAAAACTTCTTCATTATGATAAAATATAATAGGTTACAATAAGCTCACAAATTTAGGTATTTTCTTTCATTTTCGCAAGTACGGTATTTTTTTATATATTTGTAAGACTAAAACCGAATCCACATGTATCTTTTAGGTTACGACGTAGGCAGTTCTTCCGTGAAGGCCTCATTGGTAGATGCGCAAAGCGGACAATGCGTTGCATCGGCATTCTACCCGAAAAGCGAAGCTCCCATCATCTCCCCGAAACCCGGCTGGGCCGAACAGGACCCGGATGAGTGGTGGTCGTATCTGAAGCTCGCCACACACGAAATCATGCAGGGCATGAACCCCTCCGAGGTAAGCGCCATAGGTATCAGCTACCAGATGCACGGCCTCGTGTGCGTCGACCGCGGGTTAAGGCCCCTCCGCCCCGCCATCATCTGGTGCGACAGCAGGGCCGTCCCGTACGGGCAGAAAGCCCTGGAGACGATAGGCGAGGAGAAGTGCCTGAGCCATCTGCTCAACTCCCCCGGCAACTTCACCGCCGCAAAGCTGGCCTGGGTGAAGGAAAACGAGCCGGAGGTGTACGAAAAAATCTACAAGTTCATGCTCCCGGGCGACTATATCGCCCTGAAACTCAGCGGGGAAGTCTGCACCACGGTGAGCGGCCTCTCCGAAGGCATCTTCTGGGATTTCAAGGAAAAGAGGCCCGCCGGCTTCATCTTTGAGCACTTCGGCATCGACGAGGCGCTGATGCCCGAAATCAGGCCGGGCTTCGGCATGCAGGGAGAAGTGAGCGCGGCCGCCGCCGAAGAGCTCGGGCTGCGAAAGGGCATCCCCATCACCTACCGCGCCGGCGACCAGCCCAACAACGCCCTCAGCCTGAACGTGCTGGAGCCGGGCGAAATCGCCTCCACGGCCGGCACTTCGGGAGTGGTGTACGGCGTGCTCGACAGCGTCACCTACGACCCCAAGTCGCGCGTGAACACCTTCGCCCACGTGAACCATACGGCCGAAAAGACGCGCCTGGGCGTACTGCTGTGCATCAACGGCACCGGCATCCTCAACTCGTGGGTGAAGCGCAACCTGATGCCGGAGGGCCTGAGCTACGACGACATGAACGAGGTCGCGGCCGGGATCCCCATAGGCAGCGAAGGCATCAGCGTGCTCCCCTTCGGAAACGGCGCCGAAAGGATGCTGGGCAACCGCGAGACCGGCTGCCGGATTTCCGGCCTCGACCTCAAGCGCCACAGCTGGAAGCACATCGCCAGGGCGGAGCAGGAAGGGATAGTATTCTCGTTCAAGTACGGAATGGACATCATGAAGGGCATGGGCATCGCCATCAGGCGCATTCACGCGGGCAACGCCAATATGTTCCTGAGCCCCGTGTTCCGCGAAGCTCTCGCCGGCGTAACCGACGCTGCGATAGAGCTTTACGACACCGACGGCAGCGTGGGTGCGGCCAGGGGGGCAGGCATGGGCGCAGGCATCTACCGGAGCGCCTCCGAAGCCTTCTCCACCCTGCGGAAGATATGCACCGTGGAGCCGTCGCGCTGCACCGAATACGCCGCGGCCTACAAGCGCTGGAAGGCTGAGCTGCAGAAGAGCCTCCAACAATAAAAAACGACAACACGCAATAAAATGACAAAATACAGCAGCAAGGGCAGCCCGGCCTACCTCTTTTCGATAGTGCTTGCAGCAGTCGTGGGCGGACTCCTGTTCGGTTATGACACCGCCGTGATTTCCGGCGCCGAAAAGGGCCTGCAGGCCTTCTTCATGGGCGCGGAGGACTTCACCTACACCAACTTCATGCACGGATTCACCACGTCCAGCGCCCTCATCGGGTGCGTCATCGGCAGCTTCCTCAGCGGATTCATGGCCAGCAGGCTCGGCCGCCGCAAGTCGCTGTTCGTGGCGGGCATACTGTTTTTCCTGAGCGCGCTGGGATCCTTCAGGCCGGAGTTCCTGTTCTTCCAGTACGGGGTTCCCACCAAGAGTCTCCTGTGGGCGTTCAACGGCTACAGGGTGCTGGGCGGCATAGGCGTCGGAATGGCGTCGGCCATCTGCCCCATGTACATCGCCGAGATATCCCCCGCCGAAAAGCGCGGCACGCTCGTGTCGTGGAACCAGTTCGCCATAATCTTCGGCCAGCTGGTGGTGTACTTCGTAAACTTCCTCATCCTCGGCTCGCACGCCAATCCCGTGGTCGACCTCGTGGACGGGGTGAACAAGGTGCTCAACCCCGAAGCCGCCGCATGGACCACCTCCACCGGCTGGAGGCTGATGTTCGTCAGCGAGGCGGTGCCGGCCGGCATCTTCACGATCCTCGCGCTGCTCATCCCCGAAACCCCGCGCTACCTGGCGATGAACGGCCGGGACGACAAGGCAATGCACGTGCTCAGCAGGATCAACGGCGAGACGAAGGCCCGCCGGATTCTCGCGGAAATCAAGGCCACGACCGAGCAGAAGACCGAAAAGCTCTTCACCTACGGCTGGGTGGTCATCTTCGTGGGCATCATGCTCAGCGTGTTCCAGCAGGCCATAGGCATCAACGCGGTGCTCTACTTCGCCCCGCGCATATTCGAGTCGATGGGGCTCGGCAACCCGATGGTGTACACGGTGGTGATGGGCGTCATCAACATCACCTTCACCCTCGTGGCGGTGTTCACGGTCGAGAAGCTCGGCCGCAAGCCGCTCCTCATCACCGGATCGCTCTGCATGGCCCTTGGGGCCCTCGGAGTGGCGTTCAGCAACATCGTGGACGTGCCCGCCGTGGTGCCCGTAGTAAGCATCCTCATCTACAGCGCATCCTTCATGTTCAGCTGGGGCCCCATCTGCTGGGTGCTCATCAGCGAAATCTTCCCCAACACCATTCGCAGCCAGGCAACGGCCATCGCGGTGGCCGCCCAGTGGATATCCAACTTCATAGTTTCCAGCACCTTCGTGCCCATGTACAACATGCGCCTGGGATCGATGGGGGTGAACTTCGGCCATTTCTTCTCATATGCCCTCTACGGCGTGATATGCCTGCTGGCGGCCCTCTTCGTGTGGAAGATGGTCCCCGAGACCAAGGGAAAGTCGCTGGAAGAGATGAACGGCCTGTGGAAGGAGCGCATGAAGGCGGGGCGCAAGACTACCTGAGCCACTTCTCGGGATTCTGCGGAGTCTTGTTCTCCCAGAGTTCGAAATGAAGTTCGGTTTCTCCCGATATTGTATCTACCCGGCCAATCACCTGGCCGGTTTTTATTTTGTCGCCGGCCTTCACCGACACGCCCGCGAGCTTGCAGTAGAAGGTGAAGTAACTGCCGTGCTGCACCAGCACGCACTGGTTGTAGCCGGGCATGACGATTACCTGGCACACCTTGCCGTCGAAGACGGCCTTGACCGCGGTGCCCGGCGACAGGGCGATGTTGACGCCGTTGTTGAATGGGAGCTTGACGTTCTTGTAGACAGGATGGTAGCGCTCGCCGAAGGGGTCGGTCACGGGGCCGTCGGCAGGCCACGGGAGCTTTCCCTTGTTGCTCGCGAAGTCGGCGGCGAGCCGGGTGTCGATTTCGGTCTTCTTGCCGCCTGAGGAGGGCGCGGTGGCCTTGTCCACCATCTTCTGCATCTCCTTTTCGAGGGCCTTCATCTCCCTGCGCTTGGCGTCCAGCTGCTTCTGGTAATTGTTCTTGTCGCTGTTGAGCCGGGAGACGAGCTTCTGCGACTCGCCTTCCTCCTTTTTGAGCAGCTTGAGCTCGTCGGAGCGCTTCTGCCGCTTTTCGACCGCCGCGCTGCGGAGCACGGCCACTTCGTCGCGCTGGGCGGAGAGTTCGTCGCGCGCCGCGCTGATTTTCGCGGCCTGGCTGCGCATCTGCCCGGAGAGGCTCTTCAGATAGCCGTAGCGGCGAAGGCCCTGGCCAAGATCGTCCGAGGCGAGGATGTACATGTACCACACGCGGGAGTCGCGGTTGCGGTAGGCGGTGCGCACCAGGCGGTCGTAGTTCCGGGCCATGGTGTCGAGGCGCGCGCGCAGGAGCCGGATGGTGTCTTCCTTGGCGAATATCAGGGAGTCGAGCTCAAGCACTTCGCGGTTGCTCTCCTCGAGCAGGAGCTTGCGGCTGCTTATCTTCTTTTGGGTGTACTTGAGCGACGAGAGGGCGTTGTCCTTGCGCTTGGAGACCTCCCTGATCTGCTTGTCGAGGATGGCCATGTCCTTCTCGAGCTTATCGCGGCGGCTCTTCTGGGCGGCGGTCTGCGAGAAGGCCGGCGCCGCTGCGAGAAGCGCCACTGACAGAACGGTCATGAACGCTTTCAGCCTCATTCCTCAGCCTTTTTGTTTTCCGCCAGGGTGCGGTAGTACTGCGAGAGCTCCTGCTCCCCGAGCGCTTCCAGCACCACGGAGTAATGTTCCAGTATTTCGAGATGGTCCTTGCCCCCGTAAATCATGGCCTTCTTGAAGTAGGGCTTGGCCTCGGCGTCCCTCCCGAGCAGATGCAGGATCCAGCCGTAGGTGTCGAGATAGGAGGGGTTCTCGGGTTCGAGCTCCATGGTGCGCCGGCTCATCTGCTCGGCCTTTTTGAGCTTTTTGCCGGAAAGCGAGAGATAGTAGGCGTAGTTGTTGAGGGTCAGCACGTTGTCGGGTTCGAGGCGGAGCACCTTGTCGTAGTATTTCATGGCCATGCGGTCGTTCCCCACGGCGTGCCAGCAGTCGCCGGCGGTGCTCATGGCAGGAATCACCTCGGGATTCTTCTCCCCTCCCAGCTTGATGATGGTCTCGCACTCTTCGAGCACCTGGCGCATGTTGCCGCCTTCGTAGAGCAGGCTGAGGCGCAGGTAGTGGGCGGAAAGGTCTTTGGGATATTCTTCGAGGAGACGGTCGAAGTATTTGGTGCCCAGCTCTTTGCGGTCCGTGGAATAGTACCAGGAGCCGGCCATCTTGAGGGCGCTGCTGTCGGAGGGATGGGTCTGCACGCAGAAGTTCACGAGCGAGTCGAGCTGGGCGCCCCAGGTCATGTAGAAGGGGTAGTCGACGTGCCGGAGCAGCTGGGTGACGTAGTTGCACTTGGCGTAGGGCTGCATTCCGGGGTCGCGCACGAACTGGCGGGCGTCGGCGAAAAAGGCCATGGTGTTGCCCGCCATGCGGTTGAGCTCGGCCCTCCCGAGCAGGGCCGGGGAATATCCGGGGCTCAGCGACAGGGCCTTGTCGTAGCAGTCGCGGGCGAGGGAGTCGCGGTAGAGCGAGAGGTATCTGTCGCCTATGAGGGTGAGGGTGTAGGCGTTGGCGTAGTAGGACGGGCGCGCCTCGACGAGGGGGATGTAAAGGTCGGCGGCCTCGTGGTTGCGGCCTTCGGCGGCGTAGAGCCCCGCGAGCGCGTCCTTGTACCATATATTATTGGTGTCGAGCCGGACGGCCTCGCTGAGATGCTTCTCGGCCGCGGCCATGTCGCCCGCGGAATAGGCCATGAGGCCCATGTAGTACTTGACGGCGTCGTTGGCCGGGAAGCTGCGGTCGAGCTTTTCGATGGCCTCCCGGGCGCGGGCGGGATCGGTGTCGAGCCGGGAAACGGCGTCCAGAAGGATGTTCTGGGCGAGTATGTCCCTCCCGAGGGAGTCCCTCTGGGCAAAGGCGGGGGCCGCCGCGAGGGAAAGAAGAAGGAGGAGTGTGAATAACTTCGCTTTCATCGGCTGTTTCAACTGCAAAAATAGTGCTTTTCATTTTTATTTGAGTAAATTTGCGGACGTTATTTGAAAGGCGATGCAACTTTTTGGCAACAAATTGCATCTTACTTCTCAGAAACAGCCGGAAGAACCGGAGGGCAAAACCGACTATTCCTCCCTCGTGGAGGGCTGCAAGTCGGGGAACAGATTGTCCCAGAAAGCGTTGTACGACGCCCTTTCCCGCAAGATGTTCGCAGTGTGCCTGCGCTACATGGGGGATCGCGAAGCGGCGGAAGACGTGCTGCAGGACGGTTTCGTAACCCTCTTTTCCAAGCTGGACAGCTTTTCGGGGGCAGGTTCCTTCGAAGGCTGGGCAAGAAAGATCTTTGTCAACACAGCACTGATGTCCCTTCGCAAGAAGGATGTCCTGCGCAACACCGAAGAGGTGGACGCCGCGTCCGGGGTTTCCTCCGAAAGCCCGACGGCGGTCCAGCAAATCAGCTACCGGGAGCTCATGAAGCTCGTTTCGGAGCTGCCTCCGGGTTTCCGCACGGTCTTCAACATGTACGTCATCGAAGGTTACTCCCACAAAGAAATCGCGGAGGCCCTCGGGGTGTCGGAAGTCACGTCGCGGTCGCAGCTGCAAAGGGCGCGCACCCTGCTGCAAGACAAAATAAAAGAGAAGTTTTAAGATGCAAAAAGGCAATATGACAGAGTTCGACCTCTTCGTTAAGAGGTCCCTTCAAGACGCCGAGGAGGAAGTCTCCCCGAGCGTCTGGAATGGCATAGAGCGCCGTCTGGACGCCATGGAGGCTCCCAAGGCCGCCGCCGCATCGCGCAAGAATCACAGTTTCAGCTGGGGCTGGCCGGCAGCCGCCCTTGCAATGGCAGCAGTGCTTGCAGCCGTCATCATCCTTCCCGGAACAAAGAGCAATTCCAACCTGATACACAATACTGCCCCGGTGGCGGAAGCACAATCCGGCGCGCAGACCACGGTTTCCGGGCAGGCTCCTGACGCTGAGATCCCCGCTGCGGTTGCCGGCCTCCTGGCGCAGAACACTCCCTCCCGTTCCGACGAGGGCATAAGCCAGGCCGGAAAGGGCAGGGCCGCTTCGGCACAGGGCGGGCAGGGCAGCATTAACGAAGCCCCTGCCGCAGAGCCGCAAACAGCTGAAAATAAGGAGGTTGAGCAGCAGGTGGCCTCCCCTGCCGCCGAGCCGCTCCCTGCAAAGGCCGGGCCGCGTGAGGCCGAAGTTCTCTCCGACGAGTTCGCCCGCATGGCCTTCGAGGACCAGATGTCCCGCAAGGGCCCCGTGCGCATCTCGGCACTGGCCGGAGGCATACTCGGCACGGGCAATTCCGCATCAAGCGCCCCGATGTACGGGGTGAACTCCAAGAACGACTACATCCCCGGCGAAATCCACGAAGAGGGCGAATCCTCCTACAGCATCCCCTTCAGCGTGGGCGCGGGCGTACGCTTCGCCCTCACTCCAAGGCTTTCCGTGGGCACCGGTGTCGATTATTCGCTCGTCTCGCGCACATTCAACGGCAGCTTCACCTCCCCGGTTTCAGGCAGCACCTCAAAGGGCAGCATACGACACAACATGCAGTACATCGGCGTGCCGGTCAACGTCTATTACAACCTGCTGGGCCGAGGCAGCCTCCGTCTGTATGCATTCGGAACGGGCGAGGCCGAGTGGGCCCTCAGCAGCAAGTACTCCATGGCCGGCGAAACGGTCAGCTACCAAGTCCGCGGCACCCAGCTTTCGGCGGGCGGCGGTCTCGGGGTTGAGTTCCGCATCGTGGACGGCTTCAGCCTGTACGTGGCGCCCAACGCGCGCTACTATTTCAACTGCGGCCAGCCCAAGAGCATCCGCACCGAAAGGCCCCTCCTGATCAACTTCAACGCAGGCCTGATGTTTAATTTTTAGGCCTTTAAAAAAAACTTTTCGAACAAAAAAAGTATTTTGACTTTTACCCCGGAATTTACCCCCGGGGTTTCTTTTTTTCTCTTTTTATTTGCCGGAAAAAAGGGAAAATGGGACAGATTAAAGTTATCAGGCGGCCGATTCTTCGGATTATGCTTGCGGCCGCGCTTGTCGCCGGCGGCTGCTCGTGGCTGGAAACTTCGGGGGACGGCACCGCGAGGTGCGACAAATTCCCGAGAGGCGGCAGACTCGGCGGCAGGGGCGGCCGCACTTCCGACACCACCTCGGCCGGGCAGCAGTTCGTGCCCGACACCCTGGTATGGGCCTGCGCGGTGCAGGTGCCGGACGACTATTACTGGCCCAGGGACACCGCAATGGGCGTGATGGAGGCAAGGCTGCTGCTCTTCAGGGACGGGGAGCAGGTGCTCTCGCTCCCGGTCGGGGCGGCGCACGGCATCAGCGCCAATCCCGAAACGCACCATCTGGCGGACGGGCATCTGTATACCGAATTCAACTCCTCCTCGGGGACGCAGATCCGCAGGGACGGGGAAATTGTGTGCAGCTACGAAGGCCGCGAGGTGCTGAAAGGGCTCCTTCCAGCAGAGGACGGGCTTCACACCCTGGGCTTCGACAAGGACGACAACTCTCTGGTATACAGGGTGAACGGAACCATCATGCTGAAAATGGACGGGGTCAGGGCCTTCGGGGGGCCGGGCGAGAACTCCCCCGCCCTGTATGCGGACGGCGGGCATGTCTACTTCGCGACATACGGGAGCGGCACCATCTGTCTCGTCACCGACGGGAGTTTCAAGAAGGTGGACGTCCCGTCAAATTCGGTCATGGACTACCGCATCATAGGCGGGGTGCCGCACAGCGTGTACGTGCTGGGCAGCAACGTCTTCCTGATGGAGGACAAGAAAAAGAGCGTCCTGTGCGAGAAAAAGGGCGCGCTGGAGGATTTTTCGGTCATGGACACCGACGACGGAGTTTTCGCTGCCGGGACCTCGTGGGGGAAGACGCTCGTGCGGAACGTGCGGGACAGCTGCACGCTGTATTTCGAGGGGGAAAGCCTGTTTCTGTATGAGAGCGGAGGGAAAATGTTCTCGGTGAAGGCGGGGCGGCCCGTGACCGTGCGGGAGGCGGATGTCGGGACCTCCGGGAGCGGGAAGCTGCTGCTCGAGGAAGACGGCTGCTACTTCTTTTCGAGGGGCTGCGCCGCCACGCTCGGGGAGAGAGTGTATCTGGCCGTCTCGAAGGAAAACGGAAGGCCCTTCATATGGAAGGACGGGGAGAAGCTCATGGAATTCGACATCAACGGATACCTCACCGGGGTGGAGGTGCAGATTACTCTTCCCAACTGAGGGCGCGGGTGCCGTCGGGAAGGACGTCGATGTGCACCCTCAGGCAGTCTTCGGGAAGGAGGGCCTCGATGTTTTCGGGCCATTCCATGAGGCAGAGGCAGCCCGAATCGATATAGTCGTAAAAGCCGATGTCGAGGGCTTCGGAAAGCTGCTCAATGCGGTAGAAATCGAAGTGGAAAATACTGCCCCCCAAAGAGTTGCGGTATTCGTTGACAATGGCGAAGGTGGGTGAGCTCACGGCATCGTCCCTCACGCCCAGGGCCTTGCAGAGCGCGGTAATGAAAGTGGTTTTGCCGGCCCCCATAGAGCCGTAGAAGGCTACGACGCGGCTGTCGCCAAGCTCCGAAAGGAACTGTTTTGCCGCGGCGTCTATCCCGGCAAGGCCGGGTATCAGAATCTGTTTTTTCATTACAAAAGACAAAGGTATAAAATTACGAGCAAATGTTGATTAATATTATCGGCGCCAAGACGATAGGTATCGACGCCGTGCCGGTTACGGTAGAAGTGGACATTACGATGGGGATAGGCATCCACCTGGTGGGACTTGCCGACGTGGCGGTGAAGGAGAGCCTGCTCCGCACCATTACGGCGCTGCAGTCGCTGGGCTTCCATATCCCCGGGAAAAAGATAGTCATCAACCTGGCGCCCGCCGACCTTCACAAGAACGGCAGCGGCTACGACCTGCCCATCGCGCTGGGCATAATCGCCGCTTCGGGTCAGTGCGCCATGCCCGGGCTGGGCAGGTACCTGATCATGGGGGAACTGGGGCTGGACGGATCGGTGAGGGAGGTTCCGGGCGCGCTTCCCATCGCGGAACTCGCCATCAACCGGGGCCTTGCCGGGTGCATCCTGCCAGCCACCTCCGCCCTGGAGGCAATAGAATACAGGCAGACGCGGATTTACGGGGTGCGCGACATTCCGGAGGTGCTGCGCATCCTGGAAGAAAAGGAGCCGGCCGACGACCTGCTCATCTGGAACAGCACGGCTTACCGGGAGTTCGCCGCCGGGCGCGGGGCATTCACGGAAAAGCCCGACTACATGGACTTCTCCGAGATAATCGGGCAGGAAGGGGCCAAGCGCGGAGCTGAAATCGCGGTCGCAGGCGGGCACAACATGCTGATGATAGGGCCGCCCGGAAGCGGGAAAAGCTCGCTGGCGAAGGCCCTGGCGGGGATTCTGCCGCCCATGACAATGGAGGAGTCGCTCCTAACCAGCAAGATTTACTCGATTGCGGGAAAGGGGCGGTCGCCCGGGCTCATCCGGCAGAGGCCCTTCCGCGCGCCGCACTACAGCGCGTCTCTGGCGGCCATCGTGGGCGGGGGGAACGGCGACAACATCATCCCCGGGGAGGTTTCGCTCGCGCACAACGGGGTGCTCTTCCTCGACGAGCTGGTGCAGGCCCCGAAAAGCGTGATAGAGGCCCTCCGGGGGCCGATAGAAGACCGCTGCGTGAGCATCTCCCGGCTGCGCTCGAAGATAGTCTACCCCTCTTCGTTCATGCTGGTGGCGGCAAGCAACCCCTGCCCCTGCGGTTACTACGGCGAGGGCGACAGGTGCACCTGCACGGTGGGTCAGAGGCTAAGCTATATCTCGCGCCTGTCGGGCCCTATAATGGACAGAATCGACATTCAGCTGTATTTGAGGAGCGTGGAGACGCGGAAGCTGGTGGACAGGGTGAAAGGCGAGAGGAGCGCTGTCGTCGCGGCGAGGGTGGCGAAGGCGCGGGAGATCCAGAAGGAGCGCTTCCGCGACGAGGGTTTCAACACTAACGCCGAGATGAACAGCCGCGCCATCGAGCGTTTCTGCCGCCTCGACGATGGGTGCAAAGAGCTGCTGGAGAAGCTGATAGGGCGTCTGGGGCTGAGCGCGAGGTCGTTTTCGCGCATAATCAGGGTGGCCCGCACCATCGCCGACCTTGCCGGTTCCCCCGACATAGGTCCAGTCCACATCTCGGAAGCGGCCGGATACCGCTTCCTCGACAGGCAGGTTTAGATACGCAAAAACGGGCGGGATTCACATCCGGCCCGTTTTCAATTCAAACATATTTATGGCTCAATGCATGAAATCTTGTTTCACTGTTGCAAAGATAGAGGATTATCCATTTGGCGTCAATCGTCAAATGTTGGTATTTTAAAGTATCCTTGAACTCATTATTAATTAGTATATTTGCATAAAATTTGCAGTATTTTGACATTATACTAAATATCCAAATGGCAGAAATCAAGCAAGCAAAAAGGATACAGACTTCGGTCCTCGCCGCAGGGGAAAAGAAGCTTCTGGTATGGCTGGCAGGCAGAATGCCGGCGTGGGTAACTTCCGACGTGATGACGGCTGTCGGTTTTGTCGGTTCCCTGATGATCGCGGCCGGTTTCATCCTCTCCAACCTGGGAGTGTGCTGGCTCTGGCTGGCAATCGCCGGTTTCGTGGTAAACTGGTTCGGCGATTCCCTTGACGGCACCCTCGCGCGCGTGCGCAACGCCCAGAGGCCCATTTACGGCTACTACCTCGACCACACCATGGACATGATAAACGAGATTTTCATGTTCGTAGGTGTGGGCCTCTCCCCCTGGGTGCATCTGCACATAGCCCTCGCCGCCCTGGTGTGCTATCTCATCCTCACGGTGAACCAGAACATGAACGTGCACCTAAGGAGCGAGTTCAACCTCACATACGCCAAGATGGGGCCCACCGAATTCAGGCTCATAATGATACTCGTCTGCCTGCTGTTCATCTGCATCGCGCCCATCAGGGAATACGCCCATCACGTCACCGTCCTCGGCAACACCTACACCTTCACCTTGTTCGACTACATCGCGCTCGGAGTCACGTTCATCCTGGCGGCAATAGCCATCGTAACCTGGATCAAGGACATCAGGTACTACTCCAGGCAGGATCCTCCAAAACAGGGCAACTGATGCCGCTTCTTCCAGTTTCAGAACTTGAACAGGCCGCTCCCGTCTTCCGGGGGAAGGCCGGGAACGCCTTCGCGAAGATGCTGCTCGGCGCATTCGGCATGACGGAAGTGGAAAGGGTGTACACCGCGGTTGAAGGCAAGAGCGGGCATGAAGCGGCCTCCGCGATACTCAGCGAAGTCGGAGTAAGCTATTCCTTGATCGGCGAAGAAAATCTCAAAGGCCTCGGGGACGGCCCCTTCATCACAATAAGCAACCACCCCATCGGCAGCCTCGACGGCATCATCCTCGTGGACTGCATGGCAAAGCTGCGCCCCGATTATAAAATCATCGTGAACAAGGTGCTCTCGCGTGTGAAGGTGCTGGAGAGCAACTTCATCTCGGTAACTCCGACGGGCGAGACGCGCACCGCCCCCACCGCTGAAAGCATCAGCGGAATCCGCGAAGCCATGCGTCACGTGAAGGACGGCCACCCGCTGGGGCTCTTCCCCTCCGGGGCCGTTTCCGACAAGATTCTGGGGCCCAGGCCCACCGTGAAGATGCCGGACGGCAGCAGCTATGTGGAGCCCCGCGTCCGCGACCGCGAATGGCAGATGCCAATCGTGAGGTTCATCGAAAAGGTGAACGTGCCGGTGATTCCCATCCGCTTCTTCGACGGCAATACCGACTTCTACTACAACCTGGGCGCCTTCCTCGGCTGGAAGGTGAGGCTGCTGCGCTTCCCGAGGGAGATGACGAACAAGCGCGGAAAGACCATCAGGCTCGGGGTAGGCCCCGTCATCACGCCGGAACGGCAAAAGCAGTGCGCAGACACTGAGGAACTGCGCACTTTGCTGAGGGGATCGGTGTACGGGCAGAATCTGCCAGGCTAATCTTCGGGCTACCGGTTTTCGGCGGCCTCTACTGCCTTGAAGTAGTTGTAGCTGTTGACTTTAAGCTCGCCGGCGGCAAGTTCGTCGAGGACGATGGTGCCGAACTGGTGGAGCTGAAGGGCCGACACGGTGTTGGTGTGGGACACTCCGCCCTCGATGGCGTCGCGGATGGCGCGGGCCTTCTTGGGACCGAAGGCGAGGATGACGACCTCCTTCGCGGAGAGCACGGTGGCTACGCCCACGGACATGGCCTGCCTGGGCACGAGCGACTCGTCGCCGCCGAAGAAGCGGGAATTCACACGGATGGTGTCGTCGGTGAGGGTGACCACGCGGGTGCGGCTGTAGATGGACGAGAAGGGTTCGTTGAAGGCGATGTGACCGTCTTCGCCTATGCCTCCGAGAAAGAGGTCGATGCCTCCGGCTTCCTCGATGGCCCTCTCGTAGGCGCGGCATTCGGCCTCGAGGTCGGGAGCGTTGCCGTTGAGGATGTGGATGTTCTCCTTGGGCTCGTCGATGCGGGAGAAGAGGTTCCTGTGCATGAATGAATGGTAGCTTTCGGGATGGCTCTCGGGAAGGCCGACGTATTCGTCCATGTTGAAGGAGATGACGTTCTTGAAGGATATCTCGCCTGCCGCGCACATGCGCGCAAGCTCGTCGTAGGTGCCTACGGGAGTGGATCCGGTGGGAAGGCCGAGCACGAAGGGTTCGTTCGTGCGGGCAGCCTTTTCGCGGATGCGGTCTGCAATGTAGCGGGCGGCCCAGAGGGAGCCGTCAGAATAGGAATTACGGATGATTACTCTCATGTTATTTCAATCTTAAGAAAACTTCAATTGCCTGATATTCAGCCATTCCGAGCTCGTCGTAATGGCGTGCGGTGGTTTGGGTGCGGTCTTCCGCCCTCTGCCAGAACTCGCGCGGGTCTTCCCCGGGGAACGGCACTATGTCTTTCTGGGAAAGATGCCGGTAGATGGCGTGGCGCTTCTCGAGCACCTCGTCGGGGCTGAGGGGGACCGCCATGTCGACGCGGTCGAGCTCCCACTCCATCCAGGCGCCGCGGTAGAGCCAGATGTAGCAGCCCTCCGTCCACGAAGCGCCCTCGGCGGAAAGCTGGTTGAACGCCTCCAGGGCGGCCTCGGTGCACACGCGGTGGGTGCCGTGAGGGTCGGCCAGGTCGCCCGCCATGTAGATCTGGTCGGGCTTGAGGGCGGTCATGAGCTGCTTGATGATGTCGACGTCGACCTGGCTGCAGGGATTCTTCTTCACGCCGCCGCTCTCGTAGAAGGGCAGGTTGAGGAAGTGGATGTGGTCGTCGTCCATGCCGAAGGAATGGTCGGCTCCGCGGGCCTCGCTGCGGCGGATGGCAGCCTTGATGTCGAGCAGGGCGCGGGGTTCGGGCTCGCCGGGCTTCTTACCCTGGATTATGTTCCACACCTCTTCGCGGCGGTCGCCGTAGCCGAGCTGGTATGCGGCGTCGATGTGCTGCATCACCACGCTGTCGTGCACGGCCACGTCGCCGGAGGTCTCGTAGGCCACATGCACGTTGTGCCCCTGATGCTGCAGGCGGATGAGCGTGCCGCCCATGCTGATGACGTCGTCGTCGGGATGCGGGGAGAACACCAGCACCGTCTTGGGGAAGGGAGTGCTCTTGACTGGACGATAGGTGTCGTCGGCATTGGGCTTGCCTCCGGGCCAGCCGGAAATGGTGTGCTGGAGGTCGTTGAAGACGTCGATGTTGACCTTGTCGTAGCTGCCTCCGGCGGCATCCAGAAGGCCTTCGAGGGAGTTCTGGAGGTAATCCTGCCGGGTGAGCTTGAGGATGGGCTTGCCCACCTTCCCGCACAGCCAGATCACGGCCTTGCGGCGGAACTTGGGAGTCCAGTCGCAGGAGCCGATGAGCCACGGCGCCACGAAGCGGGTGAGGCCCTCGGCGGCGATTTCGTCGACATACAGCTTGACGTTGGGATGGTGCTGGAAGAAACTGGCGGGAACCTCGGCGGAGACCTCTTCTTCGGCGACTTTCCTTACGACTCCGGCCTTGCCCTCGCCCCAGGCGAGCAGGATTACCCGCCTTGCGCTGAGCATGGTGCTGAGACCCATTGTGATGGCCTCCTTGGGGGTGATTGAAAGGTCGTGGCCGAAGTAGTTGCCGGCCTGGCGCTTGCGGTTGAGATACGACAGGAGCACGGTGCGGGTGCGGCTCTGCTCGGCGGTGCCGGGCTCGTTGAAGCCCACCTGCCCCTGCTCGCCTATGCCCATCACAAGCAGGTCGAGACCGCGCGCGGCGGCGTCGAAGGCGGCGCAGAACTCCGTGATCTTCTCGTGCGGAATGGTGCCGTCGGGGATATGGACGTTTTCGGGAAGGACGTCGATGTGGTTGAGCAGCGCCTCGTAAAGCTTGGCGTTGCGGCTCTGGTAGCTCCCGGGAACCGAGGGGAAATACTCGTCGATGGAGTAGATTTCGACGTTCCGGAAGGAGACCTCGCCCCGGGCGTTCCGGCGGGAGAGCTCCTCATAGAGCATTACGGGGCTGGAACCGGTGCTGAGTCCGAGACGGAAAAGACGCCCGCTGCCCGACTCTTCGTGGGCACGGATGGCCGCAACCACCTCGTCTGCAACGGTTTCGCTGCCTTCGAGCGGATCGGCGCTCACATGGGTGTAGAGACGGTCGAAACCGTGAAGGATGTCGTCGGGGAGGTTTTCGAGGATAAGGCCTCCGTCCTCAGGAAGAGTGAAATGTTTCATTGCTTATGTTTACAGGAGATGGAATCCGACGGTGAGCCCGGCCATTACTATGCTCACCATGCTCATGAGCTTGATGAGGATGTTCAGCGACGGGCCGCTCGTGTCTTTGAAGGGATCGCCCACGGTGTCGCCCACGACGGTGGCGTGATGACATTCGGAGTTCTTGCCTCCGAAGTGGCCTTCCTCGACGTATTTCTTGGCGTTGTCCCAGGCTCCGCCGGAGTTGGACATGAACACTGCAAGCACGAAGCCGGCGCCGAGGCCGCCGATGAGCAGGCCGAGTACGCCCGCGACTCCGAGCACGATGCCCACGACGACGGGAACTATGATGGCGAGCAGAGCCGGGCCGAGCATTTCGTGCTGGGCCGCCCTGGTGGAGATTTCAACGCACCTCTTGTAGTCGGGAGTGCCTTCGCCGGTGAGGATGCCCTTGATTTCGCGGAACTGGCGGCGGACCTCGATAACCATCTTTTCGGCCGCACGGCCTACTGCGTTCATGGTGAGGCCGCAGAAGAGGAAGGCCATCATGGCGCCGATGAACACGCCGGCGAGCACGGCCGGGTTCATGAGCGAGACGTGGAAGTTGTTCAGGATGTCGAGGATGCTGGCGTCGGCGGCCTTGATGAGATTGCCGCCTACCGCCACGACCTGTTCGCCCACGCGCTCGAGGGCTATCTTGATTTCTTCGATGTAGGATGCCAGCAGGGCCAGGGCGGTGAGGGCGGCGCTGCCGATGGCGAAGCCCTTGCCGGTGGCGGCGGTGGTGTTGCCGAGGGCGTCGAGGACGTCGGTGCGCTCGCGCACTTCGGGTTCGAGCTCGCTCATCTGGGCATTGCCGCCGGCGTTGTCGGCGATGGGGCCGTAGGCGTCGGTGGCGAGGGTGATGCCGAGGGTGCTGAGCATGCCGACGGCCGCGATGGCCACTCCGTAGAGGCCCTTGCTGAGGTTGGCCGCGGTGAGCATGTTCTGCACGTCGAAGCCGATCGCGAAGAGGTAGGCCAGCACTATCGCGCACACTATGCTGATGACCGGGATGGCGGTGCTCACCATGCCCAGGCCTATGCCGTTGATGATGACGGTGGCGGGGCCGGTCTTGGAGGCCTCGGCCAGCTTCTGCGTGGGCTTGTAGGAATGCGAAGTGTAATATTCGGTGGCCTTGCCGATGATTACGCCGGCGAGAAGGCCCGCAACGACGGAGCAGGAGAAGTGCCACCAGTCGCTCGTGGCGGTGCCGAACACCAGGGCGAGGATGCCGAAGGTGGCGACGCCGCTGAGGATGGCGGCGAGATTGGTGCCGAAGCTCATGCTCTTCAGGAGCTCGCCCATGCCGGCGCCTTCCTTGGTGCGGACGGTGAAGATGCTGATGACGGAAAGCACCACGCCCACGGCTGCGATGAGCATCGGGGCGAGGATGGCCTTCGTCTGCATGGCGGGACCTGCGGCATAGAATGCGGAGGCTCCGAGGGCCATGGTGGAAAGGATGGATCCGCAGTAGGATTCGTAGAGGTCGGCTCCCATGCCGGCCACGTCGCCCACGTTGTCGCCCACGTTGTCGGCGATGGTGGCGGGGTTGCGCGGGTCGTCCTCGGGGAGGTCCGTCTCGACCTTGCCCACTATGTCGGCGCCCACGTCCGCGGCCTTGGTGTAGATGCCGCCGCCCACGCGGGCGAAGAGGGCCTGGGTGCTGGCGCCCATTCCGAAGGTGAGCATCGTGGTGGTGATGACCACGAGCTTCTGGGCCTCGGAGGCTTCCACGACGAAGGCATTGAGGATGATGTACCACAGGGCTATGTCGAGCAGGCCGAGACCCACCACGGTGAGGCCCATGACGGCGCCGCTGCGGAACGCTACCTTGAGGCCGGCGTTGAGGCTGCGCCTCGCGGCGTTGGCGGTACGGCCCGATGCATAGGTGGCGGTGCGCATGCCGATGAAGCCGGCGAGGCCGCTGAAGAAGCCGCCGGTGAGGAAGGCGAAGGGCACCCAGGGGTTCTGCACGCCGAATCCGTAGGCCAGGATGGCGAAGAACACGGCGAGGATGGCGAACACGATGACGACCACCTTGTACTGCTGTTTGAGATAGGCCATCGCGCCCTCGCGGACGTACTTGGCGATTTCTTTCATTCGGGGTGTGCCCTCGTCTTCCTTGCGCATCTGGTGGTAGAAAAGCCAGGCGAAGAAGAGTGCGATTACCGACGCTGCGGGCACTGCATAGAATAGTGGATTCATAGATTGATTATGAGTTTATAGTTAAATTTCGTCCATTTTTGAATTTGCCGAATACAAATGTAATAAAAAACCCGTAGAAAAATTACTGTCCACGGGTTTTTCGGTTTAGGTGCGCTTTTGCGCTACTGGGCTTTCTCCTCGGCGGGAGCCGCTTCCGCGGGGGCTTCGGCGGCTTTCTTGCCGCGGCTGCGGCGGGTGGTCTTCTTGGCCTCCTTCTTCTCGCCGGATGCGAGGGCGGCCTCGTTGAAGTCTACGAACTCGACGAGGGCCATGTCGGCGGCGTCGCCCTTGCGGAAACCGAGATGGAGGATACGGAGGTATCCGCCGGGACGGTCTGCAATCTTGGGAGCGATGGTGCGGAAGAGCTCGCTGACGGCCTCCTTGTCTTTAAGGTAGCTGAAGACGACGCGGCGGTTGTGGGTGGTGTCGTCCTTGCTCTTGGTGACGAGGGGTTCAAGGTAGGGCTTGAGGGCCTTCGCCTTGGCGACCGTGGTGGTGATCCTCTTCTTGAGAATGAGGGAAGAAGCCATGTTGGCGAGCATTGCCTTGCGGTGTCCGCTCTGACGGCCGAGATGATTTACTGCTCTGTTATGTCTCATCTTTAAACGATCTTTTTCTTGGGTTCAATGTTATATTTGGTCACATCCATGCCAAAGGAGAGCTTCATCTTCTCCACCAGCTGGTCTATCTCGTTGAGGGACTTGCGCCCGAAATTGCGGAACTTCATGAGTTCGCTGCGGCTGTAGCTGACGAGATCGGCGAAGGTGTCGATGTCGGCGGCCTTGAGGCAGTTGTACGCACGTACGGAAAGGCCCATGTCGGACAGTTTGGTGAGGAGTATGTGCCTCATGCGGAGGCTTTCCTCGTCAAGCTCCTTGGTTTCGGGTTCGATGGCGTTCTCGATGGAGATCTTGTTGTCGTCGGTGAAGAGCTTGAAGTGGTAGATGAGGATGCTGGCCGCGTCCTGGAGGGCGGCGCTCGGCGAAATGGAACCGTCGGTGACTATTTCGAGCGTGAGCTTTTCATAGTCGGTCTTCTGTTCCACGCGCCAGTTCTCGACCGTCCAGTTGGCCTTGCGGATGGGAGTGTAGATGGCGTCGACGGGGATGGTCCCGATGGGGGTGTTCTCGTCGCGCGACTCTTCGGCGCTCACGAATCCGCGGCCTTTGGTGATAAGGATATTGATTTGCAGCTTGACTGCGGGCTCCAGCGAGCAGATGTGCTGCTCGGGGTTCAACACCTTGAATGAAGACAATCCTTTGGAGATATCCTCGGCGGTAAACTCCTGTTTGCCGCTGATGGTGATGTTCACCTCCTCGGAGTCGACGGTGTCAACCATTCTCTTGAAGCGTACCTGCTTGAGGTTCAGGATGATGTCCTGCATGCCCTCGATGACGCCGGGGATGGTGGCGAATTCGTTCTGGACGCCTTCGACCTTGATCTGGGAGATGGCAAAACCTTCAAGAGAAGCAAGGAGAATGCGGCGGAGGGCGTTGCCTATGGTCTGGCCGTAGCCGGGTTCAAGAGGCCTGAACTCGAAGCGGCCGACGGTGGGGGTGCCTTCGAGCATTATCACCTTGTCGGGTTTTTGAAATGCTAAGATTGCCATGATGCGGGGTGTTAAACGTTATTTGGAGTAAAGGTCGACGATGAGCTGCTCGTTGATGTTCTCGGGGATGTCAGCCCTTGCAGGGAGATTCAAGAACTTGCCGGAGAGGGCCTTGGGGTCGAACTCGAGCCAGGAATACTTGCTTGCGGAAGCAACGCTGGCCTGGATGACTTCGAGGCTCTTGGAACGCTCGCGGACGGCTACGGTGTCGCCGGGCATGACCCTGGTGGAGGGAATGCTGCAGACCTTGCCGTTGAGGGTGATGTGGTGATGGTTAACAAGCTGGCGCGCGGCGGCCCTGGTGGGAGCGATGCCGAGACGGTATACGACATTGTCGAGACGGCTCTCGAGAAGGAGGATGAGGTTCTCACCCTTCAGGCCGGCCATGCGGGAGGCCTTGTCGTAGGTGTTGTGGAACTGACGCTCCAGAACTCCGTACATGTATTTCACCTTCTGCTTCTCCTGAAGCTGGGTGCCGTATTCCTTGGCCTTCTTGCGCTTGGAGGCGAGGCCGTGCTGTCCCGGAGGATAGTTCCTCTTTTCGAAATTCTTGTCGGCGCCGTAGATGGGTTCACCGAACTTGCGGGCTATCTTGGTGGTTGGACCTGTGTATCTTGCCATGGTAACTGTACTTTTAAGAGTTAAACTTTACGACGGCCCTTGGGTCTGCAACCGTTGTGCGGCATCGGGGTGACGTCGATGATCTCGGAAACCGTGATGCCTGCGTTGTTGATGGTGCGGATGGCGCTCTCACGGCCTGCACCGGGACCTTTCACGTATACCTTGACCCTGCGGAGGCCGGCGTCGTAAGCGGTCTTGCTTGCGTCCTCGGCGGCCATCTGGGCAGCATACGGGGTGTTCTTCTTGGAACCCCTGAAACCGCATTTTCCGGCGGAGCTCCAGCTGATGACCTGCCCCTGACTGTTGGCCAGAGTCACGATCACGTTGTTGAAAGTAGAAGTGATATGGGCTTCGCCATAAGCGTCTACCTTGACAACCCTCTTGGATGTTGTAGTTTTCTTTGCCATAATTCTTGGGGTCTGTTACTTGGTCGCCTTCTTCTTGTTGGCAACGGTCTTCTTCTTGCCCTTGCGGGTACGGGCGTTGTTCTTGGTGCTCTGGCCGCGTACGGGGAGCCCGATACGATGGCGGATTCCGCGGTAGCAACCAATGTCCATCAATCGCTTGATGTTCATCTGAACGGTGGTGCGGAGCTCGCCTTCGATGCGATATTCCGATACCTCAGCACGGATGGCTGCGGTCTGGGCGTCGTCCCAGTCCCCACACTTGATGGCGCTGTCGATGCCACATTTGTCGAGGATCTGCCTCGCCCTGCTGCGGCCGATACCGTAGATGTAGGTCAGTCCCACATCTCCTCTTTTGTTGTTGGGTAAATCAACACCGGCTATTCTTGCCATAATTTATCTTTGATTATTTGTTATACAATTTATTAACCCTGGCGCATCTTGAACTTGGGGTTCTTCTTGCAGATGACGTAGAGGCGGCCTTTGCGCCTTACTATCTTGCAATCGTCGCTGCGCTTCTTGATGGATGTCTTGACTTTCATATCGATTGATTTTTATTTGTATCTGAAAGATATTCTTCCCTTGGTCAAGTCGTAAGGAGATATTTCAACCTTAACTCTGTCGCCCAGAAGGATGTGGATAAAGTGCATGCGCATCTTCCCCGAAATGTTGCAGAGAAGTACGTGACCGTTCTCAAGCTCGACCTTGAACATCGCGTTGGGAAGGGTCTCTATGACCTTTCCGTCCTGTTCTATTGCTACTTGTTTAGACATTAAAATATTGTTCTTAAAAATTGATCTTGGGATCTTTCTCGATAAACTCGAAGGTCGACAGCTGCTCCGCACGGCCTTTACGGACAACAACCGTAAGTTCGTAATGTGCAGTGTTGCTCCGGTCTGCGCTGTGAACGCTCCAGCCGTCGCGGTCCAGGTACACACTCCTGCCGCCGGCTATGACCATGGGCTCGATGCATATAGTCACTCCGTCCACCAGCTTGGAGCCGCGGCCGGGGAGCCCGAAATTCGGGACTCCCGGGTCTTCGTGCATTTCCCTGCCGATTCCGTGGCCCTCGAGTTCGCGGACCACCGAATAACCGAATGACTCGACATACGATTGCACCGCGTGTCCGATGTCGCCGACACGGGCGCCCGCCACGGCTGCCTCGATGCCCTTGTAGAGCGAGGCCTTCGTGACATCGAGCAGGCGACGGGTTTCGGGCGTCACTTCCCCTACCGGGAAAGTGTACGCCGAATCGCCGCTGTACCCTTTGTACAAAGTGGTGATGTCTGCGGTGACGATGTCGCCCTCCCTGAGGGGGTCGTCGGACGGGATGCCGTGCACGACAACATCGTTCACCGAAGTGCAAATCGCCGCGGGGAAGCCCTCGAAACCGAGGGAGGAAGGGATGGCGCCGTGGTCGCGGATGAAGGTTTCGGCTATGCGCGACAATTCATTGGTCGTGACGCCCGGAGCCACCGCCCGGCCGACCTCGGCGAGAGTCTTGGACACGAGAATTCCATTCTCGCGCATCAACTCTATTTCTTCCTCGGTTTTGGGCTTTACCATCTTGCTTCGAAATTTCAAGGATCTTTACATGCCCGAACGTCCGCTCAGACGGCCGGTCTTCATGAGGCCGTCATAGTGGCGCATGAGCAGGTAACTTTCTATCTGCTGGAGCGTGTCCAGGACAACGCCCACAAGAATCAGCAGCGAGGTGCCGCCGAAGAAGCTTGCGAACTGGTTGTTGACTCCCAGGAGAATCGCGAAAGCAGGCAGAATTGCAATGATGCCCAGGAAGATGGAGCCGGGGAGGGTGACCTTCGACATGATGTTGTCGAGGTATTCCACGGTCTTCTTGCCAGGCTTCACACCCGGAATGAACCCACCATTGCGCTTCATGTCTTCCGCCATCTGGGTAGGATTGATGGTTACCGCAGTGTAGAAGTAGTTGAAGATGATGATGAGTATGAAGAATATGAAGTTATACCAGAAACCGGTATAATTGCCAAGCGTAGCTGCAAGCCCGCGCGTTGCATCCCAGCGGGAGAACAGGATCGGGAAGAGCATCAGAGCCTGGGCGAAGATGATGGGCATCACGCCCGCGGCGTTGATCTTAAGGGGGATATACTGGCGGACGCCGCCGTACTGGCGGTTGCCGATGACCCTCTTGGCATACTGTACGGGAACCCTGCGGACTGCCTGCACGAGGGCGACTGCCGCAACGATCACGAAGAACCATATAATCAGTTCCACTACGAAGAAGAGTGCGCCGCCGCTGGTGGTGGTGGAGAACTTCTCGCCGAACTCGGCGATGAGGGCGTAAGGCAGACGGGCCACGATACCTATCATGATGATGAGGGAGATGCCGTTGC
>ERZ842401.1364-NODE-1364-length-35133-cov-7.465477_pt1 | contig 35133 bp, 31 predicted proteins | sample MGYA00521270_ERZ842401 | MGnify/ENA primary metagenome ERZ842401 (study PRJEB31892, sample SAMEA3878208) | bioreactor metagenome | biome: Moose rumen | place: Sweden | collected 2011-10 | study: EMG produced TPA metagenomics assembly of the PRJEB12797 data set...
GTTGATGTCGCCGGTTAATGTGAAGACATCCGTTTCACTCATAGGCATGGCCCAGCCAAAGTAGGCGCCGATGCCCCAGAAGTTCATGTTGTTGTCTGTTGAGATGAGATCGCCTGAACCTTCAACATATCCACCACCTCATGTTTTGTGATTGCCGGTGCCGGTTATAAGGTAGCCAAGCACGGCAACTATGCCTCTACTTCGATATCCGGTGCCAGCAACGTGATATCTCAGCATGGTGTGCGTTTCACCGACGACATAGACCAGTTGAACCGTTGCCTGGATGAAGCAGGAATCGTATATCTTCATGCGCAGTTGTTTGCAAAGGCGATGAAATATGTAGGTCCAATCCGCAGGGCCCTTCAATTTCCCACGATTTTCAATCTGTTAGGTCCGATAGTGAATCCGTCGCGTCCTCAATGTCAGTTACTGGGAGTAGCGACTTTAGACCAGATGCGCCTTTATCATCAAGTGTATCAGAAGATAGGAATAGACTACGGAATAGTGAACAGCATAGACGGTTATGACGAGATTTCGCTGACCGGCGATTTCAAGGTGACGACCAACCAATATGAGCGTATATACAGTCCGTCGGACCTTGGTTTTTCGATTGCCAAGCCAGAAGAGCTGTTAGCCGGTGCGACAGAGGAGGAGGCAAAAGAGATTTTTGATTCCGTACTTGAGAACCGTTGTCTTCCAGCCCAAAAGAACATAGTGTTGGCCAATGCCGCTTTCGGCATTCAGGTGTTGGAGAGAGGCAAGAAGGAGATAGACGAATGCATATCGATAGCGCGTGAGAGCATAGAGAGCGGATCAGCACTGAGAACGTTCAAGAAGTTTGTAGAATTCAATTCTTGACAGGTATGAAAGACATATTGCATGAAATCATAAGTCATAAGGAAGAAGAGGTATACGGCATGAAACAGTCTAAGCCATCGATGCGTAGCGCTTTGTTGTCGTCAACTTCGGGTATTATAGCCGAGTTCAAGCGCCGTTCGCCCTCGAAGGGCTGGATTAAGGAAGAGGGCCGAGCCGAAGAGATTCCCTTGTCGTATCAGGCGAACGGAGCTTCCGGCATCAGCATCCTAACCGACCGTGATTATTTCGGTGGCGACGATGATTTTATCCGCATAGCCCGCCGTTCAGGAGTGAGCATACCGATACTTTACAAGAACTTTGTGATTGATCCGCTTCAGGTATATTCAGCAGCCCTGTGTGGTGCCAGCACAGTTTTGCTTATAGCATCGTGTTTGAGCAAATCCGCATGTTCGTCGCTTATCCGATTGTCGCATGATTTAGGCATGGAGGTGTTGCTTGAGATGCATGACGAGCGTGATTTGGAGTATTGCGAGCTGGAAGCCGACCTTTATGGCATCAACAACCGTAATCTCGGCAGCTTTGTGACTGACGTGGATAATTCGTTCCGTCTGGCAGATAAGTTGCCGGCTGATGTTGTGAAAGTGAGTGAAAGCGGCATCAGCGACCCTAAGGTGATTAAAGATCTACGTTCAGCCGGATTCAGAGGATTCCTTATAGGCGAGACCTTCATGCGAGCCGCCGACCCGGGGAAGAGTCTTGGTGATTTTATACGTAACATCAACTAAACCATTCATTTCCAAGAGTATGATAATAAAGGTGTGCGGCATGAGAGATCCGTTGAACATCCGTGCTGTTGAGCAGTTGGACGTGGACTGGATGGGTTTTATATTCTGGGACAGGAGTAAGCGGCATGTAAGCCATTGTCCTTTGTATATGCCTAAAAGACAGAAGCGCGTGGGGGTGTTTGTTGACTCAAGTATTGATGATATTGTCAGCCATATTGAAGACTACTCACTCGACATTGTTCAGCTTCATGGCAGCGAGAGTCGCGACTATATAGAGCGGCTTAAGCTCAAAGCATCCGCTTCAGTAGTAATTATTAAGTCGTTTAATGTGTCGTGTGCTTCAGACTTCGAGATGACAAGAAAGTATGAAAGTGTTTCGGATTATTTTCTGTTCGACAGCAAAAGCACATTGCCTGGCGGTAGCGGCCGTCAATTCGACTGGAGTGTTCTTCAATATTATGATGGCGATGTTCCATTTCTTCTGAGCGGAGGGATCGGTCCGTCGGACTATGATTCGATTAGACGCATCCGTCATCCACAGTTTTCAGGTATAGACTTGAATTCCGGTTTTGAGATCAGTCCATCTTTGAAAGACACAGAAAAACTTAAAACATTCCTAACCAGATTAAATTCAAAAAACGATGAATAAGATAAACAAATTATTTTCAGAACAGAGTGAGAAGAAACTCCTTAGTCTGTATTTCTGTGCCGGCAGTCCGAAGATTGACAGCACTTCAGACGTGATAAGGACCCTTCAGCGTCGTGGAATTGACTTTATAGAAGTTGGCATTCCTTTCAGCACCCCGTTGGCAGACGGTCCTGTGATTCAGAGTGCCGCGAGCAAGGCACTTAAGAACGGCATGACTTTACAATTGCTCTTCGAGCAGTTGAAATCAATAAAGGAGGAGATAGAGATACCATTGATACTGATGGGTTATCTGAATCCTATCCTTCACTACGGTTATGAATCGTTCTGCCGTTCGTGCGTGGAATCGGGAGTGAGCGGCATGATTATTCCCGACCTTCCGTTCAGCGACTATCTGTCGGACTTGAAGCCATTGGCTGACAAGTATGACTTGCGTGTGATTATGCTGATAACACCAGAGACCTCGGATGAGCGTCTTCGGTTTATCGACGAAAACACAGACGGCTTCATCTATATGGTAAGTTCAGCTTCGGTGACAGGCGCCAAAAAAGAATTTAACTCATCGACTTTGGAATATTTCAAGCGAATCGACTCTATGGGTTTACGCAATCCCCGGATGATAGGTTTTGGTATAAGCAACCATCAGACGCTAACGTCTGCCCATACATATTCATCGGGTGCGATCATAGGTTCGCGTTTCGTTCAATTGCTAGATGAATGCGACGGCGATGCCGACCTTGCCTTAGAGCGTTTGTATGCTATGCTTTGAAAAGATAAAGAAAGACAAAAGTTTGCATTAAAATCGCCAAGTATCAGTTGAATTGTTGAAGAAGCTTTCATTATTTTGAATAATATGTTAAAAATATTCATTTTTGTTGGCACATGTTGTAAAAAAGCGGTAAATTTGCAATTGAAAATGTTAATATCATCCACTTCCGATGGTTTCATCGTTGGGAGTGGGGTTTGTTATGACATAACGTGTGTTTAAATGTTAAAATAATGAAAAACAGAGAAAAACTTTTCAGTGAGTTTCAAGCTCCGACCCGTCAGGAATGGCTCGACAAGATAGAGGTAGACCTGAAGGGCGCCGACTTCCAGAAGAGGTTGGTATGGAGGACAAACGAGGGTTTCAATGTTCAGCCATTCTATCGTAGGGAAGACCTAGCAGACAAGAAGGCCGTAGACTCTCTTCCGGGCGAGTTTCCGTTTATCCGCGGCAACAAGACCGACAACAATTTATGGCATGTCCGTCAGGACATCGAAGTGACCGATGCGAAATCCGCAAATTCGAAGGCATTAGACCTGTTGCTGAAGGGTGCCGATTCTATAGGTTTCCATTTCTGTGGTGACATGGTAAATGCAGAGACCATCGAGACCCTGTTGAAGGGCATACATTGCGATTCGACTGAGTTGAATTTCTGCACCTGCAAGCGTCGTTCATTGGAATTGGCCAAGCTTCTCGTAGCTTATTTCGAGAAGAAGGGTTATGCCAAGGACAAGGTGATGGGCAGCATAGACTGGGACCCGATTGAGAAAATCCTTGTAAAAGGTAAGGATACGAGCGGTTTGCTGAGTTTAGGCAAGGAATTGATAGAGACATTCAAGGATTACCCACAATTCCGTTGCATAACGGTAAACAGCAGCACCTTGAACAACAGTGGTGCTTACATCTACCAGGAGCTTGGTTATGCCCTTGCCTGGGGAAATGAATACCTTCACCAGTTGGTAGAGCAAGGGGTTGATCCGACAGAAGCAGCCAAGCGCATCAAATTCCAGATGGGCGTAAGCGAGAACTACTTCATGGAGATAGCCAAATTCCGTGCCGGCCGAATGCTATGGGCTCAGATAGTCAAGCAGTACGAGCCGAAATGCGACTGTGCCTGTCAGATGCACGTATGTGCCATCACAAGCGAGTACAATCAGACGATATTCGACAGCTACGTGAACCTTCTCCGCAGCCAGACCGAAGCTATGTCAGCCGCTATTGGCAATGTAGACTCGATTATAGTGACTCCGTTCGACAAGCCATATCAGACACCGGACGAATTCTCAGAACGACTGGCAAGGAACCAGCAGTTGCTGTTGAAAGAGGAGGCACATTTTGACAAGTTAGTAGACGTGGGCGGTGGTTCTTATTATATAGAGGAGCTGACCGACGCGATAGCCAAGGAAGCCTGGAAGTTGTTCCTGTCGGTAGAAGAGGCCGGCGGTTTCCTGAGCGAATCACTTGCCGGGAATATACAGAAGACCATAAACGCCTCGAACGACAAGCGTCATGCAGATGCCGCTAAGCGCAAGGAGTTCATCCTTGGCACCAACCAATTCCCTAATTTCACAGAGAAGTCGGAAGGCAAGCGTCCTGTAGAGAGTTGCTGTGGATGCAGCAATGAAGAAGGCGGCATCTTGACTTTGAACCGAAGCCGCATGTCGAGTGAGTTCGAGTCTTTACGCTTAGCTACCGAAGGCGCTGCAAAGCAGCCGGTAGCCTTTATGCTGACCATCGGTAATTTGGCAATGCGTCAGGCCCGTGCCCAGTTCTCATGCAATTTCTTGGCAGCCGCCGGCTACAAGGTGATAGACAATCTTGGTTTCAAGACGGTAGAAGAAGGTGTTGACGCAGCTTTGAAAGCAGATGCCGACATCGTGGTTATCTGTTCTTCAGATGACGAATATGCCGAATACGCAATCCCAGCGTTCAAATATCTTGACGGCCGTGCTATGTTCGTGGTAGCCGGTGCTCCGGCATGCAGTGAAGACTTGAAGGCAGCTGGCATAGAGAACTTCATCCATGTGAGAGTTAACCAACTCGAGACGTTGAGAGAATATAACCAGAAGTTGAATATCCAGTAAAAATATTTATGATTATGAGACGTAAATTTAATGATATAGATATTTATGCTGGTATTCAAGCAAAGAATGGCCAGCAGTGGCAGCAAGAGAATCATATAAGTGCCAATTGGCGTACCCCTGAGCAGATAGACATCCAGCCGGTGTACACGAAAGAGGACCTTGAGGGCATGGAGCATCTGGACTTCACCGCCGGAATTCCCCCTTATTTGCGTGGTCCTTATTCAATGATGTATCCGTTCCGTCCATGGACCATCCGTCAGTATGCCGGATTCTCCACCGCAGAGGAGTCGAATGCCTTCTATCGCCGTAACTTGGCAAGTGGTCAGAAAGGTTTGTCGGTAGCGTTTGACCTTCCGACTCACCGCGGTTATGACCCAGACAACCCACGCGTAGTAGGAGATGTAGGTAAAGCCGGTGTGAGCATCTGTTCTTTAGAGAACATGAAGGTTCTGTTTGCCGGTATTCCATTGAACAAGATGTCAGTTTCGATGACGATGAACGGCGGTGTGTTGCCTATCTTGGCATTCTACATCAACGCCGGTCTGGAGCAAGGAGCAAAGTTGGAAGAGATGGCCGGAACGATTCAGAACGACATTCTGAAGGAATTCATGGTACGTAACACCTATATCTATCCACCAGCCTTCTCGATGAAGATAATCGCCGACATCTTCGAGTATACCTCTCAGAACATGCCGAAGTTCAACAGCATATCGATATCCGGTTACCATATGCAAGAAGCCGGTGCTACCGCAGACATCGAATTGGCATACACCCTTGCCGACGGTATGGACTATCTTCGCACCGGTGTGAATGCCGGTATTGACATCGACGCATTCGCTCCTCGTCTGTCGTTCTTCTGGGCTATTGGCATGAACCACTTCATGGAGATTGCGAAGATGCGTGCCGGCCGTCTGTTATGGGCAAAGATCACCAAGATGTTCGGAGCGAAGAATCCAAAATCCATGGCACTTCGTACCCACTCGCAGACATCAGGCTGGTCGTTGACAGAGCAAGATCCGTTCAACAACGTAGGCCGCACCTGTATAGAGGCAATGGCCGCCGTATTGGGTCACACCCAGTCGCTCCACACGAACGCATTGGACGAGGCAATCGCTTTGCCAACCGACTTCAGTGCCCGTATAGCCCGTAACACACAGATATATATTCAGAACGAGACAAAGGTATGCAAGCAGATTGACCCATGGGCCGGTTCCTACTATGTAGAGACCCTGACCAACGAGTTGGTTCACAAGGCATGGGAGCATATCCAGGAAATCGAGAAGCTGGGCGGCATGGCCAAGGCCATCGAGACCGGTCTTCCAAAGATGCGTATCGAGGAAGCAGCGGCAAGAACCCAGGCTCGTATCGACTCCGGCGTTCAGACGATTGTAGGTGTGAACAAATACCGTCTTGCTCACGAAGATCCGTTGGATATTCTGGAAGTAGACAACACGGCCGTACGCAAGCAGCAGGAAGAATCGTTGAAGGAGCTTCGTGCGAACCGCGACGAAGCCGCCTGCAAGGCCGCTTTAGCCGAGATTACGGAATGTGTGCGTGAATTCAACGAGGGCAAGAAGAGCAAGAACAACCTTCTTGCGTTGGCCGTTAAGGCAGCAGGTCTTCGTTGTACATTAGGTGAGATAAGTGATGCCTGCGAGGCAATCGTAGGCCGTTATAAAGCAGTAATCAGAACAATATCAGGCGTGTATTCATCAGAAAGCAAGAAAGACGCAGACTTCACCCGTGCCTGCGAATTGACCGAGCAGTTTGCTCAGAAAGAAGGTCGTCGTCCACGAATCATGATTGCAAAGATGGGTCAGGACGGTCACGACCGTGGTGCTAAAGTAGTTGCCACCGGTTATGCCGACTGTGGTTTTGACGTTGACATGGGACCATTGTTCCAGACTCCAGCCGAGGCCGCCCGTGAGGCAGTAGAGAACGACGTAAACGTGGTAGGTGCTTCATCATTGGCAGCAGGTCACAAGACCCTGATTCCACAGTTGATAGAAGAGTTGAAGAAACTCGGTCGTGAGGACATCATGGTGATAGCCGGTGGTGTGATTCCAGCGCAAGACTACGACTTCCTGTACAAGGCAGGTGTAGCCGCCATCTTCGGCCCTGGTACCTCAGTAGCCAAGGCAGCCTGCGAGATTCTGAACATACTGTTAGAGGAATAATTCTATTTACGGTTTACTATTTACAACTTGTTTAGATATCCGTGGTTTTTCCATTGTAATATTGAGAATGAACCATGCTTACGAATTCGAATGACTAAACGAGATTGATTGTAGATAGTTAAATCTTTTGACAAAGTTCATGAATAATGAAATATTCCATAGATTGGCCATAGGGGCGGACATCAATCCGCCCCTATGTTTTAATAATCCATTCGATTATGTTCCCCACCCCATGTGTGTATCGGCATCGTGTGAGGTCAGGGAGCATGTTCTGCATGAACCGTTGTGGCAGAAAGAGTTGTCAGCGGGTAAGATGTTCGGTGTGATGGTTGTTGAGCATGAATGCGAATTGGGTTATTTGGCAGCTTTCTCCGGTCAGTTGAACGGCGATAGCATAGTTGACGGATTCGTGCCACCAATCTTCGACACAAACAGTTCGGAGTATTTTCAGTCGGAGATGCACAGCATAGAGCAGTCGATATCCGACAAGGAAGAGCGCAAGCACCGTTCGTTAGCTCTTCAGGAGTGGCTTTTCCGTCAATACATTTGCTTAAACGGCCTGAATGAGCAGAAAAGCATAATGGACATCTTCATCGAGTATTACCGCCAAAAGATGTTGAAACAAGAGAATTACCGCAAGAACGCGTCACTTCATCATATCCCTTCCGGCACCGGTGAATGCTGTGCTCCGAAATTGCTTCAGTATGCCTATTTACATGGTATGCGTCCGCTTAGCATAGCAGAGTTCTGGATACAGCCGGTAACAGATTCAAAAGAATATCGTCAGCTAATAAGCGCCAAAGCAGAAGTTCGGCATGACGGTCGTTTTTATCCTTCTTGTCATGGTAAATGCCGTCCGTTATTAGAGTTTATGCTTAAGGGCTTGAATGTAGCCCACAGCAGTGAAGAAGATATTGATGATGAGTTGCTTAAGAATGTGAAGACTGTCTACGAAGACAATCATGTGATAATAGTAGACAAGCCCGGCGGCTTGCTGTCCGTACCCGGTCGTAGCAGCCGTAAATCCATAGCCGACTGGCTGAAGGAAGTTAAGCGTCTTGATATGTTTTGGTTCGTTCACCGCTTGGATCAGGCCACCAGTGGTTTGCTTGTGGTATGCAAGGACGAAATGACTTACAAGCATCTTCAGCAACAATTTATCCGACATGAGGTAGAAAAGACCTATGAGGCATGGGTGGAGGGCGACGTTGAGGGAGACAGCGGAAAGATATCGTTGCGTATTCGCCGTGATGCATCCGACCCTCCCCGTCAATTAGTAGACATGGAACACGGTAAGAATTCCGTAACCCGTTGGAAGGTTTTGGAGCATAAGGGAGGCATGACACATTTGGAATTGTATCCTGATACTGGCCGCACTCATCAGCTGCGTGTACATTGTGCCCATCCGTTAGGTTTGAATGCACCGATTGTTGGTGACAAACTGTATGGGAATCAGAGCGCTACTGGTAATTTGCGTCTGAGAGCCACAAGGCTGAAGTTAAATCTATACGGCGAGGATATCTATATTTCTATATAAAAGGAGTGGTTTAAAATATATTATTGCTGGTGCAAACATAGTAACTGTCCGGTAAACAAATATTCAATCATTTTATTCAACCTTTTGACGTTATTCTTACCTTCATTTGATTGAACTAGTACTGGGAGTGTTTCCGTCCCCCGATAACGGACATTTGACGTTCTGCAACATCATGGATGTCCTGCAACATCGTTAACTTAACTATACCCACACGTTTCTTAAAGGTTTTACAACTTCATAAGCTTTTTATGTTCTATTATTGTAAAATTGAGCAACTTAAATTCAATAGATAAGACCATTTATTAGAGGTATTTGACTTTTTAGTATTTTTATGGGAAAAAATAAGTGTCAAAATTAAACTTATTCGTAACTTTGCTGTCAAATTAAAAGTTAACGAACTTGCGAGTAGATTATAGTTGACAAGCTTATTCAGTTTTTGAGTTCGCTATAGTTATTGAGTTTATTGTAGGATGTTTTTAAGGGAGTAAGATTAAAGGAGATTATTTTTAACAGCATCTGTTATTTATGATACTGATATCCAGCATCATAATACACGGATATTTATATTATATTTTATGAAGAGACATTCACTCGTATTGCTGTTTTTATTACTATGCAATACAGTATTCGGGCAAAGCAAGTTTAATGTGTCGGGAATAGTGATCGACAAAGACACAGAAGAAGCTCTGATTTCAGCGTCAATCAAGGTATTAAAAGTAGCAGACAGCACTTATGTTGCAGGAAAAGCGACCGATTTGAACGGTGGCTTCACTTTTCAGGGGATCAAGAAAGGCGAATATATCCTTCAGATCAGTTATGTGGGTTATGTGACAAAAGAATTGCCGTTGGACTTGACAAAACAAGATGAAAAGAATGTAGACTTGGGTTATCTCACCCTCAGCACCGACGCCGTGTTGCTTAGTGAGGCTGTGATTACCGCCCAAGCCGCCAAGGTCCAGGTGAAGGGAGACTCATTGGTGTTTAATGCCGATGCCTACCGTCTACCACCCGGCAGTGCATTGGAAGACCTGATCAAGAAGCTTCCAGGAGCGACGATAGAAGAAGACGGAACCGTAAAGATCAACGGTAAGCCCGTGTCCAAGATCTTGATAGACGGTAAGGAGTTTTTCATCAACGACAAGAATGTAGCTTTGAAGAACCTTCCGACAAATATCATAGACAACATAAAGGCCTATGACCGTAAGAGTGACTTGGCCCGCATCACAGGTATAGACGACGGTGAGGAGGAGACTGTATTGGATTTAACCGTTAAGAAAGGAATGAACAACGGCTGGGTCGGTCAGTTGAACGGTGGTGTTGGCACAGAGCACCGTTATACTGGTCGTTTGAATGTAAACCGTTTCACAGACAGTGAGCAGTACAGTTTGGTAGGAAGTGCCAACAATATAGGCGACCGTGGTTTCGGTGGCGGTGGCGGCCGTGGTTGGTGGCGTCCCGGCAATGGTTTGCAAGCCAGCAAGGAGCTTGGTTTCAACTATGCCACGACGAGCGATAAGCTAGAGACCGGCGGTTACATATGGCATCGTTACGACGGCAGCGATGTGTGGAGCCATTCATCAACTCAGAACTTCGTGAACTCGACCGGTGCCTTCAGTCAGAGCACCAACCAGTCATACAGCAGCAATTCAAGTTTAAGCGGCGGTTTCCGCTTTGAATGGAAGCCCGACACGATGTCGAACATCATTTTCCGTCCAAGTTTCAACTATTCCCGCAACCGTGGTTACTCCTACAACAACTCCGGAACTTACGACAGTGATCCCGACAATTACGACGAGGCAGAATTGTCAGAAGCCGAGGGTTATTTCCGTGATCGTCTGAGCGATGCCGACGTTCAGGATGTGATAGACATGATAGTGAACACCCGGTACAATCGTCAGCAGAGTTACAACAGCGATGCCGGCATGAGCGGAGAATTGCAGTTGAACCGCCGTTTGAATAACGAAGGTCGCAACATAACGTTGCGCATGACAGGCGGTTTCAGCAATAGCATCAGCCGCCAGTTGTCATCGTCGAGCATCAGCTACCGTGAGAGCAGCGGTATGCTGAACGAGATGCTGAACCGCTACTACACGACTCCTGGCAGGAACCGCAACTACAGTGTTCAGTTGACCTACAGTGAGCCAATCGCAAAGCGTACATATTTGCAATTCAGCTATCGTTTCAACTATCGTTATAACAAGAATAACCGTGGAGCGTTTGAATACGACGCAGTGGCTTACACAGCGTTGGAAGAAGCCCTTCGTAGTAACCGCTACAACATATTGGGCGCTTTAGACGATTTGTCGTCGTTGGGTTATGACCGCACTCGCAATGAAGAGTTGAGCCAGTTCTCCGAATACCGAAACTATGACCACACAGCGAGTGTGATGTTCCGTATGGTTCGCGACAAATACAACTTGAATTTCGGTGTAGACGTGCTTCCTCAGCATTCCGTTCTGAACTACCAATACATGGGCAAGAGCTACGATGACATCACCCGTAACGTAGTGAATTTCACCCCGACTTTCAACCTTCGTTACAAATTCAACGAGACGACCAACCTTCAGGTTCGTTACAACGGGCGCACTTCTCAGCCGAGCATGACCAACCTGCTTGAGATAACCGACGATTCCGACCCTCTGAACATCCGTATGGGTAACTCAAAGCTGAAACCTTCTTTCACTCAGAACCTCCGTGCTTTCTTCAACACCTATAATGTGGACCATCAACGCGGCATCTTCGCTCACACCTACTTCAATCTTCGTCAGAACAACATATCCAACCGTACCTATTATGACGAGACGACCGGTGTGTCGACAACGAAGCCAGAGAACATAAACGGCGACTGGGATGCCGGTCTGGGTTTTGGAATGAACACCGCTCTTGATTCCGAGAAATATTTCTCCATGAACACATTCACGAACTTCGGTTACAGTCATAATGTGAGTTATCTGAACCCACTTCAATTCCCTGACAACGACAAGTCTACCACCAAGAGCCTCAACATAATGGAGCGTCTGAGTTTCGAATACCGTAAGGACTGGTTGGAGGTATCCCTGAACGGAAATCTCAACTACAGCCATTCGAACAACAATGTGATAGCCAACAACAAATTCAACACTTACACATTCTCCTACGGCACAGAGGTGAACATCACCCTTCCTTGGGGCAGTGAGATAAACACCGACATTGCAATGAATTCCCGCCGCGGTTTCAGCCAGTCGTCGATGAACACGAACGAATTAATCTGGAATGCGATGATTTCCCATTCCTTCCTTGCCAACAATGCGTTGACGATATCGTTGGAATGGAACGACATTCTTCAGGAGCGCAGCAACATAAGCCGCACGATCAACGCCTTCATGCGTAGTGATTCCCAATACAATGCGATATATTCATATGGCATGCTGCGTGTGATTTACAAGTTGAACATCTTTGCCGGGAAGAATGCAATGGGCAACGGCGGCGGCTTTGGCCCTGGCGGTCCAGGCGGTGGTCGTCCGGGTGGCGGTGGTCGTCCGGGTGGCGGTGGTCGTCCGGGAGGCGGTGGCGGTCCAGGTGGTCGCAGATAGACAAGAGAATAAAAAAGAGTCGCGAAATAAAATCGCGGCTTTTTTTATCTGATATAAAATAAGATATGTTATGAAAAGTGAATAAATGTTATTTTCCATATAAATAAACTGAATAAAATTTAAAGTATTCTTAAAAGTTTTGTAGTTGCAAAAATGAAATTGTATTTTTGCAAAGAATAAAATCCTTAGATTTTTATTCATCAGATTATCTTGTAAGAGTTGACATGAAATCCGGCATCTACATTGCATTCATGCTTGCTATATTGTATAGTTCCTGTTCAGAGGAGCAATATATAGTAAAGGGCCGTTCTACACAATCTGTGTTGGATGGTGAGTATGCCTATATGTCTGCGATGTATGGTTATCAATCTCCCAAGATTGACTCGTGCCGAATCGTTCACGGTCGTTTTGAGATGAGCGGTCCGATAGACTCCGTCCAGTGTGTTGTGTTGTCGATGGGCAACAACACCATTCCCCTTGTGATGGAGACCGGCGAGGTTGACATCCGTTTTCAGAATTCGGCAATAGAGATAAGCGGCACTCCGCTGAACGACAAGTTCTATCAATTTCTTCGTTGTCGGGATTCGTTGATGCTTATTCGCAGTGATATCCGTGAGCAATACAACGACATGCTCCGTCGAAACCAGTCGTATGACGACGCACGTTCTTACCTGTCGACCCATCTGTCGTTGAACAATGCCGAGATGGACAGTCTGGAATACATATTTGTGAGCGAGAATTTCACAAATGTCTTAGGCGTGACCTGGTTTCTTCAGATGGGCGAGAAAGCCTCTATGCGTACAGGTTACTACACATCGACTCCGATAATGGATGCCCTTTACAATTCCGCTCCCGCTGAGTTTAAGGAGAATTCCGAGATAAAGGGTTTTCTTCAGCACTGCAAGAGCAAGCACAAGTCGAGTGAATACAAGATGCGCTTTAATGTATTCTGACAATATTCTTCTTTCTTCCGCTTTTTATCCACTTTTTTGTACTTTTTTGTATAGCGTTGTTATATAAATGTGAAATAAAAATTTTTTTTGCTAATAAAAAAAGTGTATATTTGCATGTTTATAGAGCGTGACCCAAAATCGCAATAAAAAGCAGATGAACAAAGACCGCAAATTATATTACATCATAATGGCCGCAGATGTGTTTCTGCTGGTTGTCTTGAATATATGTTTATATAGTCTGTTCCGCAACCTGTCGAACGTGAATTACCTGTCGATAGGTTTCAGAATCTCCACCCTATTATTATCCATATCCTATCTGATATGTTTTGTGCTTCGTCCTCCCGTTAGCCAGCAACGCATAAACACGTCGGAGGCAGTAGTGAAGAACGTACTTATCACTGGGATATTATTCGGAGTGATTACCGCCCTATTTATCATATTGATATATCCCGGCCGTCATTTTCCCCGTACTTACTTTTTCACCTATATCATAATCTACACGTTCCTGCTTCTGATTGAGCGTCTGATGCTCCGCAAGCTGTTCATGAAACTTCGTGCCAACAAGCGGAATCAGAACAACATAGTATTAATAGGCAATTTGGGAAGTATCGACACCCTATTCCATTATTTGTCACAGCCAATATTCGGCTATAACATCAAAGCCCATTTCGGTGACCATCCGTCGGAGGACTCCAAGCTCAGCTCCCTCTATGCGGGCAAAGGTGACGGCATCTTCGAATGGTTATCCAAGCATAACGACATAAACGAGATATATGCCTACATAGACCCAAATGAGCAGGAGAAGATCAACATGCTGTCGAAATACTGCGACAACAACCTGATTCGCTTTTTCTACGTACCGAACCTGAACATATTCCGTGGTCAGTTGTCTTTGACCCGTATGGACACCGTTCCAGTTGTGGCACGTCGTCGCGAACCTCTGACCTATCCATACAACAAATTCATCAAGCGCTTGTTTGACATAGTGTTTTCGCTTCTTGTCCTGCTGATAGTGTTTCCTATAATATTCATCATCTCAGCCATTTTCATCAAGTTGCAATCTCCCGGCCCTATCTTTTTCAAGCAGCTTAGGACGGGTCTTGACGGCAAGGACTTCTACTGTTGGAAATTCCGTTCGATGCATGTAAATAAAGACGCAGACACGCTTCAGGCGACCAAAGACGACCCCCGTAAATTCTCATACGGTAATTTCATGCGTAAGACCAATATAGACGAATTGCCACAGTTTTTCAATGTTCTTCTTGGTGACATGTCGGTAGTCGGTCCTCGTCCACATATGCTGAAGCACACGGCTGAATATTCAAGCATCATCAACCGCTATATGGTTCGTCATTTGGCAAAGCCCGGCATAACGGGTTTGGCTCAGGTATCTGGTTTCCGTGGCGAGACCCAGCATGTGAGTCAGATGGAGGACCGTGTAAAGAAGGACATTGAATATATCGAGAACTGGTCATTGCTTCTTGACATCCGCATAATATTCCGTACGATTACGAATGTCTTTGAAGGGGAGAAGATGGCATATTGATTTACATGAAAAGAATTTTGTCTTTTAACTGCCAAATTCAAGAGAAAAGATGGCATATTGATTTACACCAGAAGAAGATAGTGATTTGAATGTCAAATTCAGAGATCAAGATATAAAACAAGTAAGAATCATAAATTAAGAATAAAACAAGAACAAAAGAATCATCGATTATGGATACAGTGCTAAGCGGGATACGTCCCACCGGTCATTTACATTTAGGCAATTATTATGGTGCCGTGCGTAGTTTTGTGAAGATGCAGAATGAATATAACTGTTATTTTTTCATAGCCGACTGGCATTCTCTGACCACCCACCCCACTCCGGAGAACATCCAGAATTCCACACGTACGATATTAGCCGAATATTTGGCCTGCGGTTTGGATCCCGACAAAGCGACAATTTACATACAGAGTGATGTACGCGAGACCATCGAGCTTTACCTCTATCTCAACATGAACACCTATCTTGGAGAGTTAGGCCGTGTAACGACCTTCAAGGAGAAGGCCCGTCAGCAGCCCGACAACGTGAATGCCGGCTTATTCACCTACCCTACGTTGATGGCGGCCGACATATTGCAGCATCGCGCAAAGTTTGTCCCGGTCGGCAAGGATCAGGAGCAAAACATGGAGATGGCCCGCAAATGTGCCCGCCGCTTCAATCATATCTACAAGACCGACTTGTTTCCAGAGCCACAGAACTACTATTTCGGCAGCGAGGCGTTGAAGGTACCCGGTCTTGACGGCAGCGGCAAGATGGGCAAGAGCGACGGCAACTGCATCTATCTATGCGATGAAGAGAAGGTGGTGAGGAAGAAGGTGATGCGTGCCGTGACCGACAATGGTCCACAGTCGTTGAACAGTGAGAAGCCTGAAGTGATAGCCAACCTGTTCAAGATGATGAGCATAGTGTCGAGTGCTGACACCTTGGAATATTTTGAAGAAAAATGGAACGACTGCACTCTCCGTTATGGTGACATGAAGAAGCAGTTGGCTGAGGATATGGTTCAAGTACTTGCCCCAATCCGTGAGCGCATCCTGGAATATTCTTCAAACACAGCATTGCTGGACAAGATAGCCCAACAAGGAGCAGCCAAAGCCCGTGAGAGTGCATCGTCGACTTTAAAAGCGGTTCGAGAGATTATAGGTTTCCGCGTGTAGCAACCAGCTTGATAAAGCCTGTTTTAGGACTAATTCGTCGATTATAAGGATCCGAAATAACGTTCTATCGATTATAACGTGAAATAAAAACATTAATTATCAATCTTAACATCTAATTATTATGGCTTACAAAGTTATTGACATCGAGGGAGTAGGCGAAGTATATGCTAAACAACTTCAGTCTGCAGGAATTGAGAAAGTTGAAGAACTTTTAGAGAAATGCGCCACTCGTGCAGGTCGTAAGGCCTTGGCGGATTCCACCGGCATCAGCAGCAAGCTGATATTGAAATGGACAAACCATGCAGATTTGTTCCGTATTAAAGGTGTAGGTCCTCAATTTGCCGAATTGCTTGAGGCTTCAGGTGTAGACACCGTAAAGGAGCTTCGCAACCGTGTAGCTTCTAATCTTCAATCAAAGTTAGAGGCGGTGAATTCAGAAAAGAACCTATGCAACCGTGTGCCAGCAGAGACAGAAGTTCAACGAATGATAGACGAAGCTAAGGAACTGGCACCAGTAGTAGAGTATTAACCCAAACGGTCAATATTACATAAAATCTAATGACCGATTCGGTTTAAAACACACCTCTTGATTAGATTAAACAAAACATTGGCGGCGAGGCTTGATGCCCCGCCGCCAATGTTTTAATTTAAAGAATTATCAGAGTGCGAGTCGGAATCCGATGTTATAAGACTTGAAGGATGTAGATTTACTGTCTCTATAAGACGATCTGCAGTATCTCATACCATCTTCCCAGAAGCTACCTCTGATGACCTTATTAGCCCCTTGAGAAGGACCCTGAGGGTTTGTCATATCCACAGGCAGATAAGCCGAATACCAGTCTTCACACCATTCAGCCACGTTGCCACCCATGTCGTAGATACCCAGCTCGTTAGGTTTGAGCATGCAGACCGACATAGGTTTCTTTGCATTGTGTGCGTTCCATGCAATCGCCATGGCATTGTCGCTTCCCGGATAAGTGTACTGCTGGCTCAAGTTACCGCCTCTTGCAGCATATTCCCACTCAGCTTCAGTAGGCAGTCGGAATTTCAGTCCAGTGATTTCATTAAGTTTCGCGATGAATTTCTGGCAGTCGTCCCAAGTGACGAATTCCACCGGTTCATCATCGTTATCCTTAAATTTCGACGGGTTGTTTCCCATAACCGCTTTCCAGAGTGCCTGAGTGACTTCGGTTTGTCCGATTCTAAAGCTTGAAATAGCGACATTATGACAAGGCTGTTCGTCGACGTCGGCAAGTCTTACTTGCTCGAGAGTAGCTCCCATATAGAAAGCTCCACCCTGCACTCCGATCATCTTGAACTCCACATTATTGATTTTGAAAGTTTGGTCAGGCAGATATTCTGTGTTATACGGCTGGAAGTGTCTCATACCTTGTGCCGGGTTGTTAGGTTGATAGCTGTCAATATCCTGCTGAGTGACATTAAGCGCCAATCTCAATCCGGTGTTATAATTAGTGTGGCTTGGCCTGAGGCTATATCTGAACGCCACTCTTGCCGCATTAGCTCCATCAATCCAGTGTCCACCTCTCACGACCTTGTTATCACCGTTTTGAGGTCCGGTAGGGTTAGTCTGGTATTCATCTGAATACTGTCCGTACCAGTCATAACACCATTCCTGAACGTTTCCAGACATGTCGTACAGACCGATTTCGTTAGGTCTTTTAAGTTTTACAGGGTTAGGACGTTTTGCATTGAAAGCAGTCCAAGCCACTATATCCGTTTTGTCTTCGCCAGAGAGATGCCATTGTGCAGAGAAGCTCCCTCCCCTTGCAGCATACTCCCATTCAGCCTCAGTAGGCAATCTGAAATTGAGTCCTGTAATGCTGTTAAGCTTAGCTATGAAGGTCTGGCAATCGTTCCACGAAACCGATTCAACCGGTTGGTTAGGGTTCTTGAAGTTAGACGGATTTCTTCCCATGACCGCTTCCCAGAGCGCCTGCGTCACTTCCGTTTCAGCAATATAGTAAGTGCTGAGAGCAACCCTATGTGGTGGGAATTCATCCACTTCCGACTTACCGAACTGATCAACCGTTTTACCCATGGTGAATGTACCTCCCTGTACACATTTCATGAGGAACTTCACCCCATTAACTGTGATGAGCTTGTCGTTGACCATAACAGTTGAATAATTAGCGAATTTAGCAAGAGAATCCGCTTTCAGGGTTTCCGGCATTTCAAACACCGCCACCGCCACTGTGTCAGTGTCAACCGGTTCAACAGCCAGAATAGTGAATGTAGTGTCGGGAACAGTTATATTTGCCACAGTGTCAGGCACCACAACTTCCTTTTTCTGCTTTTTCTTGAACCATCTTTTCCAGAACTGCGCATCCGCTTGAATAGGGATACAAAATGTCAAAACTAAAGATGCCATGCATATCTGCATAGCTTTCGTTTTTAAAAATTTTGTTTTCATAAATTATACCTTGACTGAATGAATAAGCATATTTTATGCGAAATTACAACATATTATATAAAAAACCGATTTTACGATTGTAAAATTAACATAAATTAACTATATTTTTATAAAAACGTAAAATTGTGGTCAAAGTTTTTATATAAATAAAGTGAAAAAAAGTTTAAATCATGAGTAATATATGGAAAAAAACATATAACTTTGTAAAGAATTAGAAGTGGATAAATCCACTGAAAAAGCGACAGAAAATATTCATTCAAAAATACAATCATTATTAATCAAAAGTTATTATTTTTTATGAAGAAACTGATTTTATCCCTTGGTCTGGCTTTCATGAGTTTAAGCATGAACGCTCAGATAGGTTTAATTAATCCAGAGGTATACGACAACGTATATTTCGGTGTAAACTTGGGTGCCAACACAAATTTAGCCGGTAACAAATTCTTTCCGGTAAACACAACCATCGGCTTACGTTTAGGTAAAGACATCTCTCCAATATTCGGTGTGAACCTTGAAGCCACTGCGTGGTTGGGTTCAATGATGGAGCATCGTCAGCATTTCGACACACGCCACTATCCTGCAGAAGTACCTATGTATGACGAGTTTGGCGATCCTGTATATGACATATGGGGTGATCCAGCAGTGACATATGAAATGCGTGAGACAGGTCACAACCTGATTCGTTCTTTAAATATCGGTTTGAACAGTACAGTGAATTTGAGCAATCTGTTCCTCGGTTACGACGGCACTCCACGTCAGTGGGAATTTAGCAGTATCATCGGTTTAGGCTGGGGTCATGTATTCGCTCCATCTCATTCATTCCTTGCCGGCAAGGAAGACAAGGATTTTCTGACTGCCAAGACCGGTTTGGACATAACTTACAATTTCGGTGACGACTACGAGCATCAGATCTACGTAGAGCCAGCAATCTTATGGAACATGAACCGTGACGGCTACAGTGGCATCCAGATGAACAAGCACGGTGCGTTCCTTCAGTTGGCCGTAGGTTACAACTATAAATTCGGTTGCTCTTACGGTGGTCACAATTTCAAATACGTAGAAGCCGACCGTTCAGAGATAGAGCGTCTGAACCGTCTGTTGGAAGAATGCAACAACCGTCCAGTGCAGGTTGAATACGTAGAGAAGATAGTTTACAGGGATCGTGATCCTGAGACCCGCACCATCAGCATAGACAACCTCAAGGTCGTTACATTTGAGCAGGGTAAGGATTATCTGACCGACGATGCAAAGGCCGATTTGAACACAATCAAGGCCGGTTCACACGTTCAGGTGATAGGAACCGCTTCTCCTGAGGGTTCAGAAGAGCGCAACCAGCAGCTGTCGAACAGCCGTGCAAACGTAGTAGCCGAATATCTCGAGAGCCGCGGCGTGATCGTAGACTCTAAGGAAGGCCGTGGAGTAGAAGGCCGCACTTCTAACCGTCTTGCCATCGTCTACGTGAAATAATCATCTGAAAGTATTCCGATTCGGTTCCTTGAATCGTGAATCATTATAAATAAAAAAGTTACAGACAAATGTATTCTTAATTGATATATTCATGTTCTGTAACTTTTTTTCAAATATCACCCCAAATCCAACTATTATGAAAAAGATCCTAACATTATTACTATTTGTATCATCTGCTTCCTTTCTTCACTCAGAGACATTCGAGATGAAGAGTCCGGACGGCAAGTTGTGTGTAGAATTCAGCCTTACAGACGGTAAGGCGAATTACAGAGTGTCTTATGATGGCATACAGGCCTTGGAATCGTCTCCATTGGGTTTTGTGTCGAATATATGCGACTATAGCACTGGCCTTGAGTATTTATCCAAGGAAGAGAGCACGATAGACGAGCGTTATGAGTTGGACCGTATAAAGCGTGAATTCAACCACTACGTAGCCAACAGCACGAAGATAAACCTGAAGACTCGTGACGACCACCGTTTTTCGATAGTATTCCAATTGTCCAACAACGACATAGCATTCCGCTATGAGATAGCCAGCACTCATGGCTCGGCTTCGATCCGCATAATGGAAGAGAAGACCGGTTTCAGTTTTCCTGGCGGCACTACTACGTTCCTTACCCCTCAGAGTGATGCGATGACAGGCTGGATGCGTACCAAGCCAAGTTACGAGGAAGAATATGTGTTAGACTCGCCGATGTCGACTCGTTCCAAATATGGTCATGGTTATACTTTTCCTTGTTTGTTCAAGGTGGGTGAAGGCAAGGCATGGGTGTTGGTAAGCGAGACAGGCGTAGACAGCCGTTATTGCGGCAGCCATCTGAGCGATTGTGAAGGAGCCGGTAGCTACCACATATGCTTCCCGATGGCCGAAGAGAACAACGGTAACGGGAGTGTAGAGCCCGGTATAGCCCTTCCTTGCGTAACGCCATGGCGCACCTTGACAGTAGGCAGCAGTTTGGCGCCAATAGTAGAGACCACGATTCCATTCGACGTAGTAAAGCCGCGTTATGAGAGCGAGCATAAATATGAATATGGCAAAGGCACATGGAGCTGGATAGTATGGCAGGACAATTCCATCAACTACAATGACCAGGTTCGTTATATCAACTTGGCTAAATCGATGGGTTTCAAATATGTGTTGATCGACAATTACTGGGACAAGAACATAGGCAAGGAGAACATGGAGCGTCTTGTATCGTTTGCCCGCAGTCAGGGTGTTGATGTGTTCCTGTGGTACAGTTCGAGCGGTTATTGGAATGACATAACTCAGGGTCCGACTAATCTGATGGACAACTCTATCATCCGTAAAGAATGGATGCGCTGGATGGAGCGTATCGGCGTGAAGGGCATCAAGGTGGACTTCTTCGGTGGCGACAAGCAAGAGACCATGCGTTTGTATGAGGAGATCCTGAGTGATGCCGACGACCATGGGTTGATGGTTATCTTCCACGGCTGCACTCTCCCACGAGGTTGGGAGCGCATGTATCCGAACTACGTAGGCAGTGAAGCCGTTCTGGCGAGTGAAAACATGGTATTCCAGCAGCATTTCTGCGATATGGAATCCCAGAACGCAAGTCTTCATCCATTTGTCCGCAACACTGTGGGTTGTATGGAATTCGGCGGTTGCTTCATGAACCGTCGTCTGAGCAAGGGTAATGCCTCGGGCAGCGTTCGCAGGAGCACGGACTGCATGGAGTTAGCCACAACGATATTGTTCCAGAATCCGATTCAGAATTTCGCCTTGGCTCCGGAGAATATAGCGCCGGTGTCGGAAGGTGGTGCTCCTGAGGAGAGCATGAATTTCCTGAAGGAGGTTCCGACGACGTGGGAAGACACCCGCTTCATAGACGGCTATCCCGGTAAATACATAGTACTTGCTCGCAAGCATCATTCCAACTGGTATATAGCAGGCGTTAACGGTACGGGTTCACCATTGAAGTTGACATTGGACTTGTCGAGATTCATAAAGCGTGGTGACAAGGTTCGTGTTTATACTGACAACATGCGTGATCAGGATCCTGATTACGACCGTAGCAAGACGATTTCTAAGCCAGAATCGTTCAGTGTGACGATGGATAAGGATGGTGGCTTTGTAATAGTAAATTAAGACATTTTCGGCAAAAATCGGACAAAAATATTATTTTTTTAGCAAAATAGTCAAAAAAATGTATGAAATAAATTGCCAATTCGAAAAATAAAGGTTAACTTTGTGACGATTAGTTATACTAATCATAATAATTCTCCCCGATTCTCTATAATTTTATTAATATCGGCTACGTTGAGAAACGTAGCCGATATGTTTTTTATTTAAGATTTTTAGTAATGAAAGACACAATGGTGTTAAGTGTTTGTGGACGATGTTTGCTGAGGGCATGATCGTCGTTAGGTTGTAGTACCCATTTGGCATTTCTCATAACATCCGCATATTTTTTTCCGAATTGGCAAGGGACCGCTTTATCCGCCGACCCATGAATGATGCAGACCGGTCCCTGGTATTTCGCAGCCGTTCCATACATATCACATGTCATGGCATATTGCAGGTATGCCTTTCCGACAGTATGTCCCCATACCTGCAGTGTTTCCGGCGGGTTGTTAGGATTGAATTTCACACCAAGTAGTATTCCCTTCTTCGACTGCTCTCCGATATTTCCAGCCGGCGCCAGCAATACGAGCGCCTTGATCTGGCTTGTGCCGAGTATTCCGGCAGTCATACTTGCAACCACCCCACCCTGTGAGTGCCCTACGAGCGCGATTCTATTAGGGTCGGCGAATTTAGACGCCTTTACATTTGCGATAACGGCTCTTGCATCTTTTATTTCGTTTGCGATGGTCATATTGCGGAATTGCCCGTCGCTTTCTCCATGGCCGTTAAAGTCGAATCTTACGGATGCTATCCCCTTCGCTTGCAATCCCTGTGAAATCTGTATGAGCAGTTTTTCATTCTTGTTTCCAGTGAATCCATGCATTATGACCGCCACAGGGCATTTCTGGTTAGCATTGAGTTTTGGGAGTGTGACCACACATTTAAGATTTCCTACCGCCCCTCTGATAGAGGTGTTGTAGGTTTTCTGAGCTCTGGCAGTAGCGACAGTGGCCATTAAAAACAGAGCCAAGCAAACAGTTTTGTTAAAGAACAGATTTTTTGTCATAATTATAGTAATTATTGATAGATTTTCCGTATATAAGCCAAAACATTTTTATAATGCTTTTGCCCTTTCAGGGCGGCATCTTGTTGCATTTGTTCCCCATGGCGATGCCCTGGGCTATGTGCTTATTGGCCTTTCAGTCCGTTTACGTACAGACGCTTCTTAATTTGCGAAACTTGAATTATTGATTATTCATGTTGTCGTAGTTTTCAATTTTGCGGAGATAGTATTCCCTGAGTTCCTCCCATTTGTAATATGGGAATGAGTCGGTATGAACAGGCAGTGTCATTTCCCTTTCGTTCAGCAAGGCTTTTACAAGCACATCGCCTTTCTTGCCTTTTTTCGGTCTGTAGAAGGCAATCTGGACGTTGCAAGCCATAGGGAAGATGTTGTAGTTTCTCCAGACGTTGTCGAGGGTGTCGAGATCCTGCACAACCGCGCCACAAGTCCCCAATTCGAGCAGACACGCCAACGGCATCACACAAACTTCGTGTCCGAATCTGAGAGTGACCTGTTTCTGCGTGACTGTGTCAGCAGTTTCAATTATGTTCTTAAGCAAGTTCCTCTGGCTGAACGGCATAACAGAATTAGTTTGTGGTGCATGAGCATAACGCAGATACCAGTCGATATTTCTGATTTTCCAAAGTTCATAGCATTCTTCATCAGTGAAGAGGTCCAGTATTTCTTCGAATTGGTCGTGGCTCTGCATATTTGTGGCGACATCGAACAGTCTTCTCATGAAGGATTTTTCTCTCAGATTGTCTTTGGTCCACTGATTATCATTGAACAGCAGATTGATAATCCTATCAGGATGTGTGAGTTGGTCCCTGTATTGGTCGAGCAGGTGGTTGGCCTTGTCGGCATTAGCCCTTACAAGCCCTTTCCATGGTTCATTAAGATAATACTGGAGGGATTCGCTGACATCATTATGCACTTTCGCCGACGGGTTGAAAGCGGTGATTTCCTCACACTCCGCCGTCATGGACAGAATGCATCTGATGACCACCGTGTTTCTGGCGTCGACTGGCAGGTTCTTGGTTTTGAACAGTTCCGGGAAATGCTGTGTCATCCTTTTGCCGATTCCATGATGTTGCCTTTCCCCTACGGTAGTGAGGTCCCCCAGCCGGTTGATGGTAGTAGGATAAAACGATTCGAGTTTTTCGAGCAGCTCCAATCCGGTGTCGGTCAGTTTTCCCTCTTCCTTGGCTTTTCTCATCGGCTTGATAACGCTCATATAGTCGTTGTCGGACAGCAGCCATCTTGAGCCATGCCGTCCATAATGTGAGAGATAATATATCTCGTATCCCTTAGGCGTAGGCGTGAGTTTTTCCTGGGCCGGATAATTGTCGTAATCGAGGTAATTACTTGCACAAAGGAATCTGTTCTGACTTATCTGTGTTCTTGCCTCCTGCGCAATGACATAAATAGCGAAAGAGAAGAGAAAGAAGGAGAAGATAATTTTTTTCATAATCGATTTAAACTTTTTCGTTAATGTCGTATCAAAATTCAAAGGTACAGAAAAAAAAGAAAAAAAGCAATAATAGGACAGAACTTTAAGAAGATTCAACTTAGTTTTAGATTTTTTTGATAATGGAATAGATGGAAATAACAACAGAAAAGATTTGATTAAAAGGTTTTATATAAGCACTTTATAAGATGCTTGTTCCCCAGATAGAATTAGGTGTTGCTTCTGCAGATAAATTGAAAAAATATCCATCAGATTTGACTATAAAAAATAAAATATCTATATTTGCAAATTAATTACAAATTTAAAAAAAACAATGATTATGAAAAAGTTATACTTTATAATATTATCATCGATATTGTTCTTAAGCAGCAATACGATGTCGGGTCAGAACATAAACGGAATATGGCTCGGTGATTCAGAGACTAATGCGATGTTTGCCGTAGATGACGATGAAACCACCTCCACTCAGATTTTCATAAGTTTCTCCGGAGGCAACACGTCAGTAGGCATGTATTTGACTTACGAAGAGGCGAATTTCGGCAAGATAGTTATAGTGTTCGGTCTTCCAGGCACTTATCTTAAGGACGGCAGCCATGTGAATTGCACATTCCGCAGTTCTGAGTTTGTGATAAACGTATCAGAGTATACTGTAACAGACCCTGAGTTGAAGGCATTGATGGATTCCAATCCGGATATGAAGAAATATATTCTTGACGAGATGGTTAAGAAGATCCAGACTGAAGATCCGGCAACAATCAAGTTAGTGAAAGATTTCTGCAACCAGTTCAAGAATTTCACAATAGTTAGTGCAACAGACAGTAAATTAGTATTGAAAGTGAAGGGTAAGACCTTGTCTTTCGACAAAGCGCAATAATACAGCACTTTAAATAATATGGTGTAATCAAATTCCAATTTGTTTATACAACAAAATAAAATCCCGTAAGAGTTCCTACGGGATTTTATTATATTATGGATAACAATGTTATTATTCTGTTAACTGTCCATAGAATCTGATGAAATCACGCTTCATGGGCCGTACTATCACCTCGGCATCAGCATTATACGAAATGGATATTTGATAGACGTATGCATCTTCCTCGTTTCTGACTTTAATGGTTATTTCCACTCTTTTTTTCCTCGTGTTATCGGTAAATGAAAATTCCTTTATTTCCTCAATGAAATTAAGTCCTTTAGGAGTTGAAGTATACACAGATGGAGTTTGTACTTGTCCGAGATAAGGCAGATTAGAATATAGCAACCCATCTTTAACCTTGATGTCGTAAGGAGATGTAAGTATTCTGGAATGGTATCGTTGTGGAGCCATGTCGTTGACTTGTATAGTGAATTCACGTTTTTCGATGGCGTCTCTAACGGATTGTGGCATCTGGATATCAGCCATGTTCTTGTTTGCAGTATTGCATGCAAACAAAAAAACTAGAGATAAATATAATGCGCAATGTTTCATCATATCATTTTCTCAACATTCCAGACAAATGCCCTTAATCCGAGCATTTCGTTGTCGTCGTCGACCTGTTTCAAACGTTTAAGCAGGACATCGACTATATCGTCCTCCACAACAGTGATGATAGCCGAGTTCATAGTAGGCCAGGCATGGCTTCCCATATGCGGTTCGCCTGTATTCGTCCCCCTTCCCATAACTTGTTGTAGGAGTGAAAATCCTTTAATGTTTGTTCTGTTGAGCACCTCCATCACATTTTCGTGATTAGCCTGATCGTATGCAATAAAGACTGTTTTCATTTTAATATATTTGTCGAGTTAGATGAACATTGCACCTGCAAAGAAGAGTCTTCCCGGTGAAAGACAGTTCTATGCAAAGTTATTTATTCTTCATCTTCATTAACTTCGAAATTGAGTTCTTCGTGTTTGTGTTCTTTCCAATATTCATTCAGAGCGCGTTGCTTACGCATTTTCCTTCTCCTATTCTTGATACCGTTGGATCCGAAGATACAGAACATAGACGGTACATATATAAGAGTGAGGATGGTGGATACAGTAAGACCTCCGATGACAGAAACACCTAGCGGTCTCCACATTTCGGCTCCTACGCCTTGTCCTACAGCCATCGGCACCATACCAAGGATAGTAGTGAGAGTAGTCATAAGAATAGGTCTGAGACGGCTTCTAGCCGCTGCGACCGCACTTCTGATGAGTCCGTATCCTCGTTCACGTAGCAGCTGCGTATAGTCGATAAGCACGATACCGTTTTTCACCACAATACCGATTAGCATGATACCTCCTAGCATTGACATGATGTTGAGGTTAGTTCCGGTGAGTGTCAGTGCCAGAATGATACCAGACAAAGCGAACGGCACAGATAGAATGATTATGAACGGATATGTCATGGATTCGAACTGTGCCGCCATAACGATAAACACGAGAATGATAATCAGTATTCCGAGTGTGCCGAGGTCTCTGTTAGAGTCCATCTGTTCCTCGTAAGAACCTGCAACCTGTACGACAATACCTTGCGGTAGCTCCATATTCTCATAGATTGACCTTCCGTATTCCACACCATCCGAAAGTGCATAACCATCCTTGAGTACAGCCGTAACAGTTACGATACGTTGACGGTCCTTTCTTTCGATAGTAGGCGGAATAGCCGATTCACGAATTGTGGCAATATCTCTGACTCTGACATTGCCGGATGGTGTAGGAATGAGCATATTCATGATGTCGTCGACCGATTGTCGAGCATCCGGTTCGTATCTGACTTTGATGTCGTATTCTTCACCATCCTCTCTATAATATGACATAAGCGAACCGGTAATGAGGTTTCTGACAGAGGCCGATGCGTTTGCCATAGTGAGATTGAGTTTTGAGAGTTTGCTTCTGTCGAAATCGATTACGAGTTCCGGCTGATAATCAGAGCGTGAGATGTTGGTTTGTCCAACCATTTCGCTTTCCTGCAGTTTAGCCGCGAGTTTTTGTGCCACATCGTTTGTAGCATCCATGTCGTATCCATAGATTTCGAAAGTAGCCGTACTCTGTCCTCCCATAGAGGACTGTCCTCCACCCATATTGACTTTATATTTTGCCAATTCCGGTAGTTTTTTACAGTCTTCACGCATTTCGTCGCAAATAGAGATCAGTCCTCTATCACGTTCGTTAGACGGTACGAAGTTGAGGTTGAATGAAACGATATGCGACCCACTAGTCTGCAGCATAGCCCATGTGTTGTTGTCTCCTGCTTGTCCCACAGTGAAGTTGCATGCCTTGAGGTCTTTTCCGTATCGTTTCATCCAAGTATAGGCGAGATGGTCGGCCACTTCCTTAGCTTTTTCCTTTCTTGTACCAATAGGCAATTCGAGTGTAGCCGCCACACGTCCGTTGTCGTTAGCCGGGAAGAATTCGCTCTTTATACCCACAACTTTCATGACATATATAGAACCGATGAAGAAGAGTACGCAAGCGATGATAATGGTCCATCTGTGTCTGACCGCCCAGTTGATACGTTTCTCGTACCAGTTGTCGAGTCCGTCAAGGAATTTCTGTACCGGGTGGTATAGTTTCTTGAATATTCTGCTTTGTTTCTTCTGCAGCTTAAGCATCTGTGAGCAGAGCATAGGAGTGAAAGACAGTGCAGAAGTGGTAGAAATAGTCATGATGATACACATCATCCATCCGAGCTGTTTGAAGAGCACTCCCGACATACCTGTGACCATTGTAAGCGGGAAGAACACCGCAATCATTGTGAGCGTAGATGCAATAACCGAAATAGCCACCTCATTAGTTCCGTGTATAGCCGCCTGTTTCGGGTCGGCTCCACGTTCGATGTGTGTAGTTACGTTTTCCAGCACCACAATTGCGTCGTCGACCACATTACCGATAGCGATGGAGAGACATGAGAGCGAAATCATGTTGAGTGAACCGCCCGTCGCATAAAGATATATGAATGATGCTATCAAGGACATAGGGATGGTTATCGTGATGATGACCGTAGCTCTCCACCTACCGAGGAAGAAGAAAACGACAATCACGACGAAAAGCATTGCATAGGAGATGGTTTCGGTGAGAGAGTCGATGGTGTTGAGAATGTTTTCAGATGTGTTCACCATGACGTTCATGTTGACATCGGGCGGCAGATTTTTCCTCAGTGTCGGCAATTGCTTCATAACCGCATCGGAAATTTGCACCGAGTTAGCCCCACTCTGTTTCTGAATAATTACGAGTGCTCCCTGCTTTCCGTTTGTATAAGTCTGCTGCGAACGTTCCTCTACGTCGTCGACCACTCTGGCCACATCTTTAACATATACTTTTCCATCTCCATTGCTAGCCACGACAATGTCGTTGATTTGTCTGGAGTCGTGGAATTCGCCTTCTACTCTGACGGTATATGTGAGAGTACCGACGTCGACGGTACCATTTGTGACATTTTGGTTTTCGGCAGCGATGGCCGATGCGACCTGTGCAGCGCTGAGGTTATATGCCTCCATTTTGATAGGGTCCATGTATACATTGATTTCCCTTTGGGGTGCACCGGATATAGAAACCGTACCTACCCCATCTATACGTGCGAGAGGGTTAGCCACGTTGTCGTCAAGAATTTTATATAGAGCTTTCTGGCTTTCCTCCGCCTGAACAGACAAAAGCAGAATAGGAATCATGTCGGTGGAGAATTTGAAGATAATCGGCTGGTTGGCGTCGTTAGGCAGGTTATTTGACACCATGTCGAGTTTGTCTCTGACATCGTTAGTAAGAGCGTCGATATCATATCCGTATTCAAATTCAAGAGTAACGACCGAAACATTATCCCTTGAGTTGGAAGTGACATGTTTGAGGTGCTCCACAGAGTTGAGCGTGTTTTCAAGCGGTCGAGTAAGGTTGTTTTCGACGTCATTAGCCGACGCTCCATTATAGTATGTCATGACCATAATGGTGTTGGTATCGATATCCGGCATGAGGTCGATAGGCAATCTCATAAGCGAGAACAAACCAAGAATAATAACCGCCGTGAAACAAAGGCTCGTCATGATCGGTCGTCTGACCGCGCTTTCATATAGACTCATTATGATTTATGATTTTCGAATAGTTTTTAATTTAGTGAGGTATGAATTATCGTCCTCAAATGTGACTCACAGTCGCGATATATTATTCAACGACTTTCACTTCCTTTCCATTAGACAGTTTGCTCATTCCGGCAACGACTACCATATCTCCGTCCATAACGCCAGAAATAATCTCATATTTGTCTCCGATATGTTGTCCGATTTCTACCTTATTATATGAAACTTTCCCGTTGCTGTAGACATATACATACCTGTCGCCAGCCCCGATTTGCTTCACGACGGCAATATCCGGCACGAGCACATGTACGTTGTTAGCCATTGCGAGTGTAGCCCTGGCATACATACCCGGGCGAATCATTTGTTTTTCATTTGACATGAGAATCTCAACCGGGAAAGTGTGTGTAGCTTGGTCGATAGTAGGATATTTAGTTGCTACAGTTCCCCTGAAGAGTTGGTTTTCGTAAGCGTCGAGTGATATTTCAGCCGGCATGCCCTCCCTTACGATATCATAGTACATTTCAGAAACCTTGATAGTAAGTTTTACAGGATTAGTCTGTTCGATTGTCAGAATAGGGTTTGCGGTGTACATATCCCCGTCGTCGTAGTTTCTTACAGTCACGATGCCGTCCATAGGTGAAATGAGTCTGCTGTTTTCGTCGAGCAGTCCCGACTGGGTGTACAGCACATTCAGTTGTTTTTGAGCATTTTCGTAAGCGATTACGGTTTGGTCGTAAGCCAGTTTGGCACCGTCGTACTCAGATTTCGACGCCCCACCAACAGCATATAGTTCAGCGGTTCTGTTGAATTCCACTTTCTGGTTTTCCATCTGCAGTCTGGCATTTTCGATAGCCAATTTTTGGTTTTCGATTTGAATGTCGCTCTGTCTGAGGTTGGTTTTATCCAGTTCGACGAGTACATCCCCCTTTTTCACATAGTCGCCCACGTCGACATAAATTTTCTTTATTCTCAAAGGCTGATTAGGTGCGATATTATTTTTCACATCGCTCTCCACAGTACCGGCATAGACTTCGGTTTTAGCGATATTTTCCGCTCTCACCTGTGCTATTTTCACCTGTGGTTTCTCATCAGCCACACTTGCTTTGACTTCTTCTTTCTTTTGATTGCATGCCACAGCCAAAGCAGCCATAGCCAGAATCATGGATTTAGAAAATGCTTTCTTCATATCTTGTTTTAGTTATTATCAAATTATTTGAGGTAGGTTTCTTTTCCCAAAGTATAATCGTAGTCTGACTTGTTGATTAGGTAGTCGTAGATAGACTGATTATAAGTGAGTTGTGCTTGCGTAAGAGCCGTCTGGCTCTGATTGACTTCAAGAATCGTGCCCTTCCCCACCTCATATCTCTTATTGGAGATGGACAATGCTTTTTCTGCTTGTGACACAGCGATGCTGTTGCTATTGACCTGTGCAATAGACGACCTCATATTGCTGCTGTAGCTTTCTGCTGCGAGGTTAAGGTTTCTGAGCGTGTTGAGTCTGTTGTCTTCGAGTTCAGCCATTTGCAGTTTGATGGTCTGCAATTTGGTCCAGTTAGAAGCTTTAAAGATAGGGACAGACACAGAGATGACGAATGATGCGCTTGGCGAATAGCTATATTCGAACAAATTCCAGTTATCGTTATAAAGCGACTGATATTGTCCAGAGAGTTGGAACGCGACTGTAGGCAAGAAATTAGTTCTTGCGATTTTATATGACCTTTCAAGCAAGTTCATGTTAAGGTCGATTTGCCTCAGTGCCGAATTGTCGAGCAGTGTTCTCTCATACTCGAGCAACTGTGGCAAGACGAGTTGAGGTTCATAGTTTTCCAACTTATCGTCGATATAGATATTGACATTAGCAGTAACGCCCATAAGAACTTTAAGCTGGAGAGTAGCCAAAGTGAGTCCGTTTTGCGCCTGCACCATGGTGGCGTTCATGGACCTCATCTGCACTTCCGCCGAAAGTTGGTCGTACTCGCTTACTCTTCCCACCCTGAGTTTTTCGCTTATGACATCATAATTCATTTTTGATGTTTCGTATGCATTTTTCATCACGTCGTAGGAATCCTGAGCAAGCAGAGCCTGATAATAAGCCTTTGTCACCTGGTTTATAAGGTCGAGTTTCGACCCTCTTGCCTTTTCCTGTGCGAGCAGGATGTCCTCTTTGGTGAGTTTCATGTTCTGGTAGACAGCAGGAGCGAATACCGGTACATTAAGCGTGGCCGCCATATTGACGGTGTTGGTGTTATCCTGTCCCATTTTGAAGGTGTTTCCACCCAGTTTCATCTGTGCAGCAAGAAGCGTATGTTGCAGAGTTGCATTCACGCTTACTTCCGGCAGCAGATTTTGCCACGCTTCCTTATCAGCAATCTGCTTCAGTTCTACATCCTTCTCCGCCACTCTGATGACAGGATTTTCATCGAGCGCTATTTCGATGGCCTTTTGCAAGTTGAGTAAGAGAGCTCCATCTTCAAATGATCTGACAGTCTGTGCATTTGCATTAAAAGCAATCAGAACTAACAGGGCAGTTATAATTTTTTTTCCGGTCATATTCATAAATGTAATCAATATACAAGCGTTAATTTTTCAATTTGCACCTGACGTCTTCGAGCACCTTAAGTCCTTTCGGGGTGCAGCATCCTTTAAACAGAACAATGCTCATGGTGTTAAGGATGTCTTCCATCTTGTACTTCTTATATAGTCCAAGTTTCACAATGCTCGTCAGTTGCAAATTATAAACTTCGAGTATGATATTATAGTTGAATTCTTTTATAAGCAAGTCTTCCTTAATGCACTGATAAATGAAATTGATTGCAGTCTTGTTTCTTTCCAAGGATGTTTTTTCAAGAAATTTGACTAAGTTAGGATATTTACCGGCCTCTTCATAAAAGAGCGGGTTAAGTTTTCCTAAATCCTTAATTCTCTGACAAATAAAAAGGACATATTTTTCGAGTATACTTCCACTCTGCTTGTTTATGGCTTCAATATCCTTTTTCGTTTTTTCGAACTGCATTTCGAAGCACGACATGATAAGTTTCTCTTTATCGTCGAAGAGTTCATAGAGAGTTCTTTTGGAAATAGAGAAGTGTGCGGCCAATTGATCAACCTTAACTTGCCTTAGTCCGTACTTATAGAATTGATCCCAAGCATATTCCATGATACTGGTACGGAGGTCTCCATACCTATCGTTTATTTTATCAGAATTAGAATATGCCATTATGAACAATCTTTAACAACAGAAAAAGAAATACTTATCACTGCCGAGACATCAGCTCGGAAAAATTAATGCAAAGTTAGCAAGAAAACTTTTCATGGCAAAAAAGTTTTAGGACAAAATATATAGTTATTTATATATTAACAAAAGTTAACGTTGAAAGGTGTGGATTTAGGTCATGAGCTGAAGTTGATTAAAAGCATAAAAAAACTTCTTTTTATGAGTAAAATGCTAAGATTGTGCGTTTGTGGGTTATGCGAAATGCTGGATTAAAAGCACAAAAAAACTTCTTTTTATGAGTAAAAGGGGGAATGGTGTTCGAAACGAGTACGAGGGAACGGGGTGTGATGAATTACTTGATGAAGAAGCCACCATAAAAAGAAGAAAAAAACAGTTCATGGGATGAACTGCAAAAAACCGCTTCGCGGAAAAAAGGGGAACCGGCACGTTTGTGGTTGTACAAAAGAGGTTGTAGGACGTCAAAAGCGTGATGAAGTTGCAGTCAGTTAAGTACGTTCAAAACAGTAATTTATTTGGTGTTAATCGTAATTAATACAAGTTTCGCAAGTTCACTCACCTCAGTCTTTAAAGAGCTTAAACGCTGATTATTCGTAATGCTTTTGCTCTTTCAGGGCGGGTTCCATGCAACACAATTCCCCAGGGCGTTGCCCTGGGCTATGGGCTGTTGGCCTTTCAGGTCGTTTACGTACAGGCGCCTCTTAATTTGCGAAACTTGAATCAATTATTATATTCACTTTTGACGTTATACTTACTCGCTTCTCAAATTCATTGGGATTTTTTTCCCAAGAATTGGTTTTTTCCCATTCATTATTGAATGGTTTTTTCTTCTTTTCCAAAATGCTCAAACTTGTATCATCAATTCAACTGTAGTCTTTGCTCTCATCATAATGATAGCCCACTATCGCTATAATTTTGGGAAAGAAGTTTTTTTGTTTTTTATAATACACGTTTGGGATGGTAAGCCGCTTGAGTTTTTTATAAAACATGTTTTGGCTGGTATGAGTTGCTGGCGAAGTGATAAGATTGTGCGTTTGTGGGTTAGACAAGATGTTGGATTAAAAGCATAAAAAAAATTCTTTTTATGAGTAGAAGTATTACGGGTGTCATAAAGAAGTACGACTGACCGGGGTGTGATGAATTACTTGATGTGTAAGCCATAAAAAGAAGAAAAAAACAGTTCATGGGATGAACTGCAAAAAACCGCTTCGCGGAAAAAAGGGGAACCGGTACGTTTGTGGTTGTACAAAAGAGGTTGTAGGACGTCAAAAGCGTGATGGCGTGGGTGGATCAAGAAAGAGGTTGCAGAACATCGGAGGTCCGTTATCGGGGGGGAATGATCCAAATATCAAAGAGGTTATCCGTTTTTAGAAAGGCATGATTGTATGGTTACTTTTGTTTAAATAATACTTTTCAATTGTAGCTTGTGGATATGTACCAAAATTAACAAGAATGCCTATGGGGAATGATGTCCCAATCATGTAACTGAATAATTGCTGACGTTCTCTGTCGCCAATGGATTCTCTAGCCTTACATTCAATAATTATATTACCGTCCTCTCTTTCCACCATCATGTCCATTCTTAAAAAAGACCTCAATTCTTTTCCACGGAACAGGGGGTGGTATGTAAATTCTTTATGAGGATCTATGTCGTTATCTTTCAGAACTGTGGCAAGAGCTTCTTGATAAATATATTCGGGGAGCCCGCATGGCAATTCTTTGTATACTTCATGCATGAAACCAATTATGTCATAAACATGTTTTTTCAACTTATTTGTAAGTTCAGATTCGACGTATGGGCGAAGTTTAAAAAACATAGGCTTTTGCTTTTTATGCAAAGTTACAAAAAATTATCAATGTTTTAAATGTGTTGTGAAATATTGTGAAATTTTTTCCAAGAATTGGTTCTTTCCCATTCATTATTGAATGGTTTTTTTCTTCTTTTCCAAAATGCTCAAACTTCTTTCGTCCATTCGACTGTTAGTCCTTTCTATCTACATCATGGTAGCCCACTATCGCTATAATTTTGGGAAAGAAGTTTTTTTGTTTTTTTATAATACACGTTTGGGATGGTAAGCCGCTTGAGTTTTTTATAAAACATGTTTTGGCTGGTATGAGTTGCTGGCGAAGTGATAAGATTGTGCGTTTGTGGGTTAGACAAGATGTTGGATTAAAAGCATAAAAAAAATTCTTTTTATGAGTAGAAGTATTACGGGTGTCATAAAGAAGTACGACTGACCGGGGTGTGATGAATTACTTGATGTGTAAGCCATAAAAAGAAGAAAAAAACAGTTCATGGGATGAACTGCAAAAAACCGCTTCG
>ERZ842401.1365-NODE-1365-length-35125-cov-5.944254_pt1 | contig 35125 bp, 33 predicted proteins | sample MGYA00521270_ERZ842401 | MGnify/ENA primary metagenome ERZ842401 (study PRJEB31892, sample SAMEA3878208) | bioreactor metagenome | biome: Moose rumen | place: Sweden | collected 2011-10 | study: EMG produced TPA metagenomics assembly of the PRJEB12797 data set...
TCCAACACTGTTTGATATTTTCTTTTTATTTCCATTTTTCTCGTGTCAGCTCTAATATATATTTGAGCAAAATATTTTTCGTTTGAATCCATTCCTTTATATGTTTAAGATTGCTCCGTTCTTGAAAATAAATTATTTATTTTATCGACACCATTGGTAGGAAAAAATAAATCTTTAACACTTTCGAAATATTCATTCATAAAAAAAGCATCCATTTTAACAATAGAATCAGGAGTCAATTGAAGAAAAACTTTATTAATAAAAGGTTTTATAGGATCTTCATAAACATCTACTTCAATTTTAACATCTATATAATATAATTCAATTTTGCAATCGCAATCTAATAAATATTGTCTAATAATTGAAGGATCAGTATTGTTTGCTATAATATCAATTTGATAATAAGTAAAATTATCTTGTTTGTCTTGATGACGATTTTTAATAACTCTATTCAAATCATTTAAATTTAAACAAGTTAAATTATCCAAATCTTTTTCGATTGATTTTATTAAATTTTGATTGTTATAAAAATCAGAACTATTACAAGGATGAGTTTCTATTGGAAGAGATTGTTTTATATTTTCATTTGAATATACCTTTAATTAAGCAGATTTATTAAGTCTGTTTACATCTGTAATTCCAAGAAGCAAATTGGGTACATACAAATCTTCATCAAGACTTTCCCAATGAATTGCAATTCCACCGCCACTCAATTCATAATTAGAACGGCTTTCAGAATCTGCATTTGATAATCTTGGAAAAAAAATCAGAGGTACAGAAAGTTGTCTTCCGTCAATAAGTAAAAGCCATAAATTATCTGTATCGCACCAAACCTTTTGGGCTCTTGCATTATTCAGAGAAAAATCCATTCCAAGCCTCCGTTATTGTAGTTATATTAGAATCTATAATTTTTGAAATCTCATTTAATTCTGACGCGGTAAATCCATAATTTTGTGCAAGCGAACATTTTTTATCTACCCAGAATTTTGCCAAAGAACCATTTTTACGAACATGAATATGGCAAGGCTCTAATGGATTTCCTTCATTTGAGAAAAAGAAAAATCTATAGCCTTTCTCACTTAAAACCGTTGGCATAATCTTACTATACCATAATTTTTTAAATAAATATAGAAAAATGTTGGCATAGTTGCCAGCATAGTTGTCTCTAAAAATTTCAATTTTTAGAGGTTATCATATCTGTAAAATTACAGATAAGGGCAACTCTAAAAACTAAAATTTTTCGAGATTCTCATAACTATATTTATCAATTATTTTATTGACATATATATCTGTTGTATTTATCATTATTTTAATAGATAATTTTATGACATCCATGGTGTACCGCTGGCAATAGGAGACTTATATGTACGACACTTTAACCGCATCAAAAATGCTCAAAAGCTTTGTGCCAATCAGCCGTTTTAACAAGGGCGAGGCGGGCAAAATCATTGAGGAAGTAAAGCGCGACGGTATCAAGGTGATTGTAAAAAATAATGCACCGGAATGTGTGATGATTACCGTTGAAGATTACGACCATCTTGTTGAAGAATCCAAGAGAGTTGTTAATCCTCCGCAGACAGAGGAACAAGAAAAACGTCGCAAGGAATTTATTGCCAGAATTCGCCAGAATGTTACTCCGCCTACTCCAGCAACAAGAAGCAGAAAAGAAGTTATGGACGCAATAGAATCAATTGATATAGACGAGGACGCAGTAAATGTGCTACGAAGGGTGAGCATGATATGATTTTAGCAGATTCAAATATTCTTATTGATTATTACCGCGACCGAAAATCTGAATTGGCAAAAAAAGTTGACTCACTGCCTGTAGCAATCTGCGGAATTGTAAAATCTGAGGTTTTGCATGGAGCAAGAACAAATGCAGAAATTGATGATATCCTAGAGTCTTTTACAACATTTGACCTTCTCCATACCGATGAATATGATTTTGAAGGCGTAGGCTTTATGCTGCAGACCTTACGCGAAAACGGAATCACGCTTCCATTGGCAGACGTAATGATTGCTTTTTGCGCCATGAAATATGATGTGCCCCTCTGGACTCGCGACGGACATTTCCGCCTTATACAGGGGCTTTACCCTGAGCTGGAGTTTTATTATCCGAAAGAAAAAGAAAGTGACTAGATATAAAACAGCTTTTAAAGAAAAAATCCGAGTTTACTATTTGTTTCACTAGAACTCGGATTCTTATTATTTATTTTCACTAAAAAACTATCTATTGCTTTTCTGTAAAATATCCTCTTGTAAATCCTGTACCATCATCAAGCCCGTCTATTCTTGTTCTTCCTGTAACTATTTTATCATTCGCATAAGATGTTCCTTTTCCACCTACAAGACTGATACAATTAGCAAATATATCAGTATTTTTAATTCTATAAGACTTTGTTTCATAATTATACCCATCCCAGTCTGTTCCAGGTTTTGCATAGATAGTAGTTAATTCTGTACAATCTGCAAACATTTCTCTACAATCAGAACCATCTGCAATTTCAAAAGATGAAACATCAAGTTCTTTTAATGATGAACATCCTTTAAACATATATCTAAATCCACTAAGAGATTCATTAGTTTTTACATTGTTTGTTTCAAATTTGGAGATATCGACATTTTCTAGAGCAATACAATCTCTAAACATGCCTGTCATTTCTTCACAACTGCTTGTAGAAAAATTTGAAAAATCTATTTCCTCAAGAGATGCACAAGCTTCAAACATATATTTCATTGATGTAACATTAGATGTATTTAAATAACTTAAATTAATTTCTTTGAGAGATGTACATCCACTAAACATATTCTCCATTGATATAACTTTAGAAGAATCATTAATACAGCTTAAATCTATTTCTTTGAGGGAACTACATCCAGCAAACATAGATTCCATTGAAGAAAAATAACTAATATCAAAATCTGTATCAAAAAAAGATAAATCAATTTCTTCTAGAGATGAACAACCCGAAAATAATCCTTTATAATTAACAAAAATTTTCTTATTCTTTCCAAATTCTATATTTTTCAATGAAGTACACCCTCCAAATGTAATAGCGGAATATTTAGGGAAATATTTAAATTCAGGGTCAGAAAACTTTTCTTTATCATTTATTGTTAAATCAAAACCACTTAAATCAATATATTCTAAGCTATCAGAAATATCATAAAACTTTATAATAGGACCAAAATCATATATATGATTTTCTTGAAACTTAATTTTTTCTTTAGCATAGTAATATAAAGTTTCACCTTCTACCCAAAACAATATATCTACAGAAAAAGGACTATGCATTTTTCCTTCTAATCTTGAAGTAGGACATTTGTAAATAGTAAATTCAGTGCTTGGAGATTTTGAAGAAGGTAAAAAATTTTTTATAACTGGATTTTTTTTATGGATTTCAGAGAATAAATTACTAATATATGTATTTTCAGAAAAATATTTGTAATCTTCTGATGATGAATCTTGAGAACAAGAAATAAACAAACATAAAAAAATTGCCATAAAAGAGATAAGAATCTTTTTCATAAAAGCTCCTCTTAGGATTAAGAAAAGATGAAACTATTCTTTCAACGAAAGATTTTTAAGTTTTCAAACCTAATATTACCTAAATCCTTATAAGAGTAATTATATTACATATTTATGAGTAATACAAATACTCTTTTTTAAATTTTAGTAATTAAACTCAATTCAGAAATAAAACAAATTCGCTAAGAATATATAAATGAATTCATTGGAAATACAAAACCGTCTTGGAGAAAACATAAAACTCATCAGAAAATCAAAAAAACTCACACAGTTTCAGCTTGCCGAAAAGGCAAATGTTTCTGAGGACACAATAAAAAGCCTTGAGCAGGGAAGAACTTGGTGCTCGGAAAAAACTCTTTCTCAGATTACGGATGCCTTAGAAATTGATGTTGTAAAACTTTTTGTTCCTGTGGGAGAAAGTTTTAAGAATAATAAGGAAAATGTAAATCTTCTGAAATCTGCAATTGCCGATGATGTGCGTGTTTATGTAAATGAAGTTTTAAAAGAATTTGATTAGGTTACATTTTTATTGCTTTTTATTATTTATAATTTTATTATTTAGTTAGATGCCAACAGTTTTCAGATACAAAGAATTCAGATTTTATTTTTTTTCTAGGGAAGAAACTAGAAAGCATATTCATGTTTCCTCTCCAGAAGGTGAAGCAAAAATTTGGATTGAGCCAGAGGTTTCTGTTGCAAATGTAATTAATATTTCTCAACAGGATATTAACAAAATCATTTCTCTCGTAAAAGAAAATTTGGAGTTGATAAATGAACACTGGAACAATCACTTTAGCAAAAACTAAAACAGCAGAAATAACAAACATCTCTCCTTTCGGTTTTTGGATTCTATATAATGATGAAGAAATTTTTGTAGATTTTAAGCAATATCCAATCTTTTATAATGCGAGAATTTCAGAAATAAACGATTTTTCAATAGATTCTATGGGAAACTTTCATTGGGAACATCTTGATATAGATATTGAGAAAGATTCCATATTGCATCCAGAAAAATATCCGCTTATATACAAATAAATTCTAAATATCCAAATTAGCGTAACTTGAGTTGCTTTCGATGAACTGGCGACGGGGTTCTACTTCTTCGCCCATGCAGACGCTGAATATTTTGTCGGCGGCGATGGCGTCGGGGATTGTTACTACGCGCATCTTGCGGTGAGCTGGATCCATTGTGGTTTCCCAAAGCTGGTTTCCGTCCATCTCACCAAGACCTTTGTAACGCTGAACGTCTGCCTTGTCGCGCTGCTCTCCAAGGGCTTCCAAAGCGGCATCGCGTTCTGCATCGCTGTAGCAGTAAACTGGTTCTTTTTTTCCAAGCTGAACTTTAAAAAGAGGTGGCATGGCAAGATATACATAGCCGTTTTCTATAAGCTGTGGCATATATCTAAAGAAGAACGTCAGCAAAAGCGTGCGGATATGAGAACCATCAACATCGGCATCGGCCATAATGATGATTTTATGATAGCGGAGTTTTTCGATGTTAAAGTCTTTTCCAAATCCTGCACCAAGAGTTGCGATTACAGGCTCAAGTTTGTCGTTGTTCATTACCTTTTCTGGGCGAACTTTTTCTACGTTGAGCATTTTTCCCCAAAGAGGCAATATAGCCTGAGTTTTTGGGTCGCGTCCTTTCTTTGCAGAACCACCGGCAGAATCTCCCTCTACGATGTAAACCTCGCACTGCTCCGGGTCTTTTAATGAGCAGTCAGAAAGTTTTTCAGGAAGTCCAAAACCGTCGCTCATCGTCTTTTTGCGGCTTGCGTCTTTTGCTTTGCGGGCAGCGATTCGGGCTGTGGCTTCGCCAATGGCTTTATCAAGAACGCCTTCAAGAACGGCAGGATTCTGCTCAAAGAAAATCGTGAGTTTTTCTTTTACAAGGCTGTCCACAATCGTGCGGACTTCTGTGTTTCCGAGTTTTTCCTTTGTCTGACCTTCAAATTCTGGCTCAGGAACTTTCATAGAAAGAACTACAACGATTCCGGCACGAACGTCGTCGCCTGTAAGTTTTTCGTCCTTGTCGATTTTCTTTTTAAGTTTTTCGTTTGCTTCAAGGAATTTGTTCAGAACGAATGTGAGCGCAGACTTGAATCCTTCAAGATGTGTACCACCATCGCGGGTGTTAATGTCATTTACATAAGTGTTGATGTTCTCGTCAAAACCGTCGTTATACTGGAACGAAAGCTCCGTCACTACATCATCCTTTTCGCCGGTGATGTAAATTGGCTCTGCAGGAAGGTAGAATTTGCTCTGCTTGGCAGCATTAAGCTCGCGTACATACTGATTGATTCCGCCTTCAAACTTGAGTATTTCTTCCTTTGGATTTTCAAGACGCTCATCGCGGAAAATTATTACGATTCCACTGTTCAAAAAAGCAAGCTCTCGGAGTCGTTTTTTAAGAACATCGTAATCGTGAACCACGGTTTCCGTAAAAATAGTTGCATCAGGCTTCCAGCGGATTGTAGTTCCGTGCACATCTTCTGGAACATCGCCTATTACTTCAACCTTTGTCTTTGGAATTCCGCGCGCGTATTTCTGCTGATAAATGTGTCCGTCACGCTTTACGGTTGCTTCCATCCAGTCAGAAAGAGCGTTTACACAGGAAACACCAACGCCGTGCAAACCGCCCGAAACCTTATAAGAGCCTTTGTCAAATTTTCCGCCGGCATGAAGTCGTGTAAGAACAAGTTCAAGCGCGCTGATTTTTTCTGTAGGGTGAATGTCAACAGGAATACCACGACCGTTATCCTCAACGCGGACAACATCGTCCTTTTCAAGTGCAACGATGATTTTGTCACAAAAGCCTGCCATTGCCTCATCGATTGAGTTATCAACCGTCTCATAAACAAGATGATGAAGCCCACGCGGACCTGTAGAACCAATATACATACCAGGACGCTTACGAACAGCCTCAAGACCTTTTAAAACCTGGATATTACTTGCACCATAATCTGCTGACATTTATTTTTCCTTGAAAAGAGTTATGAAAAGCGTGTTTTTAAACACAATATAATATGAAAACAATTACTTAAATTGCGTAATTAAGTATAGATTAATTGAAAAAAAAGGTAAAGGCGGTTTATAATTCCGTGTTATGAGCGAATACAATTACAAAGAAGTCTGGCAATATGCTATGAACCAGATAAAAGATGAATTAAAAAAAGAAGAAAAAGAATCAGAATTCATCTTGTGGTTTAAAATGGAATATATAGAAGACACAATCGATAAAATTTCCGTTTCAGTTCCCTCAGATTTCATGTGGCAAAAAATGAAATCAAAAGGAAACGTTCAGAAGGTTGAGCAGACAATACAGCAGCTTACCGGACAGTCAAAAATTGAAATTGTACCCTTTTTTAACATGCAAACTCCATCTTCTTCAGAATCACAAAAATCAGATTCCGTTGAATATAAAATTCAAAAAAATCAAAGCACAACAATACGTGAAGAAATTCCCGCTGAATACAGCGAATATAAAGAACTTAAAGAAGAAACTCCAAAAAAGAAAAAAAATCTTCCAAAAAATTCAACGCTCAATGAAAATTTTACGTTTGAATCATTTATTCCAGGCGAAGGAAGCTCAAGCAAATTTGCATACAACGTTGCCATTTCGGTTGCAGAAAATCCAGGAAAAAAAGCAAACCCAATTCTTTTATACGGCGGCGTAGGCTTAGGAAAAACCCACCTTATGCAGGCAATCGGAAACAGAATCTTGGAAAATTCAAGCGGAAATCTCAAGATTTGCTACATTCAGGCAGAATCCTTCTTGAACGAATTCACCTCTTCTCTTTTAAATCGCAATTCTGAAAAATTCAAGACAAAATACCGCAATCTGGACGTCCTTCTTTTGGACGACATTCACTTTTTACAGAACAAACAAGGAATTCAAGAAGAGCTTTTTTATACGTTTGAAGCACTCCACAAAAAAAATGCCCAGATGGTTTTTACCTGTGACCGTCCGCTTAAGGAAATTCAGAACATGGCGGATCGCCTTGTAAGCCGCCTTGGAAGCGGAATGTGTATGGATCTTCAGCCACCGAATTACGAAACTCGAAAAGCCATAATTCAGAAAAAACTGGAACTAAAAGGTAAGGATTTAACTGAGGAAGTCATAGATTACATTGCGCGAACCATAGAAACCAATATCCGCGACCTTGAGTCTGCATTGAATAAGGTACTTGGATATGCAGAATTTGTAGACTCAAGCGTTACCATAGAAATTGCCCAGCAGCAACTTTCTGACATTTATAGTGAGCCTTCAGTAGGAAACATATCTATAGAAAACATCATGAAGGTAGTTTCCGAAAATTATCAAATTTCCGTCTCAGACATAAAGGGCAAAAAGCGTGACAAAAAATATGCGTCCGCGCGGTTTATAGCAATCTATATTGCCCGCGAAATGACGGAATATTCATTTACAGAAATAGGCAATGAATTTGGCGGCCGAGATCATTCTTCAATCATGCATGCGTACAATTCAATTCATGATAAAATACAAACGGACGCAAGCTTTTCTTCGCGCATAAAAATTCTTATGGAAGAAGTTAAAAAGTTTAAAAATTAAAGACAAATTTGTTCATAATATGATAAAATGTTGTGGAAAAATTGTGAACAAATATTCAAATTCCGTTGAATTTGTGAATTTGTCTATAATATGTTAATAAGAATTCGTGACTTATTAACAACTTAATTACTTTAATTATAAGTATTTAAGTTATTTTTCCACTTTAAACACGACCTTATTATTAAATTTACTAAATTTATAAATTTAATAAATTTTAGGTTCATAAAAAAGTAATTCTTTTATAGGAGTTCTATATGAAATTTTCATTCGACCGTGATGCAATGATAAAGGAAGTTGCAATTGCTCAGGAAATCATAACAAATAAAAGTCCGATTTCTATTCTTTCCAATATTCTTCTTATTGCAAAGGACAACACTCTTACAATAAAAGCTTCCGACACGTCGGTAAATTACATAACTCAAATTCCTGTAGATATTACTGAAGAAGGAAGCACTACCATTTTCTGTGATAAATTCATGAGCATACTTTCTTCCTCTCCAAACGGAGAAATTGAATTTGACCAGCAGGACATAAAAGTAACAATTAGACCAGTTGCAAAAAAGATAAAATTTCAGCTTAAAAGCATCGCAAGCGAAAAATTCGCCGAAATTCCGGTTGCAAACGATGTTCCTTTCTTTGAAGTTCCTTCAAAGGATATAAAAGAAATGATTCAGCAGACGATTTTTGCCGTTTCAAATGATCCTAACCGTTATTTTATGACAGGTGTTTATTTTACCAAAAAGGACGACAAGCTTGTTATGGTTTCTACTGATGCACGCCGTCTTTCTTATGCAGAAAAGGCTGTTGACGCAGGAATTAATTTTGAGTCTGCAATAGTTCCTACAAAAATTCTCAAATGTATTCTTAAGAATGCACCAGATGAAGGAAATATTCAGCTTGCGATTGTTGATAAGTTGATTTTTGCGCGCTTTGGAAGTTATGAATTCTCCTCTAAGCTTTTGGATGGTCAGTTCCCTAATTATCAGAAGGTAATTCCAGAAAGTCAGGCACACTACTTTAAAGTAAACAAGCTCGACCTTGAGTCTGCTCTTAAGAGAACGGAAATAATGGTTGACAAAAAAGTGAATAGAATCGTGTTCAAAATTTCAAACGGAACGCTTACGCTTATTTCTCCGGAATCAGAGCTTGGAACCGCCGACGAGGAAATTCCATGTGAATATGACGGCGAAGAGATTACGATTGCGCTTAACAGCAGCTATATTTCGGAGCCTCTTCGCAACATTAAGACGGAAGAAATTGTGTTTGAATTTACGGAGGCAATGAGAGCCGTTACCGTTCGTCCTGAACCGGCTGCTGACTACTTCCATATTGTAATGCCGATGAATTTGAACAATTAGAATACGTAATTTATGAAGCAAAGACCTTGAATTATGTTGACAATTCAAGGTCTTTTTTTTTTAATGAATCCGTATGCCGTTTCTTTCTCTTTCTTTATATAATTTTAGAAATCTCAAAAACGACAAAATTGACTTGTATTCTCGCGAAATTTATTTTGTGGGTCAAAACGGACAAGGAAAAAGTAATCTTTTGGAATCTCTTTATTATTCGGCATATGGTTCGTCGTTCAGAACACATTCCGACGCGCAGATTATAAAAGAGGGAGAGCAGAATTTTTCGCTCCGTGCGCTTTATACAAACGACAAGGAAAGCACGCAGCAGATAAGCATTATTTATGATAAGAATAAAAAAATTATAGAAAAAAACGGAAAGCGTATAAAAGACCGCAAGGAGCTTATAAATACTATTCCATGTGTTGTTTTTTGTCATGATGACATGAGATTTGCTACAGGCGAGCCGGAATTTCGCCGCTTTTTTTTAGACCAGTCTCTTACAATGTACGATGGCTTATATATAGATGATCTGCGCAATTATCGCAAAATTCTTAAGACACGCAATCTTCTTTTAAAAGAAAACAAATACGACATGCTGGACATCTATGATTTGCAGCTTGCTCAAAAGGGCTTGGAAATTCAAAAAAAGCGCAAGACGGCAATTTTTCAGTTCAATGAAATTTTTGGAAAATTATACGAGCAAATTTCCGGCATTCAGGGAATTTCCATTTCGTATGTTCCTTCATGGAAGGAAATTAAGGACGAAGTTGGTACCAAATTTCCAACGGTAAACGACATTCTTTTTGTTCTTAAAGAAAAACGAGAGCAGGACAAGATAATGTGCACTACCCTTTCGGGACCGCACCGCGACAAAATAATTTTTATAAAGGACGGAAAGCAGTTTATTCCTACGGCTTCCACTGGGCAATGCCGTCTTATTTCTCTTTTGTTGCGCGTGGCACAGGCAGTTTACTACACGCGCATTACCGGCTCAAAGCCAGTTTTATTGATGGACGACGTAATGCTTGAGCTTGATCCAGAAAAACGCGCACGTCTTACGTCCATGCTGCCAGAATACGAGCAGCTTTTTTGTACGTTTCTTCCTGGTGAACCGTATGAGCGCTACAAAAAAGAAACGACGCGGGTTTTTAATGTAACGAATGGAGAATGGAATGAGCAAAAATGACGTTATCTCGTGTTCAGAAATGATAATGACCACATTCACCAGCATTGAAAAAGCGACGCTTGAAAAAAACAATAAATTTTTCAATTCATGGAAAACGATAATCACAAAAATAAGCGGTTGCGGGCAAAATTTGTACGAGCATTCTAAAATAGTGGACACAAAAAACGGAATTCTGTTGATAGAGACTGATCATCCCGGCTGGAGTCAGATGATGCAGATGAACAAAAAATTCATTCTGCGCGGACTTGAGATGTACGTTCCTGAAATGAAAATAAAATCGCTCGCCTTTAGAATAAAAGGCAGCAATGCAATGCTGTGCGGCGCTTCGGACGGAGAATATGAAAAGCAGCTTGCAAAGGAAAATCAGCGTCTGAGCAAAAAGATAGAGGAAGAAGAAACTGTTCTTAAGAAGTATGAAAAATCAGACGATAATCAAAGTAATGAAAAAAGTAACGAAATTCCGCAGGAACTTTTAAACAAGTTTAAAAGCATGGAGCAAACCATGTTGACCAAAAATCGGAATAAGTGATATATTTTTTTACCATATTTTGATATTTTATAATTCGCATAAAATATACGGATTTTATTTATAAGGAGCATTGGACTTATGTTACGTACATATCAACCAAGCAAAGTTAAACGCAATAGAAAATTTGGTTTCAGAGCACGCATGGCTACAAAGGGTGGCCGCAAAGTTCTTGCACGTCGTCGTGCAAAGGGACGTGCTAAGCTTTCAATTTCTGACGAAAAAAAGCCTTACTGATATTGATTAGGGATGGAAACAGACTTGATTAAAACAGGATTTTTTAAACGTGAGGAGCGGATAAAAAATCCTGTTACATTTAAGAAACTGTTTAAAAACGGAAAAAAGGCAAGTATTCCCGGTGCCAAAATCTTCTATGAAGAAAATGGTACGGAAATGAACAGAGTTGGTTTTCCTTTGCCGCGCGGATACGGTAACGCAGTGCAAAGGAACTTGTCAAAACGTTACAGCCGTGAAGTCTATCGTTTATTAAAAACACATCTGAACACCGGATACGATATGTTATTACTTGTGTATCCCGGAAATGACTCGTTCAGCACGCGATGTGTTCAATTTCGTACATTGTTTCAAAAGGCAGGATTATTGAAGGAATGAAAAATTTTTTAACAAAATTTTTCTGCTTTTTTATCCGTATTTATCAAAAATATATTTCGCCTTTGTTCCCTGCTTGTTGCAGATTCACGCCTACGTGCTCTCAATACGCGCTGGAAGCAATTCAAAAATATGGTCCTGGTAAAGGAACCTTTATGGCAATCAAACGAATTTTACGGTGCAATCCATATTCTAAAGGTGGCTATGATCCGGTTCCATGACCGTTTTAAAGTCATCAGGAGAAAATCATGACAAAAAATACGATTATTGCGATTATTCTTTCTACGATTGTGGTTTTCGCTTCTCTATTCATTCAGACAAAGTTGTTTCCAAATTCAACGCAGTATACGGACACGTCAAAAACTGAGCAGACGGCAGCTTCTGACGTGCAGAATGAGGAAAACGCAGGACATGAGGAATTTAATGGCGAAAAAAGTTCCATTATAGTTGCGGAAGAATCTGAAAAAGAAATTACGGAAGAAGAAACGACCGTCGTAAGCACTCAAAAGGCGGAAATTATTCTTACAAATCGTGGTGGAGACATAATCAGCTACAAATTGAAGGAGCATATCGACACTGACACAAAAGATGGAATTCAGATGGTCGATAATGTTTCGGCGCTTAACCGCGCGTGTGCCGTTGCTTTTGGAGACGTGGACAGCAAAATTTCAAACGATTTATTTGCGCTTACAAAAGAAAACGACAACACATATCTTTTTACAAAGACGTATTCAATTAAAAATGAAGACGGTTCGGTGAATAAGTTTGTCTTTGGAAAGAGATATACGTTCGATTCCGAAAGTTATATGTTCAAGCTGGAAATTTTATTCCATAGTCTTGAGGGCGACATTGCAAATTTGGGATACACGCTCAGAACCTCGCCGCAGATTGGTCCTCACTTCAATCCAAAATTGAACCGCTACGAAAACCGCCAATTCATTTCGTTCAATGGAAGCAAAGCAAAACGCCAGGTTATAAGCGCAAAGCAGTTCAAGATGTACAATAAGGAATACATTTGGAACGGAATTGCCGGAAAATACTTTGTTGAGCTTGTCGTTCCAGAAAACACCGAAAAAATGGATTTTACGTATTATTCAACGCTTGTTGAAGTAAATGATTATTCAAACGCGCAGGCAATTCTTGTGCGTAAGCCAATAAACGAAAATGACGTAAATGATTCCTACTTTATGTATTTTGGTCCACGCGACGAAAAAAATCTTAAGATTTTTAATAATGCGGAAAAAAATTCATGGGCTGTGGGCGGACTTAAGCTTAACGAATGTATGAATTCCAACGGCTGGCTTGGCTGGCTTGAAACAGTTCTTAAATGGATTATGGAAGTAATCTATAAATTCGTCCATAACTGGGGAATTTCCATTATCATAATGACGATTCTTATAAAGCTTCTGATGTTCCCGTTTACGCGAAAGCAGTCAATGTCTACGCTCAAGATGCAGGAAATTCAGCCTAAGATGCAGGCGCTTCAGGCAAAGTACAAGGACAATCCGGCAAAACTTCAGGAAGAAATGGGAAAATTGTATAAATCTGCGGATTACAATCCGATGAGCGGCTGTCTTCCGATGCTCGTTCAGTTCTTGATTTTGTTTGCGATGTATAATCTGTTCAACAACTATTTTGAATTCCGCGGTTCTGTTTTCATTCCTCATTGGATTGAAGATCTTTCTTCGGGCGACAGCGTTCATACTTTGGGATTCAATATTCCGTTCTTTGGAAACCAGGTTCGCATTCTTCCGTTTATTTATCTTGTGTCACAGCTTTTGTTCGGAAAAATCACCGGAAACGGCGGAACTGCGGCGGCCGGCTCAACGCAGGCACAGATGCAGATGATGATGTACGGAATGCCGATTATGTTCTTTGTTCTGTTCTATAATGCGCCGTCGGGACTTTTGCTGTATTGGACGATAAGCAATATTTTCCAGATGGGTCAGCAGATTATAATCAATAATACGATGAAGAAAAAACGTGCCGAAATGGCATTGAAAAATAAAACAAAATAATTACAAGATGAGGAGTAATATATGACTTACGAATTTGAAGGAAAAACTGAAAAAGAAGCGATTGAAAATGCAGCCAACGAGCTTGGTCTTCAGAGGGATCAGTTTGATGTTGAGATTCTTGAGACTCAGAAAAAATCACTTTTTAAGAACGGTTATGTAAAAATTGCCGTTCACACGGCGGACGATGTAGAGACAACGGCATCTCAGAATTCTTCGTTTGCGGCGGCTTCAAAGGTTGTTGCAAATCCTGTTCCACAGGGTGAATTTGAAGAAAAACTGGTTGATTTTGTGCAGACCATAATTGAAAAAATGGGCTATGACGCAAAGGTTGAGGTTGTGTTCCGCGAGGAAAAGAAGATTGGAATCAAATTGAATTCACAGAGTTCGTCAATTCTTATTGGCCGCAAGGGAAAGAACCTTGACGCATTGCAGCTTTTGGCAAATATTTATGCCGGCCGCCTTGGTCACGAGGAAATTCGCGTTATTCTGGACACAGAAAATTACCGCATCCGCCGCGAAGAATCATTAGTTCGCCTTGCCTACACTACTGCCGACAAGGTTCATCAAAGCCACAAGTCCATTCTTCTTGAGCCGATGAATCCGTTTGAGCGCCGTCTTATTCATACAACGCTCAACGACATTCCAGATATCGACACAAAATCAGAGGGAGAAGGTCTGTACAAGCAGGTTCGCGTTCTGTACAAGGGATTTGAGCGCTAAAATACGGAGGATTTTTATGAAAAAACTTATTTTTGCCGCATGTGCATTCCTGCTTGGTTTAAGCGCGTTTTGTCAGACTTCTGTAAAAGACATCGTGAGCAAAGAATACGCGGACGAGCTTTTGAAGAACGGAACTGTTTCAATCGTTCATGACAAAAAGGACAACGTGATTACAATGGTTCCGGAATGTGAATACGCCGAAAAAATCAAATCGAATTTGATAAGCGCAACGGTAAAGGGCGTTCCGTTCCTTGCGGAATTCTTATATCTGATTCCAAAAAGCGAGCTTTTACCGGAAAATTCTGACAAAACCATAACGACGGACGAAATTTCCGTTCTGTTCCGTTCCGTAAGCAAAATGGAAGGAATGAAATATGTTCACAACCGCGGAAAGGTTGACGTGCTTTACAAAAAAGCATACATGATTTCTGGCTTGAATTCTGACACACCGGTTGCAGACCCTATTGAAGGCAGCGCGGACGGTCTTGTTGCATACTGTTATCAGCACGATCATACGTTTGGCGACACAAAATATAAGCTGAACTATCGTCAGAGCGGAAACACGCTGTATGCTACGTTCCTGAACACGGTACCGATGAGCAAGTTGGGATTTAAGGCGGTAATGCCAGAAAATCTTCGTATGAGCGTGCTTTCTATAGATTTGGGAGACAGCCTGCTTTTGTATCTTGCCGCTGATGTAAGCGCCCGCAGTGCGCCTGGTGTTCGCGACCAGATAGAGGATTCAATGACGGTGCGCATGGACGCCATCTATAAGTGGTTCATGCTTCAGTTCAAATAGGCGATACGGAGTTTTATCACGATGAAAAAGATTTTTTTTGCAGCACTTTTTGGTGCGATGATTTTAATGAATGGAGCGTGCAGCTCTAAAGGAAAGGCTATGGATTCTATAAAGGGAAAAGACGGATTGTTTGCGATTATGAGCACCTCAAAGGGTGATATTGCTCTTGAACTGTATTACAAGGACGCTCCGCTTACAGTATGCAATTTTGTTGGCTTGGCAGAAGGAACGCTGGACGCTGCTAAGGGTAAGCCGTTCTATGATGGACTTAAGTTTCACCGCGTAATCAAGGATTTTATGATTCAGGGTGGCGACCCGCGCGGCAACGGAACAGGTGGTCCGGGATATAAATTTGCGGATGAGGAAGTTCCGTACAAATTTACTGAGCCGGGATACCTTGCAATGGCAAACGCCGGTACGAATACAAACGGCTCGCAGTTTTTCATTACTCACGTTCCTACAGAATGGCTTAACGGCAAGCACACAATTTTTGGCCACGTTGTAACTAAGGACGACCAGAATGTGGTTAACGCCGTTCAGCAGGGTGATGAAATTAAATCTGTAAGAATCATCCGTCAGGGTGAGGACGCAGAAAAATTCTCCTGCACTCAGGCAGATTGGGATAAATACAACAAGGAAGCCGCAGTTAAGGCTGCCGCCGCAAAAGAAAAGAAATATGCGGCAAAAATTGCTGAGGTAGAGAAAAAATTCCCTAGCTACACAAAAACTGAGGACGGAATTTACTATAAGACTACAAAGGAAGGAAGCGGCGAAAAGTGTGGCAAGGGAAAGCATGTTTACGTTGCATACAAGGGATATCTTGTAGACGGAACAGTATTCGATCAGTCTGCTGGTCGCGGAGACCTTGACTTTACCACTGGTGCCGGACAGATGATTCCGGGATTTGACCTTATGGTTCAGGATATGAAAAAGGGCGAGTCGCGCACAATCGTTCTTCCGCCGGATTTGGCGTATGGCGAGCAAGGCTACCCGGGAGTAATTCCGCCGGCTGCATACATTGCCTTTGACGTAACTTTGAACAGAATGTAAAAAAACTGTAAGAATACAAAACGGTGGTTTTGGCTTGCGCTGAGCGCGCGCGACTGACCACCGTTTTTTTTTGTTAGTGAGGAGGAATTAGTTCTTTAGTTATGAAAAAATTGCCGTATCAGCAGCAGCTTGATTCTTTAATTTCCTCGTTGAACGGAGCGCGCCCGACCCTGCTTTTGCACGCGTGTTGCGGACCTTGCTCGTCGTATGTGATTGAGTACCTGAGTGAATTTTTTGACATAACGATTTTGTATTACAATCCGAACATCTTTCCACGCGACGAATATGAGCGGCGGCTATGCGAGCTTAAGACGCTGCTTCCGCGGTTTGCGGCGGCAATAAAAAACAACGTGCGCCTTGTTGAGCAGGAATATGACGAGCGCGCCTTTTATGAGGCAATCGGCATTGCAGAGGAGCCAGCGCTTGCTTATGAAGCGGAAAAAGGCGAGCGGTGCCGTCGATGCTATCAATTTCGATTACGGCGCGCATGGCAGTATGCCGCCGACCATAATTTTGACTATTTTTGCACCACGCTCAGCATAAGTCCGTTTAAGGACGCGCAAAAAATAAACGAGATTGGTATGGCGCTTGCGCGCTCATTTGACGGCGAAACTCTTGGAGCGGCAAAAAAAACACAATGGCTTCCTTCTGATTTTAAGAAAAAAGGCGGTTTTAAGCGCAGCCTTGAGTTGAGCGAGGAATACGGCCTTTACCGACAGCAATATTGCGGATGCGTTTACTCAAAGCAGAACACCGAGAAAATGCGCGAGGAAAGAGTTTAATACGGTTTTTACAATTCGCTTTCAATGATTTTTTTTATTTCATTTTGAAGATGTTGTATTAAGTCTTGTTTTTTTTCGGGCAAAACAGAAATCGTAAAGCAATCTGTATCTTCCATAAAAAATTTATAAGCAGGAATTTCAAGAGCGGTTGCAAATTTCTGAATCATTTCTATTGAGGGAAATTTTTTTCCAATTTCAATTTCTCCAATATAACTAGTAGATGTTTCGCAAATTTCAGAAAGTTTCATTTGCGAAATTTTTTTTTCTTTTCTGTATTTCTTTAAATTGGTGATAAAAACATTTCGCAAATTCATATTAATATGCTATCAGCAAATAAAATTTATTGACAATTTGTTATAAGCCATATAAATTTGATTTACAAATTAAAAATATATGCTAAAAGCATATTAAAAAGGTAATCTTATGAAAAAACGACTTACGCTCATCTTGTTTTTTTTAATTTCCATTGTGATTGTTTCTTGTAACGATGCAAATGACACAGAAGAATATTATATTGTTTCTCAAATAGAGAATCCTTCTCTAAAAGCTGTTTATTATCCTGGAGTAACAGTTATTCATTGGAGCGAAGTAAAAGATGCTGAAAGATATAAACTTTATCGTTCAGTAAATGGGATAGAAGAGTTAATTCAAAACTCATCGGATAGACAGTTTTTTGATTATACGACAAATATTTCTAATACGACGTATACTTATCGGGTTGTTGCAATTCCAAAAGATTCTACTTTTCATAATTCAGGAGAATCGAAAGCCTCTATAACAACTCCTCAAGATAGTAAATTTGCTCCATCAGGAACTTCTTATGAGAATCTTTTTAAGTATGAAACATCATCATCGATTTCTAATCTAAATGCTGATTCGATTACTTATCGAACAGTGGATTCTTCAAAAGGTTCTATAATTGTTATGTTCCCTGTAAAACCATATGCAAATTATACGGTAGAACTATACGATATGGATAACAAAAATTGTATATCAAGAGCTTATATTAATGACGTAATTACTCCTAAAATGGCTTCGTGCTCGTTAACAAGTGATAGTATTGGCTCAAAACAAATATTGATAACAGCAAATCCACTTAGTTCTCTTTATCTTGAAAGTGTATATAAAAAAGATTTTTCAGATGATGAACTTGAGACACCTTCAGGGCTTTCTGTAAAAAACGACAAGGAATCTTGTGAATTTGTTTTAACTTGGAATCAAGCAAAAGGAGCTTCCTATTACCGAATCTATGAAAATTCATCTGATGATTTTTATACTGCTTCCTATGTAGAATCATGTAACGATACTAAATTTATACAGACATATAAGGAAAATTATCAAAAATATTTGTGGGTAAGCGCTGTTAATACAGAAAAAGGAATAGAGAGTAAGCAAAGTGATTCTATTCATTGCAATTTTGACTTTAAATTAAGGAATCCTTCGTATGTAAAAGCATATAATTCTGTTTCAAATAAATATATTTATATCTCGTGGGAATCAACAAATGCGTATGAATATGAAATTTACTATTCATCAAAGAAAGATATAAAAAATGCAAGATATTTGGATTCAACTTCAAAGAATTCTTATTATTGGGAATATCCTGATAATGGAACATTTTATTTTTGGATAATGAGCATTTCTTCTAATGGAGAAGAAAGCGAGTATTCTCCAGTTTCAGATGATGTAAGTTGTAATATTGTGTATCAAACTCCAAATATTACGACTGCATATCTTCAAGATTCTACAATTTTTGTAAATTGGGAATCTGTTCCTTGTTATAAGTATGAATTTTATTTTAGTTCAGAGAATGATATTAGTACTGCTAGATGTTTGGATACAGCTACTAATTCTTATTTTATTGAAAAAGAAAAGGATGTTTATTACTTTTGGGTAAAATCATGCTCATTTACCGGAAAAACCAAATCAGAAGTTTATGATTCATTTGTATATTAGAAAAATGTGAGACTCCAAAATTTTCATATTGTTATTATGAAAATGGTGAGGCACACTTAGAATGGAATGCTGTTGTATGTGATTATTACAAAATTTATGTGAATTCTTCAGATTTTAAAGAAAATGCTGTTCTTGCTAAAGTGTCTAATTCCAGTAGCTGTGATATTTATTATTACGAGATTACTAATGCTATTGATATTGAACAAAGAACTTATTATTTCTGGGTACAAGCATGTTCAAATTCAAAAAATGACAGCGATTTTAGTGATTCTGAAAAGCTGAAAATTTATTTTTATTATTGAAGTTTTTTTAAACCTTCTTGTGAAAAGTCTATAATTTCATTCTAAAAACTTTTGAGTTACGTTTGGGCGTCCATTTTGCACGGCGTTCTTGTGGAATGGAATCAATGTTGCTTTCGCTAAAACCGAGGTGCTGAAACCAATCACCGGTTTGTGTAGTAAGTATGAAAATTGAATTGATTTTGTTTAGCTGTGCTTTTTTTATTAGAAACTCAACCATTTTAGGACCTATTCCAAGGCTAGAAAAGTCTTCACTTACTGCGATTCCTGCAATTTCTGCTTGACCATCAGTATAAATATGCAGTGCAGCACAGGCGCGAATACAACCGTCAATTTCATATACAATGTAGTCGGCAAGTTTTTCAAGCAAATCCTGACTAGAACGCGGTAAAAGTATTTTTTTGTGAATGAATGGTGCCATTACTGAAAGTACAGCTGGAATATCCTGCTGTGTCATGGTTCGGAGTCCGCCATAATCGCGTGAATAAATCATTGTTCCAGAACCTAAGTCGCTAAAAATTTCGCAGGGAATGGAGCCTTCTAAAGAGCCATTCAGTATATGGCTTCGTGTTACGCCATTTTTACAAGCTTCTCCTGCGGCATGTAAAAGTGAAATTATTTTTATTTTTGAGACATTTTCAGGTTCTATGTTTTTATTTTCTGTAAAAAATTGTTCAAGTTCGTCTAAATCCATTGCGGGAACTTCTTCAAATTTCGAAAAACTGATTTTGTTAGGAATGGTAAAATTTTCACGTGTAATTTCAGCGCTCTTGGTAACAAAAAATAATTTGTCTGCTTTTATGCTTATGGCGATTTTCTTTGCAAGGCTTACAGATGAAATATTGTACGGCTTTCCGCTGGAATTCCATCCGATACATGGAAAAATAGGCACAAAACCGCTTTCAAGTGTATTCAATATTGCCTGAGTCTGAAGTTTATCTATTTCGCCTGCAGTTCCATAGTCTATTCCCTCCAAAACACCTTTTGAACGTGCACGAACCCAATTTCCGATTGTAGCGGTAATCTGATGTGCAGCAAGGCTTGTCATAACGATATTAGAAACATCAAAAGCAGCCATTTTTATGAGAGGCATAGCTGTATCATCTGTAATACGGATGCCATTGTGGTATGAACAAGAAATATGAGAATCATTTAAAATCTGATCGATTCGCCGTCGTGCACCTGGAACAATCGCAATCTGTAGTCCAGCTTCATGAATCAGTGCAATATCCTGCATGTGGCTTAAAAAAAGTGACGAATCAATAACCTCGTCATCAAGATAGATTACAATTTTTGCATTTTTAAACTTTTTTGCATAACGCAATACATCCCGAATTTGATTCGCTTTTATGTTTCTAAGATTTTCTTGCATAAAGTAATTATACAAAATTGAACGTACGTTTTAAAGCATGAGCAATCTAAAATCTTGAAATCGCGCTTTGTCTGTTATACACTTCTTGCATGAATCTTTTTTTAGTCCTTACGTTTTTGTTTTTTGCGGGAAGTCTTATTGGCTGGGGTATTGAGATTTTGTGGAGGAGGTTCTTTTCTAAGAACAATCCGGAGCGAAAATGGATAAACCCTGGTTTTTTGACGGGGCCTTACCTTCCATTGTATGGACTTTCACTTTGCGTTCTGTTCGTGCTTTCATTTATAAATGTGTCTTTTGTGCATCAGGTCTGGCTTCAGAAGCTGATTCTTTTTGTATTGATGTCGGTGTGCATTACCGTCATGGAATTCATTGCTGGAATCATCTTTATAAAAGGAATGAAAATAAAGTTGTGGGATTATTCAAATTGCTGGGGAAACATCAAAGGTATAATCTGCCCGCAGTATTCATTCTATTGGATAATTTTGAGCGCGCTTTATTACTTTTTCATTCATCCACAGATTCTGGAATGGCTTTATTGGTTCACGAACCATCTTACGTTCTGTCTTGTGATAGGATTTTTTTACGGCGTGTTCACGATGGACGCGTGCTACACCTTCAATATTTCTGCAAAAATCCGTGAGTTTGCAAATGAGCAGCAGATTGTCGTGCGCTATGAGCATCTGAAGGCCCAGATTCAGAAGAAAAACGAGGAGCTTAAGGAAAAAAGGCACTTTTTATTTCAGTTTCGCACGGAACACCTTAGCCTGCATGATAGCATGAAGGAGATTTTTAAGCGAAAATGATATAAAAAAGGCGGTCGCTGTGTTTTTTAGCTCACAATGACCGCCTTCTTTTTTTCTGCGTTTTTTAGCAAATCTCGCAGTTGTCGCTCTTTTCTGTTGTAATTGCCTTGCCGTCTGCAACCAGGTTCACACCTGCAATCTGTGCGGTGTGATTCTTGATTTCATAGTAGCACTTGCAGAATTTGTCTATGTCGATTTTTGCCGGCTTTTGGAACGACGGATCTGCGCCCTCAAGAACTACGGGCGTTCCTGCGGCTGCCCACGGAGCTGTAAGCAATTCAACTCTTTCTTTGCCGTCCTCTGTGTAGTCGGCCGCAAGAAGCATACCACGGCTTTCTACTCCCTTCATCTTGCGCGGGGCAAGGTTTGAGGCGATGATTACGTGTTTTCCGAGCAGTTCGGCTTCTGTAAGGTATGGTCGAAGTCCGGACTGGATGATGCGGTCTTCTCCGCTGCCGTCGTCCATATGCTCAATGTAGAGCTTGTCGCCCTGCGGGTTTGTTTCTACAGATTTGATTACGGCAACCTTAAGCTCAACATGCTCGTTGAAGTATGCCACCTGATCCGGCGCGAACTTGCTTTTGGAGTCGGCTGATTCAGGCGCCGGAGTTTTTTTATTGTTGCTTGGTGTGTTGCCTGCGCTTGCTTTTTGGGCAGTTGCGCCAGCCTTTGCGGCGTCTGAGCCTGATTTTGCGGTGGTTGAGCCTGTCGAAACCCCGCCCTTACCGCTATTCTTTGTGTCCGGCGTAAGCGCCATAAGCTCCTCAAGGTCAATTTCGCCGCCGGTTGCCGGAACGGTGATGTTCCAGTTTTCAAGAACCTGCGGATGGATTTCGCCGAATACGCCGACGGTTTTGCCGTTTACGGTGATTGCAGCCTGACGGCCAGGAATAAAGCGTGCATCGTTTGATTCAATCACTTCGTATTTGTGGTCAAGGAAGTACAGCAAGGAAGAAACCTCGCTTGCCGCATTATTGAAGTTTGCGCCGCTTCCTGCGCTTACAAAGCCAAGGCACTGACGCGTGCGCGTTCCGGTGTTCTCTTCCTCGCACAGATAGGCTATTTTTCCGATTTCAAAAATCTTGTGCGGGTACATTGCGTTTGCGGACTTGCTTTCTGCGCGAAGAAGCGAAGAAAGAATGTCTGAGCGCACGAACTGATAGTTTTCGCTCATCGGATTGGCAATCTCAATGACGCGCGCCGGGTCAATGAGCATGTTGTCAATAAAGTCCTTTTTAGAGCCTACGTAGTTAAAAATCATTTCCTGATAGCCAAGACCAACCATCAGGGTTTTTGCTTTGCGTGAATAATAGGTGATTGGCAAAAGGCGGCCGATTGTAAAGTCGTTCGGAGTTTCAGGCTGGTATGTCTCAAGCTTTGTGCCAATCATTACGTCCTCAATGATGTCCACCTCATGCAGGAAGTCGTTGCGGTACGGAGCCGGGCTGAGCGTGAACACGGAGTCGGTTCCGTCGGTGGAAACCTCAACCTTTGAGCCCATGCGGGTAAGCGCGTCTACAATCGTTGCATCGTCAAAGTCCGTTCCAAGCAGCTTGTTTATGTGCGTGCGCGTTGCTTTTGTTGTAGGCTGGAAGTAGAACGGAGCCACAACGTCCCTACCGAGCGGTGTATCATACGGATGCTTTACGCAGACCGGCTCAATCTGATAGCCGACATCCGCAAAGTCGCAGGCAACGATGTTTGCGGCAAGCATGAGGTTTTCCATGTTGTCGCCGGTAAGCTCAACCATAAGTCCGGTGTCGCCAACCTGTACGGCTCCAAGCGTTGCGCTGTTGATGACCGGAGCCATGGACATAACTTCGCCCTTGTTGTCGGTAAGCAGCGGGAATTTTTTGAAATCCTGAATAATCCAACCAAAGTCCTTTCCCTTTGGATGTTCAGTAAGAATCTGGCGGCAGGTAAGCGGTTTTTCAAACGTAAGAGGAACAAAAGATGTGGTGTCTGGGTCAACGGCTTTGTAGTGAACGGGGAATTCAATCTGATTGATGCGGTATACGCCCATGGAAATTGACTTTCGCTTGCGTCCGAAGTTCCAGGCAAGTTTTTCCTGTGTCTGGATGATGTCCTTAAGCATTGGGTCGTCAATTGCCTTTCCGTTGATGACAAAGGCAACCATGTATGGACGAATGTCCTTAAGTTCCGGGTCAACGGTAACGATGCGGTTTGCAAAATCCTTGATGTTTCCCTTTGTAGAAAGGAATGAGGAATAGTCCGTTCCCTTTACGCCTCGGTGCAACTTAAGCTGGCGGGCAACGCCGTTTGTGGACCATAAATCCGGGCGGTTCGTGTCGTTCAATTCAATCTTAAGAACGCGCTCGTCTTCTGGCAGTGTGGTGTCGGGCTTTTCGTCAAGTTCCGCTTTTGCGTATGTAAGTTTTTTTTCTAAGGTCTCGTAGTCGTATTTTTCTTCAAGAAGGGTAAAAAAAAGTTTTTCGTTAACTTCAATTTTTGGCATGTTGTTCCTCGTGGAAAGATTCTTTTTTATAGATTATAGAAAAGTATAGTTCATTATGGGGATTGTTTCAATTGTGAAAAATTCATGAGGAATTCTTTAAAAACCTATTGAATTTGTTCGGCACAAAATATATTCTCTTGGTAACAGTTTAATTTTAGATTATTTAATTTTGGAAAGTTTATGATTAGACAAGACGTGTACAAGTCCATTTCTCCGCTGATGAATCACGCGTATCGTCAGAAGAAATGGTTTGAAAAAAGCTTTAAGCCGCTCTGCAAGAAGTACGGTCTGAAGCATTCGGAGCTGTCGATTCTGATTGCGCTTCATGTGAATCAGGAAATAAAGTCGGCGGTGGACATTGAAAAATTCAGCGAGCTCAAGCGCGGGAATATTTCGGTGTGTATTGACGTGCTGTGCAAGCGGGGTTTTGTAAAGCAGGTTCCTGTTGCAAACGACCGGCGCTTCAAGCATCTGATGCTTTTAGAGGACGCGGAGGTCATTCTTGAAAAAGCGGACGAGGTTATAAATTATTATGCAAACTGTCTTTTTGAGGGAATTACACAGGAAGAATGCGCTGCATGCAACGCGGTGTTCCACAAAATGGACGACAATCTAAAAAAATTATATGAAAAAGAAATGGAGGAAAAATGAAAAAACGACTGATTTGTACGGCTTTATGTGCGCTTGGTGTGGCGGTTGTTTTTGCTCAAGAGAATCCTGCGGAATTCTCAGAAAGGGCGGATGTGCTTTCGCTTACGGTTGAGGACGCGGTTCAGTATGCGCTTAACAACAGCAAGTCGCTTAAGAGCGCTGCTATAGATTTGGAGATTAAGAAGCGGGCAAAGGATTATTCCTGGAATACGTTTTTGCCCAGCCTGAGCGCGAGCGCGACGGCAGCACGGACGAATTACAGCACGGCATATAATAGTGCGGTCTCTGGAATTACGTCTGGAGCGGCTTCTGCTTTTGCGGGCGGATATACTGCTGCTGGCGAGAATGCAGCAAAAGCCGCTTACGGAAGCGTCATTAAAAAACTTGACGACTATGATGACAATGAGCAGAACCATTGGGTTCTTCAGGGCAACGTTGCCGCCCAGTGGAATTTCAATCTTGCGATGGTTGAATCAATCAAAATCGCAAAGAATCAGTACGAGTCCGGAAACCTTACGTGGGAGCAGACGAGTCGCGAGACGGAGGTGAATATCCGCAAGCTGTTCTACGGGCTTTTGCTTCAGCAGGAAAACGTGAGCATTCAGAAGGAATCGCTCAGCAATGCGGAATCCCGCTGGCGTCAGGCGGAGCGGCTTTATAACAGCGGTTCCGTTCCGCGGCTTCAGATGCTCAATGCCCGCGTTACCTACGAGAACAAAAAGCCAGAGATTCTTAACGCAGAAAACAGCCTTAAGCAGAGCAAGGAAATGTTCGCATTCCTTCTGGGGCTTTCATACGGCGAGGATTTTGAGCTTGTGGGCGCAATTGAATTTTCTTATGTTGACGTAAATGCAGACGAGCTGTTCCGCACCTACATTGACCAGAACCGCGACATTCAGGACTTGCGGAAAAAGAAGGATTTGCTTGACCTTTCTATCCGCGCAAAACAGCTTTCTACCTTTACGCCAAGCCTTTCTGTAAATTGGAACTACAACCCTACCCTTTACGCAATGGGCGAATGGTCAGACAGCGATTTGGGAATTGGCGAGGCAAAGGACGGGGGCGCGCTTTCGTTCACGCTGGTATATTCAAATCTTTTTGACATGCTTCCGTTCAGCTCGAACATGCAGGGAATAAAGGATTTGAAGCAGCAGCGCACACAGCTTCAGCTTGGAATGGAGCAGTTGTATCAGAACACAGAGATTGAGATTCACAAGCTTGTGGACAGCCTGAACGTTGCAAAGGAAAACATAGAGGCAATGGAGCGCAACGTTTCTATTGCGCAGGAAGCCTACGAGTCCACGCTTAAGTCCTATAATGCCGGACAGACGGAGCGCCTGGAGCTTCAGGATTCAGAGACACAGCTGAATCAGGCAAAGCTCGGACTTTTGAGTGAAAAGAACAACTACATTTCGGCACTGCTGGATTTGGAAACAAAGCTTAATATCAGCTTGAAATAATATTGGGAATTATTGAGGAGTCTATATGAAAAACACAAAATTGGTTGCATTTGCCTGCGGCGCTTTGGTGATTACGGCGGGATTTTCCGGCTGTAAAAAAAAGGCGGCTTCGGCAGCAGAAGAAAAGACAGAAACAGTTTTTGCAGTAAACGCATACAAAGCAGTGCCGCGCACATTGGACAATTATCTTGAATTTGGCGGAAACGTGCAGACGGCTTCCAGCGTAGACATCTTCCCGGATGTACAGAGCGGAAAGCTTTCTAAAATCAATGTAAAGGTTGGCGACAAGGTACGCAAGGATCAGGTTGTTGCCGAGGTTGACGCAAGCCGCGCCGGAATGGACTACAAGAACAGCCCTATTAAGGCACCTGTAGACGGAACGATTACTTCGTTCCCATACACGCTGGGAACAACGGTTGCCGCCAGCATGTCAATTGGAAAAATCAGCTCAACGGGAACGCTTGAAATAAAGACGAACGTTGCGGAGCGCTTTATAAGCCGCGTTTCCTTGAATCAGCGCGCGGAGCTTACCTTTGACGCGTTCCCTGGCGAAAAGTTTCCTGCCCGCCTTGTAGAAATTGACCCGGTTCTTGATTCCTCTTCACGCACGCTTGGAATCAAGCTGCTGCAAACACCGAGTGACTCGCGCCTTCGTGCCGGAATGTACGCCCGGATCAAGCTGGTAACAGACACAAAAAAGAACACCATCGTCATTCCAAACAACGTCATTCTTACCCGCAACGACGAGGACATCGTATACATAATCGACCCGCAGACGAACACGGTAAAGGCAAGTCCTGTTAAAAAGGGAATCCGTGTGGACGACAAGCAGGAAGTTGAGATGGGAATTACTCCCGGCGATTTGGTTGTCATAAAGGGACAGGCGCTGCTTTCTGACGGCGCAAAGGTAAATATTATTTCTGTAATTGAATAAGTGAACGAGGGGCATACATGTCTATATCTAAACTTGCAGTAAAAAAACCAACGACAACCTTAATCATCTTTTTGGTTCTGGCGGCTCTTGGTCTTTATTGTACGGCAACGCTTCCGGTTGATATGTATCCGGAAATGGATATTCCGTACATCATCGTATATACCGGCTATTCAAATGCCGGTCCAGAGGAAGTAGAAAAAAGCGTAACCCGAACGCTGGAAAGCACGCTTTCTGGTGTTTCAGGCTTAAAGAATTGTAAGTCGCGGTCGCAGACGGGCGCCAGCATGATTATCATGGAATTTGACTACGGAACGAACCTGGATTCTTCTGCCAACGAAATACGTGACAAGATAGATATGGTGCGAAACTATCTGCCGGACGATTCTGACACGCCGATTATCTTTAAGATGGATCCGTCCATGATGCCGGTAATGAACCTTGTTGTTTCAGGTTCGCGCACGCCGGAAGAGCTTAGCTCCTATGTAGAGGACATCATTGAGCCACGCCTTGAGCAGCTTGACGGTGTTGCTTCGGTAACGGTTGTAGGAAGCCGCGAGAAGGCAATCATCATTGACGTTCCGCGCGACCGCTTGGACGCATACGGACTGACTATTTCTTCCATCGCGCAGATGATTGGTGTGCAGAACATTACCAGCTCCGGCGGAACGATTGAGTCGGGCGATTCAAACTATTCAATTTCTGCAGAAGGAACGTACAAGTCTATAGACGACATCAAAGGTACTGTAGTTACCTACAAGCAGAAGGCAAACGCCGCAAATCCGGAGCTTGTTTCCGTAATGCTGCGCGACATTGCCGACGTATACGAAGGCTACAAGGACACCACGAACCTGGCTTATTTGGGCGACAAGCCTTCAATCCTTATGCTCGTGCAGAAGCAGTCTGGTAAGAACACGGTAGAAACCGCAAAGAAGGTGCGCAAGCAGCTTCCTGTCATCATGCACGATTTGCCCGCCGACATTGAGATTATTGAAACCTCAAACAACGCGGACGACATCAACAATACTATTAAGACGGTTCTTAAGTCGCTTTTTGAAGGTATCATCCTTGCCGTTGTAATTCTGTACATCTTCCTGCGCTCGCTTAAGAGTACCTTCATCATTGCGCTTGCAATTCCTATGTCCGTAATCATCACGCTGGCGCTTATGTATTTCTGCGGACTTTCCATCAACATGATGACGCTTTCCGGCTTGCTTTTGGGAATTGGTATGCTTGTGGATAACTCCATCGTCGTTCTGGAAAACATTTTCAGCTACCGCGAGCGAGACGCAAAGCCGGAGGTTGCCGCCGTTCTTGGTTCCGAAGAAATGATTAACTCAATCACCGGCTCTACGTTGACGACGGTTTGTATCTTCCTTCCAATGATTATGCTTAAGAAAATGCTTGGCATGATGGGACAGATGTTCATTTCGTTTGCGTTTACGATTATCTTCTCCCTGCTCTGCTCTCTTGTTGTTGCGGCGGTTCTGGTGCCGGTGCTTTCTTCGCACTATCTTATTGTAGAAAAATCTTCTTCCCGCAAGATGAACAGAATTGAGGCCGCCTTTGACCGCCTTATGGCAAAATTCTTCAACTGGCTGGACAAAGCCTATGCGCGCGGCGTAAAAACAGTTTTGCATCACAAGGTGGCGGTCATCGTTGGCGTTATAGTGCTGTTCATTGGCTCAATTATAGGCGTAAAGGTAGTCGGCTTTGTATTCATGCCGTCCGTTCCTGCAACAACGGTTATCGTTGACCTTTCAATGCCAAAGGGAACCACGGTTGATGCTACAAAGGAAATCATGGATCAGATGAAGGCAAACGTTCTGCCGGAACTTAAGGGCGTTAAGTTCACCACAACGTCTGTAGGTGGCTCTTCGTTCGTAAGCAGCGCGGCTGACTCCAACACCGCAGAATGGACGATTACCTTGTATCCAGAAAGCGAGCGCGAGGAAGGCTGGGACAACGAGGATTCCGCAAAGGAAAAAATCCGCAGGCACTTCAATTCGTTCCCGGGCGCAGAATTTACGTTCGGAACCGGAATGCAGAGCATGTCAAGCTCGGCAATTGATGTTGTAATCCGCTCTGACAATCTTGACCTTGCGCGTACAACCGCAAAGCAGATTCAGAAATTGATAAAGGAAGAGGCTTCGGACTACGTAAACGAAACCACCATTGACCTTGAAGACGGACTTCCGCAGCTTAAGGTGAACATGGACCGTAACCGCATGTACGAGCTTGGAATTAACGCGTACACCGCCGGTGCCGAACTTAACGCCGCCATCAACGGAAAGACGGCCAGTCGCTACGACGACAACGGTACGCAGATTGACATGATTGTTCGTCTTGACCCTGCCGACAAGCAGAAGTTTGGCGACCTTGAGCAGCTGTACGTAACTAACTCAATGGGTCAGCGTATTCCGTTCGCAAGCTTCTCCCGCTACGAGGAATCGCTTTCTGCGGTACAGATTCGCCGCGAGAATCAGAAGCGCACAATCCGCGTTTCAATCGTTCCAAAGAAGGGACTTTCGCTCAACGTAATTCAGAGCAATCTTGAAAATCTCATCCGCGAAAAAATCGTTCAGGACGAGAACGTAATGATTTCGTACGACGGTTCATATAAGGACATGATTGACGCGGTTAAGAAATTCGCGGTCGTAATCATCATGGCGGCAACGCTTGTTTTTGCGGTAATGGCAAGTCAGTTTGAGTCGTTCAAGGATCCGTTCATCATCATCTTTACCATTCCGCTTTCTTTTATCGGTGTCGTTACGATTTATCTTTTGAGCGGACAGATGCTGAACGTAGTTTCTGTAGTCGGAATGCTGGTTCTTGTAGGAACGATTGTAAACAACGGTATCGTACTTGTTGACTACACCAACCTGCTCAGAAAGCGCGGACTTAGCCTTGAGGACGCGTGTGTTGAGGCAGCCGGAAACCGTCTTCGTCCGATTCTTATGTCTACCTTGACGACAATCACCTCGCTTATTCCAATGGCGTTCTTCCCTGGAGAAGGCGGACAGCTTACCCAGCCAATTGGACTTACGGTTCTTGGTGGTATGACGTTCGGTTCTTTGATGACGCTGTTCGTAATGCCGGTCATCTACTATCTGTTCAACCGCAAGAAGGAACAGAAGTTGGTTGCCGAGCGCGCGCAGGAAATGCAGGACTTTACGCTGTACAAGGCGGACGCAATAAGCAATTTTGCAGAAAAGGCGCACAAGCGCATCGAAAAGAAAACGCCAGACGCTACTGCTTCTGCTACGGACGGTAGTGCTGCTGCAGAGCCAAAGACAGACGCAGAGGTTGCGGCGGAAAAAATCGTGAATGAAGCCGAGGAAGCCGTTATCCGCGAGCGCATAGACTCTGCGATTTCTGCAACGTCCACAAAAGAAAAGCGTGTTAAGCCAAAGATTGTGGAAGCCCTTGAAGAAAAAGCAAAGGCGCACCGCTCAAAGTCGCGGGCATCCATTGCGCTCCGTCTTAAGGAGCTTCAGGAAGCACTGAGCGATGTTTCTGAAATGCTTATGGATGACGAACAGGAGGGCAAAAAATGAAAAGAATAGAAGTTATGCTCACACAGGCAATTGAAGGCGACTTTATGAGCCTTTATGAAAAAGCCTGCCGCATTGCGCAGATAAAATGCAAGTATACAAAAATTGACAACGTGATGGGAGCCGGAAACACAGACCCAAAGCTGGGCGACGCAATCTGGCCACAGCTTAACGTTCTGTTCATTCTGTATCTTGAGGAAAAATACGTGGGCATCGTGCAGAACATCATGAACACCCTGCATGAAACCTACGTTGGCGAAGGCGCCGCCGCATTCATAAGCGACGCAGAAGTTCTGGCCTAGGCGTAAAAAGCCTTACCTTACTTGAACAGCGAAGTTCGGATGATTTTTATGTGGCTCGCGCGGCTTACAGAAAAGAACCGAATTTCGCTGTTTTCATTTTTGTCCTGAATCTGTAGCTTCAAAAGCGAATCATTTGCCTGCTTTGAAAGCATAAGCGGCTGCCCAAGATACGTTTCTGTTACGGCGCTGTTCCGCTCATTCGGAATGGAAAATTCAATGAAGTCGCCGCCGGAAATTGCGTTCTCCAAAAGATGGATTTTTCCCGCATAGTTCATGCCGTCCGCCTCAAGAATTTCAACGCGCACGGTTTCCGGCTTAAGCTGCTCCTCGCTTAGAATCACGTTGCGGCGGATTCTGGTGCAAAGCCCTTCCTGCTGCTGCTTGGAAAGCTGCATAGACTCAACCTTTTTTAAAAGCTCACGCTTAAATTCCTCTCCGTCTGAGCGGCTGTTTGCATGTGCGTCGCCAATGGTGGCGGCACCATCCATGCCGTCCGCGCCGTCAAAATAATTCTCGCCATTTTTGAGCGGCGGATAATTTATAACTTCGGCGGCGCTTTCTGTATTCTTTACGCTGCCGATGAATTCAATTCCTGAATTCTGAATGAATTCGTCTGGCGCTTGGTCAATGGGAATGCTGAGCAAAAAAATGCCGGGCGCAAGCTGTTCCTGAATGAACGGCGTGAGCCGCGGATTGCTTAGGATTACGCGCTCGCGCTTTTCGTCAACCTTAAGCACGTAGCCGCGGTACAGCACGGCGGACGAATACTGTGATTCCCATTCCTCAAGGTTCATCTCCAGGCTTTCTGGGATTTTGTAGGAATTGTATGCGCCAAGCAGCGCCAGAATCTGCGCCGACGAGATGTTTTTGTCAAAGGCACGGCTTACGGAACGGCGGCTCAGCTCAAATTCGGTAACGGTGCTGCAATTCTTTATGTTCATGAACTGAACCAGCGGAAACAGCTCCTCAAGCGAAAGACCAGGAAGAATCGTAATGGTGGTAACGGCGTTTATGTTCAGAATGCCCTTCTTCATCGCGGTAGGAAGCGGCGTTTCCTTGTTGGTGATTACGGCACCCGGAGCTACAATCAGCTCGCCGTCTTCTGTTTTGCCAAGCGGTGCAAAAATGCCCAGTGCAATGGCGTTGTCTAAAATTTGGTCGGTAAGATGGCCTTCAAATTCCGGGCGGCTGGCGGCGGCGTGGCTTTCCAACATCCGGCTGAACCGCCCTTGCACCGGCGCGGCATTTTGGTCGTGGGTGCGGCTGTTTATAAGAAAGGCAAGGCGCGAAAGCGAGGAACGCGAAACGCCTTGTGCCGGGCAGGACGCGGCAACATCAAGCAAAAGCTGGCACTGGCTTCTAAGTCCTTCGCGGCCAAGGCGGGCTGCCGACGCAACGCTTAAAAACGCATACTGGCGCAGCTGAGAATTCTTTAAAAAAACGGCAAAGCGCTTTTCATCTATGGAAATTTCTTTTTCGGTTTGTTTAAAAAGTTTTAGGTTTATGAGTGCCGCTAAAAGCAGGTTCAGCACGTTGGATTTGCCCGGAAAGATAGCCTCAAGGCGTTCGGCATCCTTTTTTTTGAACGAGGAATTATTCTTGCACAGCTCAGGATTTTCGTAGACATACGCAATGAACGACGCAATAAACTGCGGCGACAGCGCGAAGGGCGCGTCAAAATTGTGCTCGGCAAAAATCGGCTCTGGAACAAGGCTCCGCACGTTCATATACGGCAGAAGCGTTTCTTCAAGAATTGGGTTAAGCGCAATGACCGGCCGCGCGTCCTCATTTTTATACGTGAACAGAATCAGCCGTTCCGAAAGATTCAGCAGTTCGGAATAAATATCGCCCAGCGGGTATTCATTCCTAAAGAATTCGGCGATTTTTTCCTTTGTGGCATCCTTTATGACGTGAACGGCGGAAATCATTTTTATATCAAAGTCGCTCAGATACGCGATGATTTTTTCGCGGTTCTGCTCCTTGCGAAGAATGCCGCTCAGCTGTTCAATCAGCTTGTCCTTGTTGAACGGAGTGCGTATTTCGCCAATGTAGATGCGCATTATCTCAAAAAAGCGCTCGTCGTTAAGCGTTGCCATTGATTCGCGCCAGCGGATTATGCGCTGTACCTTTGGGTCGGTGGCGCGCTCGTTAGGTCGATGTGTCTGCTGCATTTTTTCCTCCGTGCAGGCCTACTGCAATTCGCATAAGTCCGTAGTGTCGGCGTAGCGGATTATACGGTACGAATAGCCCTGCTCTGCCAGGAATTTTTGGCGGTTGGAGCCAAAGTCTTCTTCCACAGTGTTCCGCGTGATGAGCGTAAAAAAGCGGCTGGTGCGCTCTTTTGGGCGCAGGATTCTTCCAAGGCGCTGGGCTTCTTCCTGTCGGCTGCCAAAGGTTCCGCTCACCTGAATTGCAAGCGAAGCGTCCGGAAGGTCAATGGCAAAATTCGCAACCTTTGACACCACAAGAACGTGAATTTTACCTTCGCGGAACTGCGCGTAGATTTTGTCGCGCTCGGCGTTCGGCGTTTTTCCGGTGATTATGGGCGCGCCCAGCGTTTGCGCTATCTGTGTAAGTTGTTCAATGTACTGCCCGATGACAAGAATCTTGTCGTCCGGGAACTGCTCGGTGATTCTGCGCGTAAGCTCGATTTTTGCGGGGTTTTCGCTTGCAATGCGGTGCTTAAGGCGCGGCTGGGCTACGGCATACTCAATTTCGTGCGCTTCCGGCAAATCCAAGCGTACTTCCACGCATTCCGCCTTTGCAATCCAGCCGCTGTGCTCAAGCTCTTTCCACGGAACGTCGTAGCGCTTGGGGCCTACAAGACTGAATACAAAGCCTTCGCAGCCGTCCTCGCGCACAAGCGTTGCCGTAAGCCCCACGCGGCGCACAGCCTGCACTTCGGCAACAACGCGGAACACCGGCGCGGGCAGCATGTGCACCTCGTCGTAAATGATAAGCCCCCACTTTCGCTTTGTGAACAGCGAAAAATGCGGGTATGGGCCGTCCTTTTCTGGTCGCCACGTAAGAATCTGATATGTTGCCACCGTAACCGGCGCAAGTGTCTTGTTTTCGCCGGTGTATTCGGCAATTTGCTTGTCGGTCAGGTTGGATTTGTCCTTCAGTTCCTGAATCCACTGATGCACGGCAGAAATATTTGTGGTGATGATGAGCGTGCTGGTTTTGAGCAAATCCATGACGGTCATTCCCACAATGGTTTTGCCCGCGCCGCACGGCAGCACGATTGTACCAAAGCCGGTGCCAGGGCCGCGGTTTCCTATAAGGGCGGCGGCGGCTTCCTTTTGGTAGCTGCGGATTTCGAGCGGTTTTCCTTCCAGCGTGGTGGTGCGCAGCGAAAAGTCCAGCGGCTCGCCGGCCTCAAGCTGCACCTCGTCCTTAACCGGCCATAAAGCCTGAAGAAGAACCTGCTTTACCGTTCCGCGGTCAGTGAGTTTTAGTTTGAAGCTGTATTTTTTTTCCTCGTTGCTTAGGTCAGCGGGGTTTGCTATGCCTTCCGGGGTGTATTCGCAGGGTTCCAGCAATTTTTTGGTTGCCGGGTTCGCTTTGATTTCAAGGTAAACCGCGCGTTCCGCCGTAACAAGGAACAAAAACTGTTCCTCCACGGTTTTTATTTGTGCGTCAGTATCGTTGGAATCGCTTGCGTTTGCCAGAGCGCTTGTGTTCCCTGTTGCGTCGGCATTTGCAGTTGGCATGTCCTTAAGAACATCGCTTGTGCGCAGCGGAAGGGCAATCCGTGGTCCCGGCACAAGGCGCAGCTTGCCAAAACGCCCGGCGGTTTCTTTTATCCACATCGTTACATTCTGCGGAACGTCGTAGCGCGCGTATTTTTCAAGAACTCCAATCGCGTCGTCTGGCGTAAGACCGGCGCTCGTGGCATTCCACAGCGAAAGTGGCGTAAGGCGGTATGTGTGCAAATGCTCCGGCGACCGTTCCAATTCTGCAAAGGGAATCAGGTCGTTGCGGCATTCATTAGCCAGCGGAGCATGAACATCAAGCAGCAGCGTTCTGTCGCCCTGCACAATCAGCGGATTATCAAATTGCATAACAGTCTATTTTACCGCATCGCCCAAAAACGCACAATCTAAGAAAGGGAAAATGCATGGAAATCAATTTTATAGGAAGAGGCATAAAAAATAGCGCGAAGGAGAAGTTGCAG
>ERZ842401.1366-NODE-1366-length-35119-cov-6.988307_pt1 | contig 35119 bp, 31 predicted proteins | sample MGYA00521270_ERZ842401 | MGnify/ENA primary metagenome ERZ842401 (study PRJEB31892, sample SAMEA3878208) | bioreactor metagenome | biome: Moose rumen | place: Sweden | collected 2011-10 | study: EMG produced TPA metagenomics assembly of the PRJEB12797 data set...
ACTACCTTATCAAACCACTATGATCGCACCAAGTTATTTTTTAATCATTACTAAACGTGCGGATACTGAATGAGGTTCTGATGAATAATCATCTTCACCTCGTTTTAGAAGGCATATCAGAAGATGTGGATATATTTATCGAGAGACTGAAAAAGCGGGTGCGGCGATTCTTACATCAGAAAGGGAAAGACTTGAAGCTGTGGAATATCAGGAAAGACCAAATCACTGATTTGACTCATCTTAGGAATGTCATCGTCTATATTGCACGGAATCCATATGTTGCAAGGAGAGACTCTACTCCTACTGGATACAGATGGGGAAGTTCCCATCTATTGTTCAACAATAATATATGCGATTATGCGGAGGGGATTCCTTATGAGGAACTGAGTTACAATGATAAGCGAAAGGTTTGCCGGTCACATGACATTGATCTCCCCAATGGCTACAGATATTACAACGGAATGATTTTAAGGGCAAGTTTTGTTGATTTCCGGAGAGCCGAGACTTTTTTTGGATCGGCAAATCAATATTTCCAATGGCTTTCACGTAGAAAAGAGTCTGATATTACAATCGCACGTTGGATTGGTGAAAGCATTCTCCTTCCAAATGAAGATGTTTTCCGGATTGTTTCGGACTGGTATGGAGTGAAGTCCATCACTAGCCTATTGCCTGATCAGCGCATCGAGGCAGCATCACGGATGAAAGCTGACTTGAACTCAAACAATAAGCAGATTGCACAGGTGCTCAAGCTCCCGCTTAAACAAATAGAAGAGTTGTTTCCCTCCGCTAAGTAACGGGGGTGAATACCGGGGTTTTCGCACCCGACTGATGTTCCGGAAGGCGTCCGGGGGTAAGGCGGTTAATTTCTTTGTGAAAAAAGCGTCAAAAAAACTTTTATTTTTGATTAATCTGATATAACTTTGTGACTTCTTAGTTAGGAAGGTTGACCATGACTTGCTGTGTTGACAGATCAGTCTCGGTAGCGGTGTTATCATCGCTAAGACCTTATCCAGCCACCTACGCCCCGCATGCTACGCCAAACGCACATGCGGGGCGGATTCTTTTCCCCCCGCAACTTCTTTAAATTATACAATATATGGAACTCCTTTACACAGGCAAGACCAAGAATGTCTATGCGCTCGAAAACGGCAATTATCTTCTGAAATTCAAGGACGACTGCACCGGTAAAGACGGTGTCTTCGATCCTGGTGAGAACTCCATCGGCCTCACTATCGAGGGGGTCGGCGATGTCAATCTCCGTATGTCGGTCTATTTCTTCGAAAAGATCCACGCAGCAGGGATCCGTACCCACTATGTCAGCGCGGACCTCAAGAACACTACCATGGAAGTTCTGCCGGCCAAAGTTTTCGGACATGGACTTGAAGTCATCTGCCGGCACAAGGCAGTGGGGAGTTTCATCCGTCGCTACGGCGAATATATCGAAGCAGGCAGCGACCTTCCCGAGTATGTCGAAATGACATTCAAGAACGATGCAAAAGGCGATCCCCTTGTGACAAAGGATGCACTCGTTGCCCTAGGTATCATGAGCGAAGCTCAATACGATGCAATCAAGGAGCAGACCCGCCGCATTACCCGCATTGTCGCAGACGATCTTCTGGAGAAGGGACTGGTCCTTTACGACATTAAATTCGAGTTCGGTTATGACCGCGACGGTAACGTAATGCTCATCGACGAGATTGCTTCCGGCAATATGCGAGTCTATAAAGACGGCGTCTACATCGAACCGATGACCCTTTCAAAACTCTTTTTTGCGGAGGCATAGCCATGAAGGTGGGAATCATCATGGGCTCGACGAGTGATCTTGAGATCATGTCGTCGGCTTTCGCAGTTCTGGACGAGTTCGGAGTACCCTATGAGAAGAAAGTAATCAGTGCCCATAGGGCTCCAGAGCTTCTCTCAGAGTATGCCACCTCCGCCCGCGAAAGGGGTCTTTCGGTAATCATAGCAGGTGCCGGAGGTGCCGCCCATCTTCCGGGCGTAACGGCTGCTATGACAACAATCCCCGTTATCGGTGTACCCATTTCCGGAAAGGCCTTTGGCGGGATGGATGCTCTTCTTTCGATGGTCCAGATGCCTTCCGGCATACCTGTCGCAACAGTAGCCGTAAACGGAGCGAAAAACGCCGCCCTGCTGGCAGTATCCATCCTATCGATTACAGATCAAGCCCTTCAAGAAAAACTGTCCGACTTTCGCCGCTCTCAGCGGGAAGCCATTGAGAATACCGTCATCTGATTCATGAGCAGTATTAAACGAATCTTCGTTGAAAAGAAACCTCTCTTCCGTGTCGAAGCGGATAGTCTGAAAAATGAATTCAACGAAAACCTTTCCCTTTCCATCCGGGAGCTCCGGCTGGTGAATGTCTATGACCTTGCCGGGTTTAGCGAGGAGCTTTTGGAAAAATGCCGCTATTCCGTATTCGGGGAGAAAGTTACCGACTCCGTTACCGACTCCTTCCCTCTGGAAGGACGAAAGTATCTTGCGGTTGAATATATCCCGGGCCAATTTGACCAAAGAGCAGCTTCGGCTATCGACTGCGTCCATCTGATAGATCCAGACGCACCGGTCAGGGTGAAAAGTTCGAGGCTGCTGGTCTTCGATCCCGCCATGACAGAGGACGCCCTCGCCGCCGTACGCCATTATTTCATCAATGCCGTAGAGTCAAGGGAAAAAGACCTCAGTGTAATCTCATTCTCCGAACAGGCCGATGTCGCTCCCGTTCCGGTTCTCGAAGGATTCACGGATATGGAAGAAACTGATTTTCTGCCTTTCTGCTCAAAATGGGGACTTGCAATGAATCGGGATGACCTCCGGGAGGTGGTTCATTATTTCCGCCGGGAGGGACGTAATCCCACAGAGACCGAACTCCGGATTCTCGACACCTATTGGAGCGATCATTGCCGCCATACGACTTTCACCACCCGCCTCGAATCTATCAAAGTGGAAGATTCTTTCATTCGGAAGGACATCGAATCCACACTGGAAGATTTTCACAGAATTAGAGTGGAACTCGGACGTGGCGACCGCACCCCCTGCCTCATGGAACTCGCGACAATCGGAGCCCGTTACCTTAGTTCCAAAGGCCTCCTTGATGATATGGAAGTGAGCGAGGAAAACAACGCATGCAGTATATATGTGGACGTAGATGTCGATGGGAAGATCGAGCGCTGGCTTTTAATGTTCAAGAACGAGACCCACAACCACCCTACCGAAATCGAACCTTTCGGAGGAGCGGCGACATGCCTTGGCGGGGCCATCCGCGATCCTCTCTCCGGCCGCGCATATGTCTACCAGGCCCTCCGCGTCACAGGCGCAGGCGATATCCTCCAAAAAGTATCCGACACCCGCAGCGGCAAGCTTCCCCAGAAAGTTATTTCCAGAAAGGCTGCCTCTGGTTATTCCAGCTATGGCAACCAAATAGGCCTTGCAACGACCCATGTAAGGGAAATCCATCATCCCGGCTATGTCGCAAAACGCCTTGAGGTCGGAGCTGTGGTCGGTGCGGTCAAGGCATCTTCAGTCCGGAGAGAAAGCCCTGCACCCGGAGATGTGATCCTCCTTCTCGGAGGCAGGACCGGCCGTGACGGCATCGGAGGAGCGACAGGATCTTCCAAAGAACATACAGAAACATCCATTGAGACCTGCGGCAGTGAGGTGCAGAAGGGAAACGCTCCCGAAGAGAGAAAACTCCAGCGCCTTTTCCGCCGCGAGGATGTGACTCGTCTTATCAAGAAATCGAACGATTTCGGGGCCGGCGGAGTGAGCGTAGCCATTGGAGAACTCGCGCCAGGTCTCGATATTCACCTTGAGCGAGTCCCAGTGAAATATAGCGGTCTCAACGCCACAGAACTTGCAATCAGTGAATCCCAAGAGAGGATGGCTGTTGTCGTCGCCCCGGAAGACGCAGATGACTTCTGCGCCCTCTGCGGAAGCGAAAATGTGGAGGTAACAAAAGTCGCCGAGGTCACTGATTCTGGCCGAATGCGCATGTTCTATGGTGACCATATCGTCGCCGACCTCTCCCGGGAATTCATAGACAGCGCCGGAGCCCCGCACCATAGCTCCGCCGTAATAGCTTCTGTGGAAGAAAAAGATCCATTCATCCTCCGACCAGAGGGAGACTCCATTGAGGAAAAAATCCTTTCAGTAATGGCCTCTCCGAATGTCGCTTCAGAGGCAGGACTCATTGAGATGTTTGACTCCACAATCGGCCGCTCTACGGTGCTGATGCCCTTCGGAGGCCGCACCCAGCGCACTGAGAGCCAGGTCTCTGTCCAAAAGCTGCCAGTCATAGGTGAGACCGACACCGCGAGCATGATGGCCTTCGGCTTTGATCCGGATATATCATCATGGAGCCCCTACCACGGGGCCGCCTATGCGGTCATCGACGCCTGCACCAAGGTCGCTGCAGCCGGTGGCGAATGGTCCGGAATGCGCTTTTCCTATCAGGAGTATTTCGAAAGGATGACCTCGGATCCCCATAGCTGGGGAAAGCCCCTCAGCGCCCTTCTCGGTGCCCTCAAGATGCAGCTCGCGCTCGGCCTCCCATCCATCGGAGGCAAGGATTCCATGAGCGGAACATTCGAAGATATAAGCGTTCCTCCTACCCTCATCGCCTTCGGAATCCGCACTGTACGTGCCTCAGAGGTCATTTCTCCTGAATTCAAAAAGACCGGCAACCGCATTGCCATCTATCGCCATACCCCTCTCCCGAGCGGAATGCCAGATACGGACCTTCTACGGAAAAACTGGGACAATGTCCGCCGGCAAGCGCTCTCTGGAAAAATAGTCTCCGCTTGGGCAGTAGGCTGCGGCGGAGTAGCCGAAGGCCTTGTGAAAATGGCCCTTGGAAACAACCTCGGATTTGACGTGATGGTCTCTGAGGAGGACCTTTTCAGAAGAGGATACGGCTCTATTGTAGTTGAATCCATCGGTTCTCTCGAAGACGGAGCAGAGGAAATCGGCATTGTCAAAGAAGATATGACAGTAAATGGAACCCATCTCGACAAGGAAGCTGTATTCTCAGCATGGGAAGGCCATTATGAGAAGGTATATCCCTCTTCGGCGGAACCCTCATCAAAGGACTTGCTACCGAGAGGGACCGTCCTACCTTCCCTGTTGAAGCCTAAAGCTTATCCCGGCGATCCTATCGAGCACCCTCTCGTGTATATTCCCGTTTTCCCCGGGACCAATTGCGACTACGACACAGCTGCTGCCTTTCGTGCGGCCGGAGCTCGAGTCAAGATGGGGGTATTCAGGAACCTCACCGGAGAGGATGTCATAAGTTCCATTGACGAGATGGCAAAGGAAATAGCCTCCTGCCAGATACTTGCGCTTGCCGGAGGATTCTCCGAAGGTGACGAGCCGGACGGCAGCGGCAAGTTCATTGCAAGTGTCCTCAACAATAGCCGGATTGCCGACGAGATCCACCGTCTCCTCGACCGTGGAGGCCTCATTCTCGGCATCTGCAACGGCTTCCAGGCCCTTGTAAAGAGCGGTCTTCTGCCATACGGACGCCTTGGGTCAGTCCCTGCAGACGCTCCCACCCTTTTCCGCAACGACATCAACAGACACGTTTCCCGTATCGCCGTCACCTCTGCCTGCCCCACATCTTCCCCTTGGCTTGCTGGAATCCCGGCTGGAGAAAGGCATCTTGTTGCCGTCAGTCACGGAGAGGGAAAGTTCACGGTATCAGAAGAAATGGCAAAGCGTCTGTTTGAGTCCGGTCAGGTAGCTTTCCGCTACGCTGACGCAGACGGCAATCCCACCATGGACTCCCCTTGGAATCCAAATGGTTCGAGCTATGCAATCGAAGGAATTGTCAGTCCTGACGGACAGATTCTCGGAAAGATGGGGCATTCTGAGCGTTTCCAGAAAGACCTCTTCCGAAATCTTGACGAAAACGAAAATGCCTTCCGTCAGCCTCTATTTGAGAACGCAGTTAATTATTTCAGAAAGAAAATATAAACCTATGGCAAAGATATTCTCAACTGATGATCCCGGAGTTGTCCGGCTCCATTTCAGCGACACCACAACCGCCTTCGACGGAGTCAAGCGCGCCGTCCTCAAGGGAAAGGGAATCAACTGCTGCAAGATATGCAGCACCCTGTTTCAGGTTCTTGAGGAGAACGGCGTACCGACCTATTTCATAAGGGAAGACGGGCCGCGCGACCTTCTTTGCCGCTCCACAGAGGAAGTTCCGCTCAAGCTGACGATCCGTCACCGGGTTATGGGCTCAACGAGTAGAATTCTCGGCCTCGAAGAAGGCACTCCCCTGAAGAACTCCCTCTATGAGCTCCGCTACCTCAAGGAATCCCTCTGCTTCCCTCTTGTCAACGACCACCACGTCGTTGCCCTCGGGCTGATGAGTTACGGGGAACTTGGATATATCCATGAAATAGCGAGAAAAGTCGACTCTGTCCTGACGGATCTTTTCGCAAAAGCCGGAATCGAACTTGTCGATGCCAAACTGATGTTCGGGAAGACTGCCGATGGCGAATGGGTTATCTCTGACGAAATTACCCCTGACAACTGCCGCCTCTGGGATATTGAGACCGGAGAACGCCTGGACAAGGACCGTTTCCGTCTCGATATGAGCGATGTCTGCGCCAAATATCAGGAGGTGAAAGATAGACTTCTAAAACAACTGGAAAAATGAGTGTATTCGGAGTATACGGGGTGCCCATGGCATCCCACGCCATCTATCTCGGACTCCATGCCCTTCAGCACAGGGGGCAGGAAGGGGCCGGAATGGCCGTGTTTGGCAAAGATGGAGAGTGCCGTCATCACCGCGGCCTCGGACTGGCTGGAGAAATATTTTCCGGCACCCGCCTTCAGGATCTCGAAGGCTCTATTGGAATCGGTAGCAACCAGTATGCAAACGCCAAAAAAGGCGGAATGGACAATGTCCAGCCCCTGTTTTTCCGTCATAAGACAGGTAATTTCGCGGTGGCAGGAGAAGGAAGCCTTGTCAACTCTCCCCAAATTATAAGCTATCTCGAAGAGAGGGGCTGTATTTTCCAGACCGATACGGATGCTGAAATTCTCGCCCAGCTGATGAAAAAAGGGTCGGAGCCTACCGACCGTATAGACCGGATACTTCAGGCACTCAATATGATGGAAGGTGGTTTTGCCTTCCTCGTTCTTACCCGCAACCGCATCTATGCGGCAAGAGACAAATACGGAATCAAGCCTCTGGCCCTCGGCCGTCTCGGGGACGGCTGGGTGGTGAGCAGCGAGACCTGCGCATTCTCCCTCGTCGGAGCCGATTTCGTCAGAGACGTCGAGCCTGGAGAGGTTGTCTGCATCGATCCCAAGGGACTCCGATCTTCCCGCTACTCAAGATTCCAGAAACGCAAAGTTTGCGCAATGGAATACATCTATATCGCCCGTCCGGACAGCGACATAGACGGCTGCAATGTCCACAACTACCGTAAGGAAACAGGCCGACGTCTGGCAAGGGAATGCCCCGCCGATGCCGACATTGTGGTAGGTGTCCCGGATTCCGGCCTTAGTGCCGCCTATGGTTACGCCGAAGAAAGCGGCATCCCTTATGAGATGGGACTTGTCAAAAACCGTTATGTTGCGAGGACCTTCATCCAGCCTACCCAGCAGATGAGGGAAAAAGCCGTCCAGATGAAGCTTTCAGCAGTCAGTAGCATTGTTTCCGGGAAAAGGCTTGTGCTTGTGGACGATTCCATCGTCAGGGGCACCACTTGCCTAAAGATAGTCAAGCTCCTTCGTGCCGCCGGAGCCAGCGAGGTCCATGTAAGGATAGCGAGCCCTATGATGACTCATCCATGCTTCTACGGAGTGGATACCTCGTCTCCGAAGGAGCTGATTTGCGCCAACCACTCTCTGGAAGAGACTTGCCGCCTAATCGAGGCGGATACCCTCGGCTATGTGTCTTGCGAGTCTTCCATTGCAGCGACTAACGGCTGCTCCGAGCTATGCCTTGCGTGCTTTAATGGCGAGTATCCAACCGCCCTCTATGAAAATCAGGATTGAAAAGTATGGCAGAATCGTATGAAAAAGCCGGAGTGAACCTTGAAGCCGGCTACGAAGTGGTCTCAAGGATCAAAAAACATGTCGCTTCTACGGCTCGGAAGGGCTCGATGGGAGGAATTGGTTCCTTCGGAGGCATGTTCGACCTCTCCGCCCTTGGACTCAAAGAGCCGATCCTTGTGAGCGGCACTGACGGAGTAGGGACCAAACTTAAGATTGCCTTCGCAATGGACAAGCATGACACCGTAGGTATTGATGCTGTCGCCATGTGCGTCAACGACGTCCTTGCCCAGGGGGCAGAACCTCTCATTTTTCTTGACTATGTAGCTGTAGGTCACAATGTTCCCGAGAAAATCGAAGCGATCGTCTCTGGTGTTGCTGAAGGGTGCAGGCAGGCAGGCTGCGCCCTTGTCGGAGGAGAAACGGCCGAGATGCCCGGTATGTATGAGGGGGGAGAATATGATATCGCAGGATACACTACCGGCGTTGTTGAGAAGAGCCGCCTCATCGATGGAAGCAAGGTACAGGTTGGAGATGTCCTTGTCGGAATAGCTTCCAGCGGAGTCCATTCCAACGGTTTCTCCCTTGTGAGAAAAATAGTCTACGAGAGCGGTCATGCCTATACTGACACAATTTCGGAGCTTGATGGAAATAGGCTTGGAGACGAACTCCTCACGCCTACGAAGATTTATGTCAAACAGGTTCTGGATGTCATTCGCCAGTGCGACGTACACGGGATCTGCCACATCACCGGCGGAGGCTTCGACGAGAATATTCCGAGGGTTCTGCACGATGGTCAGGGAATAGAAATCAAGGAAGGAAGCTGGGATATTCTGCCTGTTTTCTCTCTTCTTGAGAAATGGGGAGGTGTCCCCCACCGGGAGATGTTCAATATCTTCAATATGGGCATCGGAATGGTCATTGTCCTGGATGAGGCCGAGTCCGGGAAGGCCATAGAAATACTTGAAAGCCATGGAGAAAAGTCATTCGTCATCGGCCGAGTAGTGGAAGGAAATAAAACAGTAACGATATTATGACAAAAAAAGCACTCGTCAGCGTAAGCGACAAGACCGGACTTGTGGAATTCGTCAAGGGTCTAAAGGATCTCGGCTGGGAAATCATCGCCACCGGTGGAACTCAGAAACTATTGGAAGACAATGAAATCCCGACCATCGGTATTTCCGAAATGACAGGATTTCCGGAGATTCTGGACGGCCGTGTCAAGACCCTCCATCCGAAGGTCCATGGAGGCATCCTAGCTCGCAGGGAGCTTCCCGCCCACATGGAAACTCTCCGCGAGAACGGAATCGAGACCATCGACCTTGTCTGCGTCAATCTCTATCCTTTCAGGGAAACGATTGCTAAAGAAGGTGTTACCCTCGAGGATGCAATCGAGCATATCGATATCGGGGGCCCCTCCATGGTTCGTAGCGCCGCCAAGAATTGGAGGGATGTCACCATCGTCTGCAATCCCTCCGACTACCCGGCAGTTCTTGCCGAACTGCGGGAGAATGGAGCCACCTCTCTCGAAACCCGCCTGCAGCTGTCTGCAAAGGCATATACCCATACGGCCGAATATGACATGTGCATCGCAACATATATGCGCGCCCAGGCCGGTCTTCCGGAAAAGCTGTTCCTCGAGTACGACCTCAAGCAGACGCTTCGCTATGGAGAGAATCCCCACCAGGACGCCCGATTCTTCGCCGCGACCTCCCCTGTTTCCTATTCTCTGGCCTTTGGCCGGCAGATTCAAGGGAAAGAATTGTCATACAACAACATACAAGATGCAAACGCCGCCCTCAACGTCATTCGTGACTGGGGCGACGAACCCTTCTGCGTAGCCCTCAAGCACATGAACCCTTGCGGGGCTGCCGTCGGAAAGACTATCGAAGAGGCATGGCAGGCCGCTTATGAAGCCGACAAAGTCAGCATCTATGGAGGTATCGTGGCTGTCAATCGTCCTCTTACCGCCGAGGTTGCCCGCGGAATGAAGCCTATATTCCTTGAGATTGTGATCGCACCTTCTTTCGAACCAGATGCCCTCGAGATTCTTTCTACAAAGAAGAACCTCAGGGTGATGGAGGTCGACATGACCCCCTCAGACCGTCCAATAATGCAGTATATCAGTGTAAACGGCGGTATGCTTGCCCAGCATCTTGATACGACCGTCGAGACGGTTACTCCAGAGATGTGCGTAACCAAGGTTAAGCCTACAAAAGAGCAGATAGCTGATATCGATTTCGGATGGAAGATAGTAAAACATGTCAAGTCCAATGCAATTGCTGTTGTCAGGGATGGCCATACAATCGGAGTCGGGGCCGGACAGACTAATCGCGTAGGGTCTGCCGAAATAGCCCTTAGGCAGGCGCGAAATGCCGGTTTCACAGAGGGTCTCATCCTCGCATCGGATGGGTTCCTGCCGTTTGACGATACTGTTGCCCTCGCCGCAGAGTACGGAGTCGCCGCAATTGTCCAGCCCGGAGGCTCGATAAGGGATGCCGATGCTATCGCCAAGGCAGATGAACTCGGCATCACTATGTTATTTACCGGAGTAAGACACTTTAAGCATTAATTCATGAAAAAGGTTTTGGTCATTGGAGGAGGAGGCCGCGAGCATGCCATAGTGGATGCACTCAGCCGCAGCCCTCAGGTCGGGAAAATATACTGCGCTCCAGGCAATGCAGGCATCGGACTTGTCGCAGAGAATGTCCCTCTGAAAGATACTGACATAGAGGGCCTTAAGGTCTTTGCTGTCGAGAGGGGCGTGGACCTGACCGTTGTCGGACCCGAGGCCGCCCTTGCAGAAGGAATCGTTGATGCCTTCAGGGCCGCCGGATTGAAGATTTTCGGCCATACAAAGGCAGCGACCTCTATCGAGAGTTCCAAGGAGTTTGCCAAGAGGATTATGGAGAAATATGGCATCCCGACGGCTTCCTACCGCGCTTTTTCGGACTATGACGAAGCACTCTCCTATGTGGCCTCTCGACCGTTCCCGGCCGTACTGAAATATGACGGTCTGGCAGCAGGAAAAGGTGTCGTTATCGCTCAGAATCTGGATGAAGCGAAAAATACTCTTGCCGAAATGCTTCTGGACCAGACCTTCGGCCTCGGGAGAGTTGTAATCGAGGATTTCCTGACCGGGCCGGAGTTCTCATTCATGTGTTTTGTCGATGGAGAGAATGTCTATCCGATGCCGCTCGCCCAAGACCACAAGCGGGCCTTTGATGGCGACAAAGGACCAAATACCGGCGGGATGGGCGCATATACCGGACTGCCATTCATTACGGAAGAGGATAGGGATTTCGCTTATAAAGAGATTATGTGCAAAGCAGCCTCCGCGATGGCAGCCGAAGGTCTTCCACTCTCCGGAGTACTCTACGGTGGCCTTATGAAAACCCCACAGGGAATCAAGGTCATCGAGTTCAATGCCCGCTTCGGAGATCCGGAGACAGAGGTTGTTCTTCCGCTTCTCCTGGATGATAGCTACAACATCTTTGAGGCCGTGGCGACCGGAAGAAAAATGGAAAATCCACCTGTCTGGGCAATCAACGACACACTCGTCACATTCGGAGTGGTCATGGCATCCAAGGGATATCCCAGTTCTTATAAGAAGGGCTTCGAAATCAAGGGTCTGGACTCTCTGGGCGAAGATGTACGCGTGTACCACATGGGAACAGACATCCGAGACGGAAGGTTTTTCACCAAAGGCGGCCGCGTGCTGATGGTGGTTGCCCGCGGATTAGGCCTCCACGATGCCAGAGAAAAAGTATATTTGGCAATCGGAAAGATTGAATGCGAGAATCTATTTTACCGGAGCGATATCGCTCACCAAGCTTTTGAGTCATGAAAACCGTCACAATCGGAACGCCGCTGACCCCTGTGGCGAAAAAGGCCCTCCTTTGCGGGTCCGGGGAACTTGGAAAAGAAGTGACTATCGAACTACAGAGATACGGAGTCGAGGTCATTGCTGTAGACCGCTATCCCAATGCACCGGCAATGCAAGTTGCCCATCGTAGCCATGTTCTCCCGATGCTTGACGGAGAAAAGCTCCGCGAGGTCATTGAGAAGGAAACCCCCGACTTGATTATTCCCGAGGTCGAGGCAATAGCTACTGAGACACTTCTCGCTCTTGAAAAGGAAGGATATACGGTAATTCCTACGGCAAAAGCCGCTTTCCTTACGATGAACAGGGAAGGAATCCGCCGGCTCGCAGCCGAAGAACTCGGTCTTCCGACATCCTTCTACCGCTTCGCCGACACCAAGGAGGATTTTATTGCGGCCGTTGAGGAGGTGGGCATTCCTTGCGTTGTAAAGCCGATTATGAGCTCCTCCGGCCATGGTCAGAGCGTCATTCGCAGCGAAGAGGATATCCTCCTAAGCTGGGAAATCTCCCAGGAGGGCGGCAGGGCAGGAGGTGGACGGGTGATTGTGGAGAGGTTTGTGGATTTTGATTATGAAATCACTCTCTTGACTGTACGGCATTCGGGCGGCACCACCTGCCTTGAGCCTATCGGTCACCATCAGGTGGACGGTGACTACCGGGAGTCGTGGCAACCTCAGGCAATGACTCCGTCAGCTCTCAAGAAAGCTCAGGAAATCGCCCATAAGATTACCGGAGCTCTTGGCGGATACGGCATCTTCGGAGTAGAGATGTTTGTCAAGGGAGACGAGGTCATCTTCAGTGAAGTTTCGCCTCGGCCTCATGATACCGGCATGGTGACCATGATATCGCAGGATTTATCCGAATTCGCCCTTCATGCCCGTGCGGTTCTAGGTCTTCCTATTCCATCGATAAGGTTCTACGGCCCCTCCGCCTCCAAAGCGATTGTCATTGAAGGCGATACCGACAGGGTTGAATTCTTCGACCTGGAAAAGGTCTTGGAGGAGCCTGGAGTGCAGATTCGCCTTTTCGGAAAACCTGAAGTAAAGGGGCATCGCCGCTATGGTGTCATTCTGGCTACCGATGCCTCCGTAGATGCCGCTCTCGCTAAAGCCGAACGCGCCTACTCCAAGCTCGGGGTTCACATCCTTCCAAGAAGTTGATATTTAGAAGCTGTTTTGAAATGGTTCCAGAAGTTAATTATATGGAATTTTCGAGACAGTTTCGACTTTGGAAGAAGGAGCGTAGCGGGGGCTACGTGACTGATGACAAAGGTGAAAATGGCCGGAAAGGCCGCATAAGAAACAATAGGAATTATTTAAAACAGCTTCTTAGTTATGTTCGAGAAAATAGTTTCCGCAATTAATGACATCGTCTGGAGCCCTCTCCTTGTTATCCTGCTAATCTTTGCCGGCCTGTTTTTCTCTTACAAGACTGGCTTTGTCCAGGTGCGTCGCTTCGGCCTCTTATTTAAGTCTCTATTCGTCAGCGGAACAAAGAAGAAGGGAGAGAAAAAAGGTATTTCCTCTTTTGAGGCCTTTTGTGTGGCTCTTTCAGGACGGGTAGGTACAGGTAACATTGTCGGTGTTGCTACAGCCATCGCCCTCGGAGGGCCCGGGGCGGTGTTCTGGATGTGGGTAATCGCTTTCTTCGGCGCTTCGACCGCTTTCATAGAGTCCACACTCTCCCAAATTTATAAATTCCGCCATGAAACCGGATTCCGAGGAGGACCGTCCACTTATATCGAAAAAGGCATGAAAAAAAAGTGGCTGGCGGTTCTCTTCTCTGTCGTTACGGTTATCAGCTGCGGGGTACTCCTTACCTCCGTCCAAGCCAATGGGATGAGTGTTGCGATGGGTAATTCCTATGGAATCTCTCCTCTTACTGCCGGCATCATTCTCGCCCTCATTCTGGCTTTAGTAATAGTAGGAGGGGCAAAGAGTATAGCTAGAGTCGCTTCCCTCATAACTCCTTTTATGGCCCTTGCCTATGTCATTATGTCTCTTATTATTATCGGTCTGCATATCGACCAGGTGCCATCTGTCCTTGGATCCATCTTCACCGGTGCTTTTGGCATCAAGCCTGTAGCCGGCGGTATTCTGGGATCAACGATTTCAATGGGAGTCAAGAGGGGTATTTTCTCTAATGAAGCAGGACAGGGCGGCGGTGCCATAGCTTCTGCTTCCGCAGAAGTTTCCCACCCTGTCCGTCAAGGTTTTGCCCAATCATTCTCAGTCTACGTAGACACCCTTCTCGTATGCACAGCGACTGCCCTTATGATCCTTTGCTCCGGCACATACAATATCTTTGATGCAAAGACGGGAGAGATGCTCGTGGGATATGCTCCTCAGCTGGGCAACAATTATGTGGGATTCACCCAGTCCGCCGTAGATTCAGTTTTTTCGGGCTTCGGGGGGCAGTTTGTAAGCATCGCCCTGTTCTTTTTCGTGTTCACGACAATCATGGCCTACTACTTTTATTCTGAGTCGAGCATCATGTACGTCTTCAGTGTCTTTACCCATAGAAACAAGCGGGTGGAGAAAGTCCTCGTCTGGCTTCTTCGGCTCTTCATCCTATGTGCGGTCGTCTTCGGAGCTGTTCGCGAGACATCTGTAATATGGATGCTCGGCGATATTGGAGTAGGGCTTATGGCCTGGATCAACATTATCGCCTTATTTGCTCTCTATCCGAAAGCCATCAAGGCCCTGAAAGATTTTGAGCGCCAGCTTAGGGAAGGCAAAAAAGACCCTGATTACCACCCCACCGACATCGGCCTTCCCCCCGGGGTCTGGGAATAGTCTCCTTGCCCACTGCCTTCAGCCCGGCACATCGACAATATGATTTGGCAGGACGCTTCGGCCGGGCACTTCGGCCGAGCTCTCGGGGCCGGGCCGTGATGCACAACTCCCTGATTGTCAGCTTATTCCGGATTTTAACCTCATCGTAAGTGCTGGGTTAGTGTCAGTATTTGCCTCAACATCAAGGATTTACGCCTCACGGCGCATAATCCCAAACTCGTCAAGAGAAGCAAAGTAAAACTAACATCCATTCATATTTTCATGAAAAGAATCTTGTTTTTTGCATCAATGCTGGCTATAGCATTGGCTTTTGAAAGTTGTGAAAAAAACACAGGCAATGGTGATGGGCAGGAAGGAAATGATAAAGGAGGGACGGCTAGTCTCAGTGTTTCTGGTTTTGCTCAGAAAGGACAGCTTATTAAGGGTGCAAGTGTTACGGCTTTTGCCCTTGATGAGAAAATGACGGCAACAGGAGCGAACAGACAACACCTGGCGTTTTAGCCATTGGCGTATGCCCTTATAATGACATGTTTCTCTGCGCAATAACGGCTCAGTGTGAGCTCCGGTGATGACCGCAGCGCTATCAAGTAGCTCTCCCATGTCCGGCGATACTGTTCGCCTGTCTGTGCAGGAATATCGTTCTCTTGCGTTTCCATTGCATTCTCGTTTTGAAAACGCAAAGGTAGAGTCGGATCAGCCGCCCGTCAAGACGTAACCGCGGAGACGCTTACTATTTTCGTTACTGAAAAAGGTCATCCAGTGTAAGAACTTGCTGATATACACTTGACCAGGTATACACACGGCCAAAACGCGTGAATTTTTGATGTCCCTCCCCTTTTTTCACACGTATCGGCTCAAAATCGCGTAAAAAAGTTGCATCGACAGAGACACCGCCGATGCAACCAAAACCTAAAATGTCGTTATGATCCTTAGTATACAGGATTCTGCACCAGAAGGTCATTGATTGTGATCTGGGCCTGCGGAATCGCAAAGAGACAATGGTAATCCTGGACCTCAGGAGAATTAATCGTGCTGACAAATTTTCCGGTTCTGACAAGATCATACCACCTCTGACCTTCTCCGACAAGTTCGTGGCGCCTTTCTGCGAGCACAGCATCGAGAGCGGCTGCTTCCGTCGAGGCCGAAACGGGGCCGAGACCACGGAATGAACGGAGCTCATTCAAGCGGGACATGCCGGCGACACCCTTTGCTTCAGCGGCAATCAGATACATTTCTGAAATGCGGAAAACCGGAATCGGGCTTGGATAGCTCTGACCGCCACGGTGCTTGTTGCAGCAATAAAGGAAAGGAGTCCCCGCCGCTTGGGCATCCGGATCGATATAGACATAATCTGTCTTGCGTGTATCTCCATCTTCGAAAGAATCATAGAAATCTTTGGTAAGGAAATACCATCCGCCTCCCTTGTTGATATAGCCGTATGTATAGAAGTTGTTGCCAAGTGTGATACCTCCTTCGGTAGCGATATTGCTGAAAGAGAAGATGCTCTCCTTGTTTGCAGAGGCTTCCACCCTTCCCGCTGGCGTTCCCCAGATATTGTCCGGAGTGTCGAGGGCATATCTGCCGCAGGTGATAAGGGCCTCCGCCTCCGATGCAGCCTGAGTCTTCTTCCCTTCGTAAAGGAGCACTCTGGCCTTCAAGGCCTGAACGGCATCCTTTGACACATAATAATCCGATTTTTGGAGAGAGACAAGGCTTTCTGCCAAAGTAATCTCTTCGTCTATGAATTCCCAAACTGTAGCAGAGGGAGTCCTGGCAACTTTTTCTGTCGTGTTCTCCCTAAGTAGCGGAACATCTCCGTAACGGGTGACAAGATTCATATAAAGGAAAGCACGGAAGAAATGAGCCTCTCCCGAAATGGACTTTGCCGTATCATCATCCGGGAAACGGGAACAAATGTAGAGAACATTATTGACTTGATAAAGGGCATAATAGATGCCGTTCCAAGGGCCTGACATCTGGCCGCTGGCAGCGGTCATGTATGTCTGGATTGTCTGAGCGGCAGAGGCCGACTGAGAGTACATGAAATCACCTCCGAGTAAATCCTCTCCTATCCATGTATATGTGCCGGGCTCGACCTGGACTTCGTTATACATGCCAATCCGCAGAGCCGGAAGATCGGTCAGCACAACCCCGTCCGGAGATGCGGAAGAGTGGGGATACAGATCCAGTTTGTCCGCGCAGGATGCCGCCGTCATGACGGTCACCGCCAGCAAGAATAATTTATATATTTTCATACTGTCTGTCATTTAGAAAGTTAGATTAAATCCAAGCGTATAGACACGGGGCTGCGGGACATTGAAGTTATCAACCGCAATATACCTGGCGTCATTGTTCGTGTTGACTTCGGGATCCCAGCCCTCATCATAAGGGGTGAGAAGGAAGGCGTTGTCCACCGAGGCGTAGACCCTCAATCCCTTGACGGATATCCGCTTCAGGACGTTCTTGGGGACATTGTAGGCAAGGGAAACATTCCTGAGGCGAAGGAACGATCCATCATGGAGAAAGAAGTCGGAATTCAGCTGGTTCAGGGTACCGTTATAGTAGGGCCTTGGATACCAGTTCTCCGAAGAACCGGGAGTCCAGTAATTCAACGCATACTTGGCCATCGGGTCTGCCTTATAACTTATCTTAGTGTAGTTGAAGGCCTGTCCGGCATATATTTGGTTGCCATAAGAGAAGGTGAAGAAGAAGTTGAAATCCCAATTATTCCACGTAAGGGTATTGCTCCAACCTCCCTGAAGCTTAGGTGTAACCTGCCCCATCGGCATACAATCCTTGTCGTCCAGATTGCCGCTCCCGTCTACATCCAGGTACTTGATATCGCCTGCGCGGTAGCCCTTCTTATAGAGAGCTTCAGGAACTTCTTCGTCAGACTGGTACAGGCCGTCGTGCTTATACAGGAAGAATGTTCCAAGAGGAAGTCCCTCGCGAAGGATACGGCGCGTTCCATAAGTGGTACTATTATTCGCTCCAATGATAATATCCTCACCTTCGATAAGGCTAAGAACCTTATTCTTGTTGGTTGCAAGGTTGAGGCTGGTATTCCAATGGACGCGGCCTATGTTGATATTGCCGCCGATAGTCAGCTCCAGGCCCTTATTCTCCATTGCTCCGATATTGCTTAGGATGGAGGAGACACCCGATGTTGTCTGGATCGGTTTGTTGTATAGCAAGTCCGTAGTCTTCTTGTAATACGCATCGAAAATTATGGAAAGGCGGTCATTGAACATACTCATGTCGAAACCGGCATCCCACTGACCCGATTTCTCCCATTTGAGGCCGGGATTTCCAAAAGAATCCACAGCGAAACCGCTCGCTCCGCTATAATTGTGTCCCGCCGCCATTTCGGCCTGGTAAGCATAGTTGTTGATGCCTGCCTGGTTTCCGGTCTGTCCATAAGAGACACGGAGTTTCAGGTCGCTGACGGAGGGAACATTTTTCATAAAGTCCTCTTTTGTGACATTCCAGCCCGCCGAGACAGAAGGGAACCATCCCCATCGAGTCGCGAAAGTCGGCGCAAACTTGGAAGAACCGTCGGCTCGAAGGGAGGCTGTGAAAATATACTTCCCTTTGTAAGCAAAGTTCAGACGGGAGAAATAAGACTCCATGGCAAATTCGGTGATATCTCCGTCATATAGAGCCATTTCCGCGGCCGCACCTATGACATTGAAAACATCGGAGGAAATGGTCTTTCCACGCATATAATTATTCGAAGAATAAACTTTTTGGAACGAGTGTCCCAGCATCGCATTGAAATTCAGGTCACCGTCGGCAAAGGTATCAACATAATTGAGGACGCTGTCAAGCAGAAGATTACGAATAGTTGCATTGGATTCTGAGATTCTCCATGCTGTTGCCTGTGGGTGCTTTCCGGTCTTGAACTTATAGTCTTTGTTCTGGGTGACGTCCGCATTGAAGGTATTTTTGAACGTTAGGCGGTCGTCGAAAAATTTCAGATTGACATAGTAGCTGCCTATATAGCGGTACGTCTCCAGATAGGCGTCCATTTCATTAAGGATGGAGGCCGGATTGTGGTATGTCAGCTCTGCCGTACCTCCGACCGTATAGGTCCCGTCTTCATGATAAGCTTTATCGTAAGGACGCTGCAGGGCGCACCGGCCAAGAATCATAAGACCATTGCTCACACCCGGCACCTGATGGTTCTTCATATAGTTGCCCATCGTGTTGGCACCCATCTCAAACCAGTCTGAAAACTGATGGCTGACTTTCGAGTTGAAATTCATTTTGTCCAGGGCGTTTGTCTGGATGATACCCTTGTTGTGGCTGTAATTGGCGCCGATATAATACTTGGTCGTTTTGTTGCCTCCACTTAGGGATATGTCCGCATTGGTAAAGTTACCGAGCTGGACGGCATAAGACATCCAGTCAGTCGTTGACTCGTCCTCAAGGACAAGATGGGCAACTTTGCCCCCAGTCTGGGCGTTGTAATTATCCACTCCGGCATTGTAAGAACGAAGGTATTCAGGTGTAGTTGCCATTCTGACCCTGCCTATATTCGGGAATTGGTTGATGCCGGAAGAAATGTTCACCCTAAGATTACCTTTTCCTTCCTTTCCCTGCTTTGTCGTGATGACAACAACACCATTTGAAGCCCGGCTTCCATAGATTGCCGCAGATGCCGCATCTTTAAGTATTTCTATGCTTTCAATGTCGCTAGTGGAAAGAACGGCGAGAGGACTCATCTTTTCTCCATAATTAAACATATCCGACGCATCAGGAGATGTTGAATCCAGAATTACGCCGTCAACGACATAGAGAGGATCATTCCCCGCCTGGATGGAAGATGCACCTCGAATACTCACCCTCTCTCCTGCTCCCGGAGAACCGCTGGATGCAAAAGAGGTGACACCTGCTACGCGGCCGTTGAGAAGGCCTGTAGGGCTGTCAACCGGACGCTGCTTGCTCTCATCCATCGCCATTTTGCTGACGGCATTGGTCACGAGGGACCTCCGCATCGTACCGTATCCGACAAAGACGAGTTCGTCGAGCTGATTGACCGATTCTTCCAGTACTATGGTGCGGTCGGTAATGGGGCCGCGGACAATGAGCTCCTGCTCCTGGAAACCAAGAAGTGAAATGACAAGGCGCTCTCCGCGGGGGACCCTGAGGAAGAAACGGCCGTTGTCATCGCTCATTGCAGACCACGACGTATTCTTAGGTGAATATATCGCCGCTGCGGGGATAGCGCGCCCTTCCTGGTCAACAATCCGCCCGGAGACGGACACGAGAGAATCATCCTGCCCCTCCTGAAGGGCGAACGGGATGTCTGATATGGATTCTGACTTAGAGGTATAGAGGCCAATCATATTATCTTTGACGACCCAATCAACTTCTGTCCCTCTCAGAACAGAAGAAAGAACTGATTCGATAGAGGCGTTCTTGGACCGAACGTCTACATTGCTCAGGATAATGCCGCCGGTCTTCGCGCTATAAGAAAAGGCTATGCCGGTCTGGGAAGAAATCCTTTTCATGGCGTTATCGACCGATATTCTGTCGGCCGATAATGTCACAGAATAGGACTGGTCTAGAAATAATGGTCTTTCCGCAGCTGACGCAGCAGCGGAAACGACGAGGAGAAGGAGCCATAGAGCTCCAACAACCTTACTGATCAATCTATTCATTACTAATTATTTTGTGTTATGGTTGATTGTGGTTCAAAACGATAGCCGGTCAATATTTCCAGCATGTCAAGAATTTCTTCGAGAGGCGCTTTCTCGGGATAAGAGAACGTAAAACGCGTATCCGGAGAAGTTCCTACGGATACGGCATACAGACTGACACCGAAATCTGACTGGATCCGCTCGATTATCTGATGGATTGTGGCATCCTCGATGGAATTGATTCCATGACGGCGTAACAGGATGTCGTCAACGGAAACCTCTTGAATAGTAAGCAGATGTTCTTTTTCCCGGTAAACAGCACGCTGCCCGACAGAAAGCTCGAAATACTCATGACCGGAAAGAGGACGGAGAGCGATTGAGCCCTCGGCCAGAATAGCTTCCGCATGGCCCTCTGAGGGGAAATCCCTCACCTTAAAAACGGTTCCAAAAACAGTCACCTCGATTGAAGATGTGAATACACGGAATGGGCTCATGGAGTTTTTAGTGACATCAAATTCTGCCTGACCAGAAAGGGACACTTTACGTATCCTATCAAATGTACGTTTGTTATAAGAAAGCGAAGACCCTTCGGCGAGAGAGACGCGGCTTCTGTCTGGAAGACTGATCGTGAGGGGTTTACTTTCTTCATTTTTGTAGACGACCCGGCCGGTATGATACCTGTATTGATAAAGTGCCACCGAAGACAAGAGAAGAAAAATCACTGCTACCCATCCCCAGCGGGAGAAGACCAGACGTCTCCTCTTCCTAGGCGAAGAAGAAGCCGACTTGCTTTCCCTCGGGAAGGTCTCTATGTAGCGGGCAACTGCTCGAAGAGAGGCGAAATACTCCTGATGCTCAGAACTTTCCGAAAGATAATCTGAAAGAATTTTGTCTTCCGCCTCGGTTGTGGTTCCCTTAAGATACGCCACTATTATGGCGTCAATCCTGTCTTGGTCCATAGGCATTTTCATCGGTTATCTATAAAAAGACACCGGGACGAGAAAAACTACCTATCCAAAGGAATTGAATTATTTCACCACCACTATATGAACAGAAGAGCAAGAAATAGGGCAAAGGCTTCTTCGCCAAGATGCTTACGAAGAATTTTCAAGCCCTTATATACCTGATTGTCGACCGTAGAGACCGAGATATTCAGCATTTTGGCAATCTCTTTGTGGGAATATCCGTCGAAATAACTCATTTGCAAAATCTCTCGGCATCTCTTTGGAAGGAAGCTCATAGCCTCTTCCAGAGATGCCCGGGTGTCTTTTGTATAAAGAGCGCGGATTACTTCGTTGCGGTCCGGACTGGAATGTTCGGCAGCCATCATCTCAATGTTTCGGGCATATTGGTTGCGAAAGTCAGACCTTCGAGTCTCGTCCCGAAGATAATTGAGACACCGGTTGTGAACGGCACGGAGCAAATAGGCCCGAGGAGAATCAATGGAGGGGAAAGAGGTCCTGGAGGCATAAACTTTCAGAAAGACTTCTTGGACAATATCCTCTGCGTGGTCATCTCCCACAAGAAGAGTTGAGTAGCGGAGGAGGGGATCTCTGTGGAGTCTGTACATCTCTCCGAAGGAGAGCATATCCCCGTCCCGAAGACCTTCTATCAATTGTTTTTCTGTCATACTTGCCTCCCGGGAACCTTACCTCAGGACAAACCGCTGGCTAAGGAAGGTAGAGTCTCCTGCGTAAAAGTCGACGTATACGTGCTTTTTGGAAACGAGAAGCTTATATGATCCCGCAGCGCGGGCCCATGTGTAGGTCCTCAGGCCGGAACGATATTCATCGAAGATGGCTGTCTCGTCCTTTATTGGATCTCCATTATCCATGAACGGATTCTTTTTCCTTATCTCACCGTACTCAGCAGCTCCTTCTGCTTCAACCTCATATTTGCCGAATTCGGGCTTTGCCCAAACGCTATTCATGGTCATCTGGGTAATCCTGCCTCCGTCTCCCCACCAGTCTGCGAACTCTGTCTTGTGGGTATGTCCGCAAAGGGCTATCACATTGCGACGGGCGAATTCCCGGCGGAAATGGCGTCTCGCCTCGGTGTGCTCAGGGGTGTCTTTTCCATGGTAGAACCACCTGCAGCTATTGGCATCATAAGGGAAGAGAGGACCATGGACAATGACGAAAGTATGCCTTGCCCCCTTGGTGTCCTTGAGCAGTTTCTCCACCTCGTCATCATCGGGATGGTTGAAATCTATCACGATAAAGGCATCATCCCCGATATTGAAATCGAAGGTCGTCTTTTTGATATCCTTGCCAAGCTCGGCAGACATCCTCAGGGGCATCATCTCGTGGTAAGCCGCCTTGGCATCCACTCCCCTGATATCATGGTTTCCGACCACCGTCACGAACGGCAGACCTCCGAATTCAGCCTTGAAATTGTCCATAACGTCGGTCAGCATCTTTTTATGGACCTCGCCGCTCCCGCAGTCCCCTTGGATAAGGTCACCCATCTGGAAGGCCATCTTCGTGTCTTCCCCAATCAGGCAGGCTGCCCTTTTGAGAAGTTTTGGACAGCGCTCCCGCCACATTTCTCCATTCCTCGCGAACTCGGCCCGCTGCACGCGGTTGAGCCATTCTACCTTCTCATTGTAATTGGAATGATAGACACTTGCCGGCTCTGTGTCGAAATGAGTATCGCCCAGAATAACGACGGAATAATCACCTTTTCCTTTCTTTACAAAGGCATCGGCAACAGACAATTTGTCCTCAAGGCACAGCCCAAGCGCGCCAGCGGCTGACAGTCCAATAAATTCTCTTCTTTTCATACTTGCGAAAATAATCATTATCTTTATAAAAATATCCAAAAGAATGAAAAAAATATTTTTTGCCGCAATTGCGGCAACGCTGATTACAGCTGGATGTAGCGAGACTATAGACAGGTCCGAATTGCTGCCTACGGTCGTAGCTCACAGGGGTTGCCATCTCAAGGACGGACAGGACTTCTATATCCCTGAAAATTGCCCCGCTGGTGTCTGGATGGCCGCTCGATATGGCTATCCTGCTATCGAAATGGATGTAAAATATACTCTCGACAGCGTGATGGTCATCATGCACGATGCAACCATCAACAGGACAATGCGCCTGAAAGACGGGTACGCCGAGATTCCGGAGCCGGTCAAGGTCGTCGACACTCCTTTTGAAGAGCTCCGTACAAAGTATGTTCTCGCTTCCACCGATCCCGCCCTCAGAACCCCTATTCCTACCCTCGAAGAGGAACTCGAAGCCTGCCGGGAAGCCGGGATAATGCCTATGCTCCATAGCAGCATCGTCGAATCTTACGAGCTCTCTACCAGTTACTTCCAAGATAAGTGGATCGCTTTTGGCTCAAGTAAAGCGGTCCCGGAGGCCCGTAATATATCTGATTGCCTCATTCTTATCGATCCAGGACGTAGCACGGCAGAAGAAACTCTCGTGCGGCTTGGTGGAGTCTCCGGCCGTGTCGGTATGAGTACGATGAAATTTGACATGCTCGACTCCGCATATGTAGCAGCAGTGAAAGAGGCTGGCTACGAAGTCCAAGCCTCTATATTCAAAACACCTCACGAGTTGAAAGCCGTCCGGGATGGGGTGACAATCCAGCTCACTGATTTCTATTGGAAAAGGGCTGATGGTGTCGGAAAGAAAGTGGCCACGTGGAAAAAGCACCTGAAAATGGCGGCTGGGGAAGAGGTCTCATGGCCTTCAAAGCCCATCAAAGCGGGTGATTTCCTCGCCTATACCCTTGATTTGACATACTGCGGAGCTCTTGAAGTCGAAATCAACGGTAGACATTATTCTGTTAAAAAAAACGAGACCGGAACAGATTATTTCGGCCTCCGTCTCTACAAGGACACTCCCTCTATACATATAAAGGCAGCAGAAAATACCGACCTACGTATTCATGCGGAAGTATTTGATTTATAATAGTGAAATATTCCTTATAATCGGTCCTTTCTGGTAATCCTCCGGAATTCGGCCTTGGCCTTCTCTATCTGGAGGCGAAATGCCGGGCTGGTCTGAAGGAATGAGTAGCCGATGCTGGCAGCCGCGCGGCTCATGTCCACATCGCTCTGCCAGTGGGCTCCGGAGATTACTCGGCTCTCGCCATAATCCCATCCGCGTTTATACAAGGCCTCTGCCGCATCAGGATTGATTTCCGAAAGGATGAGGGCGGCGCTCCAGCCGCGGATTGTATGGCCAGAAGGATATGACCCTTCACCGGAAAGTTCCTCGTCTTCCTCTGGATTTAGGGACGGTTCATTGAAAAGGACAAACGGGCGAAGGCGCATATAATGGGCTTTTGGGGCCACCCGGATCTGCTCAAGAGTGCCTATGCCGTCCATGAAAACCCTATAAATCTCTGGCGTGTCTTTTTCGGAAATCTTCAATCCGAAGGGAACGCTGAAGATGGCTGCAAGGGTATCCATGCTCCAATCCGCATCCCTTCTCGCGATGGCCGCTCTCATAGGATCCTTCCGCATCTTCTTACCCCACATGTACCGGAGGACATCATGGTCAAAGTCGGTCCCGACCGTATCTGGCGGGGCCGGAAGGCACTTGACAAGATCCGGCATCTGGTCCATTGTAAAATAACGCGTCTGCGCCTGTCCTATAAGGCAAAAGCCCAAAGCAAAGGCGGCAATAAGGAATAAAAGCTTATTTTTCATCTGGTATTATTGTTTTCTGGTATCAAAGCGAAGGACGCTCCTTACTTTCATGCTCTCATCGGCGGCAGTCAAGTAAGTGAGGGTGAAGTCTTTTCCTCCTTTCGGGACATCCAGAATCATGTGTCCGCCTTCGTATGATGCCTTCGGGATATCCTCGAGCCAAGGACTGCCCGCATCCTCACGGCGTCTCTTTTCCGGCATTATTCCGGGGCAAACAATCCTGTCCTCCCGATAAAGTGAGCGGTCGGCTATATGCTCCATGGTATCGGCCGTGTTGTGGAGCTGATCCCAGACACAGCTGACATAGACCTGGGCCTGAAGGGCGGCAACAAGCTTCGGGGTCATGGAGTGATGACCGTGATGGTTTATTTTAGCGACATTCACCCTTGGGCAGACTTCGGCAAGATCGTCTTCGATGTAGTGGAGAGAGTCATCTTCATTTTTCCATTTATCGGAGAAGTCGCCGGCAGTATAGAAGCTGAAATCTCCATAGCGAAAAATCATTCCAAGGCTCATTCCGTTTTCATTTAACTTCTTGGGGTTCAATTTCTTCCGCTCTTCATAGAGGTCCTTGATCCGCCCATCCTTATCGACAATGCGGCCGTTGGCCGTGATGTTTCGGACAGAGAAATCCGGATAGCGGTCGCGGCGTCTCAGAAGCCGTATCTGGTCCGTCGCCCCGAGAGAAAACTTCTCGATCTCAAGCCCCCTCTCCGAGTGCATGTAATCATAGAATTTCTTCATGTGGGTTTTCTGCAAAGAACCATCGTCCAGGAGTGGTATCGGGTCATCATACGTAGGATAGCATCTGTCTATGGCCTTTCGGAAATTGAGATATTCCGCTGCCTGCGAGAAACCGCTAAGGTAATAATCCTCTCCTCCGCGAACGACCTTTTCGGCATAGAATTTCTCGCTTCCTCCATGGTCACAGTGGTAGTGGGAAAGCATCATGTAATCCACGTCCTCCCCGCTCGGATTGACCCTCTGGACATAGCGGGCAATCCATTCCCCTGCATGTCTCGAGGCATCCGGAAGGACCGGAACCGCCTTCTCGCCGCGGCCGATGGCATTATGATCACCGCAGTCGAGGAGCATTGTCGTCCCGTCCGGGAATATCATAAACATAGATTCCGCGACTCCGGTATAGATAAAATGGATTTGAAAATGGCCCTTTTTCCATCCTTTCCACACCTTTCCGGCATCCTTGTCAGAAGTTCCGCGGGCAAAGGCCGCCTCCCAATCGACAAGCAGACCCGCTCCCGCGAGCGCTGCCGTCCCAATGAATTCTCTTCTGTCCATATATTTGTAAAGGTTGTTATCAAACAAATATAGCAACTATTTACGAATTAGATTATATTTGCATAGACCAACTATTCATATTTTATGAAAACAAAAATATTATCCACGCTGCTTCTTTCAGCGATTCTCCTCTCTGGAATCAACCTCCTCTTGGACGCTCAGGACCGCAACTCTGTTCCTTACAAAGAGTCCCACCCTGAGTGCCAGCCAAAAACCGATCTTCGGCCAGACAAGACGGTCCTGCTCTATCCCGAAGGACAGGCTGCCGGCAAAGGGATAGTCGAAAACGGGGTCGTCATCACCTATGGACCGACCGAGGACAACGAGCTCCGCGGAGAAGAAACATGCACAAAGAGCGGCTCGAGAAAGAATGTCGGCGATGATGCCAGGATGGATTTTTATTTCCCGGAAAAGCCTAACGGACTGATGGTGATCATGACTCCCGGGGGCGGGTTCTCCCACCTGTCGACCTTCAACGAAGGCGCCTATGGCTCGAAATGGATGACAGATCACGGCGTAGCCGTATGCATGCTGAAATACCGTCTCCCTAATGCTCATAAGACCGTTCCTCTGGATGATGTGCATAATGCTTTCCGCTACTGCCGCTACCATGCGGCCGAGTGGGGCATAAAAAAGATTGGCATTACCGGGGGCTCGGCAGGCGGATTCCTTTCTTCGCTTGCCTCTGTCATGTATGTCGATGCCATTACAAGACCGGATTTTGCCGTCCTGCTCTATCCCAGAATTACTATCCGCCGTGGGGAAAAGTGCAGCACAAAAGAGAATCTTCTCGGAAAAGATGAGACTTGGGATGACGATGTCGAGACTCACCTGAAGCTTTTGGAATACTATTCTCCCGACACCCATGTCAATGAGAATACCCCTCCTACCTTCATCGTCCTCTCTGCCGATGACAATAGTGTACCTGCAACTAATTTCATCCCATATTACACCCGCCTTATCGAAAACAAAGTCCCTGTTGAGCTTCATGTATTCCCTACCGGAGGTCACGGATGGGGCTACTCCTCCGAGGAATATAAGGGCAAGGGCAATGACCGTTTTGCCCATTATCGCCCCGAATTCGAGGCTGCTCTTGCAAGGTGGCTTGAAGATCAGAGATAATGAATAAAAGAATACTCTCCACGGCCGCGGCCCTATCTGTCGCCATTTTTGCCGCTGCGCAGAATTATGGCGTCCTCGACGAAATCCGACTCGACCCCCGCAAGGCGGCGGGAATCGAATGTCCCTACATTTTCGAAACATGGTCCCTCACCCCTGCCCCGAAGGGTTACAAACCTTTCTACATAAGTCATTACAGTCGTCATGGCAGCCGGTATTCCTGGACTACAAAGACCTACAATACTCTTTTGACCGCTCTCTCAGATGCGAAGAAAGCCGGCAATCTGACTGAGTATGGAGAAGACTTCTTCTCGAGATTTGAGAAGTTCTATCCGATTCCTCTTGAGAATACGGGCGACCTCGTTCCTCTCGGCGCCGAGCAGCACGAGAGGTTGGCAAAAGAGATTTATGAGGCATTCCCAAAGGTGTTCAAGGGCCCGTGCAAGGTCGATGTCAAAGCTTCCACTACTTCCCGCTGCGTTCTCAGTATGGCGGCTTTCTGTACCTCCCTCCAAAAGGAAAATCCCCGCATTTCTTTCTCCTTTGAATCCAATCATATGAGGATGCTGCAAATTGCTCCAACGAGCGCCCCTGCCGGCTATAGACGCTATTTTAAAACGGCTGACTACCCGGAGATGGAAAGCCCGTCTTCTTTCTCCCACCGGATTGTCGACTATTCGGGGATTCTCGGTAAGCTTTTCAAAGACCCCTCTTTCCTCGAAAATTATGATGGAGGAGTGGACTTTTTCATGGAGAAGCTCTATTATTTTATTGGCAGTTATCCCAATTACTCTGATCCCTCCCTTTTCAGCGACCTCCTGACTCCGGAGCAGTATGCCGGCCTCTGGGAAGCCGCCAACTATTCCCTATTTCGGCATAACAAGACCTCCCGCTTCAATATGATTCCTCTCCTTGAGGACATCATTTCAAGAGCGGAGGATGTCGTGGGAGGCAATGGGGTTGCGGCAGACCTTCGTTTCGGCCACGACTTTGTCATCGCCGCTTTCAACAGCCTCATCAATGCGGACGGATTCGGGGTGGTTCCGGACAAGGCAGACGATGTAAAATACTGGTTCCAGAGCTTCCGGGTCCCCATGGCGGCCACAATAATGTTTGTTCTCTACCGATCTCCGCGTCATCCAGACGATATTCTTTTCAAGTTTCTATGGAACGGGAAAGAGGCCTCTTTCCCCGACCTTGAGCCGGTTTCCGGTCCCTATTATCGTTGGAGCGATTTCCACGCTTTCGCTGAAAAAATCATGCAGGATCACCCGGAAATACCGAAACAGGATTGACAGCGCTAATAACAGGAGCCAGCAGCGGAATAGGGCTGCAATATGCAACGCTTCTTGCAAAGGAGTGGAAGACCGACCTTGTGCTTGTTTCCAATCAGGAGAAAGAACTTAGAGAAACAGCTGATTTTCTTCGAGATAGCTTCTGCGTCAAGGTCGAAGCCCTCTGTATCGACCTGACCGGAAATGACGCAGCAGAGAAGGTCTATTCCTTTGCCGCAGAAAGGTCTCTTGAGATAGATATCCTTATCAATAACGCCGGAGTTTTCTTTTTCGACAGATTCGTCGATGTCGCTCCTTCCCGATTAGACGGGATGATGGCTCTTCATATGATGACGCCGACCCGTCTTTGCCGCCTTTTTGGAGAGGATATGTGCCGGAAGGGACATGGATATATCCTAAATATGTCCTCCGTCTGTGCATGGATGACCTTCCCCGGTATCCAGATGTATGAATCTACTAAAAACTATCTTTTGACATTTTCGAAGGGAATCCGGCACGAGTTCCGGCAGAATGGCGTAAGCGTGACGGTAGTAACGCCCGGAGCCGTCGACACTCCGCTCTACGGCCTTCCGGATAAAACCCGCCGAAGACTGGTCCGCTATGGGATAAGCCTTCCGCCCGAAAAACTCGCGCGGAAGGCTCTAAAAGCCATGTTTGCCGGGAAAAAATCCTGTATGCCGGGGATAGTCAATCACCTGATTCTTCCGCTTCTTGGAATCCTCCCCGACCGCCTTGTCGAAAAGATAATGAAGCGGCTACCGATGTTCCGATAGAGTCTCGTAGAAACCTATCGTAACGAATGTCAGCACCTCGGGAAGGGCGGTCCTCCAGTATTCCTGCTGGTGGGTTCCCTCGCGTACACGGAACTGGGCGCACGGGAAACCAAGTTCTCTCATAAGAAGATACAGGTGGGCGCTTCCTTCGAAAAGATAGTCGTTATCGCCGCAGTCGATATACCAGCGCACTGACTTGATCTCTTCCTGTTTCTCTGGAGCGGCTTCGCGAAGGAACTTGACCCAGTCATGTTTTTTGCACTCCTCGAGATATTCCGAATAAAGAGGGCGGTCATATCCGTCGGGAAGGACTTCTATGCGGGCGCTCAGGGGACATGCGGAAGAGAACATGTCTGGATGGGTCATGGCATAGCAGGTCGTTCCGTCGCCGCCCATTGAAAGGCCGGCGATAGCCCTATGGGCACGATCGCCGATTATTCTGTAGCGGCTTTCCACCTCGGGGATGAACTCCTGGAAGAAAAAGTCCTCATAGCGCCAATCGCTGAAATTGAAGTAGCCCATGTGGGGACCGGTATTTCTCTCCCCGGTCCCGGCGGCATCCGGCATAACAATTATCATCGGGGCGCAGAGACCTGAAGAAATCCTCCAGTCGGTGATGGTTTTCATATTATAGCTCTTGGTCCACGTCCCGTACCAGCCGCTTGCTCCGTGGAGTAGATACAGGACGGGATAGTATCGATCGGGATTACTGTCATATCCCGCCGGGAGATAGACGCAATATGTCTTTTCTGCTCCAAGAATGGAGCTTTTGACTGTCACTTCCTCGACGCGGCTGTCCGGAGCCGGAGCCTCAGGAGGGGCGGCAAATGTTATCTGGGCCGAAGAAATAAGCGCGGCAGCGATGAGAATAAGAGTCTTTTTCATAATCATCCTATTTAATTGTTATTCTGTCTTTGGCTCTACGAGATTCCCGGAGTAGGACATCGAGTCGCGGCCGGCAGAATTGACTGTAATATAAGTACTTCCACTACCCCAAATGGTTATATGATAGTAGATGGGGACTTGGATATTTGCCGGGTTGAAGGTAACGAAATCGATAACGAACGCCCCTTTCTGATCCTGATAACAGCTATATTCGCGGATCTTGCCGTCGAAACTCAGCGGGTTGCCCTCATTGTAGGTCGACACGCTGGATACTCCGAAGAAGGGAAGATGGGAATTGATGTCCTCTCCCTCTACCCTCACCGAATAACCATAGTCGTGACGGGACGGTCCCCGAAGCGGGATAATATGGTCCACATCGACAGTAAATGACTGAGTCTCAATCGCTTCTATCACATATTCGGCGATGTCGCCAGAAGACTGCGAGCGGCTCAGGACTCCGCAGCTGGAAAAAGAAAGAGCGGCTGCAACAATAACTAGGAATACTATTATTCTTGCTTTCATAAGCTGAAAGGATTATTAGTTTCTACAAATATAAAAAACTTATTCATTCTTTGTCGTTTAGACGGTTGATTCGGTTTTGTTTTCTAAGGAACTATTTTCATCGTGCCATAACTCTTCTTTTCCGAACATTTTCTGCACTATAAGAAAATTTTATTATATTTGGCAAAATAAAATCTAAAACCAATAAGACATGGCATCATCACTTAGCGACATGATTCTCAAGCAGGTAGTCAACTCTGCCTCTTCTGTTCAGATTCCTTCCAACGTCAAAGAACAGGTTCTCGGCGGACTCGCAGACTCTGTTCTCGGCAGCCTCACGAAGACCGCTACTACCCCTGGCGGCATCGATGTTATCAAGAACCTCCTTTCCGGCAAGACAAATGCAGCGACAAGTCCCGTAACCTCGCTCGCAACCAATCTCTTCAGCACCAACATCCTTTCCAAGCTCAACCTTGACAAGGTACTCAAGGGCTCTCTCCTGGCACTCGTCCCTGTTGTTATAGGTAAGCTTGGCAACATTTTTAAGGATCAGGACGGCGACGGAGATGTAGATTTCAATGACATCATCCTCGCTCTCACAGGAAAAGGCAATGCCTCGACCTCCAAGTCCTCCGGAAGCGGCCTTCTAAGCTCCGCTACCAGCATCCTCGGCAGCATTCTTGGAAAGAAGTGATTTTTTTGAACAAGACTAAATGCAAATCCAGCAGGAAACTGCTCATTTGTAATATGATTGAGGCCGACTAAAAAGGGTCGGCCTCTTTTTTTTGTGCGAACAAATATATATCTCTTTCCTCCAGGAATGGTAATCAAGAAGGGGGTCTGCTTTATCTAAGAAATATTGAACTGATACGGGATTGAGAAAGCCTATTTTGACAAAACAGCGTTCGCTACTGTATCTATAGCGGCTACGGCCTCCGCCTCTGCGGCGGCCTGAACAGCGGCTGCTGCCTTATTTACTTGCTTTTCGACTTTCTGGCTGCTTTTCAGGTCTTTCTTTGCGTTTTTGAGATCCTTATTGGCTTCCGTGACGCCTTTCTTACTCTCACGGACAGCCTTTTTGTAGGAAGAAATTTCTTTATCAACCTTCTTTATATTGCGGTCGATTTCCTTGACCTTGGCCTCTTTTGTCTTTATGCTCTGCTTAATTGATTCGTTCTCGGCCTTCATGTCTTTAATGAGGGCTTTGTCTGCTGCGCTGAGTCCATCGGCTTTCGCGGCCTTCTTGGTAGCCTTAAGGGCAGACTGTTTCAATTTAAGAATGTCTTTTTGCGATTTGAGGTCCTCCTTGGCTGTCTGCTTCTGAGCTTTGAGCTCCTTTAGCTGGTCTTCTGAGGTGGAAATCTTGTCTTTGAAAAAAGCCACCTCTTTCTTTGAACGTTTTTCTATATCTTTCTTGGCAGCCTCGGCATTACGCACGGCCTCTTTCTGCTGCTCGACGGTCTTTGAGATATCGGTTGTCACTTCCTGAGAGAAAGCATTATAAGAAATCAGGAGAGCGAGAGCGGAAACTATTAAAGTAGTCTTTTTCATTTTTAAAATATCAAATGAGCTTTTACAGGATAATGGTCGGAAATATAAGGGATATTATTGTAAGTGTCGGTAACGACTTTGAACTCTGTGCAGTTGGCAAATCCGGCATAGTAGATGTAGTCTATCACCTTGCTTTCCGTCTCACCCCAGCCATTGTATGAGCCGCGGTCATCAGAAACCTCTGCAGTTGTGCGGGCATCCTTCATCTGGGCATTGATGCCTTCGAGACCCGGGTTATCCGGGAAAACATTAAAGTCGCCCGTAAGGACCATAGGATAGCCCTTCGGGTTCATTGCGGCAATCTTGTCGGCGATGAGGGCTAGTCCCTTCGCACGGGCCTCAACTCCCTTATGGTCGAGATGGGTATTGACATAATAGAACTTCTTGCCGCTCTCTTTGAGCTTGAGAAGAGCCCATGTCGCCGTACGATAGCAGGCGGCATCCCATCCCTTCGAAGGAACATCGGGAGTCTCTGAAAGCCAGTATGTTCCCCATTCGATGACATCAATCTTCTCCTTGTTGTAGAAGATGGACATGTGCTCGCCCTTCGAAACACCGTCCTCGCGTCCAACGCCGAGGGGAACATATTTCGGACACTGCTCTGCGATATAGGCCACCTGAAAATCGTAGGCTTCCTGCACTCCGAAGATATCGGGAGTGTTCGCTTCGAGCATTGCGGGGGTCGCACTTTTACGCAGATCCCATGAATTGTCTCCGTCCTTAGCTACGCCGAGACGGATATTATAGGACATGACATCGAGAGCGGCCGGAGCCTGTTTCTTACATGATGCCATCGGAAGGAGCAGCGCGAGTGCTGCGGTAAAAATCAATACTTTTTTCATATCAAGAATGTAGTTACCTGCAAATATACTTATTTTTGGCATAAGTGGAAATAATCATATGCCGCTTCGGAAAGGTTTTTGGAGGCGACAAAAGGATTCATTGCTTCCTTTAGCGGCATTGAGGGCGGCGAGATGGGAATTATCCGTGAAAATGGGCCGGAGCCTTCACTGTTGGTGCCGCAGAAAGCCACAACAGGTATGGATTCAGACGCTGCCCTTACCCTTCGAAGAACCACTGAAGGCATTTTTCCAAGGCTGGTCTGCATATCGATTCTACCCTCCCCTGTAATGACGACATCAGCCCCCTCCAGAGCAGAGTCAAAGCCTACTGCATCAAGGACAAGATCGGCGCCGGGTCGAAGATCTGCATTCAAGAAGGCAAAAAATGCGGCCCCAAGCCCTCCTGCGGCCCCTCCTCCCGCCAAAAGCGAGACATCTGAGCCTGTATTTTTTTCTATAATTGGAGCAAGGGCTTGCATTCCTTTTTTCAGGGTCTTTACCATCGAAGGGGTTGCGCCCTTTTGCGGCCCAAATACTTGCGGAGCATCGGCAAAGACGGTATTCACGTCGCAGGCGACCTTAAACTGCGCCTCCTTCAGAGCCTTTTCTGCGCACGAAGAGTCTATGGAGCCGACAAGCGGGACAATCTCCCCCGTACATGAGGTCAGAAGAACTCCTCTACTATCGAAAAAGCGATATCCAAGCGCGGTGAGCATTCCGAGACCGGCATCGTTTGTCGAGCTCCCTCCAAGACCGACAATGAACCTTCGGCAGCCTCTCGAGAGGGCGTCAAGAACCATCTCTCCAAGTCCAAAGGAACTGGTTTTCATGGGATTACGAAGCCCTTCCGGGACAAGGGGAAGGCCTATTGCCTCAGCTGACTCTATGACCGCGCAAATCTTCCCACTCAGATTGACAATCCCATACTTGGCCAGGACCTTTTCTCCAAGGGGCCCATGGACTTGAGCCTCAACGAAAACGCCTCCGAGGGCCCCCACGAGGGCGTCCGCCGTCCCTTCGCCGCCGTCGGCAACAGGGATCTTTATAACCTCCGATGCCGGCCGCGCCCTCAGAAGACCGTCTTCGACGGCCGCTGCCGCCTCGCGGGAAGTGAGACTACCCTTGAACGAATCTATTGCGATAACCACTTTCATGTCACGCAAATATAGTTAAAATCGTTTGGCTAAGGATAATAAGCTGTTGAAAACTTTGTTAATTACGAAAAAATTTCTTATCTTTGCCGTCCCAAATTTTTGGGGCAAATAACATAAATTAAAGATTTACAATTATTTATGCCAACAATTCAACAACTTGTTCGCAAAGGACGCGAGACTATTGAAGTAAAAAGCAAGTCTCGTGCGTTGGATGCTTGCCCTCAGAAGCGTGGCGTATGCCTTAGGGTTTACACAACAACCCCTAAGAAACCTAACTCAGCGATGCGTAAGGTTGCCCGTGTACGTCTTTCTAACGCCAAAGAGGTCAATGCCTACATCCCGGGCGAGGGCCACAACCTCCAGGAGCACTCAATCGTGCTTGTTCGCGGAGGCCGTGTAAAGGACCTTCCGGGTGTACGTTACCACATCCTTAGAGGAGCTTTGGATACAGCTGGTGTAGACGGCAGGACCCAGTCCCGTTCGCTCTATGGAGCTAAGAGGCCGAAGAAATCTAAGAAGTAATTATTCACCTATTAATTCTTTTTCAAAATGAGAAAAGCGAAGCCTAAAAAGAGGATTCTACTTCCGGATCCCAAGTTCCACGACGTGGAAGTTACACGTTTCGTGAACAATCTTATGTTGCAGGGGAAGAAGAGTATCGCGTATTCTATTTTTTACGATGCCATCGACATGGT
>ERZ842401.1368-NODE-1368-length-35092-cov-7.868653_pt1 | contig 35092 bp, 36 predicted proteins | sample MGYA00521270_ERZ842401 | MGnify/ENA primary metagenome ERZ842401 (study PRJEB31892, sample SAMEA3878208) | bioreactor metagenome | biome: Moose rumen | place: Sweden | collected 2011-10 | study: EMG produced TPA metagenomics assembly of the PRJEB12797 data set...
TAGAAATTGCAGTTGTCGCCCCCGTCGGAATCCCCGGTCTTGGTCACCTTGGCGTTCGTGATGGTCACGCTGTCGGAGGTGCTGATGAGCAGGGCGCTCTCGTCTGCCGTGGTGCTGGCGTAGGTCTTGCCGCTCTGGCTGTCCGCCGAGGTGATCTCCGTGGCCGCGGTGTAGTCGATATCCGCACTGTTGCCGCCGGGCGCCCCACCGGGAGCCCCGCCGGGTCCGCCGCCCTGTCCGTCAGGCGGGTCGCCGGGAGGAGTGCCATCCGGAGCGCCATTGCCATCCGGCGGATCGCCGGGAGTTTCGCCGTCCGGCTTTTCCGGGGGCTGGCCGTCGGTTTGCTCCTCGGCCGCCGAAGAGCCGCTCTCGCTTTCGGCGACTTCGCTGCTCACGCTGCTTGTAGTTTCGCTGTTACTGTTGTTCGATGTGGAATTGCCGCAGGCGGTCAGGCTGAGCAGTAAGACCACGGCCAGCGCCGCCGCAATGATCCTCTTTGAATGATTGATTTTGTGTTTCATGCTGATCCCTCCAGTCAGGTTCTGGGGACAGTGTATCCCGGCAGGCTTAAAGCAAGCTGAAAGAAAGAGAAAAGCACCGATGCTGATCTCGACGCCCTGTTCTCCGGCTTAATCTGGACCTTCCTGTTTGCCACCATGGTCTAACCCGGATGGCCGCTGGCGCAAATTCGACATTGACGATATCCTTGCGCGGGACAAGACCAGCCTCGATATCTTCTGGATCAAGGACAAGTCCCTGGCCGATCTGGACAGTCTTCCGTCACCCAGTGAACTGGCGGATGATATCATCGAAAACCTCCAGAGCGCCTTGGACAGCTTCAACGAGCTGATGACTCAACTCAAGACTACTGCTGCCAAGTAGCTGGGTCGTTCTTTACACCCCCTGCTCCCGCCAAATAACCCCTAACAATACTAGACCGAAAAACTACCCATACCTTCCGGAAAGCGGTTTCCGCCCCCACAAAAAACAATCATAGACTTTCCCAACCTCTTGAGGTATTGTCTCTCGTTAAGAAAGGCGGTGCCGCACATGAAGATCCTGGAGGAATTCTGGAAGGGGAACCTGAATCCAAGTGAACGAAGGTTGAGAGCAGAGAGCAAAGCCGGGAAAGCCCTGCAACGGATCGTGACCTGCGAGGAGCAGCTGAAGCCACTGCTGTCAGAGGAGGCGTTGGCCTGGTTCAGAAAGTACGATGACAACCAGCAGGAACTGGTGGCAGCCGTAGAGGCAGAGGCCTTTGTCATCGGCTATAAGCTGGGGGCTCGAATGACCCAGGAAACCCTGGAGGGAATGGACATCCCGGACATTGACGAGGCGTAGAGGAGAGGGGAGACCCAAAAAGAAAGATGCCCGGGAATCTCCCGGGCACCCAGAAAACCAACCGCGGCTGATGCTAATTTGATGCTGTACGCAACGGAAACAACGAAATGGATCCCCAAAATCGGTACGGTTTGGCACGACATTACCGGAAAAAACTTGCAAACCTCGGCACGACAGACCCCGCTCCGAGGACAGAAAAATGGCTTGAAACCGCGGTTTCAAGCCATTTTCTAGGTGTCAAGCGGGTACGAAAAAGATGGATTTGTGGTTTTGATAGATGGATTCGAACCCTCGGAATCTCAAACAAGCTTGCTATACATGCTCATTTATTCTTCAGCTATTATTTTTAAATCACAATACTTCAATATTTCAGTAAGATTCTTCATTTCATCAATTGTGTCATGCCAATACTTTCGATTATGTGAATTTGTAAGAGTTGGATTAACACAAAGTGTGCGTGCACCAGATTTATATACATGGGCATCATTAAACGAATTACCAATAAACAAAATGTCTTTTGAAGGGATAGCTAATCTATCACTTAGATTTTTAATATATTCAGCTTTACCTTCAAAATCAAAATCTGTGCCTTCGATTCTGGTTAACTGTTCGTCCTCATTAAATATGAATCGATTTGCACTTATATCATTAAAAAACTTTGCATCATCGCCTAAAACTTTATCTATTATTTCTCTAACTGAACCTGAAACAATGTATAATTGCATACCGCTTTCATGAAGCTTTTTAAGTGTCTCATGCAAACCATCGATTTTGGCTATTCCGTCGGCAACAGAATTTAGAATACTTTTATTCATTCCTCGTGTAACAAAGTATTGCGCAGTTAAGTCGCACCATTCTTGGTGCGTAATCTCTTTCTTATCAAATCGTGAATGCAAGTCTTTACATATAGCCAGATCATATCCCAAGCTAAGCCATAGTCGCTGCCACGTCGTTTTTAAGGAATTCGGATCGGCCAAAGTTCCGTCAAAGTCAAATATAACAATTTTATATTTTGCTTTGGATGTAGTTGAAATCTTATTTCCAGTATTTAATCCTTTGCTAGACCTATAGTAGTCGTAGTACATTTCGAGTTCTTTATCTGATTTCTTTATACTAAGACCTCCCATACCAATTCCCAATGTATCTTCCAGTTTTTTTAAATCACTGTATGAACATTGAGGATATATTTTTACATTGTTTTGTGAATAAATCATTTTCTCATATTTGCGTATTTTGGCAACCGATATTCCCGTATTTTTGGAGAGTTCTTTGATAGTAATCTTTTTTACCGCAGTTCTATAATAGAATAATTTATATGAATTGATGTGAGTATTATTTACATCTGGTATGTATGTATTAGATTTAGCATACGAACGCTTAAATCTATCAAAGGCACGTTGAATATGTTTTCTAAATTCTTTTTCAATGCTATCCTCATTTTTAAGATCTCCACATACCCCTTGAGGATAATACAAATCTTTAAGTTCCTTAATACGTCTATATTGCTCAATCTCTTCTGCAGTTGCTTCGTGTAATTGTGTAGTCACTTTTTTAAAATATAGCTTTATCTCTGGAAAGCCATATTGTTTCTTTACCTCTATTGCTTCATCAATCTCATGCTTTGTTCCAAGTCCAGCACGTTTAAAAAACATTCCAATCAATAAATCTGCATGAATGTAATCAAAGGTTTCATCAATTGATTTTTGACCATCTTCAAGTGTCAGTGATGGATCGGTATCTGTTTCCCATTTGTATAATTCTATACCATAAGGTGTTTCTTTATTTGCGGCATTGATTTCATCTACTATCGATGTAATTAATGCCCTTTCTGTTTCCATATCAGATGGCGAAGATAGCAAAATGCGCATCATTATTTTTTCATGTGCCATACCCAATTCTCCTCCTATATTATGTATCTAATGGTGAAATCTATGCCTAAACATCAAAAAAATTATTATAGAGCCAAGTATTCTCCAGCTACCATAGACACCTTTTATCCAACTGTCATTTTGCTATAAAGGGATCTGTTGAAAGCTAGCTAAAAATATACGCCAATAGCATATAACGCACTTATGTTTTTTGAAATAAATCAATCTCACCGCGTTTTGAATAATCCATTTTCTCGTTCTTTGCAGCATTTCGAAGAGCCATGCCGATGGAATGGCTCAAGTTGAACTGATCTGTTCCAATCAAATTTGCCATATGTACTAAACCAAATTGACCTTTTTCACTATGGTTATCCCATAGCTTTTCACTGATTACAAGATTCTCCGAAAACAGGGGTAGTAAAAAATTGAAATAGAATAAGACTTTCGAAATATCTGACTCTTGAATTTGATCAAAAAAGTCATGATAGATTATTTCCTCAGAAGATAAGCAACTGAGCAAAATATACGACTGGTTAGATTCAGGCAAAACTGTTATAGCCAATCTGTGCATTTTTCTACATTCGTCGATAGTTTCAATTCTTTCACCATTTAAATCAAAATCAGGAGCAATATAAGCATAATTTGCAAAACCAATTTGATATGGTATTTTAACCACACACGTCTCAATACCGTTATGTGTTCCCGACATTATTTCTGAATCGAAATGATTCTTCACGGGTTCAAATTCTTCCATTCGGATGCATTGAATACGGTACTCTTTTACCATCTCGGGGATCAAAGATACTTGAGGCCTTTCTGCAAAAGTCTCTTTGAGTATGCTCATTAGCTGAAGCTGTTTCGCATATTCAAAAACAAAGGCTTTATAGGCATATACAAACCTCATTTCTTCATTGTCGGGATCAAAATCGGGTGCGCCAGCCTCTATTGGTTTGAACAGTTCTGTATCGTGTAAGTCGCAAAAACAACTTTGTGTTGTTGCCTTGTTCCCGCTCACTTTGCTGAATGGAACAATAACAACGGGGTTCAGCGGATCATCGTTAACAATAATAGGCTGTTTGGTATGATCCTGCATCATTACATGATTATCACTGCTGGCAAGCAATGATATTATCTTATGATTTTGTAAAGCGTGGGCCTCTTTTATGTCACCTTGGCAGCGTGTTTGATCTGGATGGAGGCATAATCTTCTCTTTCTTAAACTTTTTCTCATCCGCTCCATTAAAAGAACTTCGGTTGGCTTTGGCGAGTTGGTTGGGCCAGAATCTGGTTTATTCTTGCAACAATTCGAGAACATTTTGCCTGATCCACATGGACACAATTCATCGTCATGAATAAAGAGTTGATCTTTCGGCAGTTCCAACTGTTTCATAGAATTATATATTATTTTTGCATCCCTATTGAATAGTGACATGATTTTAAACAATCCTTTTTTCATTTTCCTCTTACCCCTAAATCACAGAATCGTCTTCTGGCTCTATTCTTGAGCTTATGAAATATTTTAACACTTCGTACCTGAACTCTGCATCGTTCCACATTTCAAAATCACACGCAATAAAGGGGTGTGCCATTGTTCCACCTCCCTTGCCTTGCTTTGAGGTGATGCCAACTGCATTTGTCAGATCAATCCACTTCTTTGGCGTCAAAGTAAACTGCGGTGTTTTGGCATCAACCACAAGCTTTTGAAATGCATCTTCATTGAATTGCGGGTTATTGTTCCGTTCCCATGCCGCCAGGAACTCCACTGTATTGCGACTTCGCAGCCAGCTTTGAATTAAGTAGCTTGGATTTTCGGCATCAAACCTGCGTGCGATTTCAGTCAAGGAAAGATAATCATCGGATGGATGCAGATATTTGGCTACCGTTTCTTCGAGGTAGGCGTTCATCTTTGGCTCATAGATCGGCGCCTCGTCCTTTAAGATCGACTCAAAGATCACATCCAAGTATCGCTTCCAATCCGCTGCTCTGATGGGAGACAGCTTATTCACACGCACCAAAAACTTCTCTCTGGTCAGGGCGTATGCCCATTCCAGTTCTTCTTTGGTTGCTCTTGGCATGCATTTTCACCACTTTCGATTGATTGGGGTTCCGGCAGTTTTCACCTTTCAAAAAGTACACGTCACAATATTCTTCAAACTTGATGATGCCCTTTGTGTACTTTCCGTTGTTTAGGAGCTTATTCAGTACATCTCTGCTCCATTGTGCTTTCCCAGAGGGAGAAGGAATCCCTTGGGTGAACAAATAGCCCTGAATATCCTCCAAACTATTTCCAACTCTGTAGAGCCTAAAAACAGTTCTGACAACTTCCGCTTCCTCCGGCACAATTTCAACAAGCCCCTGCTTGTCCCTTCTGTAACCGTAGCAGATCCTTCCGAAAAGTCTCGATTCGACTAATGACAATTTCATAATTCTGGTTCCTTTCTAAATTATACTGATTTCGACTTGCGTTTTCAATATAAAACACAAATATTAGTGGAATTAGTGCAAATTCAAAACCTTTATATTAGTGCTTTATATCATCGACTGATTGTTTAGGGCTTGTTTTTGATATGAAAATGGAGTGGATTTCCTCGATAATCCGCCCCAAAATAACATTTATTCAGTTATTTGTGGGATAAAAAGAGACAAACAGGCTTGTTTCAGCTTGTTTGTCTCTTTTGGCAGGGGCAGAAGGACTCGAACCCTCGGCACGCGGTTTTGGAGGGGATGTGGAAAATGCTTGCAATGCCCGAAAATACTAGATTTCTTGAACTTCTTGGGTGGGATTTTCAGAGCATCAAAACGCCCGGAATCCCCAGTTTAGAGCCATTCTTGAAAACAGAGAGAAAAATGGACTGCGTGCCGAGGCTTACGAACAGACACGCACCCGAAGCAGCCGTGATGCTATTTCGATGCTTCCGCTGAAATTTTCACCAAAAGCAGCACCCATTTCGTGGGGGAGCAGCACCCGCAAAATATAGTACAAACAATACCAGATGAACAAGTAAAAATCCTCGCCGGGTAGAGTGCTCGATTGGGAATCTGAACTTGTCCAAATCCAGGGAATGTAGGTAAAGTGTCAGAGCATGGATTGCTCCGTCAATCCCAAGTCCAACTCCCTGTCACAGTATGCCTGCAATTCGGGAATGTCGTTCAAGACTGTATCCCAAATCCTTTGAAGGTCCATGGAGCCATAGTCATGGGCAAACAAATTCCGCATTGCCTTGATGGCGCGCCAGTTCATCGTTGCTTTACTCTCGGCTACATAGTCGCCCGACAGTTTTCCGGCCAACTCCCCGATTTGCAGAAGATTCATGCTCACGGAGTCTCTGTAATCAGCATCTTGCAGAAAAATCTCAAAATCGGCGCCGAATCTGGCAACGGTGTGCCGGATCTTCTCACAGTATTTTTCGATATGAGTAAGGATCTGCCGATCCCTTTCAAGCAGCGGCATACAGTAGTACCTGATCCTTTCTCATGTTTTCAAGAAAACGGGAATCGGGATTATATTGCAAGGCCCCGGTGGTGACCAGGTCCAATTCTTTCTCCAGAGCGTCCTTGAGGTCAGCGTAAAGCCCGCCCAAGGCGAAAAGGCCCTTGATGGAACCGGCATCAATACACAGATCAATGTCGCTGGATTCGGTGGCCTCCCCACGAGCATAAGAGCCGAAAAGGTAAACACGGTCAACACCGTATTGAATAGCAATCGGAGTGATGATATCTCGTATTTCCTTGATGGAATAAATCCTTTCAGTCACCGGAAACACCTCCTCCGAAAGTAGTATACCACAAGGTGTAGAACTATTCAAGGTCGAGATGGGACGGACAAAAATCTGATTTGCAAGAGACAAAGAAAAGGAAAGATGGAAACCTCGAAAAACAGCCCTGTTTCGGGGCGATTTTCGGTTTTTTTCGCCTGTAAGCCCTCTGAAAAAACGGGCAGGGTAGTTACCCATCTAAGGGGTTCAAAAGCGATTTGGGGCGTCTGTGGCGAGATTTGCGCACCCGGTTATTGAGTCCGGATTTTTGTACTCAATCTGATGTAGAATGGGGGTATGAAGTTGAGTGCGGAGATCATTTTTTCTTTCTGCTTCAACAGGATGCGACAAAATTGGCTTATGCAGAATGTTTGGATTATTCTGCGGAAATGGGTGAAAGGAGACAGTCTGATGAAGAAACAGTTTACGCCGGGCAACTACTTCCAGGTGTCCAACTACATCTTCGAGCTGGGGCTGAAGCCGATTCCTTTCATGGTGTACTGCTACCTGAAGCGATGCTACAATCCAGAACGAGGAGCGTTCCCGAAAAAAGAGACCATTGCCGAGAGGTGCGGCATCGCTCTGAGCTCGGTGGACAATGCGCTGAAGGTGCTCAGGGAGAAGGGCGTCATCGCTGTCGAACATCGGTACAAGGACGGTCATCAGACCTCCAATCTCTACAAGCTGAGGGACATCCAGCAGTTGTGGATGAACAAATATTACATCCCGGCGGTCGAGGAAGAAGCACTGGAACGGGAAGAAGAATCCGAACGATTCGTGGAAGAAATCCTTGCTGACGACCCATTTTGAAATGTGTCTTTCTTGTGTTGACGGGTGAAATCGGGCGATTTCCAAGCGACCGATTTCGGAGCAGGATAAAGCGGGTATGCTGCCTGAAGGCTGCAATCCGCCGAAAACAGCGCCCGGCAGAGCCGTGCGGGAGGTCAAGGGAGTATGCTCAAAAAAGGAGGAGTGTGCTAATTCTGAGCCAAGATTTGAATTTTTCTCAGCCTTAAGCCATTTCCCAGTATGCTGAAACGTATGCAACTTCAAGCGAAAGGATTGATTTCGTGAAAAACATTAACATAATCCGAATTGGGCTATTTCTGGAGGATGAGCTTCTCAAACGCTGTGACGCCGCCCTGCCGCTGACGGATTACCGCAGCCGTAGCGAATTCATCTCCGCAGCAATCGACCAGTACGTTGCTCAGGTCAACGCAGAGGGAGACTGTCGAGTACTGTTCCCCATGCTGGACGAATCGCTGGATGGGCGGATGAAGGATCAGGAGATGCGGTTGTCGAGGATTCTGTTTAAGCTGGCCGTGGAGGTTGCCATGATGACCCATGTAGCCGCAGGCACCAACGAGATCACGGATGGGCAGCTCGCCGCGATCCGCAAGCTCTGCACCGAGGAAGTAGGCAGGCTGAGCGGGAGGTATAACTTCGAGGATGCCGTCCGATTCCAGCAGTAAAAATAGTGGATATTCTGGAAAGGCTGTGGTATTGTGTGGTGCTGACGAAGGGAGGCCAGAGAATGGCAGAAAGAAAACTGTTGACCACCGGGAACGCCTTTAAGAGAACTGACGGACGCTGGAATGGTGTGGTCTGGTACATGGACGAGGGCGGCGAACGCAAACGGAAATCCTTTTCCGCAGCCACCAAGATGGAGGTCACCAAGCGGATGCGGGATTACGTGTCCGAGTTCAATGCTCAGCAGGAGGAATCAGATGAAGCCAAGAAAGCCCTCCAAGACAGCATGACCCACTGGCTGCAGGCGTTCAAGTTCTCATCCGTGGAGCGCGGCACCTATGACCGGCTGGAGTGTACTGCCCGGAATCAGATCTACCCGCTGATCGGGAAGGAGGTGGTGGGGGAGATCACCGCCGCCGATTTGAAGTCTGTCCTCAACCACTGGATGGAGAAAGGCTATGCCTACAACACCGTCAAGAAAACTCACGACCTCCTTGGCGAGTACTTCCGCTACCTGACCGAACAGGAGCTCCTGCCCAAGAATCCCATGAACAGCGTGCCCATGATGAAGAAGGCAAACTTCGCAGCTGCTCAGGGTGAAGAGGATGTGCCCGTCAACGAGCAGGTAACCGTCTTCACTCCGGAGGAGATCGAGCGCTTCAAGGCCGAGTGCTTCCGCGCCTGGGGCACGGGAAAGAGACTGTACCAGCAATCCGCAGCGTATATTTTCATGCTGAATACCGGGCTCAGAACAGGAGAGATGCTTGGCCTGCTCAACAGCGATGTGGATCTGGAGAACCGAGTGGTGCATATACGTCAGGGCGTGAAAGAAATCTCCCGCAGGGAGGGCATGGAAGCCTCCAGCGGCAGGGAGGTTGCCGTAGGCAAGCTGAGAAGTGCCAGCAGCAAGCGCGACGTGCCCCTAAATGACACGGCTATTGCCATGGTAGAGGAACTACGCAGGGAAAGCTATTTCGGCCCAAATTCACCGCTTGTAGCCGACGAGAACGGCAGCTTCACCCGCCCCGTGAATTATCGCAAACGCTACTACCGTATCGTGGAGGCGGCTGGCATCGAGCGGAAGGGGCTGCATTCCCTCCGGCACACCAACGCGTCGTTGCTGATTGCCCACAGCGTGGATATCAAAACCGTATCAAAACGCCTTGGGCATTCCAACGTGCAGACCACCGGCGTGATCTACACCCACCAGATCAAAAGCGCCGATCAGATGGCCTCTGAGCAGCTCGATGCGATCCTTTCCAAAAAGGCATAGCCCCGCCGCCGATCCGGCCGGAGATCCCAAACAAAAACAGCAGCCCGCCACCCCGAAAGAGGAAAGCGAGCTGCTTTTTTATTTGCCGGTCATTTGCCGGTAACTTGCACGCGCTGGAGCTGCTGAAATCCACCCTGCAAAATCAAAAATTTTCCCGATTGTTGATCATTTGTTGATCATTGACAAGGTTTTTCGCCGAAATCAGGCCCTTGGTTCACGGCATAAAAAAGCCGCAACCCCTTGATTTATAAGGGATTGCGGGATGGAGCTGGTGGTCAGAATCGAACTGACAACCTGCTCATTACGAATGAGCTGCTCTGCCATTGAGCCACAGTAGCGTGTATTAAATTTTCGTTATTTTTTTGCGGTTTCAAAATTACCCTTATCTACAACCGACGACCTGCGCATTACGAAACTGCGCTGGAACGGTTCAGGTAGTGATTTTTAACGGTTTTTAGCCGTTTTTATTATACTTTTTATTGCTGGGTTATTCAACTGGCGCTCTCTTTTGCTACGGCTTTCCGTTCATAAATGGTCGTTAAATGGTCGCTACACAGTGCAATTTTTCACGATAAAAACAATAAAAATTTCATCATGATTTTAGCCCTTGTACAAATTCTTAATACAGAACTATTAAAAGCCCTTTTCAGAAAAATACAGAAAACTAATTCATTTTACAGAAAATATCCACAAAAAGTCAATGAAGCGTTTTTGGGCGATTTTACAAGTTTTTGCAATTCTAAAACCTGCTAAATAAAGTCAAGTGGATTTTTTCAAGCAATAATGAATAAAAATGAACGTGACGAAAAAGAGCAGCAAATGAGTGATTATTCAATAAGAGCAAGCAACGAGTAAAAAATTATTCCTTGCTTGTTTTTGTTTGTAAAATTTGAATGCAACATAATCCTTATGTATTAATCAATTAATTCGGAAAATTTTTTTGAGGCTTCAACTGCTTTAGAATATAATTCCTGCGCGTTTTCCTGCCTGTTGTGAAGATGCCAGATTTGAAGGGCCGCCTGATTAGTATATATAAAAAGGAAAAGAATATAGTCAACCATATAATCTGGTATTTCATCATTTTTAAGAGCAAGTTTTGATGAATTCAAAGCAAAATTTAAAAAAGTAAAAAATCGGTTATATGTATTGGCATATATTTAACGGCAGAGAATGTGTAAAACCATTTCCTGCCGTTATTTTTTAGTTGAATTTCGGTAAAAAGCTTCCGTGAGCTTCAATTAAATCATCACACATTTTTATAATTGTATCTATATCAAGCTCTGCAGAGGTGTGCGGGTCAAGCATTGCGGCAAGATAGACGTCGTTTTTCTTATGGCTTCTTGCCGCCTCAATCGTCATTAACTGGCAGTTGATATTTGTCATATTCAAAGCCGCGCAGGCAGTCGGAAGCGCACCGATACGGGTGGGATGAATTCCTACTCCGTCAACAAGACAGGGCACCTCAACGCAGGCTTCCTCAGGGAAGTTCGTAATCAGATGATTTGTATTGAGTACGTTACCGCCGATTTTGTATGCATTGTTTGTAACAACTGCCTCCATAATGCGTGAGGCGTATTCCCTTGAGCGCTCTATATCCTTAATACCGCCGTTTTTAAGATTTTCGTATTCTTCCTTCCAGCGTTCAATCTGGCTAACGCACCGCCTCGGATATTCATCAAGAGGGATGTTATGACGTTCTATAAGTTCGGGATAATTTGATTTAATAAAGTACGGGTTATATTCCGCATTATGCTCGCTGCTTTCGGTACAGTAATAACCGAAGCGCTCAACGTAAATATTTCTGACCTGATCGTCAAAATCACGGTCTTCAAGCAGTCTTTTGTGCACTCTGCGGCGGATTTCGGGATAGAGGTCGTTGCCGTTTTTATCCTCTATTTTAAGCAACCAAGCCTGATGGTTTATGCCTGCGATTAACTCCTTGCGCTCCTCTTCATATTCCTCCATACCTACGCCTTTAAGAATACTGTGAGCGCAGACCTGAACGGAGTGGCAGAGGCCTATGGTATTAGTAAAAGCATAGCGCTGCGTATATCCCGTAATCATTGCCATGGGATTAACATAATTCAGAAACAGCGCGTCAGGGCATACCTCGTTCATATCCCTGCAGAAATCCTCTACCACGGGAATGGTGCGAAGCGCACGCATAATGCCGCCGATACCGAGCGTGTCACCTATCGTCTGGTGAAGTCCGTATTTCTTCGGAATCTCAAAATCGGTTATCGTGCAGGGGTCGTAGCCGCCTACCTGAATAGCGTCGATAACAAAGCTTGCACCTCTCAGCGCAGCCTTCCTGTTTTCAACGCCTAAATAGGTTTTTATGTTTGCCTTAACTCCGAGTGATTTACTTATCACCTCGAGAATAACCCTGCTTTCCTCAAGGCGTTCGCCGTTGATGTCGTAAAGCGAAAATTCACTTTCCTTCAGGCAATTTGTCAAAAGGCAGTCACCTATAATGTTTCTTACGAATACCGTGCTTCCTGCGCCCATAAAGGTTATTTTCATTTTATCGTCCTCCATTAAAATAATAATTCATTTATATTATTAAAAAATGTTACCGCAAGTGAAGCACTGAAAAGGTGCTTTTCTTCGTTATCGCCGTGAAAGAACAAGGCATAGCAGTTTTCATATTCGTCGGGTAATTCAAGCACGAAGCCTGCCGTAATTCTGTCCTTTGCCCAAAGCCAATCTTTCTGCTTTAAGGTTGTAACACCGCAATCTACAAAATGCTTAAAGTCCTTTGTTTTTAGAAAACCGATACCGTTTTCCGGAGAATGAAAAATCAGATATTCGTCATTTTTCTTTATTACGCAGACATTCTCGCCACATTCGACACTACCCTGAAACTCCCAACTTTTCATATCGTATGAGGTACTGAACGACACGCCGTTCTGCTTGAAGAAGCAACGAAAAATGCCGTTATCCTCTAATATATACGGGTCTATCATTCTGCCCATATCTTCAATAGGAATATCCCCTTTAACCTTGATCATTTCAGGTTCATCCCAATGAATTAAATCCTTTGATTTCATTGTATAAATACGGGAATTTTCATTGCCGTAGGTTTCGCCGTTCGGTCTTGGATAGGTCTGCAAACACAGATAATAATATCCGTTATGCTCCAGAACATTTCCGGGCGAAGAGTAATTTTTGCTTTCGTCCTTTTCTGTAAGAACAATCGGCTCGCTCCAATGAATAAAATCGGTACTTGTGCTTTCGGCTACGTAAAAATACTTCCCATCTGCTGCATTTTCAACAAGCGTGAAAAATAGATAGATTACGCCATCCTTTATATACGCCGCAGGGTCGCGATAGGAATATTTATCTGTTTGTTCAAAAATTAAATGAAACATTTTATAACACCATTAACAAAGTTCCTGCGCCTATCAAAATACAGCCGATTATAGATTTTGCCGTAAATTCCTCGTGAAGAAAGACAAACGCCAGCACAAGTGTAATCACAACGCTCAGCTTGTCAATCGGCACGACCTTTGAAACCTCGCCGAGCTGTATTGCCTTATAGTAACAGAGCCACGAAGCGCCCGTTGCAAGTCCCGAAAGAATTAGAAACAACCAACTCTTTTTACTGATTTCACTCATTCCGCTTTGGGCGTGAGTAATAAATACCATAGCCCACGCCATTATAACCACAACAACGGTACGCACCGCCGTTGCTAAATTGGAATCCACACCATCAATTCCGACCTTTGCAAGGATAGAGGTAAGTGCGGCAAAGACAGCAGAAAGTATTGCAAATATCCACCACATATTCATTTCACCATCTCCGAAAGAGTTATAACAGAATTAGATTTCTAAGGTTTATTTGCCGATGATATCGGTAATAAATATTTCAATGCCTATACCGATTAGTATTACTCCGCCCAGTATGGAAGCATTTCCGGCAAGTAGGTTGCCGAAACGCTGACCTATATTCAGCCCGCAAAGGCAAATGATAAAGGTTACAACACCTATTATGAGACTGGCTGCAAGAGCTTTCGCAATAGGATATTCCGCAATCGTGAAGCCAACGGACAATGCGTCAATCGAGGTAGCCACGCCCTGTATCAGCAATGTGCCGGGCTTCAAGTCCGTCTCCGTATGTATGGCATCACCGCCATGAATTCCTTCAAGCAACATTTTACCGCCGATGAGCAGAAGTAATAACAGTGCAATCCACGGTATTGCCTTACGAAAAGAAGCAAACACCTCTGCGATGCTCTTTACACAAAACCAGCCAACGACGGGCATAAGAAATTGAAACACCGCAAAAGTTAACGGAATAATAAGATTTGTGCTACGCGACATTTTAGGTGCGTTAAGACCGTTGGCAAGCGATACCGAAAAAGCATCCATAGCCAAGCCTACGCCTAATAAAACACTGTTAACGATAAAAGGAATAACCATACCTATAAAAATTCTCCCGTTTACTGCACAAGCGCCATAGCCGAAGTGCAAAGATTTGTAAGCAGATGGTTTAACTCATCATCCGGAATATTTTTATTATTATTGTTCCACTGGATATAGGTAGAAAGAATTCCGTTGACTAAAAATTCGGCAATATAATCGTTATAATGGGGATTTTTGCTGTTTTTGCTTACTCTTTCAAGAACGGCGTTTTTTAACGTTTGCTTAACCTTAATATAAAGAGAGGATTGCTTTGTGTTGCGCATAAAATAGGAAACCATCTCAGAATGATTTTGCGTAATCTTATTAATCTGTTTGAAAAACGAAAAAATATCGTTTTCATTAAGCGGATGTGTTTTTGAGGAAATTGACGCAATAATATCGTTCAGCCAAACAATCAAGTCGTTATCAATATCCTCCTTCGCTTCAAATATGGAATTATAGTGAAGATAAAAGGTTTTTCTGCTTATATCCGCCTTTGAAGTAAGCTCGGTAACGGAAATGTTATTGATAGGCTTTGACCTTAAAAGCTCAATCAAGGTGCTTTTAATACTGCTTTTTGTTTTTCTTATTCGTCTATCTTCATTCATATTACACAAAATCCTTTTCTTTGAGTATTTTTACATTATTACAGCGTTATTGGTCATTGACTTAACGCCTACACAATTGTATTATAATACACAGATGAGTATTAGTCAATAGTGAAAGAAGGTGAAAATATGATAGAAAAAACAAACAAACTGATTACAATATTGAGCAGAGCGGTTGACGTACTGAAGTTTTTTGTAACGGGCTACGCAAAAACGGTTGAGAGAACGGAAAGAATTTCAGGAAAAATTATTACCATTGCCCGCATTGCCGTTTTAAGCATCGCCACTTTTGGAATCGGTTTTGCAGTTTATAAAATAATTCAGGCATTTAAAATCAGAAAAAGCATAAAAGAGTCTGAAAACGTTATTAACAGCAATCCGGAAAACGTCAATTTTGAGTATCATTACACAGTAAATAATGAAGAAAGTAACGAAGATGACCTTTAAATATAATTTTTTCCAGTACGTTTGGATTTTTATTGCAGGGTGTTATATAGGCTACGGGATTGAAACCCTTTGGTGCCTTATCAAAAACGGATACATAGAGAGCAGAAAAGCTTTAGTACTTGGGCATTTAAGCGTTGCCTACGGAATGGGCGCTGTTTTGCTGACAATCATTCTTGTGAATTTTGAACATTCGCAGTTGTGGAAGGTGTTTCTGATTGCCTTTTTAAGCGGTACAGTTGTTGAATATATCTGCTCCTGGGGTCAGGAAACCTTTTTCCATACTGTTGCATGGGATTACAGTCACCTTCCGCTGAACATCAACGGCAGAGTATGTCTTTTGTATTCTCTGTTTTGGGGTGCTTTAGGTGTGGCTTGGGTGAAAATGATTATTCCGCTTTTCACTTATACCTTTGATAAAGTAAATATCCCGTTTGAACACTTAATCATATACGGCTTTGTCGCCTTTTTCATCTTTGACGCTGCCCTTTCGGCTTCTGCAGGAATCAGAATGAATCAGCGTAAAGAGGGAATTGAGCCGAGAAATCGCTACGAGCAGTTTTTAGATACCCATTATGACGATGAAACAATGCATAAAATATACGCTAATTCAGTGAACGCCGATAGTATCGAATAATTCAGCACAACATTCACAAAAGGCAGGAAATTATAATGGCAAAAACGACAGATATAATTGCAAAAAAGATTTTAGATGGCATTACCGACAATATAATAAAGAAAGATAAAAGCGAGCGGGTTGATGACCTTGAAAGCCTTGTTGATTTTGTCAAAAAGCACGGAATTAAATCCATTCCCGATACTCAATATGAGTCTATTAAAAAAGCAATCAACGACAAAGACAACCGTTGGATAAATATGATCAATAATACCATTGATGAAATCAATCCGAACGTTTTTAAAACTACCGTTTACAATTTTGGATATAACGCTTTTCTTAAAGGTACCAAGCAGGTTCGCAAAAACAGGGAAAAATACAAATGCAACATTCCTTGGTTAATACTTTTTGACCCTACTTCAGCCTGTAATATGCACTGTGACGGCTGTTGGGCGGGCTCATACGGCAACAAACACAATTTGAGCTTTGACGATATGGACAGTATTGTTACTCAAGGGAAATCGCTCGGCATTTATTTTTATATGATGACTGGCGGCGAACCGCTTGTTCGCAAAAAAGATATTTTAACCCTCGCAGAAAAGCACAACGACGTTCAGTTTGCTATCTTCACAAACTCCACTCTTATTGATGAGGAACTGTGCAGAAAATTACAAGAACTCGGTAATATAGTATTTTTCCTTTCGATTGAAGGAACACTCGAAACGAATGACGCAAGGCGGGGCAATGGACACTATGCAAGCGTTATGAACGCCATGCATTTATTGAAAGAGCACGGTATTATTTTTGGCGTATCAATATGTTACACAAGATATAACATCGACTCAGTCACAAGCAATGATTTTATTAAACTCGTAAGCGATAACGGTGCGAAATTCGGATTTTATTTCCACTATATGCCGATAGGCAACAGTGCAAATTTAACGCTTTTGCCAACGGCTGCACAAAGGAAATATATGATAGAGCGAATTCGATATATCCGTTCTGACGATTGCAATCTTCCGTTTTTTCCAATGGATTTTCAGAATGACGGAGAATATGTTGGCGGCTGTATTGCGGGCGGCAGAAACTATTTTCATATCAATTCCGCAGGTGATGCAGAGCCCTGTGTGTTTATTCATTATTCCGACAGAAATATTCATTCTGCTTCGTTGATTGAGGTTTTACAGGCGCCGCTGTTTATGGCGTACTATAATAATCAGCCGTTTAATGACAATCATTTGCGCCCGTGTCCGATGCTTGAAAATCCGGAAATACTGCGGAACATTGTTAAAGAAACGAACTCTAAAAGCACAGATATGGAGTCCTTTGAAAGCGTTGACAACCTTTGTGACAAATGTGTTCCCTATTCACAAATCTGGGAAAAGACTGCAGAGGAAATATGGTGCGCCTCAAGCCATCACATTCTCCTTCACAAAAATTATTCCCCTTCAAATATAAAAATGTGATATGTTCGGAGCCGCTTTTCATCTGCAGACCGATGGGTCTCCTCCTTTCACTAAAAGGCTCCTTTATTCCAAAGGAGCAGTTACCGCCTAACTGCTCCTTCTCGTATAATAATTGGTTTTGAGGTATTAATATGAAATATGCTATTTTTTATCAGGATAACAGCAATGCTTTGAAAAAAATAGCAACGTATCTGAATGAAAAGTTGTGGGACAGCAAGGTTTTTTCTCTTGAAAAAAATCTTGACGAAATTGTTGCTGAAAATTATATCGTCCTTATTCACACAAACACCGCTGTCGTGCCTGCCGTTTCATTGCTGCTTATTGAGGAGTCAATCTGTAATAAGATTTATGTTTGCTGCACAAACTGCTTTGATATAAGCGACGATTACAGGCGGGTGCTGTCAAAACAAATTGAACCCTTTGTACCCGACAAAACCGTATTCAACGGCGTATTTTTATGCTATGAAGAAATCCCAAAGGAAATATTAAAACAAATTGATGCAGTAAGCGAATATGACCCCGACAACCCCAATATTCCTGCGATAAAAAACAAATACAAGGAAGCCCTCGGACATCCTGACAATTCGGATTTGGAAAACATATTAAGATTTATTTTGTAAGTATAAGGAGGACGTTATGATAGGTATAATTGATGTTGGCGGCGGACTGCGCGATATATACGGCGCAGGCGTGTTTGATTATCTTATGGATGAAGATATTTATTTTGATTATTGCATAGGCGTATCCGCAGGAAGCGCAAACTGTGCAAGTTATGTTGCGCGCCAAAGAGGAAGAAACAAGCCTTTTTATCTTGATTACTCAATGAGAAAGGAAGCTATGAGCCCTAACAATCTAATTAAATCGGGCTCCTATCTTGACCTTAATTACATATATGGTGAACTATCAAAGGAAGACGGAGAAAGTCCTCTTAATTATGAAACCTTGCATAGCAGTAGCACCAAGTTTATTGTCGTTGCAACAGACGCACAAACAGGCAGAGCACGTTATTTCAACAAAGATGATGATATGAAAATAAATGATTATAAGATTATCATGGCGTCTTCCTGCCTACCTATTGCGTGTAAGCCTATTAAGGTGTATTCAAGAGAGTATTTTGACGGCGGAATTTCAGACCCTGTTCCGATTCAAAAGTTGCTTGACTATGGGTGCGACAAAATTGTTTTAATACTAACGAAACCAATAGACGCAGAGGTAAGGCAGCTACGCAATGATGTGGTAGCAAAGTTTATAAAAGTAAAGTATCCTGCGGTATCTAAAGCAATAGATACAATGGCAGGCAAATATTCAGACGCTCTTTCCCTGGCGTTTGATTTACAGGAAAAGGGTAAAGTGCTAATAGTGGCTCCTGACGATATCCTCGGGATGAGAACACTGACAAAGGATACGCAAAAGCTCAATGCCCTCTATGAAAAAGGTTATGCAGACGCTGTAGCTATTAAGGCTTTTATCTCTGATTAATCTATATAAGGGAGACTGTGTGATGAAAAAGCATTTAGCAAACATCATTACCGGCTCAAGAACGGTAATGGCTATTATACTTTTTACCTTTAAAGAAATTACAACCCCTTTTCTGATTATCTATCTGCTGTGCGGCATAACCGACTTAATTGACGGACCGATTGCACGCAAAACAAATAATACAAGCGAGCTTGGCGCAAAGCTGGATTCACTTGGCGATACGCTTACATATCTTGCAATGGGAAAGACGGTTGTGCTAAGTCATATTATTCCCGTTAAAACAGCAGTATGGTTTTTGATTCCTCTTACGGCAATGCTTGTATCGGGACTTATTTCAAAAATAAAGTTCCATAGCTTTATTCTTACACATACAATATCAAGCAAAATCTTCGGCGGAGGTTGCTTTTTAATTCCATTTGCTATACACCTTTCCACATTAAGTGTACACATAGTATTGCTGTGGTTAGTTGGCATGGTTTGCGCTTTTGAAATGCTTGCCATACAGATATCGGCAACAGAGCCTTCCCCTGATACAAAATCATTGTATCAAATGAAAAAAGTTAAAATCAAGTAAGAGTTTTGAAACCAACAATACACTTTTTCCAAAACACTAATAAGAACGTCTAACAGCAATAATCATATTCTTTACACAGAACCCTGCTAATAAATGTCAAGAGAAAATTTTAGCTTAAAGGAAAACGCAAAAAATAAAGCCGTCGAAAAAGCGGCAGCTCAAAATATAATCAAGCGGTGAATCAATATTTGTACATAAACAATATTAAACCCTGTAGATTTCCGAAACCTTACCGTAATAAACACGAAGGAATTTGTTAAGCCCGGCTATCATAGCAGCCTTGCCGCATTTTCCTTCACTACGCTTCTTGAGGATAAAATCATAAATCGGATCATCCTTCGGCTTATGCATAATATAGCTTTGTGCTATCTCAAATCCGATTTGACGCAGATAAGCATTGCCGCGTTTGGTGATATGTCTTTCAGTTGCGTTGAAATTACCCGATTGATACGGCGGAACGTCTATTCCTGCATATGCAATTAAAGAACGCTTGCTTTTGAATCTGCTGATATCTCCGATTTCAGCAATTACCCTGACTGCAAGTATATCACCGACACACGACATTTCTCTGACAACAGAATATTCAGGTAAAGTCTTTGCAAACGCAGTCATTTGTGCTAAAATGGTCTTGCGGGTCTTCTCAAGCTCGCATATTAATTCAGCTGCTTCCGTTACAATAAGTTGAGTTGTGCTTGTACACGGAAGCACGGGGATACCATCCTGAGCCAGGGCGTAGATTGTTTTTGCCTGTGCTTCAGTTAAGTGGTATCCTTTTTTCTTTTTCCACGATATAACACTGTTTACGAAGCGCTTTTCACTGAATTTTGTAATATTGTCATAATGCCAGTAATGCTTTGCAAAATCGCATAATCTGTTGTTTTGGCGGTTGTCCTTCAGATAGTCATCCAAACCCGGCATAACGGAATCAATAATTCTTTTAAGGTTGTTTTTTGCATCAACCATTAGAGAAACGGTATAGCCATACTGCCTGGATAATATACGCAGCTCGCTGTATACATCCGCAGATAATGATGACTCTTTTAAATCATTCCAATATGTGATACCGTACATTGCAATATGTATTGAATCAATACGGTCCGTTTTCACTTTTCGGATATCCTGAGATGCAAAATGTTTCATCTTTAACGGATTAACAACGGAAACAAAAATGCCGTTATCGGCAAGCATTTTCACAACGGGAAAATGATACTGCCCTGTTGATTCCAAAACCACCTTAGTTTCTTCGTCATATGAGCGTATTGTGTTTATCAGGTTATTCAATTCATTTTTTGTGTGTTGTACATCATACGGAGCAGCAAGAACCTCACCGCCCGGTTTCATAATACAAACCTTACTCTTTCCTTTTGATACGTCAATTCCTACACTAATCATATCAGCCTTCCTTTCGTAATTAAAATTATGTAAGTTCCGCCTTTGCTTATTACGATTCATGTTTGGCTCGTGACGCGAACGTGATTTGTACAGCAGGGTTAACCCTGCTGTACAAATCAGAACAACCTGCTTAATCGAATCTTCATAACAAGAAAGCGGTAGACCGGTTCTGTGACGAACGCTCAGTTCTACTATAAAATCGTCTGACCTTACTTTCTTATTATAACTAAAATAAGCACAGCTTCATACTAAGAATTTCCTTAGTATTTTGCTATACTTATATTGTACCAACTATAAAAAAGGGGTTTGGAAAAATATAAAAGACTCTTGACAAAGTTTTTCGGATATGATATATTGTATTTGCTATCCGATACGTTATGTATCTGTTATATTTTGGAGATGGGTTTATGAGAAGTAAAGACCAAGGGCTAATGCAAAGGATAAAAGAATTCTGTGAGGAATATTACCTTGAGCACAATCAGTCACCGTCCTGTATTTGCATAGGAAAAGAGTTCGGAATCACCCGGAATACCGCATACCGCTATCTTGTTGAGATGCGTGAAAAGGGGTTGATTGATTATGAGAACGGCAGTATTCATACCGAGAAAACAAACAAGGTGAACGCTGAATTCTCCAACGCCGCATTGGTCGGCAGTATCCCCTGCGGAACACCCGAAGAAGAATTTGAAGAGATACAGGAAATCGTGCAGCTGCCTGTTTCCGTTTTCGGTAAAGGTGAATTTTATCTTCTTCGTGCCAGCGGCGAATCCATGATTGACATCGGTATTTACGACGGGGATTTACTCGTCATACGAAAACAGTCAAATGCCGTCGACGGCGATATTGTTGTAGCACTCACTCCCGATAATACAAACACATTAAAAACCATATATTTTGACAAAGAGAAAAACGAAGTGATACTTCATCCCGAGAATAAAACAATGCAGGATATGCGCTATCCTTACTGCACTATCCAGGGTGTGCTCAAAAGCGTAATAAAAGACGTGGAGGAGATTAAAAAGTTAAGAAAATGAATAACAAGAAAAACTATCTTCCGAGAATCAAGTGCCCTGTTTGTAACAGCACTTTACTACTCGTACGAAACAAAGAAATTAAAAATGCAACGACCGCTTTTGTAATATCTGATAAATCAGATTTGAGTGGCGATTTAATAATCCGTTGCAAATGTTGCAAGCAAGATATTATGCTTTGCACAGACACTAAAAAATATGAAAATTCAATATTCAAAGTGCCGATAATTGGAACTGTAACGGCGTAGTATAATAGCATCCGCGTATCTGTGAACATACGAGTAACGGGTAGGTATTGTGTCAGACTAACTGACATTTATACCTACCCGTTTTCTGTTTAAAATTATGATTAAGAAAGGAAAATAAAATGGATTTTTCACCGAAAAAGAAAGAATACGAATACCCGCCCGGAACGTTTTTCATTCTGCCTCTCGACCTCTTTGACAGAGGCCTTTCGGGAAAGGCAATTGCCGTTTACTCTACGCTTGCCTACTTTAGTGATGAACACGGTCAATGCTTCCCTTCCCGTATGACTATCGGTAAACGTTGCGGTATGTCGCGCCCCGTAGTTGACAAGGCGCTGAAGGAATTAGAGGACAATCTTATGATTGATATTGAGCGCAGGTACAAGGACAATAAGCAGATTACAAACCTCTATACCCTCTATGACCTTACGGATAAAAAAGAAGCGATGAAACATCTTGTAAAGTATGCTTTCACCCCGGACGGAACACCGCTCGACTACTTTGAATACTACTAAAACCGATGATTTGAAGAAATTATCGGAAACAGGATTAAGTGAGGCGTCGCCTCACGACATACAACAGACGGCAGAGCCGACTGTTTTCAAGGTTTTGAGGTATGTCACAAAGAGCGTCTATTTAATTTTTGGAGATATTTCACTATGGCAAAAGAAAAGAAACAAAGATTTTCATATTGGCAAAGACCTTCGCAGGTTGAGAAGATGGAAAATGCGATGCCTTTATCAAACTGCACGTCAAAAAGTGATTTCGTTTGCACCGCTATTGATTTTTATATCGGCTATCTTTATCAGCAGGAAAGCCTTGATTATCTCTCGCCCGTTATCAACCACAGCATTAAAAATGTCATCGGAGGTGTAGAGAAAAACATCTGCGATATGCTGTTCAAGCTCGCAGTTGAAACGGGAATGACAACAAGAATTATCGGTGGCGAATTTGAAATAAGTGATGAACTTCTTGAAGATTTACGAGAATATATTTCAAAATTAGTTGCCGAGAACAACGGAATCATTACACTTGAAAGTGCAAGAGATGATTTGAATTATGGCTAAGATTGTTGTAAGAACGCAGTACTATAAAGGCAACCGTACAAAAGGCACGGGCAAGCTGTTAAAGTATATGGCGACGCGTGAAGGCGTTGAGAAGCTTGATACAAACGCAGAACATAAGCCGAGTACAAAGCAGCAGGATAATTTAATCTACCGCGCATTCCGTCACTATCCTGAAATCTGTATGTATCCTGAGTTTGATTCATACGTAAAGAATATGACGAAGGCAAATGCGTCGGAACTGCTCTATGCAATCGCAGAAAGAAATGCAGATTCAGTCGCTGATTTAAAAACGCTTATGCATTACGTTGCAGAACGCCCCAGCGTTGAAAAGCTCGGCTCACACGGATTGTTTTCCGATACGGATGATGACATTGATCTGGAAAAAGCGGCAGAGGAAGTTGCCTCTGTTAACGGAATTGTTTTTGCTGATGTCATCAGTCTCAGGCGTGAAGATGCATCCCGCCTCGGCTATGATAATGCAGACGCATGGAAGAATTGTGTGCGCCGAAACATCAATGAAATTGCAGAGGCACATAAGATTCCCATCAGCGAACTGAAATGGTATGCGGCGTTTCATAACACGGCACACCATCCGCATATACACCTTATGGTTTACTCTACCAAAGGCAACGGCTACATTACTGAGAAGGGTTACAAAAAACTGAAAAGCACTTTTGCTAATGACATCTTCCGTAACGAGCAATACAAATTATTCAAACTGCAAACAGATATCCGTGAAGAACTGAAAGACAAGTTTGATGAAATGCTTTACGATATCGGCAGAGTTAACATTGACGATAATCTGCTTCAGCAATTCCTGAAATTAGCGGAACAGTTACAACAATGCTCGGGAAAAAAGCAATACGGTTATCTGCCGAAGGACATAAAGAAAAGCGTTGACAATATACTGAAATCGCTTGCTGAAATACCGGAAATCAGTAAGTTATATTCAGAATGGAACAGGCTGAACAGAGAAAAATTATCCGTATACTACAACAGTAGTGTGGACCCTGACATACCGCTTGAAGATAACAATGAATTTAAGGTACTGAAAAACAAAATCATCAATTACGTTCTGCAAATGGATATGAGTCAGGGAGAGAACCACACTGCCATTGATAACACTAACAAGGCAATCATAAATGACATTGCATATATGGTTGGTTTCTTTATTAACACTGCCTGCAGCAAACGGCTTGACGATTTACACTCGCAGCTTGACGAAAAGGAAAGAGAAAAACTGCTCCGCAAGAAACATGCACTCGGACAGAAGGGCGGCGTTGCACAAGACACTAAGGAAGAAAAAGACGAGAGCGAATCACAGAGAGCAGCGGACAATGCTGTTGCTATCGTTGACCTCGGAGCAGCAGGTGTAAACAAGCTGTTCGAATCTGCAAAATCAAAGCGTGAGCAGCAAGCAAAACTGATTGAAGAATCAGCGCCGATACAGCAAAATTACAATGAAGAATTCTATCATAATCAATATGACGAAGATGATTACGATGAAGGTGAAGACGAAGGCTTTACAATGTCAATTTAAAAAATATGCTACCCCATATACAAAATCTTTACACAGAACCCTGCTAATAAATGTCAAGAGAAAATTTTAGCTTAAAGGAAAACGCAAAAAATAAAGCCGTCGAAAAAGCGGCAGCTCAAAATATAATCAAGCGGTGAATCAATATTTGTACATAAACAATATTAAACCCTGTAGATTTCCGAAACCTTACCGTAATAAACACGAAGGAATTTGTTAAGCCCGGCTATCATAGCAGCCTTGCCGCATTTTCCTTCACTACGCTTCTTGAGGATAAAATCATAAATCGGATCATCCTTCGGCTTATGCATAATATAGCTTTGTGCTATCTCAAATCCGATTTGACGCAGATAAGCATTGCCGCGTTTGGTGATATGTCTTTCAGTTGCGTTGAAATTACCCGATTGATACGGCGGAACGTCTATTCCTGCATATGCAATTAAAGAACGCTTGCTTTTGAATCTGCTGATATCTCCGATTTCAGCAATTACCCTGACTGCAAGTATATCACCGACACACGACATTTCTCTGACAACAGAATATTCAGGTAAAGTCTTTGCAAACGCAGTCATTTGTGCTAAAATGGTCTTGCGGGTCTTCTCAAGCTCGCATATTAATTCAGCTGCTTCCGTTACAATAAGTTGAGTTGTGCTTGTACACGGAAGCACGGGGATACCATCCTGAGCCAGGGCGTAGATTGTTTTTGCCTGTGCTTCAGTTAAGTGGTATCCTTTTTTCTTTTTCCACGATATAACACTGTTTACGAAGCGCTTTTCACTGAATTTTGTAATATTGTCATAATGCCAGTAATGCTTTGCAAAATCGCATAATCTGTTGTTTTGGCGGTTGTCCTTCAGATAGTCATCCAAACCCGGCATAACGGAATCAATAATTCTTTTAAGGTTGTTTTTTGCATCAACCATTAGAGAAACGGTATAGCCATACTGCCTGGATAATATACGCAGCTCGCTGTATACATCCGCAGATAATGATGACTCTTTTAAATCATTCCAATATGTGATACCGTACATTGCAATATGTATTGAATCAATACGGTCCGTTTTCACTTTTCGGATATCCTGAGATGCAAAATGTTTCATCTTTAACGGATTAACAACGGAAACAAAAATGCCGTTATCGGCAAGCATTTTCACAACGGGAAAATGATACTGCCCTGTTGATTCCAAAACCACCTTAGTTTCTTCGTCATATGAGCGTATTGTGTTTATCAGGTTATTCAATTCATTTTTTGTGTGTTGTACATCATACGGAGCAGCAAGAACCTCACCGCCCGGTTTCATAATACAAACCTTACTCTTTCCTTTTGATACGTCAATTCCTACACTAATCATATCAGCCTTCCTTTCGTAATTAAAATTATGTAAGTTCCGCCTTTGCTTATTACGATTCATGTTTGGCTCGTGACGCGAACGTGATTTGTACAGCAGGGTTAACCCTGCTGTACAAATCAGAACAACCTGCTTAATCGAATCTTCATAACAAGAAAGCGGTAGACCGGTTCTGTGACGAACGCTCAGTTCTACTATAAAATCGTCTGACCTTACTTTCTTATTATAACTAAAATAAGCACAGCTTCATACTAAGAATTTCCTTAGTATTTTGCTATACTTATATTGTACCAACTATTAAAAGCCCGTTTTTCGGAAAGGAGGATTTTATGTTTACAAGTTTTGAAGAAATGCCGGTCACATTATCGGTGGAACAGGCGGCGGAAGCACTTTCAATTTCTACCGTAAGCCTATACAAACTCATAAAAAAAGACAGCACCTTCCCTGCTATCAATATGGGAAGGCGCATCGTGATACCGAAAGACAACTTAAAGAAATGGTTGGATAATAGAGTTAACAAATAATTATCTGGACTTTACTGTATCTTAATGATATTTTGTGTTTGAAGAAACACCGGAGGTGATACAATGGCTCGCAGAGCAAAAGGCGAAGGTATGCTTCGCAAACGAAAGGACGGGCGCTGGGAAGGCTGGTTTAATATCGGCACTGACGAAAACGGCAAAATCAAGCGCAAAAGCGTTACGGCGAAAACGAAAACCGAATGTCAGGAAAAGCTAACTGCAGCGCAGGAAAAATTCAAGGAAGAACAGAAAATTCTGTCTTCCCACAATTACCTGACGGAGTCGGATCCCACGCTTGAAAAGTGGTACGAAATATGGATAAATACCTTCTGCAGAGGAGTTATCAAGGAGTACACTGCCTACGGTTATGAACAGCGCTTCAGGTTGTATATTCTTCCTGTATTCGGGAAGATGAAGCTAAGCGAAATATCAACGGTAGCCTGTCAGCAATTCCTCGTTGAACTGCTGAATAACGGACGAATCAGGGACAGAGAAACGAGAGGTCCTTCGCTATCGCCCTACACGGTTAAAGGCGTACAGCGCTCGCTGAGCGTATGCCTTGAAAAAGCGGTTGACGAAGGGCTGATAGAGAAAAATCCCGTTTCAAAGGTTAAGATGCCCATTACCGAAAAGCCTGAAATGAAAACGCTAAAAAAGGAAGAAATCGGCGCCTTCCTTGAAGAAACAAAGAACTCCGGCTGTTACGAGTTCTATTATCTTGAGCTGACAACGGGAATGAGACTCGGCGAGATATGCGCACTTGAATGGACGGACCTTGACGTGGAGAACAAGACGATAAGCGTTAACAAGAGCGTAAGGAAAATCAAGGGAGAGCTAATTATTACAACGCCGAAAACAAAAAGCTCAACGAGAACGATACGGATAAACGACGACCTCGTTGACCTGCTGCTTGCTATGAAGGAAAAGCAGATACCGTCAAAATATATCTTCCCCTCCCCTGAAACAGGAGATATTCGTGATACCTCGGCAGTAACGAGAAAACTGCACAGAATTCAGGAACGGGCAGGCTTGCCAAAAATCCGCTTCCACGACTTACGGCACAGTTTCGCAACGCTCACGCTGGAAGCGGGCGTGGATGTCAAAACCGTATCACACATGCTCGGACACACGGACGCAGGCTTCACGATGAACACCTATATGCACGTCACTGACGATATGCAAAAAAACGCAGCGGACAAGATGAAAAATCTGATTGAAAATTCAAGTAAAGAAACGAAGGTAATACAGTTTCCTGCGTAAGTAAAGAATCATATAATAAACTACCCTGTCACGCTTTTCACCAAATTTAAGCCAGTGTTTTCAAGGGGTTTGAGAGCCACTTTGAAGAAAGCAAGGGTAAACTACCTTATTAGGCATATTTGGGGTTTGAAGCATGACAATGTCTTTCGTCTGTACTTTTTGGGCTTGATGTGGTATAATGAACTCGACAAATCGGGCTTTGGCTGATTCGTACTTTGTCACCTTTTTGTCACATATTGTGTGGTAGTATATAAACAATTCGCAACAAAAATATATTCTCTACGGGAGGAAAAAATGAAAAAATTAGTTTCACTTATTATGTCACTTATTGTGTTATCGGCTCTTGCCGCTATGTCGCTTACTGCTTTTGCAAATGTCACGCCCATTACTCAAAGCGGCGTAACTTATTATGTTGCAGATAACGGCAGAACCAGTGCAGTAGTAAAAGATAACGGCATTACATGGCTCAAGGAAGAATCCGACGGCTCGTCTGCATGGTACGGCATTGATAATTCACAAGGCCTTATTGAGTCGGGCTCGTTTTTCTGGGTTATGTGGCTCGATGCTGATAACGCCGAATATCGCCTCTATTATAATGAGCTTGACGATACACAGGAAAAGCGAAGTGATGCACAGAGTATATTCCTATACGGCGTTGTTAATCCCGAAGGCTTGGAGGAAAGCGAATTGGTAAATTCGCTTCCGATGTATATACAGCTTGGCGCGGATTGGGATGAGGATGATATAAAGAATACATTCCCGAGCAGTCCTGACAGCCCTGTAGAAATATCATTTAAGCAAATGGAATGCCCTGACGGGACCCGTATGTTCGCAGAGGTTAAGTCAGACGTCTTTATTGAAAACGGCAGCTTTGACGGCTTCCCGAATCCGAACGCTACCGCTTCGGTCAGCGGTTCAACCTTCTCAGGCGGTACGGGTACACTCTTTGCATGCGGCGGATTTATCTTGGGCGCAGTCGTTACTGCGATTTGTATGACCGTTATTAAAAAGAAAAAAGACAACGAAGTGGAAAATGTGATACAATGAACTCGACAAAGCGGGATTTGACTGTTTCTTAGTGTGTCACCTTTTTGTCACCGCAGTTGTGGTATAATCACTAACAACAAGAAATCTTTTAATACTTGTTGATTGATTTCTGTTTTGAAAAACTGTATAATAGTTTTATACAAAACACATTCAGAAAGGAAAGAATTATGAAAAAGAATTTATTATTGAAATTGATGAGCGCGATGCTTTGCGTTTGCCTGCTCGCAGGCACTCTTGCAGGCTGTTCGGGCAACAAGGCTCAAACGGACACTTCGGGGGAAACCTCAGAAGACGTTGCTGCGTCAGAGGAAATCCCTGCCGAAGCATTGGAAGAATTAACTAACGGTTATGACCCTGAGGTTGATACGAATCTTGACGCAGAGCGCAGCGATTCAGGCGATGCTTCATTAGCAGGCGCCGTTATCACTATTAACGGAGAAAAGGTAACTTTCTCCAACAGCAAACTCATTGCTGACTATAAAATCTCTCCAAATAAAAACAACCCGAATGACCCAAATACTCCACATAGAAATCACAAGATAGATACCATAACTATCCACTGCTCTGCCGGAGTAACTCAGGTATATGCCATTGCAAACTTATATAGTAAGTCTGCGACAGAAGCCAGCGTTAATTATGCAATTGGCTCTGACGGAAAAATACTAATGATTCTTGAGGAAAAAGACAGATCGTGGGCAAGCGGTAACTCTGCCAATGACAACCGTGCAGTAACTATCGAGGTCGCTTCAGAGGTCAACAGCCCTTATGCGGTTACAGATGAAGCATACAAAGCACTCATTAAACTTGTTACGGATATCTGCCAGAGAAACAATATTGAAAAGCTTGTTTGGAGTGAAGACTCTGCCACTCGCATAAAGCATCTTGACGGCGCTAATATGACGGTTCACCGTGATTTTGCAAACAAAGCTTGCCCGGGCGATTATCTTTACAGCCGTATGGGCGATATAGCGTCACAGGTAAATAAAAATCTCGGAGTAGAATAAAAATTAAAATAATACAAACCCCTATGGCGAATGTGAACTGCCATAGGGGTTTATTTATTTTTCCGGAGTTTTTCGTTTGTAACTGAAAAGCAAAAGCGGAATATAGGTGCATATCGGCAGGATGATTCCGTAATACTTATGCGGCGACATTGCCAGAGTATTGTAAATGGAGTGATAGGTTATCGCCAGCATTAAAAGAGAAAGCGTGCCGCAGTAAAACAGCTTTTTCTTCTTTCTTACAAAGGAAATGCCTATGCCTACCGCAACCGTGCATATACTGTGCATAAGACTTGCACCAAAGCCCCGCATAATCGCCCATTTGATATCTATGCTGTATAAATTCTGCGTTATCATTATTACGTTTTCCATTATCGCAAAGCCGAGACCTACTGCAAATGCCGACTGAGCAAGCTTCTGCCTGTCGTCCGATATGCACAGCGCATATAGGAGTATCGGCAAAGCCTTGAGTATTTCCTCTGTCACAGGGGCAACCGTTGTTGTAAAATACAGCATATCCTTGCCTATGCCAAGATAGATACGTGTATTCAGTTCGCTTGCAAAAAGACAGACCGTCATACCAAGCAGCACGAATCCTACAACGAGCCGCGACTTTTTCTCCATTATAAACAACGACAGCACCATCGGTATCAAAAAGCAGATATAAATAATGTAGGTTATATTGTCCACTTTTCAACACCTCCCTTCAGTACGGGAAGAATTGCGGCTGCAACAATCGCCGTTACAACACATGAAGCTATATACACAGGCTTCATGTCAAGGTACAGTCCTATCGGCTCAAGCAAGCTCATAATGGCATAAATGAGTGCAAGGACATTATACTTCCTCAGGCACTTTACAATGCCGAAGTCAACATCATAGATGATAATATGCTTGAAATTATAGTAGGCACACTGAATAATGAAAAAGGTTACAACTCCGTATACGGCTTTAAGTTCTGTGCTCTGAACATTCATAAAGAAGAACAGATATATCAGCATTATGAGAAGCGGCGCCGCAAGGGATATTATTCTCGTTTTTCTGAAGGCTTTTGTTTTATCGTCAACTAAACTGTCCATCTGCCCGAAGTTTGCAGAGAACAAAAACATAAAGCTGCCTATAATTCCGAGAATGCCGATATGAAACCCCTTATTCAAAGCGCCCTGAGTAATAAGGTAAATTACCTGATACAGACTTGAAAACATTAGCGACATAACGCCGCAGGTTACAAGCTTTAAATATAAAGCCTTTTTCTTTTTAAAGAATTCAGTTAACCCGTAGACAGTCCCGAACATCGAGCATATAAATATCAACAGGTTCATTACCATTTCCAACTTCAATTCCAAAACCTCTAGTAAACTATTTTTTTATATTATACCATATTGTTAAAGTAATGTCATTTGTTTTTTTAAGGCAGGATTAAGAAATAATTAACCCGACAAATTCTGATTTGTCGGGCAAACGTAACCTATATTTTCATAAATGGTCATTAGATGGTCTTGAGCGAGTTACTGAAAAATCTCATCCTGAAAGTTTCGGGATGAGATTATTTTTTGCAGTGAGAAATTCGCCTGATATTATCAGATTTTCACTTCTATATTTTTCTCATTTTCAAAACTTTTAAACGCCGTAAACCCACATAAATAAAGGCTTCCGAACGGAAGCCCTTGGAGCTACTGGTCGGACTCGAACCGACGGCCTGCGCATTACGAATGCGCTGCTCTACCAACTGAGCCACAGTAGCGAATTATTTAATTTTAACGTTTTTGCTGCTATGACCTTCCGTTTACGAATGCGCTGCTCTACCAACTGAGCCATACCAGCGAATTCAATTTTTCGTTTTATTTTGTTTGGGAAAGGTTTTCCCTTATCTACAACCGAGGGCCTGCGCATTACGAATGCGCTGCTCTACCAACTGAGCCACAGTAGCGAATTATTTAATTTTTGCGTTTTTGCTGCTATGACCTTCCGTTTACGAATGCGCTGCTCTTCCCTCAGAAACATAGTCGCACTGCTCGCTTGGAGCACGTCGCATTGCTCCTTGTTTCTTCACCTCATTCGTGTGCCTTCATCTGCCACCGGCAGCGGCACACTCATTCGCCCAACTGGACCACAGTAGCATATTTATGAATTTGTGTTTGCTTATAATTTAAAATCCCCATATCAAAATCGGCATCGTAGATATTAGAAATACAAATATAAGGAATATGGAAATAACGGCGAGAATCTTCGAAATATTATAATGCTTAATTGCCAATTCGAATAATGGGTCATCATAGATTATAACTTCATTTGCTTTTTTAATTTTAAAAAAGGTATAAAAGAAAACCGACTGCGGAATAATGAACGCCGATGAGGACATTAACAAAAATAAAAAATCGTTAGAACTCCAAGAATTTCCATCTGCTGCGCTTATGAACGTAATAAACAAGGATAACGCATTTATTAACAGCAAAGGAACCAAAACGCATATTGAAACTATAAAAGCTATAACATTTACGGTAAAAACAGTTTTCGTATTTTTCATTGATTAAAACTTATTACAACTTAACCACAATAGCACTTGTTCAATTGACAACGCTGATATTATACATAAATATCCCGTGGTTTTCAAGTATTTTTTTATAATCGGTTGAGATTTTTCGTTTGCACGGAATGATAATCCCCATTTTTGTAATCGGTTGAGATTCTTCACCTCGTTCAGAATGACAATTTATTTTAATCGGTTGAGATTCTTCACCTCGTTCAGAATGACAATTTATTTTTTGCATTTTTCATAAAAATCTGTATTTAAACCCTTTTAAATATGCAATTGTGCTGTTTGACACTGCTTGTTTTAAGGAGTATAATATCCTCGGTTTTGGAGGAATGAAAGTGAAGCTTCAGATTTTCTATGAACTTATAATTATACTTATGTCCACTAAACTGCTTGGGCTTCTTATGCGTAAAATCAAGATTCCAGAGGTTGTGGGCATGCTTCTCGCAGGCGTGATTATCGGACCGAGTGTTCTCGGGCTTGTTGAAACGAACGAGGTTCTTGATATATTTGCGGAGCTTGGCGTTATTATGATTATGTTCGCCGCAGGCACCGAAACCGATATTAAGCACATTAAATCCTCGGGAAAGGCTTCGGCGGTCATCACTGCTCTGGGCGTAATAGTTCCGTTCGGTCTGGGTTATGTTGTCGCGTCGCTGTTTAACGGCGGCTTTTCCGTAGGCAGGGAACAGATGATTTCGAATATGTTCTACGGAGTTATGCTCACCGCTACGTCCGTTACAATAACCGTTGCAACGCTTAAGGAATTAGGTCAGCTTCAGACAAGAGTCGGAACGTCGATCCTTTCGGCGGCGGTGCTTGACGATATAATCGGAATAGTTGTACTTACTGTGTTTATCGGACTTAAATCGCCGAATGTCAGCGTCATTCGCATTATCATCCGTATTGTTCTGTTCTTTATCATTTCTTATGTTGTCGGCTCTCTTTCAAGAAAGGCGTATCACGTCCTTGAGGACAGAAATCCCGGCACAAGGCGGAATATTATTTTTGCATTCGTAAACTGCCTTGTATTCTCATACGCTGCTGAAAAATTCTTCGGTCTTGCAGATATTACGGGAGCATTTTTTGCAGGAATTGCCTTTGCGGACCTGAAAGAGTCGAAGCACCTTGAACACAGGGTCGATATTGCTTCGTACCTTCTTTTTTCACCCGTATTTTTTGCGAGCATAGGAATAGGAACCGTTCTTACGGGCTTTAATATGAATCTTTTGTGGTTCGGACTTGCCTTTGTTGCCGCAGGACTTATTTCAAAATTCGGCGGAGCGGCTTTCGGAGCTAAAATATGCGGATTCGGAAACGACGAGTCGGTAAGAGTGGGACTCGGTATGATGTGCCGCGCGGAGGTTATTCTTATTACCGCGCAGAGGGGCGTGAATATGGGCTTTATTAAAAAGTCGTTTATGCCGTTTGTAATTCTTCTTGTAATCGTATCGTCCTTTATCACGCCGATACTGCTTAAACTGACTTACAGAAACAGGAATAATAAACTTACTCAAAAGAGTTCGGAAGTATAATTCCGAGCTCTTTTATTTTTTTGCAACACTTTTGGCATATTTTTACTCTTATTAAGTGAAAGAAAAAATCACTGATTATTGAGGTGAATAATATGAAAAAAACATTGGCAATTATTTTAGCAATTATTATGATTATATCGGTCAGTTTGATTTTTACCGGCTGTAACAGTATTTCAATTAAACAGTTCTTCAGCGGAAAAGAGCCTTCGTCAGTTGCGGATATAAGCGCAGGCGGCTGGGTAAAGGTTAAGTCTCCCGTTATAACCGAGGAGTTCAGAAAGGCTTTTGACTCGGCGGCAGGCGAAATGACGGGAATGCACTATGAGGCTGTCGCTTTTCTTGAAAGTCAGGTTGTTGCAGGCAGGAATTATCTTGTTTTATGCAAGGGCACGTCAACAGCTCCCGGCGCAAGGACCTTTTACTCGCTTGTAAAGGTTTATGAAAATTTGAGCGGAAAAGTAGAAATAACGTCTGCAACCGACAGTACAATTGAAGCTATTGTTACTGCGGACCTTGACGGCGGCTGGTACGCTCCCGAAACTCCCGAGGTTACAAAGGAAGCCAAAAATGCGCTTGAAAAGGCGAGTGAAACTCTTACCGGCGCGACTTATTCGCCCGTTGCGCTTCTCGGCACACAGGTTGTTGCAGGGACAAACTACGCTCTCCTTTGCGAAATGACCTCAACGGTTCCGGACTATTCAAGCGAATATGTAACCGTTTATGTATACGAGGATTTACAGGGTAATGCGGAGATAACTGAAACGAAGAATTTTTATAATAATTATGTAAAAGCTCCCGTAGAGCCGTTTGCAAGAAAAATGGAAACGCTTCCCGAAGCCGAAAAGACGGTCGGATTTGAAATCACGCTTCCCGAAAGCCTTGACAAAATTGACAATTATACGGTAATAGACGATAAAATTCTTGAAATCAATTTCGAAGGCGGATTTATAAGGAAATCAAAGCTTACCGAGGATATTCTTCTTGGCGGGTATACAGATTTTCCGACTGAAAAAGAGGTTGAAATTAACTCGAAAACAGTCGTTCTCAAGGCAAAGGATGAACTGTTTTATTATGCTTTCTGGGACAGCGGCGATTACTCGTACTGCGTGTCAATTTCAGACGGAACAACCGAAGCTGAACTTACCGAAATTGTAAGCGGCATTGAATAAAAACCGCATAGCAAAAAGTCCCTGAACAGGGACTTTTTGTTTTGTAAATAGGTGAATTATACTATCAAGTGCAACAGATTAAGGATATTGAAAACCCATACAGT
>ERZ842401.1369-NODE-1369-length-35089-cov-4.211166_pt1 | contig 35089 bp, 31 predicted proteins | sample MGYA00521270_ERZ842401 | MGnify/ENA primary metagenome ERZ842401 (study PRJEB31892, sample SAMEA3878208) | bioreactor metagenome | biome: Moose rumen | place: Sweden | collected 2011-10 | study: EMG produced TPA metagenomics assembly of the PRJEB12797 data set...
GAAAAAGAGCCTCTCCTCATATTCGCCAGTCTCCTAATCGTCTGTCCCGACTCCCCGGATATCTCTAGGTCCTTGCCAGTCCTGAGGATTATCCTGTCAGCACCCCCGGAGTCGCTCATCCTTTCGACCATGCATTTCATGCATTCCTTCGATCCCGGCTCAGGGCTGTACCCGCATCCGATGCAGTCTATGATCAGTGCGTTCCCTTCGAAGTGATGCTCAACATCTCTCTCCCTTTCAGCCGTCCCGAGCAGTATCTGTTTGAAATCTATGTCCATATGATATGTTCTTCCTTCAAGGTATTAGAATGGGATATGTTGCGGTCAACAATACAACACAAACGAAAAAAGTCTTTATTTCTGACATAGATAGGCTCAGGTATGGAGATACTTTCACCCGCAGGATCGCCCGACAGTTTGGTAGCTGCCATCAAGGGAGGGTGCGACGCCGTTTACCTGGCAGGCAAGAGCTTCGGAGCACGTGCCTTCGCCGGCAATTTCAGCGACGGAGAACTCGAGGGAGCGATAGCTTATGCCCACGACCACGGTGTGAAGGTACACGTCACGGTAAACACTCTGATCAAGAACTCTGAGATGGAGGAGGCGATCTCCTTCGTAAAGTTCCTGAAGGACATCGATGCCGATGCCATCATCATCCAGGATCTGGGGCTCCTGAAGCATCTGACGAACATAGACATCGCTAAGCATGCCTCCACACAGATGCAGATCCATTCCCTTGAAGGAATCAAATGGTGCTCTGAGTACGGTCTGGACAGGGTCGTACTGGCAAGGGAACTCACGATGGAGGAACTAGCTCAGATCATCCCCGAATCCCCCATAGAGACAGAGGTCTTCATCCAGGGAGCGTTATGCTATTGCATGTCCGGAGGATGCCTGCTGTCGAGCTTTATCGGCGGACGCAGCGGCAACAGGGGATCATGCGCACAACCCTGCAGGAAGCGCTACGAGCGCAACGGAGAGCAGGGGTACTTCATGAGCTGCGCCGACATCTACGGAATGGATTACCTCAGGGACCTCTCCGATCTCGGTGTCACATCCCTGAAGATCGAGGGACGCATGAGGTCGCCTCCCTACACCTATCTCGCATCTAAGGCATATTCGATGGTCGTCAAGGGCGAGAAGGGGGAGGAACTGGACGAGACCCTGGAGCTCCTCAGGACCGTATTCAACAGGGGAACATGCTCAGGATACCTGGGCGGAGTTATATCTCCGGTGCAGTCGCTGTATCCGGACAACAGGGGATTCTACATCGCGGATGTCAAGATCAGGGACAGGACCATCGTATCGGAGTTCGACGAACCCGTCGGACTGAAGGACGGTCTTTCCATCTTTAAAGGGGACGAGAAGATCGGAGGATTCAAGGTCATGGACCTGGATCCGATCCTTATCCCGTTCAAGATCCCTGACGGCAAGTACGAGATCTACCGCACATACGATCCCCGCATAGATGTCATAAAGAACGAGATGGGCAAAACTCCCAGGTTCAGAGGGGAGACCTTAAGGGAGCCGGTCCGCATCAAGATGGACAAGCAGCCCCTGAGGAACGAGTGGCCCGAGTTCTCATTCTATGTCAATTCCATCAAAGGTCTGGAAGCGGCTCTGCCCTATGCTGACAGGATCTATTTCGACAACATGGACAAGCTGGACGAGGCGATTGAGGCTTCCGGAGACACAGAATGTGTCGCACTGCTGCCAAGGTTCGACGGTCTTGACGAGTTCGTGTTCAACGACCGCCCGGTCATGATCAACAATCCCGGTCAGTACAGGGCATGCAGAGGTGCCCCCAGGATATACGGAAGCAACCTTTTGAACATGTTCAACTCCTCATTCCCGCTGGACCTCTACCAGACCACACTGTCGGTGGAGCTCTCGAGGAACGAGGTATCCAATCTCATGGCATATTATCCTGGAAGGACTGAAGTCATGGCATTCGGCAGGACCGAACTGATGTACACCAGGGATCCCGGGGTGGAACCAGGTTCGCTCACGGACGAGACCGGAGCATCGTTCCCAGTCTACAAGGACAACAGGGGATTCACGCACATCCTCAACTCTGTCGACCTCGATCTTCTGGACCTTGTCCCTGAACTCAGCCGTTCAGGCGTCTCATCCATAGGTCTCGATCTCAGGAAGAGGCCCGCGGCCGTCGTTAAGACTGTAGGAGAAGTGTGCAGGAACCAGACCGACAAGATGAAGGCCAGGCTCAAGGAGATGTGCGGCGGTGTGACCACCCGCGGACTCTACGCCCGCAAGGTATGAGCATGCTGTTTTGTTGACCGCAGTGTCCTTCTTTATATCCCTGATCGGGCAAGATCCCGTTCATGATAGGGAATGAACATGGGGACATGGGCTTCATGGAGTCCATGGTCTCGCTTATGGCCGTCGTGATAGTGGTAGGCCTCTATGTCATGTTCGTAGCCTCGACTACAGTATCGGCTAATTCGCCCTTGGAGGAACTGGACGCGGAACTGCTAATCGAGGAGACCGCTGATGGTCCGAGGATATCCGAATCATACGCCTATATGTATGTGTTCAACAAGGGTCTGAGGGGGATATCTGTGACGATGTCCGCTCCGTTCTTCCAGTATGGGGATAAGATAACGATAGGAGAGGAATCCGATGCGGAATATCGCAAGACGTTCCTGATATTGGAAGGGTACGGGAACGGGAGGACTTTACCCACATTGCTGGAGGTGAGGGCATTCGCCTGAACAGGAAGGGAATGACCGCATTCGCCGATGCGATGATCTTTCTGATCGTGATGATGATGGCGATATCGGTCATAGTCACGTACAATCATATCGACCAAGGGGCCGACATCGGTCCCGACGATGTCCTGAGGGACATCAGCATAATTGAGATGAGATTGTCCGATCTCACCGATATAGAGGATGATTCCCTTGTATTTCTGTCGGATCTGATGGCATTGTCCCTAACGCAGGAGACTGACGTAGACGACTATCTCAAGAGCATACTGGATGCGGTATTCGGAGAGAACAGGTACTTCCTTTCATACAGATACGGGGAGCTGTCCGGTTCCATTGGGACAGAGTTCGATCATTACACCTTACAGGACTCCAGGAGCATTCCAGTTTCGATTGGCGGATACATTGACGTGATGCTAAGTATCCTCTGAATGCTTTTTATCCGATGCGTGGGATGAAGGGGCATGTTCGCCGAACTTCAGGATGTTAAGATGTACTACGAGGAGGAAGGCTCCGGAGAGCCCGTTTTCCTCATCGCCGGTATCGGTGCCAACCACCGTTTCTGGAAGGGAATGGTCCCTCTGCTGAAAGGCTACAGGGTGATCACTCTCGACAACAGGGGAGTCGGTCAGACCGAGTACAAAGGGGACATTCAGATAGACGCTATGGCGGATGATGTCATCCACCTTATGGATTACCTCCACATCTACAAAGCACACATCGTCGGATGGTCAATGGGGTCCCAGATCGCTCAGTCCCTGGCAATCAGGTACGGCGAGAGACTCCAGACGCTCACTCTTGTATCTTCATACCAGTTCAGGCCTCACAGGTCCGCTTACTTCATGTACATGATCGCCACCGCCGCAAAGGAGGGAAGGTGTACCATGGATGAGGTCAATATGGTCCTCAACGCATTCTGCTTCCCCGAGACCACATTCGAGGTGCTTGAGAAGAAGGGAATCATCATGCCCGTACCGAAACACCCCGAGAAGCCTGAAGAGGTCTACAAGCAGATGATCTCCATGGACAAGTTCGATACCACCGAGAAGACGAAGGACATCAAGGTCCCCTCCCTGGTGGTCCACGGAGGAATGGACATCATGGTGGAGCCCATCAAAGGAAGGGCGATCGGCAATTCGATCCCTGACTGCAGATACATCGAGCTCCCCGGAGAGGGTCACACGATTGCTCCGGAACTCTATGCCGATGCTCTTAGGAAGCATCTGGCAGATCACAAGATGTGATTCAAAAAAAAACAAAATAACGGCGGTCGGAAGGATCCGACCGCCTTGTTAATTCTCAGTTCTCTGTTCCGAGTTTGATACATAGCCTGTTCTTGTCCAGCAGATCCATCTTCTTTGCAGGGATGGTCTTCTGGAGTCCCTTGTCGAGGTTCTCGGGTGTGCAGAAGTTGGTCTCCTTGAACAGCTTTCCGAGGATGACCATGTTCGCGGCACCTTTGATACCTGCGTTCTCGGCGATCTCCGATGCCGGGATGTAGATGGTCTTGACATCTGTGCGCTCGACCTTCTTCTTGATGATCGAGCAGTCCACGATGATCAATCCGCCGGGGACGACGTCGTTCTCGAACTTGTCCAGAGAGGGCAGGTTCATTGCAACGAGCACGTCCGGGTTTGTGACCAGAGGGGATCCGATGGCGGCATCAGAAAGACAGACACTGCAGTTGGCGGTTCCGCCGCGCATCTCGGGACCGTAGGACGGGAGCCAGGATACCTCCTTGCCCTCCATGAGTCCGGAGTATGCGATGACCTTTCCCGTGAACAGGATTCCCTGTCCTCCGAATCCGGCGAGCAGGATGTTCATGTCGGTCATTCCTTCGCCTCCTCTTCCCCGACGTCCTTGTAGACTCCGAGCGGATAGTACGGGAGCATGTTGTCCCTGAGCCACTGGAGCGCCTCTGCGGGCGACATTCCCCAGTTGGTGGGGCATGTGGAGACGACCTCGATGATGCAGTATCCCTTGCCGGCCATCTGGTATTCGAAGGCCTTCTTGATCGCCTTCTTGGCGGCCTTGACGTTCTTCACGCAGTCGACTGTGACACGCTGTGCGAGTGCGACACCCTTCACGGATGAGAGCAGTTCGCAGACCCTGATGGGGTTTCCTGCCACGCTGGTGTCCCTTCCGTACGGGGTGGTCTGGGTAACCTGTCCGGGCAGGGTTGTGGGTGCCATCTGTCCTCCGGTCATTCCGTAGATCGCGTTGTTGATGAAGATCGCGACGATGTTCTCTCCCCTGGCGGCCGCGTGGACGGTCTCTCCCATTCCTATGGCCGCAAGGTCTCCGTCTCCCTGATAGGTGAAGACGACGTCCTCGGGTCTTGCCCTCTTGACACCGGTTGCAACCGCCGGTGCACGTCCGTGGGGTGCCTGGACCATGTCGCATCCGAAGTAGTTGTATGTGAAGACCGAGCATCCGACCGAGGCGACTCCTACGGTCTTGCCCTCGATACCTAGTTCATCGATGACTTCAGCTACCAGCCTGTGCACTATACCGTGTGTGCATCCGGGGCAGTAGTGTAGGGGGACATCGAGCAGTGCCTTGGGCCTCTCGCCCATTACTTTGGACATCAGCATTCACCTCCGTTGATCTTGATTATCTGTTCGAGAACCTCTTTGGGTGTGGGGACCATTCCTCCGGTGCGTCCGAAGAAGTGGACGGGTTTCTCGTCCTTGACTGTGAGCTTGACGTCCTCGACCATCTGCCCCATGTTCATCTCCACGGACAAGAACGCCTTGGCGTCTCCTACGTGCTTCCTGATGAACTTCTCGGGGAACGGCCAGAGGGTGATGGGCCTGATGAGTCCGGCCTTGATGCCCTGCTTCCTTGCCATGTCGACGGCAGAATGGGAGATCCTGGAGGAGGCTCCGAATGCGACGATTATGATGTCCGCATCGTCTACGAGGTATTCCTCAGCCCTCTGCTCCGTCTCCATGATATGCTTGTACTTCTCGAACCTCTTGAAGTTGAGGTCCTCGAGCTCCTTGGGATCGATGTACAGTGAGTTGACCACGTTGTGGGCCCTCTTGCCCTGGTGGCCCTTTGCCGCCCAGTCCTTGTTGTCCGTGGGCTCCTTGTGCTCGGGAAGGACGACGGGTTCCATCATCTGTCCGAGAAGACCGTCAGAGAGGATCATCGTGGGCATCCTGTACTTGTCACCGAGGTCGAAGGCGTCAGAGATCAGGTCGACGGTCTCCTGGACCGTGGAGGGTGCGAATACGAGCATGTGGAAGTCACCGTGTCCGGTCGCCTTTGTTGCCTGGAAATAGTCGGACTGAGAAGGCTGGATTCCTCCGAGACCGGGCCCTCCCCTCTCGACGTTGACGATGAGGCAGGGTACATCCGATCCGGCGATGTATGAGATTCCTTCGGACATAAGACTGATTCCGGGGGATGAGGTGGATGTCATAACCCTGACTCCGGCAGCACCGGCTCCAAGGACCATGTTGATCGATGCGACCTCGGACTCTGCCTGGAGATAGACTCCACCGATCTTGGGCATACGCTTGGACATGTATGCCGCGACCTCGGTCTGAGGTGTGATGGGGTATCCGAAGAAGTGCCTGCAGCCTGCTGCGATGGCGGCCTCGGCGATGGCCTCGTTACCTTTCATAAGGACTTTCTCTACCATCTCACTCGACCTCCACTCTGATGGCGCAGTCGGGGCACATGGTCGTGCATGAACCGCATCCTATGCACTTGGACTCGTCCGTTATGTGGGCGGGGTGATATCCCTTGCTGTTCGTGATGGAATGATCCAGAGCCAGGATCTCCTTGGGGCATGCGATGACGCACATCTCGCACCCCTTGCATCTCTCATTGTTAACGATTACCTTGGGCAACTCAATTACCTGCCTGTTCCCAGGGCGCCTTTACCTGGACGCCGATTTGGTATATTAGTGGTATTTTATTTAATGGGACGACACCGGCCGGAGCCGTATTAAACCGGATTGGCAGCCCTGTCAGTTCGGACACCTTATCGGCGAACGTCAGTGAATCCAGAACGGTCTCATCTGTTGTCAGTCCCTTCAGATGCGAATTGTTGGCAATGCATGTGGCCTTTATGCGGGCCATCTTCTCTATTTCGCGGAGGATCTCCACGGCCTCCTCGGGGGTCGTGGTCTGCGAACGGTACCTGTTGATGACATACATGACGTCTGGGTCTGATTGCAGGATCTGTCTGTTGTAGACCCCTAGGGCCGTGGCACCGGCATCATCGCCTCCGACATCGAGGATCACGCATTCTCCGTCCGTAATGGCATCTCCGATGGCCGCCGGAAGGGAAGGGGTATCAAGATTGGAATTAGCGAAGTTGGGTCCAAGGACACGTACTCCTGATCCAGTGAGCAAATCCGCATAGTCAGAGGACCTGAAGTAGGGGTTGACGACATCCATATCGATCAGAGTGACCTTCTTCCCCTATTTGGCCGCGTCCAGAGCCAGATTTATGGAGAGATTTGTCTTCCCTACCCCGTAATGACCGCACACGACGGTGACCCTATTCACAAGGCATTGCATAGACCCACATTATCCGTAAACGATTAAAAAATAGTACGTAGCGCCGAAATGTTTTTTATATAATCATAATACGGGTACTTGAGGCAAAATTATGGCCGACATGAACAAAGTAGGGAAGAGAATCTGCAAATACAGAGAACAGATGGGGCTCTCTCAGGAAGAGCTCGCAGTCAATTCTGGTATTAGTTTGCAGACCATTAAAGAGTACGAAGAGGGCATCGCATATCCACCCATCGGCTCGTTGATTAGGCTTTCCCGCGCTCTCGGCCAGAGGGTCGGTACATTCACTGACGATCAGTTCAACCCCGATCCTATCGTTGTAAGGCTCAATGACAGGGAAGCGGAAGCATCCTCCCACGGGGACAAGGGAGATTACATCTACTACCCTCTCGGAAAGGGAAAGACCGACAGGCACATGGAACCCATGTTCATCAAGGTCGGAGAGGAGGACATGCCCGAGCTCAGCTCCCACGAGGGAGAGGAGTTCATCGTAGTCATGACAGGAAAGATCCTGTTCATCTACGGAAAGGAGAAGAGGATCCTCGAGCCCGGTGACAGCGCGTATTACAACTCAGTCGTCCCCCATTACGTGGGGGCAATAGACGGACCCGCGGAGATCTACGCGGTCCTCTACACCCCTCTCTGAGGTGAAAGAATGGTCTGTGTTCCAAGGCAGAACATCACAAGCGACGAGAGGTTAGGCGACCTTCTCGACAAGTGCATAAGGAATCACCCGGACAACGATGCCATCGTTTATGTCGACAGGGAGCTCCGTCTTTCCTGGAAGGAATGGGGAGTCGAGGTCGACCGTGTGGCGAAAGGTCTCATGGCAATGGGTGTAGAGAAGGGAATGAAGGTCGCCGTCTGGGCGACGAACGTCCCTGATTGGATCACCCTGATGTTCGCCACAGCGAAGATCGGAGCCATCCTTCTAACGATCAACACCAACTATCAGTCCAAAGAGCTGGATTACGTGCTCAAGCAGTCGGATATGGACGTACTGTTCCTCATAGACGGTGTCAGAGACACCGATTATGTGCAGACGGTCTACGACCTCGTCCCCGAGCTCCTCACCCAGCCCAGGGAGAACTTTCACAGCGAGACGTACCCCCACCTCAAGAAGGTCATCTTCCTCGGTCCTGTCAAGCACCGCGGAATGTACTCCATGAGCGAGGTCAAGTCCCTTGCCGTCATGGTCCCCGAGAAGGATTACGAGAAGAGGAAGAACTCCGTGGACGTCCACGACGTCACCATGATGCAGTACACATCCGGTACCACGGGATTCCCCAAGGGAGTGATGCTCACCCATTTCAACATCGCCAACGACGGTTACTGGCTGGGAGCCAACATGAACTACGGTCCCACCGACCGTCTGTGCATCAACGTACCCCTGTTCCACTGCTTCGGCTGCGTGTTAGGGGTCATGGCATGCATCAACCACGGTGTCACCATGTGCTTCTGCGAGGTGTTCGACCCAATCAAGGTCATGACCACCATCGAGGAGGAGAAGTGCACATCCGTCTACGGTGTCCCCACGATGTTCATCAACATCCTGAACCACAAGCTGTTCAGCAAGTTCGATTTCTCATCCCTCAGGACCGGTATCATGGCAGGTTCGCCCTGTCCGATCTCGGCAATGCAGGAGGTCGTCGACAAGATGAACATGAAGGAGATCACCATCGTTTACGGACTCACCGAGGCCTCGCCCGGTATGACGCAGACGAGGTACGACGAGCCTTCGCTGGAGAAGAAATGCTCATCGGTCGGTAAGAAGCTCCCCGGAGTTGACACGGTTATCCTGGATCCGGAGACCTACGAGCCCTGCCCCGACGGAGTGATCGGAGAATTCTGCTGTAAGGGATTCAACGTCATGAAGGGTTACTACAAGATGCCCGAGGAGACCGCCAAGGTCATCGACCAGAACGGATACCTCCACTCGGGGGACCTCGGATACAGGGATGCGGACGGATACTTCTACGTCACCGGAAGGATCAAGGACATGATCATCCGCGGAGGAGAGAACATCTACCCCAAGGAGGTGGAGGACTTCCTGTATTCCTGCCCTGCCATCAAGGATGTGCAGGTCGTAGGAGTTCCCAGTCAGAAGTACGGCGAGCAGCCCGGCGCGTTCGTCGTCAAGCATCCGGGATATGAGGATACAACGGAGCAGGACATCATCGATTTCTGCCGTAACAAGATCGCATGGTACAAGACTCCCAAATACGTGGCGTTCGTGGACGATTTCCCCATGAATGCCGCAGGGAAGATCCTGAAGTACGAGCTCAGAGAGATGGCTCACAAGCTTTGGCCTGATGCATGAGGTGAAGAAGATGGAACCTATTATAGCAGAGGTAGCGGAGCGTGTGAAGGCAATGCGTGAGATGTGCGACATCTCCGTGGAAGAGATGGCGGCAGTCGTCGGCAAGACTCCCGAGGAATATCTGGTGTACGAGTCCGGAGAGATGGATTTCTCGTTCACATTCCTGTACAAGATCGCAGAGAAGTGTGGTATCGACATGGTCGAGTTGCTCACCGGTGAGAAGCCCCACCTGATGGACTGTACGTTCGTCAAGAAAGGTCAGGGACTCCCGATAAAGAGACGCCTCGGATTTGAGTACCATCACCTGGGTTACACGCTCGACAAGAGGCTCTCGGAGACATTCGTGGTATTCGCCCCTTACATCGAGGGGGACAACGACCAGAACGTTCACCTATCCACACACGCCGGTAACGAGTTCGATTACGTCCTGGAGGGTACCATGAGGTTCGTCCACAACGGACACTTCTACGACCTCGAGCCCGGTGATTCGGTCTATTATAACAGCGGTCTGCCCCACGGGATGTACTCGACATCCAAGGACGGCTGCAGGTTCATAGCGTCTGTGATGAAGGGGGAGGAGAAATGAGGGACCTCAACCTGAGATACGTCGACGAGAAGTACGATGACAAGGGTCTCCTGGAGAAGGTCACCTACCACTATCCGGACAACTACAACTTCGGATACGATGTCGTCGATGAGATCGCCAAGGAGGAGCCGGACCGTCTCGCGATGATCTGGACCAACCCCGCCGGCGAGGAGAGGAGATACACCTTCGGCGACATCAAGAGACTGTCCGACAAGACCGCTAACTATCTCATGTCCCTGGGAATAACTAAGGGCGATATGGTCATGGTCATCCTGAAGCGCCACTACCAGTTCTGGTATGTGATCACAGCTCTGCACAAGATCGGTGCGGTCATCGTCCCTGCGACATTCATGCTCACCAAGGGTGACGTGGAGTACAGGGTAAGGTCCGCATCCATAAAGGCGGCCATCTGTACCGATATGAACGGTGTCTGCGACGCTGTCGATTCGGCAGAGGACATACCTTCCTTACAGATCAAGATAGTCGCCAATTCGTCAAGGGACGGATGGCTCCAGCTGGACGAGGGCATCGAGAAGGCATCCGACAAGCTCGAGAGGATCCAGACCAACGTCGAAGAACCTATGCTGATGTACTTCTCATCAGGAACATCCGGGTACCCCAAGATGGTCCTTCACAACCATCTGTACAGTCTCGGACATCTGTCCACCGCCAAGTACTGGCAGAACGTGGATCCCGAAGGTGTCCACCTGACCATCGCGGATACCGGGTGGGGAAAGGCCGTGTGGGGAAAGCTCTACGGACAGTGGCATATGGAGGCAGCAGTCTTCGTATACGATTACGACAAGTTCGAGCCCCACGATATCCTGGATATCGTCGAGAAGTACAGGATCACGAGCCTGTGCTGTCCTCCCACCATGTTCAGGATGTTCATAAACGCCGGATTGGAAGGACACGACCTGTCCTCGCTGAAGTACTGCTGTATCGCAGGAGAGGCACTGAACCCCGATGTGTTCCACAGCTGGTACAAGGCCACCGGCCTGAAGCTTATGGAGGGATTCGGACAGACCGAGACCACATGCACGGTGTTCAACAAGGTCGGCATGGAACCCAAACCCAGCTCCATGGGAAAGCCGTCCCCTCAATACAACGTCAGGATCGTCGACCAGGACGGTCAGGAGTGCCCGCCCGGACAGACCGGCGAGATCGTCATATCATACGAACCCAGGCCTCCGGGACTGATGATGTGCTACTACCGCGACGAGGAGAAGACCGCAAAGGCCATGCACGACGGATGGTACCACACCGGGGATGTCGCATGGATGGACGAGGACGGTTACTACTGGTATGTCGGAAGGAACGACGATGTTATCAAATCGTCCGGATACAAGATCAGTCCGTTCGAGATCGAATCGGTACTGGTCACACATCCTGCGGTGCTGGAATGCGCCGTCACAGGTGTCCCGGACCCCGTTAGGGGACAGCTGGTCAAGGCCACCGTGGTCCTCCGCGAAGGTTACGAGCCTTCGGAGGAGCTCAAGAAGGAGCTCCAGAACTTCGTCAAGCACGAGACCGCACCATATAAGTATCCTAGGGCCATGGACTTCGTGAAGGAGCTTCCTAAGACGGTCAACGGAAAAATCCAGCGTGCCCAGATAAGGAAGAGAGACAGCCAATGACAGAAGAACTGATTAAACGTACCTTCACCACCAGGACCCCGGACAAGCCCGGAGCGTTCATGCGTGCATGCAAGGTGATTATGGAGAACGGCGGGAACATTACCCGTGTTAGCTACAAGAGCGGCGCACTCAACCTGTTCATCGAGGTCGAGGCAACGAAGGGGGCCCTCGGATCCATAGAGAAGGGTCTGAGCGAGATGGCCTACGTGGATGCGGAGGTAAAGGCCCCCGTAGTTCTCGTAATGGAGGTCAAGATCCCCAACACGCCCGGTATGCTGTTCCCGGTCCTCGAGATCATCGACAGGTACGACGTCAACATTTCCTATCTCAACTCCAGGGAGGAGAACAGGGGCTTCCAGAACTTCAAGATCGGAATGGAGGTCAGCGACCCCGAAGTGTCAAAGAAGATCCTGGACGAGGTCTCCGACGTCTATCTGCTCAACGTTGTTTCCTACAACGGCAACTACGAGGCATTGGACATAACGGTCGGGTACATCCGTCTCGCCAGCAAGATCCAGAAGCTGTTCAGTCTGGGAGACGACAAGGTGAAGGAATTCGTCAAGGAGTGCAGAGGCGTCACAGAGCTCCTTCTGGAGAGGAGACAGGATCCGGCTGTCGTGTTCGACAAGGTCCGTCAGCTCTCGGATTTCATCGCATATCACAGGGATCTCAACTTCAATCCCCGCATCACCACGCACCAGCTCACCGAGGAGACGTCCCTTACGGTCATAGAGCCTCCGTGCGGAAGCAACACCTATGTGCTGAGGAACGACGACAATCTCCTGTTCGTGGATTCCGGAATGGGAATATTCTCCGATGAGATGATCACGGAGCTCAGGGAGACCTATCCTGCGTTCTTCAGCATGAGGAAGACCATGCTGGTCACCCATGCCGACGCGGACCACTGCGGACTGCTGTCCGAGATGGACAACGCCGAGATAGTTGTGGACAGACGTACAGCCGACGGTCTCTTCGACATGGCAAGGTCCACAGGGGACAAGGATGCGTACAACTACTGCTACGGCCGTCTCTGCAGGATCATCACTGACTACGTCGCACCGAAGAAGGACATCATCCGCATCATCGGAGATGCACCTGAATCGCGCAAGGACTTCGTGCTCCTTGACACGATAAGATTCGGGGACATCGAACTGGAAATCTACGAAGGTCCCGGGGAGCATACCAAGGGACAGACGGTCATCATATGCAGGCAGCCCAAGCTCCTGTTCACCGGCGACCTGTACTCCAACACGAAGGATGTAACACCCGAGAGGGCGGAGTACAACCAGATCGCCCCTTACATGCCCAAGGACTCCGAGGACGACCTGAACAAGCTCACCCGCAACAAGCTTGGCAAGATCATGGATTCCATCGGAAGGATGGGAATGATCGTCTGCGGCGGTCACGGTAACATCAAGATACTGGGAGGTGAATGAATGTACAATACAGCGATTTCGGAGCGTATCCACGCGATGCGCGACCTCTGCGGACTCACAACGAAGGACATGGCCGAGGCCACCGGCGTATCCGAGGAGGAGTACATCAGATGTGAGACCGGACAGCAGGACTTCACCTTCACCTTCCTGAGCAAATGCGCAGACAGGTTCCAGATCGACATGGTGGAGCTGATCACCGGAGAGAACCCCCGTCTCACCGACTACATAGTCGTCGAGGACGGAATGGGTCTGCCGATCAACAGGCGCGCCGGTCACGAGTACTACCATCTGGCAGCATATTTCAAGGACAAGCTGGCCGAGCCCTACTTCGTTAGGGCACCTTACTCAGAGGAGGAGCAGGACGCGCCCATCCCGACCTCGACCTACGAGGGACAGGAGATGATCTATGTCATCGCAGGAAGCCTCAGGTTCGCATACGATGGACACGAGGAGAACCTTATCGCTGGCGATTCCGTCTATTACGACGCATCGAAGCCCCACGGCGAGATAGCAACGAGCAAGGACGGATGCGAGTTCCTCATCATCACAATGAAGGGAGGGAGCAGATGACAAGGGACATCAATCTCCGCTACGTGGATGAGACATACGACGAGAACGGTCTGCTCAAGACCTACAAGGTCCACTACCCTGACGATTTCAACTTCGGATACGACATCGTCGACGACATCGCCATCAACGACCCCCAGAGGAGGGCACTCGTTTGGTGCGACGACAGGGGTCACGAGAAGGTATTCACGTTCGCAGACATCAAGAGGATGTCCGACAAGACCGCGAACTACCTGACGCAGCACGGTGTCAAGAAAGGTGACATGGTGCTGTGCGTTCTGAAGCACAACTACCAGTTCTGGTATGTTTCCATCGCCCTTCACAAGATGGGTGCGGTCCTGATCCCTGCCACTTTCATGCTGAAGAAGCATGACATCGAGTACCGTATCAACTCGGCATCTGTCAAAGCGGCGATCGTGACATCCGACGCACCAGTGTGGCAGGAGTTCGACATCGCTGAGAACATCCCGACGCTGAAGTTCAAATGCATGACCAACTCCCAGTACAACGGTCCCTGTCCTCCCGGATGGGACGACTTCGATGCCGGTGTGGAGGCAGCTTCCGATCAGTGGAAGAGAGTGCCTACCCACGTCAGGGACATGATGCTCATCTATTTCACATCCGGAACATCCGGCAACCCCAAGATGGCCGTTCACGACCATTCCTACCCGATCGGGCACATCCTCACTGCCAAGCACTGGCATTGCGTGGTGCCCGACGGTCTGCACTGGACCGTTGCGGAGACCGGATGGGCCAAGAACGCATGGGGAAAGCTCTACGGCCAGTGGATCATGGAGGCCGGACTCTTCGTGTACGAGCACCAGAAGTTCGACCCCGTCGCTGTGATGGACCTGATCGAGAAGTACAGGATCACAACCTTCTGCTGTCCTCCTACCATGTTCAGGATGTACTGCAACGCAGGACTGGAAGGACACGACCTTTCCTCGCTAACGCACACAAACATCGCAGGGGAGGCACTGAACTCCGATACATTCGAGAAGTGGTATGCCGCTACAGGTCTGAAGCTCATGGAGGGATTCGGACAGTCCGAGACCACCGTGCTGGTGGGTAACCTCAGGGGAATGACTCCCAAACCTGGATCCATGGGAAAGCCGTCGCCACAGTACAAGGTCGATATCGTGGACGAGAACGGTAAACCGTGCCCGCCCAGTGTCGTCGGTGAGATAGTTATCGGTATCGATCCCCACCCGGCAGGTATCTTCGTCGGATATCTGCACGACAGGCAGAAGACCAGGGCCACTATGTTTGGAGGCTTCCATCACACAGGAGACCTCGCCTGGAAGGACGAGGACGGTTACTTCTGGTACGTCGGAAGGAACGACGATGTCATCAAATCGTCCGGTTACAGGATCAGTCCGTTCGAGATCGAATCCGTTCTCCTGAAGCACCCTTGCTGTCTGGAGTGTGCGATCACCGGAGTTCCCGACCCTGTCCGGGGACAGATCGTCAAGGCGACCATAGTTCTCAGGGACGGTTACGAGGGCACGGACGAGCTGAAGAAGGAGCTGCAGGACTACGTCAAGCACGAGACTGCGCCTTACAAGTACCCCAGGGCCGTGGAGTTCGTGAAGGAGCTCCCCAAGTCCATCAGCGGTAAGATAAAACGTGTCGATATCCGCAACAAGGACAAGGAACTGGCCGCAAAGAATCAATGAGTGTCGGGAAGGATCACATCCTTCCTGCGCTCCTCTATCTTCTTCTTTATCGATCTTCTGATGACCTTCGAGCAAGGCCATTTCATGTCCATGTACGAGATCAGCTTCATGATGTCCGCATCAGGATTCGTCAACGCAAGGTACACTCTGCTCATGAACATCGACACGGCATAAGGAAAATCATCGCAGATCTGAGGCCTGTCCTTCCAGATGGAGCACTTCTTGTCATCTCTCAGGAAGGGGCACGGACCGTCGTTCTGCTTGTTGATAAGGCATCTTCCGTCAGGCATCTCTATGACGTAGTTGCGCCTGAACATGAAAGGGGTAAGATTGGCCGCGGAGGCAACCCTGTCGATCTCCTCCGGGCGGATTATTATATTCGGCTGGTGGCAGCATCTGCCGCACATCTCGCACGGGAAGTTGTCCTTATAGGACAGGCATATCTCGTAGGCTATGTCGAGATTGTGCTCCATATTCGGAGTTATCTCGTCCAGACCTTCGAGTATGTATTTCCCGCGATAGACAGCCATGGATCACACCATCAGGTAGATTCCGTATACGAAAGCGACGACACTGAGGATGAGACCGATGGCGCTGCATGCCATCAGCACGTTCTTGTTAGGCAGGTCCATGATCCTGGGGATCGTGAAGGAGTATCCTCCGAGCATGAGTCCGATGGCACCGAGGACGACACCTGCGATGGCCGATACCTTCATGACCGCGGGGATAACCGCAACGATACCGACGACCAATGCCATATAGGACAGGACCGAACGGTTGAAGGATACCTCGGGAATGTATGTCTCCCCCAGCTTCCAGTCACATTTCTCGCAGAACAGGGCTTCTTCAGGGTTGTCGAAACCGCACTTCGAGCATTTCATGCCAGGAGAATCCTCTGGACCCTAATTATAACTTTAGTAGGGCCTCGACCCTGGAACGGATGGTGTTGAAACGGGTCTTATCCTCTTTTATGCCAGCGGAGATCACCTCGAAAGCGCTGAATGCATTGAGGATGGTACCGACGTCATAGAAACGGTAGAAGATGTCAGAATCAGCCCTCTTCTTCGAGCGCATGTCGTTCTCCGTGAAACTGCGTATGAATACGTATCCAGAGGGTCTGAGGACACGTCCGATCCCCTTCACGGTCTTCGCCAGGGAATCGTCGTCGAGATGCTCAAGGACGTGGACTGCGGTCACATAATCGAAGGATTCATCTTGGAACGGGAGTTCGCAAATAGAGGAGACAACGAATCTGGAGTCCTTGAACCTCTCCCGGCATTGCTCCACAGCAACATGTGAGAAGTCGACCCCGGTGACATTGTAGCCACTGTCTATGAGCGTGGATATTGTCTTCCCGTTACCGCAGCCTAGATCCAGCGCATCTCCCGAATTAGGGACAGGGATCACGGTGTTGCCTCTCCAGGTGGCCGGATTACCGGAATAGAGATCATCCCAGAGCTCTTCCTGTCTCATCTCTTGTAGGCCTCGCTGACGTTCTTGAGCCATTCGTAGAAGAGTTCCACCGCCTTCTCCGACAGTTTGACGAACGTGGTCCCGGGACCCTTCATCATCCTGTCGGGACGCATGGATATCCTGAGGTCGTCGAGTTCGAAGATCATAGACCTGTCCGAGACGGAGTTGTTATGGATGACCAGGTTCCTCATAAGGAACACCGAGTCCCATTCCTTGAGACGCTTCTCATCCACAAGACCCTTTTTCGCCGAGGCGTAGATGATGTATCTGAGGTAGAGGTAGCTGTTATCCTTCATGGCCTCTTCCTTCACATCGTTCATCCAGTATGCCGGGATGCAGTCCTTCGCCGCCTTCTCTATCGATGACATAACATCTATGAACAGACCTCTGGTGACTATCATCACCCTCTCGGTCTCCTGGGCCTCGTTATCCCCTTCCTGGAAGGGTCTGGCGGACTTCTCCAGAAGAGTGACTATCTCCCTTGTCAGAACACCGCGGTTGTAGATGTTGTAGAAGCACATCGAACGGAAATCGTTCTGCCTGTTGGCGAAATAGGATTCCACGTCGGTTATCATGGATCCCACTCCGTCGATGAAGGTATTGAGCTCGTCTGTTACGGTGTTCACGTACGGGTTACCGCCATATCCATAGATAATCGTTAACCTTCTTACAAAAGGTATGAAAAATGCGGGCACTTTTATTAACGCCTAGTCAGGTAACGGCACTATATCATAAGGAGAACGGATGGCATGTCAACCAAAGTCGATCTATACGACAAGAAGTACTACATCAACAGGGAGCTTTCCTGGCTTGAGTTCAACCAGAGGTGTCTGGACGAGGCCAACAACACAGAGAACCCCCTGCTCGAGAGAGTCAAGTTCCTGGCAATATGCTACAACAATCTGAATGAGTTCCTCATGATACGCATGCCCGGACTCCTCAGCAAGACCCCTTCGATCGCACAGAGCGCACCGGATTACATCAACGGCGACAAGGTCATCGGGATGGTCTCGGAGAGGATGAACAGGCTGTACGCCGATTACGAGGTGTGCTGGAAGAACCTCAGGAAGGCCCTCGCCAAGGAGAAGATCCGCATCAAGAAGATCGAGGAGCTCACCAAGGAACAGCTCGACTGCGTCAGGACATACTACAGAGAGAGAGTACACATGATGCTCACGCCTCTGGCCCTCGATATCTCCCATCCGTTCCCGTTCATTTCCAACAATTCGCTCAACGTGGCTTTCAGGCTCAGGGGCGATGAGAACGGTGTCGTCTACGCCAGGGTCAAGGTGCCGGACACATTGGACAGGTTCGTACGTATCAGCGCCGGTAAGAGCAAGACGGAATATGTGCTGATAGAGGACATCATCAAGGATTCCGCACACCTGCTGTTCCCCGGGATGAACATCCTCGGAGCATACTCGTTCTGCATCATAAGGAACGCCGATGTCAAGATCACGATCGACGAGGCCGTGGATCTCATGGATGCGGTGGAGGAGAGCATCAACGGAAGGGATATGGGATACCCCGTGGCGATGATAGCCGAGTCCTCGATGCCCAAGAACATGATGATCAAGTTCCTCAAGAACCTGAACCTCAGCGAGGAGCAGGCCATCACCACGAAGGATGCTCTTGCTCTATCGGACCTTTGGGAACTGTACTCGATAGACAGGCCGGTCCTCAAAGAGAAGCCGCTCATCCAGACCACTCCGTCGGACCTCCAGGAGGACGGTGACATATTCGAGTGGATCAAGAAGAGGGACAGGATCCTGTACCACCCGTATGAGACGTTCGCCAACATCGTCAGGTTCATGAAGCAGTCTGCCGTGGACCCCAATGTCCAGAGCATCAAGATATGCCTGTACAGGCTGGGTTCCGATCCTTCCATTTTCGAGGCCCTCAAGGCCGCAAGGATCAACGGAAAGAGCGTTTCCGTTCTGATGGAGCTGCGTGCGAAGTTCGATGAGGACCGCAACATCAGATGGGCGAAGGATCTTGAGGCCATCGGTGTGCACGTGGTCTACGGACCTGTGAATCTGAAGGTTCATTCCAAGCTCCTGCAGGTCGTCAGGCTAGAAGGCGGGCATCTGATCACCTACACCCACATGAGCTCCGGTAACTACAACGTCAGTACCGCGAAGCAGTACGGGGACATATCGTTCCTGACGGTCAACAAGGAGATCGGACAGGATGTCTCGGAGCTGTTCAACGCACTGACAGGTTACTACGGCGAAAGGAAGTACAACCATCTCCTGGTCGCACCCCTGACGCTCAAGGCATCGCTGCTCAAGAAGATCGAGAACGAGATCAAGGTGCACGAGGCCAGCGGCAACGGACACATCATAATGAAGGCTAACGGTCTGATCGACCAGGATATCATCGCCGCTCTGTACAAGGCGTCGATCGCCGGAGTGAAGGTGGACCTGAACATCAGGGGACTGTGCTGTCTTCGTCCGGGCAATCCCGAAGTTTCCAAGAACATCCGTGTGATCAGCATCGTGGACAGGTTCCTCGAGCATTCGAGGATCTATTACTTCCACAACAACGGCAAATCGGAGATGTACATGGGATCGTCGGATATGATGCCCAGGAACCTCCTGGCAAGGATCGAGGTCTTGTTCCCTGTCCTGGACAAGGAGCTGATGAAATCGATCAAGACCAACATTCTCGACATCCACTTCGCCGATAACGTGAAGGCAAGGGAGCTGAAGGAGGACGGCACCTACGTTCTGGTGAAGAAGGAAGGTAAGCCGCTCCGTTCCCAGCAGTGGTTCATCGAACACAACGGATGCTGGCAGCCGAAGAAATAAAACAATTAAGGGAGGGGGAGACCCCTCCGTTTTCAATCCAATTCTTTCTTGAGGGTATCGACGATCGTCTCGAGGATCTTGATCCTTCCATATCTCTTGTCGACACATTCCACATCGACCCATGGGGCATACTCGGTGTTGGTCTGCTCGATCATACTGTTGACGTATTTCTCGTAGACATCCCACTTCTCCCTGTTGCGCCAGTCCTCGTCGGTGAGCTTCCAGCTCTTCATGGGGTTGGCGGCACGGGCGTTGAAGCGCGTCAGCTGCTCTTCCTTGGTGATGTCGATCCAGAACTTTATGAAGATGATGTGGTCCTTTGCCAGTGCCGCTTCGAATATGTTGATCTCCCCTGCGGCACGGGAGTATTCCTCCTGAGTACAGAATCCCTCTATGGGTTCGACCATCATCCTGCCATACCAGCTCCTGTCGAATATTGTGATCTGACCCTGTCCTGGCATGTTCTTGGCGAATCTCCAAAGGTGGGTATGGGATTTTTCCTCTGCCGTTGGTGCAGGCGTCGGGAAGATTTTGTAGCCACGTGGGTTGAGCGCCTGGGTGACCCTCTTGATGCATCCTCCTTTACCTGCCGCATCCCAGCCCTCGAAGACTATGCACAGTCCCTTGTTGCTGTTGGCGAGCTTCACCTGCAACTCGGACAGTTTGTTCTGGAGCTTGTCGAGCTTCTTGTTGTAATCCTCTTTGGTGATCGTCTTGGAGAAATCGACGTAATCCCTCGGGTTGGGAAATGCCTCAAGTATCTCGAAGGTCTCGGGTACCCTCGGTCTCTGAATGAGGTCGGTGAAGCTCTCCTCGAGGATGTCGGCGATGGACCTGACGGTCTTCTTGAAATCGCCGACCTTCACGACGTTCCATGCACAGTATTTGGTGCTGGTCTTGTCCATGACCCTCTTGATCCTGGCATTCTTCACGGAATAATCCTTAATCTTGTCCACATCGTTGAAGATGTCACCAGTCTCATTGAAGTCCACCGGGTATGATTTCTTGTTCTTCTTCAGCTCGTCCTCGTTCATGTCGAGGAAGATCTTGATGACGTTGACACCGTTGTTGTAAAGGTATCTCTCGAACTCGTTGGCCAGAAGGAGATGTGTACGGAAATCCTCGTCGTCCATGGACATGATACCGCTGTACCAGCCCTTGTCGAAGATTGAGATTTGTCCTTTGGGCGCTATATTGAGCATACAGTATTGGATCCAAGGGATCTTGGCCGTCGAGATGGAATGATACTTGATGTTCCTAGGCTCAAAAACAGCGACAATTTGGTTGACGATGTGTGACATGACCATTCCGCCGGCACCCTCGATGAGTATGACGGTAGCCATCTTGCGATCGCTCAGTTGATGCTCCAGTTGTGTGAGTGTGCTAGCTTTGTCCTTTGAGATCAGAAGGTCCATGAACGATGGAATCTGTTTTTTGGCTTATAAATCTCATGAACGGAATTACGAAATTCGTAACCGTTACAACAATGCTGTTCCCGTTTTCTTTTTTATATATAATCGACAGAATCATGGACTAACCTAATTAACAAGTAGCGGTTAAGGAAACGTGGTGAACATGTTCTGGAACGAGAAGATTGAATGCATGCCCCAGAAAGAGCTCAAGAAGCTCCAGTATGATGAATTGAAGACGTTGATCGAGAAATTGTACAACAACAATCAGTTCTATCACGACAGGATGGAGGCAAAGGGGGTAAAGCCCGAGGACATCAAGTGTTTGGAAGATATTTCGAAGCTCCCGTTCATGTTCAAGCAGGATCTTCGCGACTACTATCCGACGAAGCTGTTCACTGTGCCCAATAGCCAGGTCGTCAGGTACCACGTATCGTCCGGTACAACCGGAAAGCCGACCCTGGTGGGATACACAGAGGGAGACATCGAATACTGGTCCGAAGCATTGGCCAGGTCCCTCACATCCGCGGGAATCGGTCCCGAAGATGTGCTCCAGGTATGTTACGGATACGGTCTGTTCACCGGCGGTCTTGGACTGCACTACGGAGGAGAGAAGGTGGGTGCCACAGTACTTCCAGCCAGCACAGGTAACTCCGAGAGGCAGATCGAGCTCATGATGGATCTTGGTGTGACGGCTATCGCATGCACACCGTCCTATTTCATCCACCTGATGGGCGTTGCCAAGAAGATGGGCGTCGACTTCAGGAAGGACACCAAACTGAGGGTCGCCATATTAGGGGCCGAGCCCTGGTCCGAGTCAATGAAGAAGAAGATCGAGGATGAGACCGGAGTTGAGGCATTTGACATCTACGGAACATCCGAGCAGGCGGGACCCATGTTCTCTGACTGTCCCTGCCACAACGGTATCCACATCGCAGCCGACATCATGTACGTCGAGGTCATCGATCCCGAGACTGAGGAGGTACTTCCGCCCGGAGAGAAGGGAGAGCTGGTCGTCACCATGCTCAAGAAGGAGGCATTCCCCCTCGTCAGGTACCGCATCAAGGACATGACCCGTATCCTTACGGACCCCTGTCCCTGCGGAAGGACATCCCCGAGGATCGAGAGGATCACCGGAAGGTCCGATGACATGCTGATCATCCGTGGTATCAATGTATTCCCCTCGCAGATCGAATACACTCTGATGCAGATCCCCGAGGTCGGAGACCAGTACATGATCTACGTCACCAGAGAAGGTGCGCTCGACAACATGAAGATCCAGGTGGAACTGAAGCCCGAGGCATTCAGCGATAACATGGAGAAGATGCTCAAGCTCAGGGCACGCATCGAATCCGCTTTAAAGAAATACCTCAATATAGCGGTCGTAGTGGAACTCAAGGAGCCCGGAGAACTGCCCAGGTTCGAAGGGAAGGCCAAGAGGGTAATAGACAACAGGGTGATATGATGTCCAACATAATAAAGCAGCTTTCAATATTCGTCAACAACGAGCCCGGACGTCTGGCGCACATCTCGTCAGTGCTGAAGGAATGCAGCATCAACATGAGGGCTTTCAACCTCGCCGAATCCACAGAATTCGGTATCCTGAGGGCCATAGTCGACAACCCTGACGATGCATACGATGCACTGAAGGTCAAAGGAATCATAGTCAAGAAGACTGACGTGATCGGAGTTTATCTGGAGGATCATCCCGGTGCACTGTTCATGGCAGCGGACGCTCTGGGAAAGGCAAATATAAACATCGAATACGGATACGCCTACTCCTACAAGGACAAGGCGATCTTCTTCATCAGGGTCGATGACCCGGAGAAGGCCGTCGAGGTCATTGGGAAACAGGGCATCAAACTGGTGTCCGATTCGGAGATCTGATCAAATGGGTAATCTGAACATCGCCGTACTGGGAGCAAAGGACTACGCTGGAAAGATAGGGAAGAAGGGTACAGTCACAGACATGACATTCTATGAGTACAAGGACGGGCACGACTCGTTCACCCTCATAGAGCCTTCCAAGTTCCCGGAGAAGCTTTCCTCGCTGTTCTACTCGGTGGCGATGTCGGAATTCGTCGTCCTGGTGGTCGACAAGATCGATTCCTTCCTGGGGGAGACCATAGTCATGGTCGATTCCCTCGGTATCGACAAGGGATTCATCGTACTCCAGAACTACATCCAGCCGGAGCAGCTCAAGCCCCTCCTGGCCGGAACATCCCTGGAGAACTACGAGCCCCGCGACGACGACCCCATCAAACTTAGGGAAGAGCTCATCGGCATGGCCAAGGCCCAGGCCAAGACTGCAGGCGACGGGACATGCGGTTCCTGCCCTGTGGACAGCCACTTCAATGTGAAGGGTGTCGGAACGGTCGTTCTTGGTTCCGTTATCGACGGATACTTCAAGGTCCACGACAAGATGATGGTGTTCCCCACAAAGAAAGAGGTCATCCTGAAGTCCATCCAGAAGCACGATATCGATGCTCAGGACGGAATCAAGGGGGACCATGTCGGACTCGCTCTGAGAGGTATCGAATCCGAAGAGCTCGACAGGGGATTCGTGGTCACCACAGACCCTTCCATCAAGATGACCCGCACCGTCACCGGAAAGGTATCCCTTGTCAAGTTCTGGGCATCCCCTATGAAAGAGGGAATGGTAGTCCACCTCGGACACTGGATGCAGATGCCGCCCTGCAGGATAACCGCAGTGGACAACGGCGATGATTTCAGGTCCGCACAGGTCACATTCGAGATGGATGACGATATGATCCACAAGCCCGGCGACAAGGCGATAATCATGTACCTCGAGGGCGGAAAGCTCAGGGTCGCGGGATCGATTGTTCTCCCGTGATTTCTCCCCGAGAGATCGGGGATCCACTTTCTTTCTTCACCGTTAGGTCTGGATAGATACAATAAAGCTAATAGCTTTACTTACTTAAATAATAATGATTGTACTAATTAGTTTATGTTATTGCAACTAATGATTGAAACTATCTGGAAGCAAGTCTTATATCAGAGGTCTATCATTTTTGAATACCGTGCTATATGATAGCATACATCATTGGTGTTCAAAATGGCTTTCTGGAATGAAAAGATCGAAACTATGCCCCGCAAAGAACTCGAGCAGATGCAGCTTCGCCTTCTGAAAGAGAAGGTCGCTGAGATGTATGAGAAATCCGAGTTCTTCCACAAGAGGATGGATGAGGCTGGAGTCAAACCGGAGGATATCAACAGTTTCGAGGATTTCAGAAGGGTCCCCTTCATGAAGAAGACGGATCTCCGCGACAACTATCCTGACAAGCTCTTCGTCGTCCCGTATGACGATCTCGTCCGGGTACATGTCTCATCGGGTACTACTGGAAAGCCCACGGTCGTAGGATACACCCAGAAGGATCTTGACAACTGGTCCGAGGCCCTCGCCAGGGGAATGACCTCATTCGGAATGACCAGGAAGGACATGGTCCAGAACATGCACGGATACGGACTCTTCACCGGAGGTCTCGGTGTGCACTACGGTGCCGAGAAGATCGGGGCCACAGTGCTTCCTATCAGCACAGGTAACACCAACAGGCAGATCCAGCTCATGCAGGACCTGCCGGTCACGGCATTGGCCGGAACACCGTCATATTACTTCCACATAGCCGACGTCTGCGACCAGATGGGCGTCGACATCAGGACGGCTACCAAGGTCAGGAAGGGTATCGCCGGAGGCGAACCCTGGTCCGAGAGCATGAGGATGAAGCTTGAGGAGCGTACCGGTATCAAGACATACAATTGCTACGGGGCAAGCGAATTCTACGGACCCATGTTCCTTGAATGCGAGGAGCAGAATGGACTCCACCTTTGGGCCGACCTCGCCTACGTCGAGATCCTTGACGAGAACGATCAGCCCTGCAAAGAGGGAGAGAGGGGAGCAATCGTAATCACCATGCTCCAGAAAGAGGCGTTCCCGCTGATCAGGTACAGGATTGGAGACATCTCTGCCATAGATTGGACCCCCTGTAAATGCGGAAGGACCCACCCCAGGCTCATGAGGATATCCGGAAGGACCGATGACATGCTCGTCGTACGCGGTGTCAACGTGTTCCCCAGCCAGATCGAGAGCGTCATCGGTGAGATCAGTTGGCTCTCTCCGTTCTACCACCTCACTCTGACCAACGAGAACTACATGGACAATCTGCTGGTCGAGGTGGAACTGACCGAGGAGGCCCTCACAGAGGATATGGTGAAGCTCAACAAGATGTCCAATGAGCTCTCCAGGCGTCTGAAGGATGTCCTCAACATCAAGGCCGATGTCAAGTTATGCCTCCCCGGAACACTTCCGAGATTCGAGGGAAAGGCCGTCCACGTCACGGATAAGCGCTGTTATGACTGAGGGGGAGTTTCTCCTCCCTCGGCATCTCGATGTAACCGAAGTCCTCGAGCGTCTTCTTCATTCCGCGCCATTTGCTCTCGCTGGGATCGCCGCCGGCCATCCTTTCCATGGCGCAGAGCATGTAACCGAAGTGCATACCCATCTCCGTGAGGGTCAGCTGAGGCCTTCTCGGCGTTCTGCCGGGTAAGGTCTTGATTATCTTCTCGTCTATCAGCATATCGATCTTTATTGACATACGCACGTTGGTCGAAACGTTGTCGTAGATCTCCGTCCGAGTCTTGGGACCCGAAAGGTACAGGTAGATGATTATCGCTGGTACGTTCTTCTCAGCGAAGATCTCGTTGATTCTAAGATTATCGAACATTAAGATCCAGAAGATTAGACTAAGATAAATGCCATGGACGATTTACAACGAAAAGTCGACTAACGCCGTTAACATCTCATACCTTGTAACGTAGGACCGCACCCATCCCACCGAGGGCCGCCAACTCCTTGCCGCCGTCATGCTGCGAGGATACGATGATGACCGTACCTTTCTGGGATTCAACCGCACGGACGATATTGTCCAGGTCCTGTTCGCGCACCTTGCTGTCAAGGATTAGGAGCTTGTCCACTGCACCGGACATCGCCGCGTTCATGACCTCGTTCGGACCATAGGTACCGAGACCGTCCTTGGCGATCTCAGTCATGAGCTTCTCTACAGCTTCAAGTTCCACGCCGACTGACGACTCCCTGAGTACATCGGATCCCATTCCAGCTTTCATGAGTTCGTTTATGCCTACCATCCCGGACTGTCCCGTGTGGTAGACATAGATCTTCTTGTATGTCTCAGGGTCGATCCTCTTCAGGTCCTCGGCAAGGGTCTCCTTCTCGAATCCGGGCCCTAGTAGAATCAAGGGCATGTTGGGTTCCAGCAGCAGCTTCAGTTTGGAATGGATCTCACCGTGGTATCCGTCCACAGACGGTTTCTCTTCGTACTGCTTGCCGGATCTTCCAGATTTGACTGTGGATATCTCCTTGAGTCCGAACTGTCTCAGGACGGCAATGGTGGCCTCGTCCTGATCGAGGGATACGAACACTATGCGGGGCTTCTTGGATTCCGTTACCGCACGCTGCACGCGTTCGATCTGGGTGACCCTCCATCTGTTCTTCTGGATGGTCATGTTGTCCCCGTTCTCGAAGATGAGGGTGTGGTGCTGTCCTATGTCCTGGGGACCGGTCTCTATCGTACCGAGGAGCTTCAGTCTGAGGTCGTCCTCGGAGAATTCGATCTTCTCGATCCTGATGCCGAGGGTCATGCGCTTCTTCTCCATCTTCTCGGCCCTGATCTTGTCCGCAGATTTCTCCTCCCTTCTCGTGGTGGAGGCTGTCACGAGATCGCCGACTTCGATGATGTTGTAGAGATGCCAGAGGTCCTCGTCCGTTTCGACCTGAAGTTTAACGCTCTCGCTTGAAGGATCCTCACCCAGTATGCGCATGTGACGGGAGATTGCTTCTGCTTATAGAATTGTATCGGATTGACTTTGAAGGTGAAATGTCTGAAATCAGACAAACCAAAAAATCGTATGTAAATCCGAAGCACGATAAATTATATACCGTATGTAAATCACATAAATCTCGATGACAGGAGGCTACCTGGTCCTGGAAGACGGGACCACATTCGAGGGACAGCTCTTCGGTGCAGAGGCCGAAAAAGCTGGAGAAGTAGTGTTTTTGACCGGAGGAGTCGACGGATATCAGGAGATTATCACCGATCCGTCCAATAAGGGTAAGATCATCGTTTTCACTTATCCTCTGATCGGAAATTACGGTGTTGCAGACGAATTCAACGAGTCGGACAAGGTCCAAGTCAGCGGTATCGTTGTCAGGGAACTCTGTATCGAACCCTCCCATTACTACAATGGGGCCCTTCTCGGGGACTTCATGACGGAGAAGGGAGCAATCGGGATATCCGGAGTGGATACCCGTGAGCTCACCCTCAAGATTCGCAAGGACGGGGTCATGAAGGGAAAGATCGTGAAGGAAGGTACCGATATCAAGGCCGTTGTGAAAGAGCTCAAAGGGGCCAAGATCGATGATTCTGTCAAGGAAGTGTCCCCCAAGGACATAATCAGGATCGACAGCGGAAAGGATCTGACGATCGCGGTCATAGACTGCGGTGCAGGATACGGATTCTTCGAGACGCTCGGTAAGAGCTTCAACGTGATAAGATGCCCTTACAACGTTAGGGCCGATGAGATACTGGAGTCCGGTGCAAAGGGAGTTATCGTATCAAGCGGACCCGGATGTCCCGCAGCGGATGAGCTCTTCATCACGATGGATACCATAAGGGCCCTTTCGGACAAGCTCCCTATAATGGGTGTTGCCCTCGGAAGTGAGCTCGTTGCCATGGCCCTGGGCGCAAAGGTGGAGAAGATGAAGATCGGACACCACGGAAGCAACCAGCCCGTGAAGATCAGCGGCCGTATCTGCATGACCTCACAGTCGCAGGGATACTGTCTCGTCCCCGAGAGCATGAAGGCCGCAGGACTCGAGGTCACACAGACGAACCTCAATGATAATGTCATCGAAGGTTTCAAGCACTCGAAACTTCCAATCTACGGATACGAATACCGCCCAGAGGGCGGTACAGGTCAGGGGGACACGGTGTTCCTCTATGACGATTTCCTCAATGTCATCAAGGGGGGATCCCAATGAAGAAGGATTACAAGAAGGTCCTGGTTATCGGATCCGGACCCATAGTCATCGGACAGGCCGCAGAGTTCGACTTCTCCGGAACACAGGCATGCCGTTCCCTCAGGGAAGAGGGATACAAGACCGTCCTGGTCAACTCGAACCCCGCTACGATCCAGACTGACACCGAGACCGCTGATGCGGTCTACATCGAGCCTCTGAACGCAGAAACGGTAGCCAAGATCATCGAGAAGGAAGGTATCGACGGAGTGGTCTCTGGAATGGGAGGCCAGACCGGTCTGAACATCTGTTCAGAACTCGCAGAGAACGGAACCCTTGAGAGACTCCACTGCGAGCTCATCGGAACACAGCCCGATGCGATCGCGAAATCAGAGGATAGGGAACTGTTCAAAGAGGCCATGATGAAGATCGGTGAGCCCATCCCCATGTCGGAGAGTGTCAACACGATCGACGAGGCCATCGCAGCAGCCAACAAGATCGGAAGGTATCCGGTCCTTGTAAGGCCCGCATTCACACTGGGAGGTACCGGAGGAGGAATCGCCTACGACGAGGCCGAACTCAGGGAGATCACCGCTCACGGACTCGCATACAGCCGTATCCACCAGGTGCTGATCGAGGAATCCGTCCTGGGATGGAAGGAGATCGAGTTCGAGGTCATGAGGGATTCCAACGACAGCTGCATCATCATCTGTAATATGGAGAACATCGATCCCATGGGGATCCACACGGGAGAGAGTATCGTGTGCGCACCCATCCTCACACTTTCGGAGAAGGATGTGGACAAGCTCAGGAACTCCGCTATCAAGGTCATGAGGGAGCTCAACATCGAGGGAGGATGCAACGTTCAGTTCGCATTCAACCCCAAGAACGGGGACTACAGGCTCATCGAGGTTAACCCCCGTGTGTCCCGTTCATCGGCCCTGGCATCCAAGGCCACAGGATACCCCATCGCAAGGGTATCGATGAAGATCGGTCTCGGATACACACTGGACGAGATCCCCAACAAGGTCACTGGTACCACTATGTCGGCATTCGAGCCTTCTGTGGACTATGTCGTGCTGAAGATCGCGAGATGGCCCTTCGACAAGTTCCGTACGGTGGACAGACACCTCGGAACCCAGATGAAGTCCACCGGAGAGACGATGGCCATCGGAAGGACCTTCGAGGAGTGTCTTCTGAAGGGACTCAGGTCCCTCGAGATCGGAGTAAACGGTCTCGACAGGTTCGACGTCCTGGACAAGGACATCGAGGATCTGCTCAGGAACGCCACCGACCAGCGTATCTTCGTCATGGGAGAGGCGCTGAGAAGAGGATGGACCCCCGAGAAGGTAGCAGAGCTCACCAACTGGGATGTCTTCTTCATAAGAAAGCTCCAGAACATCATCAAAATGGAGTACAGGATCAAGGCAGGACTCACCCCTGAGATTCTCAATGAGGCCAAGCTCATGGGATTCTCCGATGAGACCATCGGAGAGCTCTCGGGAAGGGCATCCCTGGACATCCGCGAGCAGAGGAAGAACATGGGATTGATCCCTGTCTTCAAGATGGTCGACACATGTGCCGGAGAGTTCGAGGCCAAGACCCCTTACTTCTACTCCACATACGGATGCAGGGAGTCCGAGGCCCACAAGGTCGAGGACAGGAAGAAGGTCGTTATCGTCGGAGGAGGACCTATCAGGATCGGACAGGGAATCGAGTTCGACTACTGCTGTGTCCACGGAGTCATGGCCCTTCAGGAGGAAGGAGTCGACGCGGTCATAGTCAACAACAACCCCGAGACAGTATCCACGGACTTCGATATGTCCGACAGACTGTACTTCGAGCCTCTGACCCTCGGAGATGTCCTCAACGTCATCGAGGCCGAGGATGCTGACGGAGTAATCTGCCAGTACGGAGGACAGACCTCTGTTAACCTTGCAGTGGACCTAGAGAAGGCGCTCCAGGGAACAAAGACCAAGGTCCTGGGAACCACGCCCGACGACATGGATGTCGCCGAGGACAGGCGCAGGTTCTCCAAGCTCATGGACGAGCTAAAGATTAAGCAGCCCGCATCCGGAACCGGATACTCCTTTGAGGAGGCCAAGCAGATCGCCGAGGACATCGGATACCCTGTGATCGTCAGACCCTCATACGTCCTTGGAGGAAGAGCGATGGAGATCGTTTACTCCACGGATGACCTGAAGACATACGTAGAAAGCGCGGTGAAGGTATCAAGGAACCACCCCATCCTCATCGACAAGTACCTCACAGATGCAATCGAGATCGATGTTGATTGTGTCTCTGACGGAGAGGATGTCTATGTCGGAGGAATCCTGGAGCATGTGGAATACGCAGGATGCCACTCAGGAGATGCAACAATGGTCATGCCTCCCAAGATGATCGGACAGGACACCATCGACGAGATCCTCGAGATCACCAAGAAGGTAGCCCTTGCGCTGCACATCAAAGGTCTCATGAACCTTCAGCTGGCGGTCAAAGGCAAGGACATCTACATGATCGAGGCCAACCCCAGAGCATCCAGGACCGTGCCCTTCATCTCGAAGGCCACCGGAATCCAGATGGCCAAGATCGCCACCAAGATCATGCTCGGGAAGAAGCTTAAGGACTTCGGACTCAGCGGATACAAGCAGCTGGACCACTATGCGGTCAAGGAAGTTGTCTTCCCGTTCCTGAAGCTCCCCGGAGTGGACTCCATCCTCACACCCGAGATGAAATCCACCGGAGAGGTCATGGGAATAGACGAGGACTTCTATGCGGCATGCTACAAGGCACAGGTTGCAGCAGGATGCAATTACCCTGTAGAGGCAGGCGGAGTTTACATAACGGTTAACGACAACGACAAGGAAGCAATCCTTCCCTCTGCGAAGGCCCTTGCGGACATGGGATTCACCATCTATGCCACCAAGGGAACGGCCAAGTTCCTCATCGACAAGGGAATAGCGGTCGCGACCCTGTACAAGGTCAGCGAGGGGATGATTCCCAACGCGATGAGCGCCATGAGGGAGGGTAAGATCCAGATGATCATCAACACCCCTACCCAGAAGTCCGGTGCCATCAGGGACGGAGCCTCCATGAGGAGACTCGCAGTCGAGCTCCAGATCCCCATCATCACCACCATCCAGGGTGCTGAGATGACTGTCGGTGCCATCAAGGTCGCCAGACAGGGCAAGACCGGTGTGAGAAGCATTACCGAGTACCACAGACTTGTAAACTAAAACAACATAAGGGAGGCCGGTGTTCTTCTGCCGGCCTTCCGGTTTATCCTTTTTATCGATTTTATAAGGTCTAAAGCTGGCGATTATATCTTTACATGAGTGCAATCGCCGAGAGATTACACGTCAACTGAAAAACGGAAACGGTCCCCGAAGGGACCTTAGGTTTCAATCGGGTACGTTGTCCCCGGGTCTTCTCTGACCCTGGAAGCATTCGTTGAGCATCGTGACCTCCAGCCTGTTGTAGGGGATCTCGATGTCGTTATCTATGAACGCCTGGTAGATGGCCATCCTCAGGGCCGACCCTGCGGTGATGCTTCCGTTGAAGTCCCTTATGGTTACTCCCAACCTCAGCACGATGCCGGAATCTGCGAAATCGGTCATCCTGACATTGGGGGCGGCATGCTTCTTGTCATGCAGAACCACAGGGCTCTCGTTGGCGACCTTCAGCATAACCTCCTCCGCCTTCTTCAGATCGACACCGTATGCGACATCGTAGTAGATGTACAGCCTGAACGCCTCGTCCTCCTTGGACAGGTTGACGATTGTGGAGGCTGTGACCGCATTGTTCGGCATGGTTATGATCTGGTCCATATCCCAACCTTTGAATTCGGTGAACATGACCTTGACTCTGTTCACTACATAGACCTTGTCGTTGATCTTCAGGAAGTCTCCTTTCTTGAAGGGTCTGGTCATCAGAATGACGATACCGCTGAAGAACTGGGAGAGTACATTCTGGGCACCCATAGTGATTCCCAAAGATATGACTCCGGCACTGACCAGTATTCCCTGAAGGTCGACACCCAAGGCTCCGAGGATAGCGAACGCTCCTACAAGCCAGAATATGATCTTACCGATCATCTTGAATAATGGCAGGAGTGTCAGATCGATGGTGGAATCGTCGTTATCGTCGAATCTCGTGAGGATACCCTCTATGACTATCAGATACACCTTCCAAGCGATGATCAGCATCAATACAGTGTAGAGTATGAACGAGATCGAATTGATATCCGATATGAGCTCGGGTTCGGCACCTATGATCCTTAGACTCTGATTGAAGGAAGCTACGAGCACGAGCATGGCTATGAGCTTCGATATACCGTTCTCGAACCTCTTCGCTCCGTCATCGGTGGTCCTCCTGTCAAGGTATTTGGCCAATCTGGGTGCTATGATGACGGTCAGGATCTCCGCGATGATCATCCAGAATGCGATGGTAGCCAGGAACGGGACCCAGGGGGAATCGAAAGGTTCCGGAAGCTGGTTCTCAATTATACCGAGGAATTTGTTGTATGCAGTCGATGTGTCGTAGATGGATTGTACCTCGACATCGAATGTTATGGTGGTGTAAATGGTCGATTCCTTGTCGTTGATGTCCGTCACAGCAACGATGAGCTGCACTATCTCGCTGTCATGTCTTCCGCTCAGTGAATCCGCACCAAGTGTGAACGTCCCTGTAAGGATGTTGTCATGATCCGTCTCACTCTCCGGTACGATGAGTCCGTTACTCGGTTTATCGGAGATGACGATGTCATCGGAGTCGTTATGGACGGTGAAGGTCACATCGAGATAGAGTTTGGATTGATTGACCACATAGACGGTCCATGTGGCGCTCTTTCCGTTACCCAGTGTGACGGTGATATCCTTGTCGGGGGCAGCCGTGCCCGGAATAGTGATGCTGTAGTCCTCGGACGCAAGGGCATCAGTCTCGTCGGCGGGGGCCAAAGGCGCCAAAAGACTGACGAACATCAGCGCGAGGACTATCGCAACTATCAGCTTACTGTTCATGACGGGTCATAGAATTCTATAAAATAATACATTGGTGCGAGGGATGGGATTCGAACCCATGAACCACTAAGGACAGGATCCTAAGTCCTGCGTCTTTGACCTAGCTCGGCAACCCTCGCCTATTCGGCCTAATCCTCTATTTCATTATTAGGGTTTTGTTCGGCTCAGAGCGCTGAATCCGTTGGCAGGTGCCTACCAAACCATAAAAAGGGAGTATAAGATAGAGGTTCAGTCAAAAGGTGCTCAAATGCCAAACATGCTAGCTGAAGAGGGAAAACAGCTGCTCCTCGGTAACGAGGCGATCGTAAGAGGTCTGATCGAAGCAGGAACTGGTTTTGCCTCCACATATCCTGGAACCCCCTCATCCGAAGTAGGAAACATACTGGAGAAGATCTCCGAGGATGCAGGATTGTATTTCGAGTTCTCGACCAACGAGAAGGTCGCCATGGAGGTATCCGCGGCAGCGGCCTCGTCCGGAGTCAGATCCTTCGTGTTCATGAAGCACGTCGGCCTCAACGTGGCCGCAGATCCCATGATGACCCTCGCATATGCAGGAGTCAGGGGCGGTATGCTGATAATGTCCGCTGACGATCCTTCGTGCCACAGCTCGCAGAACGAACAGGACAACCGTTACTATTCAACTCTTGCCCTCTTGCCCATGATGGAGCCTTCCACCCCACAGGAAGCCAAGGACATGGTCAAGGAGGCGTACAGGGTCTCCGAGGAGCTCACACTTCCCCTGATCTTCAGGACCACCACAAGGGTCAACCACGCCCGCGGTGTAGTCGAGTTCGGAGAGAAGTCGAAGGCTAAGACCATAGGGCACTTTGACAAGGATGTTGCCAGATTCGTCAACATCCCCGCATATGCTAAACAGAACAGGGTCAGGCTCCTGGACCTGTACAAGATGGCACAGGAGATGTCAGAGGAGTCCAAGCTCAACTTCGTCGAGGGCTCCGGAGACATCGGAGTCATCACATCTGGCGTATCATACACCTACGTCCGCGAGTTCGTCAAGGGCGTATCGATCCTCAAGCTTGGATTCACCAACCCCCTCCCGGAGAAGAAGATTGCCGATTTCATCAAGGGAAAGAAGGCCATCGTCGTCGTAGAGGAGCTGGAGCCCTTCGTGGAGGACCAGGTGCTCAGGATCTGCGCCCAGAATTCCCTGAACGTACCCGTATACGGAAAGAGGACAGGACACCTTTCCAGACAGTGGGAGTTCTCGCCGGATACGCTCAACGGCATCAAGTCGCTTGTCGAGGTCCAGAAATTCAGCAAGCCCATGGAGAAGGTCGATGTGGTCCTTCCCAATAGGCCTCCGACACTCTGTGCCGGATGCCCCCACAGGGGAATGTTCGCAGCGGCCAAGAAGGCAGCGGGAACTTCCGATGTCATCTACTGTTCGGATATCGGCTGTTATACGCTTGGTGTACAACCTCCCTTCAAGGCAGCGGACTTCATCATCTGTATGGGTGGAGGAGCCGGTGCAGCAGGAGGATTCGCACAGTCCACAGAGCAGAAGGCCATCGCATTCATGGGAGACTCCACTTTCTTCCACGCGGGAATCCCGCCCATGATCAACGCCCTGTTCAACAACCATAAGGTCGTCATCGTGGTGCTAGACAACCGTACCACCGCAATGACCGGACACCAGGAAAACCCCGCAACAGGCAAGCGCCTCGACCGCTCCGAAACAAACAAAATTTCAATCGAGGAAGTGGCGAAGGCCATGGGCGTAAAAAATGTTGCAATCTTCAACCCCGTGCGCGAGCAGGCTCAGTACAAGGCGCACCTGCAAGAGCGCCTCGGCGCTTCGGAAATATCGGTTATAATTCTGCGCCA
>ERZ842401.1370-NODE-1370-length-35053-cov-17.828333_pt1 | contig 35053 bp, 26 predicted proteins | sample MGYA00521270_ERZ842401 | MGnify/ENA primary metagenome ERZ842401 (study PRJEB31892, sample SAMEA3878208) | bioreactor metagenome | biome: Moose rumen | place: Sweden | collected 2011-10 | study: EMG produced TPA metagenomics assembly of the PRJEB12797 data set...
TTGTAAATTATGGGGAAACAGTGTATTACAAGACCTTCCTCGCGTGGCATAGTCCTGGTTGTTGATTGTTACCTTTTGCAAAGGTAATACATTTCCAGCAGAAAAGCAAGTTTTTAGGGAAATTATTTGTTGTTTTGTGTGTGAGTCACAAGAAAAAGTGATGAAGTGCGTTAATGCTTCATAACTTTCATGATTTCGCCATTGGCTAACCTTATTATATATATAGGGCCAAGGTCGTACAACACCTTATATGGTCCTAATACAGACGGGAGGGAGACAGCCGTCGGGCCACCCGTGAAGCTGAACGAAGCCAGTCCGCTGGCATCAACGGCCAAATCCGTCAGGGGCTTGTTCATGAACATCGTGCCGTCGGCATTCGCATTGAAGAGCGTTGCCGCAGGCGTCGAGGTATTGGTAAGCTGATTGTTGCCAGCATACGGATAGGCCCAATTGGCTGCATTGGAATCGGTGTAATTCCATATATTATTAGCCGGAATGATGACATAGTGCTGGCGGCTCGACTTATTAGGAGCATCAGTAATGCTGACCCACAGCGCCGGGTCGTAGTCTATATGGAATATCAGGATGCCACAGCCCGGCAGTCCTGCGTCCCACCCCTTTTGCTGGCGATTCTCCACCATATAATACTCGTTACTGTTGCCCTCACTCCGAATCAGATAGGCTACCCCCTCGTCCGACAGGCTTGGCATATTGTCAACCGTTGTGGTACCTTTCAGCTCCGTGGGTGTCAGCCACCCCATCAGCCATCGCTCATGGGCCGAATAGTCGGACGGACAAAAACCGTTATTATTATAATAGCTGGAGTCCATAATGTCCCATGCCCCCACGTACTTTGTAGAGCCATAATAGAAATCGGGGAATCCGAAACAGTGGCTGAACTCATGGCAGAGGGTTCCGAAAGCGCCATAGGTATCATCAGATTTCAACTCCTGTACTGCACAGTAGCTGTCCACCAGCAGCGTTTTGCCGTCAGTACCCGTCACGCTCAGTGTGCTGCACTTTTCGTGAGTTTCCTGGTCAGTATGGCCCGTCATCCAGAACTGGTGCGGCCAGATGGCATCATAACCACCTCCGAAGCCTCCATAGCCGCTGCCCTTACCAGCATAGATGATGAGCAGCTGATTGACAAAGCCATCGCCATTCCAGTCATAAAGACTCCAGTCAATGTCCCGGGTTCTCAACACGGCCACCACGTCCTGCACCAGGTACTGAGAGTTCTCGTCATTAGCCCTGGTACTACCGTATTTATCATGATTTGCCGACAGTTGCACATACTGTAAATCGAATTGTAAATTGAACTTTCCGTAGCTCTGGGCGTAGAAATAGTCGTGAACAGAACCAACAAAAGGCTCTTCATGAAAGCCCTGCAGATTAAAGATTTTGTCCCATTGCGCCATGGTCTCCGTCTCATTGCCCTTGAACGTTCTGTCGGCAAACGACGCGAGCACCACCAGCTGACGGCGGTCGCCGTAATAGAAGTCTCCGCCTGGCTGCCGTACTGCGCCCGTTGATTCCGCTCTACGGGGGCCGTCAGGACTGACGGACGCCTGCCGACAGCCGCGCCTCACAATGTCCCCTGCCGCCGTGGTCAGCGAGACACACAGCAGCAGGAGGAATATCGTGGTACGAGGTACGAGGTGCGAGGTACGAGGTACGAGGTGCGAGGTACGAGGTACGAGGAACACATCACTCATCACTTGCATGGGCACCAGGGCTTGAGTTGTTTGAAGAAGTCGTTACCCTTATCGTCAACGAGAATGAAGGCAGGGAAGTCCTCCACGTCAATCTTCCAGACAGCCTCCATGCCCAGCTCAGGATATTCTACGCACTCAATGCTCTTGATGCTCGACTGCGACAGTACGGCAGCCACACCACCAATAGAGCCCAGATAGAAGCCACCATACTTCTTGCAGGCCTCAGTGACCACGTCGCTACGGTTACCCTTGGCAATCATGACCAGCGAAGCGCCCTGCGACTGGAACTCGTCAACGTACGGGTCCATACGGTTGGCAGTGGTCGGACCCATCGAACCACAGGGATAGCCCTCGGGGGTCTTGGCCGGTCCGGCATAGAGCACGGGATATTTCTTGAAGTAGTCGGGCAGTCCCTCGCCGGCATCCAGACGAGCTTTCAGCTTGGCGTGAGCAATGTCGCGGGCCACAATGATGGTACCCTTCAGGTTGACACGGGTGGAAACAGGATACTTCGACAGCTCCTTGCGAACAGCATCGATGCCCTCGTTCAGGTCAATAACAATGGTGTTCTGTCCCTCGCCAGCCTTGGCATACTCAGCAGGAATCAGTTCCGAGGGGTTGGCATCCATCTTCTCCAACCAGATACCGTCGGCATTAATCTTTGCCTTGATGTTACGGTCGGCCGAACAGCTGACACCCATGCCAATGGGACACGAGGCACCATGACGCGGCAGACGGACAACACGGATGTCGTGAGCCAGATACTTGCCGCCGAACTGGGCACCCAGCCCAATCTTGTGAGCCTCCTTCAGCAGTTTCTCCTCCAAATCAACATCGCGGAAGGCACGACCCGTCTCGTCACCTGTAGTGGGCAGGCCGTCATAGTACTTGATGCTGGCCAGCTTGACGGTCAGCAGGTTCTTCTCGGCACTGGTACCACCGATGACGAAGGCAATGTGATACGGAGGACAAGCTGCCGTACCCAGCGACTTCATCTTCTCCACGAGGAAGGGAATGAGCGTTCCCTCGTTCTGGATGGTTGCCTTGGTCATGGGGTAGAAATAGGTCTTGTTAGCCGAGCCGCCACCCTTGGCCACCATGACGAAACGATACTCTGCACCCTCCACGGCCTCAATGTCAATCTGTGCGGGCAGGTTGCAACGGGTGTTCACCTCGTCGTACATGTTCAGCGGAGCGTTCTGCGAATAGCGCAGGTTGTCCTGCGTGAACGTGTTATACACGCCACGGCTCAGGGCCTCTTCGTCCTCGAAGCCTGTCCATACCTGCTGGCCTTTCTCACCATGGATGATGGCCGTACCCGTGTCCTGACAGAAAGGCAGGATGCCGCGAGCAGCCACCTCAGCATTGCGCAGGAACTGCAATGCCACATACTTGTCATTCTCTGAAGCGTCCGGGTCGTTAAGAATGGCTGCCACCTGCAGGTTATGCTCACGACGCAGCATGAACTCTACATCGTGAAACGCCTGCTGAGCCAGCAGCGTCAGTGCCTCCTTCGAAACTTTTACCATTTTGTAGCCCTCAAAGTCAGCCACACTTACGCCTTCCTTCGACAACAGGCGATACTCTGTTTTGTCTTCGCCCACCTGGAACATGGGGGCATACTTGAAATCAACTACGTTTGCCATATAATATTTGAGATTTGAGGTTTTAGGGCTTGAGGTTTTATCCTCTTACCCTTTTTTATTCTAATTCATATTTGATTGTTTAGTATCCGAATATCTCTTCCGTCGTCAGCTGACGGATGGGGCCGAGCGTACGCAGGAAGTCCATGTCAAGCATCTCCTCATTGCCAAGGATGATGTAACGGTAGGGCTTGCGGGCCATATAGGTCTTCTCGAAATTGACAATGTCCTGCAAGGTGATGTTGTCAAGGTCGTTATATATCTTCTCGTCCTCATCGTAGTCAATGCCTAACTCCTGTGCTGAGTAGTAGGCGTTGAGCACTCCAAACTTCGTGGTGCGCTGGCTGGCCAGACGCTTTTTCAGTGCATCCTTGGCAATCTGGAAGGCACCTTCCGACTGCGGAATGGTGTCGAGAATCTCGTTGAAGTGCTTCACACAGTCCACCATCTTGTCGGCCTGGGTAATAATATAGGTATAATAGTTCTCCTTGAAGGTACGGCGACCCGGCGTGTTGTAATAGGCCGAAGCGGAGTAAGCCAAGCCACGAGCCTCACGCATCTCCTGGAACACAATGGCATTCATCGAACCGCCGTAGTACTCATTGAAGAGGGCTTTCAGGGCAGCCTCTTCAGGATGCCAGTCGCGATTCTCATTGTGGAACATCACCATGTAGATGTTCTTCGCATCGTAGGGAGCCTGCCAAACGTCTGTGGTCTTTGTCACCACCGGCCGTGCTGCAGGAGCCTCAGGAACCGGCATGAGCTCAGCCCCCACGTGGTGCTCCTTGTCAATCGTTGCAAGGAACTGATTGACATCGGCAGGACCGTAGTAGAAGATGGTGTGACGATAGTTCTTCAAACCTTTGATCAGGTCAATGAGCACCTGCGGGTCAGCGGCCTTCAGCTCGTCATTCGACATCATGGCATAGTGCTTCTCAAACATTGCCAAACGGCGCAGATAGCTGAAGTTAGACTGCTGGTTAGCCATACGGTCAGCGCGGGCCTTGAGCACAATGTCCACATACTGGGCGTAGGCCTCACGGTCAACCTTGGCGTTCTGGATGCGGTCTTCGAGCAGTTGAATAGCCTTCACCATGTTCTCGTTGAGTCCGCTGATACCGATGGTGATGCTGTTGGTGCCTGTACTGATGTAGGGGTCGCAGGCCAGTCCGTAGAAGTCCTGTTTGAGCTGAGCAGCGGTCTTGGTGTTGGTGCCCAGATAGTCCATGAGGTATTCGGCTGCAATCTCATAGCGCGGGTCGTCCTCGTCGCCAAACTCATACTGGAAGGCCAGCGAGAAGAGGCCGTTCTCGGTGTTCTGCTTGTAAAGAACGGGCAGACCGTTCTTCGCCGTAGTGACCGTCAGGTCACGCTTGAAGTCAACGAAGCGCGGCTGTATGGGTTCCACCTGTGATGCCTGGATATCGCGCAAGAACTGTGAGCTCTGTTCACGGTTGGTGGGAATAGGCGTTATCTCCGGTTTCTCGATAGTCTGCTGCGTGGAGTCAACACCCTGGCGCTTGTAGATGCAGACAAAATCATCGGCGTGGAAATTGTTTTTAACGAAGTCGATGATCTGCTGACGGGTTATCTTCGACACGCGGTCTAGATAGCCCACCTCGTCGGCCCACTCGGTGCCGTTGATGAAGGAATTGACAAACATATCGGCACGGCTGCCGTTATCCTCTAACTGTCGGTAGTGGCTGCGCTTGACATTGTTGATGACTGAGGGCAGCAGCTGCTGGTCAAAGTTGCCTTTTTTCAGGTTCTCCATTTCACCCAACATCAGCTGACGCACCTCGTCGAGCGACTGGCCTTCCTTGGGACGACCATTAAGAATAAAGGCAGAATAGTCAGCCAAGTCATAGACGTAGGCACTGGCCGACATCAGTTTCATGGGCTGTTCGAGGTTCAGTTCGAAGAGTCCGGCACGACCGTTGGCCAGCATGGAACTGACGATGTTGAGCGTATCCATCTGTGCATCGCCGGCACCCTTGAAGCGCCAACCCAGCATCACGCTTTCAGCCTCATTGCCCCAGACCGTAGAATCAACGGGAGCCGTAATGGGCTTCTCCTTGGGGAATACAGGATAGTCAATGGGCTTGGCCTTCCACGAGCCGAAATACTTGTCGATGATGCGGATGACTACATCGGGGTCGAAATCGCCCGACATACAAATGGCGGTGTTGTTGGGCACGTACCACTTATTAAAATAAGCCTTGATGTTGGTAATGGAGGGGTTCTTCAGGTGCTCCTGCGTACCGATGACGCTCTGCTGTCCGTACGGATGGCTGGGGAAGAGCTTGGCCAGCAGTGCCTCGTACATCTTACGGGCATCGCGGGTGAGGTTGATGTTCTTCTCCTCATAGACAGCCTCCAACTCGGTGTGGAAGCCACGAATAACCATGTTCTGGAAACGGTCTGACTGAATCTTCGCCCAGTTCTCCACCTCATTTGACGGAATATCCTCCGTATAGCAGGTGACATCGTTTGAAGTATAGGCATTCGTACCTTCTGCGCCTATGGCCGACATCAGCTTGTCATACTCATTGGGGATGAAGTACTGTGCAGCCAGCTGGCTCACGGAGTCAATCTCGTGGTAGGCCTGCTTGCGCACTGCCGGGTCGGTCAGCTTACGGTAGGCCTCGAAGCGCTGCTCAATCTCGTTAAGCAACGGAGCCTCAGCCACGGGGTCGTTGGTGCCAAACTGTCTGGTACCTTTGAACATGAGATGTTCCAGATAGTGCGCCAGACCTGTCGTCTCTGCCGGGTCGTTCTTTCCGCCCGTACGGACAGCGATATACGTCTGTATGCGCGGCTGTTCCTTATAGACGCTCAGATAGACTTTCAAGCCGTTAGCTAAAGTGTAGATGCGTGCATGCATCGGATCGTTAGGAACGGTCTCATAGTGCTGTGCACTTAAAGGTAAAAAGGTAAAAAGGTAAAAAGGTAAAAAAAATACCCACCTCAATTTAATTTTCTGTTTCATTTCTTTATAAGCTTATTTATTATATTAACCAATGTTCCAATAATTGTATTTATGTCATTAATTAATGAGTCAAACTCGTTCTTTTTGAGTAATTCTGCTTCAAATAACAATTCTAACCAATATTTTGTTTCACTTGCTTCTTTTAATGCGATTTTTAGTTTACTGATATAGTCTGCCTCACTCTGCGCATAAATACTTTCTGAGAGATTTGCACCGATACTTGTCCCACATCTGTAAAGTTGTTTGGACATAACGTATTCTTTTTTCTGCTCGTACAAATAATTATACAACTTAACAATACGCAGGGCGAATTTCTTACTTAATGTATAAATTACATTATTGCTCATTTCGTTTTTACCTTTTTACTTTTTTACCTTTTTACTTTTTTACCTTTTTACTTTTTTACCTTTTTACTTTTTATATCAGTTTTCGTAATCTATCTCATGGTCGAGCTTCGAGAGGAAGTCGTCAAACACCTCCTGCTCCACATCGCCCATGGCAAACTCCTTCTCGGCATCCTTGCGGATTTCGGCTATCCAGGCGCGACGGGCATGCACATAGTCCTCACGAATGCGCTCTACGTCAGCATAGGTAATCTCCTCTAACCGGTAATAATCCAGGATAAGCTGATAAGACCATGCCCAGCGGTAGTCGCTGTAGTGGTCGTTGATGTCTGCAAAGCGGTCCAGTATCTGCTGAATATTGTCCAGTGTGCCTTCCTTGATGTCGTTGATAAGACGCGTCTCCTCGCTCTCCGGCATCAGCAGACCACTCAGGTCCACCCACCTGCCCTCACCCACGGTACTGGCAGGACGACCGAAGAAGCCCTCCTTCTTGGCACGCTTCAAGACTGCACCCATATAGATGCGCAGGGCAATGTCATAATATTTAAGACCTTTTCTGAGTGAGCTGGCGTTAATGACATACTCATGGAAATTGTATGAAGACACATTGTCGCCCGATGCCTGACGCAGGTTTTCCAGTATCTTGATGCCTTCCATAATCTCGCCTACGGTGAAGGGCGACAGCCAGTCGAAGTTGATGATGGACTTCTTCGACTGCTTAGAGCGCTTGTCACGCTTCGGCCATTTCTTGATGTCACGGTAAAGTCCTACAGTCGTAATGTTACGGCCAGGAACAATATACATGGTCTCACCGTATGCCATCAGATAAGAGAAAGGCAGGTTACGCATGTCAGGATGGTTCATCAGTTTTCCGAAGCAGACAGAGAAAGCGCCAATGGTGGCCGGCATCAGCACGTAAGCGCCACTGGCTGTCTTGGTGCCACGTTCCAGGGTGCCGTAGTGCAGCGGTCCCATCTTGTAGGCATGGTTAGAGAAGTTGGTGTTCGAACCGGCATTGTAGAACGAGAACTGTCCGCCAATGAGCAGGCTCGACTTATGGTGACTGGCCGAGAAGGGACCGCAGAAGGCGGCACAGGCCTCACCGTTAGCCATGAACGAATTAGCAAAGAAGAGGCTGGCCTCGGCGGTGAAGCCATTGGTAATCTGGCAGGCCTCGCCCACGAAGCAGTCCTGCATCTTCACGGAGTTGTTGATGCTGCAACCGTCGCAGATAATGGAGTTCTCGCAAATGACACCCGTTCCGATATATACCGATGCATCGCGTGAGCTCATAATGGTACACTCCAACAGTCGGGCAGCACCGTTAATCTCGCAGTCACCCTTGATGACGGTATTGGTAATATCCTTGGTATTGATGATTTTCACGTTATTGCCAATGAGTCCGCGCTCAGGACGCTCCACGCGCAACTCGTCCTCAATAAGCTGTGTCAGCCTCAGCTTCAGCTCCTTGTCGTCAGCATGTTTGACCATGAAGGCAGCCAGCTGTGAGTTCAGGTCGCGGAAAATGACCACGTTACCGTCGCCCATCTCATTAAGGACAGAGATGGTCGAGCCTTCACCAAAGGTAGCATCATCCGTCGTTTCCAACGTAGAGATGTTCGAGATGAAGCAATCATTACCAATGGTATAGTTGTTAATGTAGTTTCCCACTTTTTCTATCAGGCAGTCGTTGCCCACCGTCACATTACGCAGGGTAGCATCATTGATGCCAGAATGTTTGAAAAAACCTTTGGTCACTTCCACCTGCTTATTGAATTCACCCAGGCGGATGTCCCCATAGAACATCACGCGATGGAAGTTATAGGGTTTGAAGCCGTCGGCCACCATTACTCGCTGCCAGTCCTCTGCCCAGCAGACATTGTTCTCTAAAACAGAAATCTCGTTTTGTGTTAGTTGTCTGTAAGTATCCATAATTGTAGGGTATTGATATAACAAGGGACAAAGGTACAATAATTTAATGAAGAATGAAGAATGAAGAATGAAGAATTTACAGGCTCCATCAACTTCTTTAACTTTTTTTGGCTTACTGAGTCTTTTACTTTTTTACTTTTTTCTTTTTTACTTTTTTACTTTTTCTTATCTTTGCACCCGATTTTTAATTAACAACACATTCAATTAAGATTATGAGAGTAATTATTGAACCAGACTACCAACGAATGTCACAGTGGGCGGCTGAGCATGTTATCCGCCGAATTAACGAAGCTAACCCTACTCCCGAGAAACCTTTTGTACTGGGCCTGCCCACCGGCTCTTCACCTGAAGGCATGTATGCCTGCCTGGTAAAGGCCAACAAAGAAGGCCGAGTATCGTTCAAGAACGTACTGACGTTCAACATGGACGAATACGTAGGACTGCCTGAGGAGCATCCTGAGAGCTACCACTCGTTTATGGCCCGCAACCTGTTCAACCACATTGACTGCCCGAAGGAGAACATTCACATTCTAAACGGAAACGCCCCCGACCTGGAGGCAGAGTGTGCACACTACGAAGAGATGATTCGTGAGGCAGGCGGCATCGACCTGTTCCTCGGCGGCATCGGTCCTGACGGACACATCGCCTTCAACGAGCCTTATTCTTCGCTCGTCAGCCGTACCCGCGTAAAAACACTGACCACCGACACCATCATTGCCAACAGCCGTTTCTTCGACAACGATGTCAACAAGGTGCCCAAGCTGGCCCTGACCGTTGGCGTAGGTACCGTCATGGACGCTAAGGAAGTCATGATTCTGGTGAATGGCCACCACAAGGCACGCGCCCTGAAGGCTGCCATCGAGGGAGCCGTCAGCCACGAGTGGACCATCTCAGCCCTGCAACAGCACCAGCACGGCATCATCGTGGCCGACGAGGCCGCTACCGACGAGCTGAAGCACGGCACCTACAAGTACTTCAAGGATATTGAGAAGGACAACCTTCTGTAAGTGAAAAGTGAAGAGTCTTCACTCTTCACTTAAAGGATACAGGAAATCATTGTAAGGGTACTTCTGCACATGGAGTTCCCTTACTTTATTATATAGCACCTGGCGCAGTTCGTCAATATTCTCCTTCTTCTTGGCGGAAATAAACAACGGGGCGGGACATTTCTCATTTCTCATTTCTCCTTTCTCATTCATCTTTCCCATCCACGTCTGGCGCAGCTCGTCTAATGAGACGTTCTCCTTGGTCATGGGCGTCAGGTCGTCGGGTTCCTTCTCCACCCATGTGTAGGCATCTATCTTGTTGAATACCATCATCATGGGCGTCTCCGCACAACCGAGGTCAGCCAGCGTTTTCTCCACTACCTTGATCTGTTCCTCGAAGTCAGGATGCGAAATATCTACCACGTGCACCAGCAGGTCGGCCTCACGCACCTCGTCGAGGGTCGATTTGAAGGAATCCACCAAGTCTGTGGGCAGCTTACGGATGAACCCTACGGTGTCGGCCAACAGGAAAGGCAGGTTATCGATGGTCATCTTACGCACCGTCGTGTCGAGCGTTGCGAAAAGCTTGTTCTCAGCAAACACTTCACTCTTCGCGAGCAGGTTCATCATCGTGCTCTTGCCCACGTTGGTGTAGCCGACCAAAGCCACACGAATAAGCCGGCCACGGTTCTTGCGCTGCGTGGTTTTCTGCTTGTCAATCTCCTCTAAACGTTGTTTCAGCAGCGTGATGCGGTGCAGAATGATACGACGGTCCATCTCCAACTGTGTCTCGCCCGGGCCGCGCAGACCTACGCTACCCTTGCCGCCGCCGGAGCCGGAGCCGCCGCCCTGACGTTCCAAGTGGGTCCACAGGCGTTGCAGACGGGGCAGCATGTAGCGGTGCTGCGCCAGCTCCACCTGTGTCTTGGCCTCTGCCGTCTGGGCACGCATGGCGAAGATGTCCAGTATCAGGCTCGTGCGGTCCAGTATCTTCACCTGCAGCTCCTTCTCGATGTTACGAATCTGCTTGGCCGTCAGCTCATCGTCGAAGATGACCATGCCCACGGGCTCCTCCTCATCTTCCTGCTCCTTGATGTAGTGCTTGATTTCCTGCAGCTTACCGCTTCCCACGTATGTCACCTGACTGGGACCGCCTACGCGCTGGGTAAACCTTTTCACCACCACGGCACCGGCCGTCTCTGCCAGGAAAGCCAGCTCGTCCAAGTATTCGTTGGTCTTCGCCTCGTCCTGCTGCTGGGTAATCAGTCCCACCAATACCGCAGTCTCGGCCTTTGCTTCTGATATCACAAATTCTTTCATGCCTGCAAAGGTACAGTTTTTTCCGCAAACTCGTTGCATTTTATGAATAAAAACTTCATTCTTCATTTCAGGCGTGACACCCTATTTCTGGATAGTGCCGGGAGGGCAGGGAGAAACCCCGTACCAAACGGGGAGTTTCTCCGTACCAAACAGGGAGTTTCTGGCAGGGAAGCGAGAATTACGCGGGCGGGGAAAAACATTACCACGCCCGTGGAAAAACGTTACCGCGGGCGTGGTAAAATAAATACACGGTCGTGTAAGACCCTTCCCCTTATCGTGAAGGTATGTAATGCGTTCATCTCCTTTACGTTGCAAAATTACTAAAAAGTTAGCACAATACCAAATAATTTGAGAAGTTTTTTTAGATACTGGGGGACAGTTGTTTCGCATTACAAATGATAATCAACGCAGCGAGGAATCAAGTGCCTCTTGAATTTTGGCGCACGAATCGACCGCTGATTCAACGATTATGCAAGTACAATCTCTGCTGGGACACCAAGCACCTTGTAAAGACTGCGGGCAACATCAAAACTAAGAGAGCGCCGACCGTGAAGCAGGTCGCTAAAAGTAGTAGCACTTATTCCTATCATGCGAGCAGCATCCTTCTGTTTTAGTCCTTTTTCTTTTACCTGTGACAGAATTGCATCAGCCAACAATATACTCATTTGCCCTGGCAATGGATGATAAGCACGGCCATACTCGTCAAGCGATGCGCTCAACATAGCAAACTCATCCTTCTCAGCTTCGCTTAGCAATTCCATGTCACCAAGTTCAGTGCCTCGCTTAATCAAAGCCTCTACACGTGCCTCATACTCCTTGTATTCTTTTTCGTTTCTTATAGTCATTGCATTAAATGTTTTGAATATCCTTAATCTTATCGTATTCGCTGTGAGTCCCTACAAATCGAACGGCGACAGTGCCTGCAAAGAAGACCACCAGCACCACTGTTCTGTATTTATTTCCTTTGATATTAAACACGTATCGGTTATTACCTACAAAGTCTGCCGACGGAAAAGCCTTTTTCAGGTCTGCATGATGCCTCCAGGAAGATGTAGCAATTATGCTGCTCCATCGTTCTAACGCCTCTTGCGCATCAGGGTGTGTACGTTCAAATTCCATGACCCTTTCCGGAAACAATATCTTCATTTTAATATAACTGCTATTTTCTGGTTGCAAAGGTAAAGTATTTTATCAGAACTTCCAAAAAAACAGAGAGAAATCTTCACATATTAGTGAACTTTATCTGTGTTCATATATTAAAAATTGCGTCACAAACGCTTCGTATGGAAGTTTTGTGACGCTTTTTGGGGAGTGGATTATGATGAACCGGCGATTCCTTGTAGCGACAAGTCGATTACTAACGCACGGGGCGCACCGTGTGACCACGAGGACGGCCGACGCTGCTCCAGTCCGCACGGTCTGAATAGAAGATCAGGTGTCGGGCAACGTCCGGGCCGCTACTGCCGAGCGTCGAAGACCAGTAGAAGCCCCCAGAGCCGAGATAGTCCAACTCGTCATACAAACGGTAGCCCGCAGCAGGAAAGAATATAGTGCAGCCATTCGGCCCAGTGAATTTGCGACCTTTCACGCCGTTCTGGGATGTCCAAACCGAAGTGCAGTTATCCAGCAGCTCCTTAATCTGCGTCAACGTCGGCATACGCCAAGGTGAACCCCAGTTAGCAGTCGCGGCATCGTATTGGGTGCCGGCTATGCCGGAGCCGATGTTAATATAATCTGGATTATCCAAATTACCATTATAATACTGGTACGTATCCAAATTATACACATTCTTCGGCTGCGTCTCGCCCCAGGCGTAGTAGTTGCCGTAACCCTCTGGCGCAGAAGCACCAACATTGCAGCAAGCCCACTTCGTGCCTGAAGCCAGGCCAAGGTCAATCATGTGCGGGTGATTAGCATCGGAGCAAGAAGTGTAGGCATTGGCATTTCCGCCGCCGATACCACTGTCAATAGGGCCTCCGACTTTCTTGTAATATACTGAACCAGAATGAAGGATGCCATTGCTGTAAGTGACCTGTGCAGTAAATGAAGCACCTACTTCCGACGGATTACTCGAAGCCGTTATCGTCTGTGTTACCTCACCAGTAGTGCCGGAAAAAGAGTACGTGTAATCAAAGCAGAACCAATGCGGGTCTTTTGTTCCTTTGGTTACCGACCACCATTCTCCTTTATCGTTTGAAAGAATGTTCATATGCATGACTTCAGTACCTGTAGCGTCATTCCTGAGTGTGCCGGCGGCATTACACTCTTGCCAATGACCTACGAGGAAATTAGATTCTTCGCCCGGGCCGTCAGTTCTTTCCCGAAAATAAGTACGAACAATGTCCTCTACGTTGATGACGGTCTCCGTGCCGTCGGTCTTTTCAATCACCATTTCATACTTTTTCTGGGCAGAGGCTGCAAGGTGACACAAACCGACAAGGGCTAATAATGATAAAATTCTTTTCATGATGCTTTTCAATTTTTACTTGTTGATAATCTTTATTTTGTTGGTTGGCGTACTAATGACATATACTCCTTTGGGGAGCATGTCGAGGCTGATGTCGGCTTGGCCGAAGTCGTCGGCAGGCTGACTCCTGACGAGGCGCCCCTCTACGGTATAGACACGCACCTCAGTTCCCTTAGGAAGGCTACGGAACACGACGTGGCCATTGGCATACAGCGGGGGTGTCACAATGGGTTCAATGCCAGTAGCATCGTCGTAGGCCGTATAACAGTCAATCAAATCCAGTGGGATACTGATACTTGTAAGATCGCTCGTCACCACCATATCCTCGCCAGAGAACGTGATGACGGGGTGAGCTGAAAGTTCCAAAATGGTCTCACTGCCGCTCTTCTGCTTAATGACGATGCGGGCATCGTCAGCGTAAGCCGATAGCGTGGCTAACGACATGAGAAGTAAAAATAGTCGTAACTTCATTTGCTTGTTGATGTTTGAGAATAAGAAAAGGCGTGCAACCATCCGATGCTTATTCTCAACTTTAGGTTACCGCCAAGTGACCATGCAACAAAACAAGCAAGAACAGTTCACGCCCCCTTACGGACGTGAACCTTCTGGACTGCTTGCTCTCTGTTGCGAATATTGGCGGTATTCAAAGTTGAGAGAACAAGAGCAGAAAGCTCAAGTTATCTTAAAAAGACTTAGAACGGGAGTGCGACGCACAGTTCATTGGTTAATAATAAAATGTTTGCCTGTTCCCTTAGGGAGTGCGGCACCTGGTGTCGGCGAAGCTCCCTTCATGTTCTTCGTTTACTGTCTGTTTCTTGTTATTTTATGCTTATTTTTTAGGTTACTAATTATCGTTTATCGCCTACAAAGTTAAGCATTATTTCTGAAACGGCAAAGAAAAAGGAGATTAAAATATGCATTTCGTGCTGAAGTGGTGCGGAGATTTTGTCGAATTTGACGATGATGGCACGAAACGTAATTACTTTATATGTTTTTTCATGGTAAAATAAGGACAACATGCTATGACTGCTTCTCCGTCATGTACTTCCAGTAGCGGCGGGGCATGTCGTTGAGCTGCTTGCGCGGATTCATGCGCTCACGAATGCAGATGGCCTTGAAGTAGGTACGCCAGAGGTCCTGGAACAGCTGGTCGTTCTCACTGAGCAGGTCGTCGCGCAACCGGCCGTCCTCCAAGGAGAAGGGCAATGAGGACTCGTCTTCGAAGGTGATGCGCAGGAGCCCCCTCCTGACCTCCCCCTTGGGGACGGGAGCGTCGTGATGAGCATCAGCTGCGGGAGTATAGTAATAGCCGTACTTCCGCCGGGCATCGAAGATGAGGAAGGGCTGGTCGTTGAAGCGGTCCTGAAAATGGTCGATGACGAGGGGCAACACGTTGTTGTCAGGCGAGACAACACCCAAGTAGGTGCCGTCCTTAGCCTTCTGGAAGCGCAGAAACTGCTTCATGCGGAGCTGTTCGTGGGCTACGCGGCGGGCAGTATTGGTCACGTAGAGGATGTCGGGGTCGCTGAAGTCACGCTCGTTAGTGCCTTGGAACACCTTATATATATAATGGAACATGGGTGTGTAGAGTTCCTTCGACTCCGACAGCCAGGCTACGGTGAGCATGCGCAGGGCCTCCTTCGACATTTTCTTTTCCAGTCCCCGCCACACGCGACCGGCCTTGTCGTCAGCCGTTTCCACACGGTGTTCCTGGTCGCAGAACATGGGCAATATGTCACCCTCCCCCACCAGTTCTTCTGGTTGCTGGTGCAGGGCGTAGGCATCGAACACGGCCGTTAGCAGGCCGTCCATTGTCCGGTCGAAGATGTAAACCAGCATAGGCTTTGTTTATTTTTCCTTGTGTGTTTTGTGACTGACGGTGCAAAGATACTATCCCGGCTATCCCTTCGCCAACGACGAAGCCCGCCTGGAATGTCTGTTTAAGCTATACGAGAAGATGACGGCCAATCAGATGAAAAAATGAGCACGAAGAGATTATTGGTTCCTAAAGAATTGCAACAGAAAGTCGCGAGAAGTCATCAGCGGCAACTGACAGAACTCACGATAGTCTCTGGTGTTGTTGGTGACAACGACATCACAGCCAGCGGCAACAGCACACTGGTACTGCAACAAGTCCTCGAAATCACGAACATCCTCATGATTCAATGCAGTATCCAACTGGGCGGCATCGCAAGGAAGGACTGTTACCCCTTGACGGAGTTGGCGGATAAGGCTATATCGTTCCAACCTCGGCATATCACGCTTGATATAGTTGATATTGGCAAATGTGAGATAAGATGCACACGCTTCAAATCTACCATTTTGAGCCAGTTCATATATCATTCGGCCCTGCATGGAATACTCTCGTTCTTCGGCGAGGTCCATAAAGATATTGGTATCAAGAAACACTTTCATCGCTCACCAAGTATATATCGTGTCCGTTCATCAGCAGCTTCTTCTGGTGTAAGCCGTAGCCGTTCAAACAAGTCATGTGTTTCTGGCGAAATGTTTATCTCGGCCATTTTCCTTGCAAGAAACTCGTCATCAGCCTTACGCTTGGCTTCCTCTGCCTCCTGTATGGCTTCATGCAGGAAGTCTACAACGGCATTCATATCACTGACATTCATACTCCTCATCACGTCAATGTATGGAGCCATTGGAGTGGCTTGTACTCTTTTTGTAGCAACAGTCATAAAAACTCCTTTCTTTTAAATTGCGCCGCAAAGTTACGAATAAAATCTGAATAAACAAATATATATGGAACAAAAAAGCAATCGCTCGACTTTAAGTCGCTTGCCCATACAATTCCACGTTACTGTTGTTGATGATAACGGAGTGTCGTACGAGCCCAAAGAATGGTTTGTGATACCCCTGAATGTTGTTGACATCGTCATAGCCCAGATTATGGACGGCTCCATATTGGGCTATACCTATAATGCATCCATGAAGTGTTTGGAGAAGAGAGTAGTGAGTAGTGAGGGGTGAGGGGTGAGTAGTGTTATTCTCCGAAGTCGAGTGACAGCTGCTGCTCGGCGGCGGCACGCTTCTGCTGGGCTTTCGAGATGAGCAGGGGGCGCAGACGCTCGGGCTGCAGCTCGTTGATGCCGATGATGGGCACGGAATAGCCGTCGGTCAGCTCACCACAGGTAATGAAGTACTTGGCTTTCTTCATCACCACGCCCATCTTCTTCAGGTGGTACGAAGTGACGCGGCTGAAGCGGCGGGTGTTCACGATGAGCCATGCCGACTTGGTGCCGATGCCCGGCACACGGAGTATGCGCTCATAGTCGTCGCGGTTGATATCGACGGGGAACTGCTCCGGATGACGCAATGCCCACGCTAACTTCGGGTCAACCTCTAAGTCGAGGTTCGCATGGGCATCATCTATAATCTCCTCCACCTTGAAGTGGTAGAAGCGCAGGAGCCAGTCGGCCTGATAGAGCCGGTTCTCGCGTACCAGGGGCGGCTGCTTCAGCACGGGCAGCCGCTTGTCGTAGGTGTTCACGCTGATGTAGCCCGAATAATAGACGCGGCGCATGGTGGGCTGGCCATACAGAGCTGACGACATGCTGAGGATGTCGCGGTCGCTCTCCTGCGTGGCTCCCACAATCATCTGGGTCGATTGTCCGGCAGGCACGAAGCGTGGCGCATGGCGAAACTTCCGGCGGTCCTCCTTGTTCTCCAAGACGCCCTGCTGAATGAGCTTCATCGGCTGGAACACGCTCTTGTGGTCCTTGTCGGGAGCCAGCAGCTTGAGCGACTCCTCCTTCGGAATCTCTATGTTCACGCTCATGCGGTCAGCCCAGCGGCCCGCCTCATTGAGCAGTTCCTGCGAGGCTCCGGGTATGGCCTTCAGGTGGATGTAGCCGTTGAAGCGGTGCAGGGTGCGCAGGTCACGCACAATGGCCGTCAGCCGCTCCATGGTGTAGTCAGGGTTACGCACGACGCCGCTGGAGAGGAACAGCCCCTCAATGTAGTTGCGGCGGTAGAACTCCATGGTGATTTCCTCGAGTTCGGAAACCGAGAGCGTAGCACGCTTGATGTCGTTCGAACGCCGGTTGATGCAGTAGGCACAGTCGTACATGCAGTGGTTGGTCAGCATCACCTTGAGCAGCGAGATGCACCGGCCGTCGTCGGCAAACGAGTGGCAGATGCCCACACCGCCCACGGTGTTGCCCACCATGCCCTTCTTGCCGCCGCGCACTGTTCCGCTCGACGAACACGACACGTCGTACTTGGCCGACTCGGCCAGCACGCGTAGCTTCTCCATGACCTGGGCTGTCAGCATCTATTTTATTTTCGATTTACGGATTTTCGATTTACGATTTAATTGTTAGCGTTAGGGTTAACATTTCACCTTGCCTCCGCGTCGGTTTTGCGGATAAACAGGTTGTCGTGGGCGGTCATGAGGATGTAGTTGTCGGCATCCTCCTGAAACACATCGGCCAGGATGGTGCCACGCTTCACGGTGCCGAAGAAAATGTCGGGCTTTCCGTCCTCATAGTTCTCACGGTACAGGGGTGTCTCTTCCTTCGTCGCCACGAGCACACGCTGTCCGTTGCCGCTGTACCAGTTCTGACTGCCCACATACTTGGTGTAGCACCAGCCCGTCACGTTGCCCACACTGACCTGGGTCCACTTGCCCTGCTGTCCGCGCCAGATGCCGTCACCCAGTCCGTGGTTGAACATCCAGAGCTTTCCAATAATCTTTGCCTTGGCCGACGGTTGCTGGCGTACATTGACAAAGCCGTCGTCCGAAGTGGCATACACCACCGTAAGCACATCCTGCGCCCACAGCGAGCCGCACACCATGAGTGCAGCCATAAACATTATGATTCTCCTCATTGTCTTTTTTTTAATTTAGCTGCTACAAAGGTACAAATAAGTGAGAACAATGCAAAAGAAAAATCGTTTTTTTTTGTTTGCATTGTCGAACGAGAGTACCTTCGACCAGCGGTCAAAGGTACAAATTAATTGATAAAATCATCATATTCGTTGAAAAATTTTGGCAGAAAAGTGTGAAATGGCTAACTTTGCAGCAATATTAGGAAGTTAAACTAAACAAACGATACGACATGATGAAAAGATTGTTATTGATCCTGATGACAATGGCGGGAGTCATGACGGCACAGGCCGACGACTACCCCTTCCTGACGTTTGAGACCAGCGACGGCACGGTACAGTCCGTCTCCACTACGTCACTCAAACTTGAAATCAGCGGCGACAAACTGCTGGTGAACGACGGCGCACAGAGTTTTACCCTCACCGACCTCAAGAAGATGTACTTCTCTACTGACGACGCAACGGCTATAGAGTCGCTTACCGACAAGAAGCAGACGACGGCCGACAGCGGGCTTTGGTTTACCATTGACGGACGTATGCTCAGCGGCAAACCCAGCCAGAAGGGCATCTACATCAACAACGGACGTAAGGTCATTATTAAATAAGGAGGACCAAAGACTATGAAGAGAACAAGCATGCTGATAGCGGCCGTACTGCTGACCATAGCAGCAGCGGCACAGACCCTGAACATACAGACGGGCCAGGTAACGTGGCAGTTCCCGGCAGCTCAAGTGGGCGACATGACGTGGACTGACGGCACGACGCTGACCGTTATGGGTAAGGAGTTCAACGTGAGTGACATTACGGCCATGACTGTTGACGATACGGAAGTTACTGACAATAAAGTCAGCGTGACCTACGACAACCTGCAGGCCAGCGTCGTAGTGGCCGGCAACGTGGCCCAGTACATCACGGTCGAAGTAAGCGGGGCCCACGTCAAGGTGGTGCAGAGTAATACGGACCTCGTTGACGGAGACGAGATAACCTACAACCTGACGGGCAGAACGGCCAACGGCGAGTTCTACATGGAGGGAAGCTACAAGGCCACCGTCGAGCTGAACGGACTGAGACTGGCCAACCTGATACCTGTATATAGCGGAGCTGCCGTGCACATTCAGAACGGCAAACGCATCAAGGTAAAGGTAGTAACCGACACGGAGAACGTGCTCGTTGACTCATCGACGGGCGAGCAGAAGGGTTGCCTCTACGTGAAGGGACACGCCGAGTTTGCACAGAAAGGCTCATTGCTCATTACATCATTGAAGAAGCACGGCATTAAGGCTGGTGAGTACATTGAGGTAAAGAATGCCACCATCAAAGTGCTGGGGGCTCAGGGTGACGGCATCAGCTGTAACCAGTATTTCCTGATGAAGAGCGGCAGCGTTACTGTCAGTTCGACGACCGACGACGGCATACAGTGTGACCTGGAGGGTACAACGTCAACAGGCGAAACGACTGACCACGAGGACGAAGACTCTGGCAATATCTACATCAGTGGCGGTGAGCTGAACATCAGTGTCACAGCCGATAAGGCTAAGGCCATCAAGAGCGAGGGCGACTTCAATATAACGGGAGGAACCATTACTTGTACGACATCAGGCGGAGGCGTATGGGATACCGATGATTTGAAGACCAAGGCTGCTGCCTGTCTGAGCGCCGACGGCAACATGACCATCAGCGGCGGTACGCTCACGCTGACCAGCACGGGCGACGGCGGAAAGGGTATCAGCGTCGATGGAGCGATGACCATCAGCGACGAAGCTGACATTACCGTCACCACTAGCGGCAACGCTGTAGTGGCAAACTCGAGCGGAACGCTTTCGACTGTCACTAACTCTAACGACCTAGACCACTACACCACGAGCTATAAGTCGTCGCCTAAGGGCATCAAGGTCGATGGACTGCTCACCATCAGTGGTGGACTGACCCGCGTCACTACAAGCGGAGCGGGCGGAGAAGGCATTGAGAGCAAGGAGGAAATCCTCATCTCGGGCGGCCAGGTCATTGTCAACGCCAGCGATGACGCCATCAATGCTGCCTACTTGAAGAACGATCAGAAACAAAAGGTTTCCGGAACGGGCGACTTGACCATAACGGGTGGATACATCTATGCCTGCTCAACGGGCAACGACGGTATTGATACTAACGGCGACTGCAAGATTCAGGGTGGTATAGTCTATGCCGTAGGAGCATCGGGAGCTGAAGTGGCCATCGACGCTAACAGCGAGGAGCAGAAGAAGCTCTACATAACGGGCGGAACAGTCTTTGCCATAGGAGGACTGGAGAATGGTGCCAGCATTACCGGCGGCACCTGTAAGCAGACCACCTCATGGACGGGCAACACATGGTATGCCCTCTACAACGGCTCGACGCTCGTTGGTGCCTTCAAGACACCCACTAAGTCAAGCACGAGTACAGGAGGCGGTCCTGGCGGCGGAGGTCCCGGTGGAGGCAACAGCCAGAAACTCGTTGTCTATACCAGCTCCACACCGGCACTGAAGTCGGGTGCCACCATCAGCGGCGGCACGGAGTACTTCGACGGCATGGCCAAGTTCGACTGCACGGTGTCAGGCGGTTCTGACGTCACCCTGAGCAACTATTCGTCGTCAGGCGGCGGTGGCGGCTGGTGGTAAAAGGTGAAGAGTGAAGAGTGAAAAGCAAATTCTTCACTCTTCACTTTTCACTCTTCACTTTTTTTATTACCTTTGTACCCAGAAACCAATAACTAAGAACATTATGAAGAGATTTTTATTACCCCTCTTGCTGCTGGCAACAGCATTCTGCAGTGCTCAGGAAGCAGAAGTGAAGTCACCCGACGGACAGCTCGTCGTACGCGTAGGTACCGATAACGGACTGGCCTACTACACTGTCATGCTCAACGGGCAGACTGTGCTCCATCGCTCACGACTGGGTTTCACCGCTGACTACGGGGACTTCAGCCAGGGGCTCACTCTAAGAGACTGGAAGGCCGATGCCGAAGACTACGACTACGTCATGACACGCACCAAGGCTTCTGGGGCTGGTGTCAAGGCTGGCGTGCTTACGGCTACGTTCCAGAATGCCCGGCAACAGCCCATGCAAGTAGAGTTTAAGGTCAAAAACCGCGATGTGGCTTTCCGTTATCATCTGAGTCCAGTGAGCGAAGGGCGCCCCAAGAGTGCCGTCATACTGTCTGAAGCCTCTTCGTTCTGTCTGCCCGAAGGCACCACCACGTTCCTCTCGCCGCAGAGCGACCCCATGATAGGCTGGGAGCGCACCAAGCCCAGCTACGAAGAGGTGTATAGGGCCGACCGTCCCATGACGGAGCGTTCGCAGTACGGTCACGGCTACGTGTTTCCGGCACTGTTCAGCCTCCCCCCTGCCCCCTCCCAAGGAGGGGAAGTCTGGGTGCTCATCAGCGAGACGGGCGTGAATGGCAATTACGTGGGGGCGCACCTTAGTGACTACAATCCCTCCTCCCTTAGGGGGGAGGCGGGCTCCTATCAGATTGCCTTCCCCATGCCCGGTGAGAATAACGGCATAGGCACCACAACGGCAGGCGTGCCCCTACCCTGCACCACCCCCTGGCGCACCATCACCGTAGGTACGCTGGCCGACATCGTCATGACCACCATCAGCTTCGACCTGGTGGAGCCACAGTACGAGGCTTCGCAGCAGTACCGGCCAGGCCGCTACGTGTGGAGCTGGCTCATCGGACAGGACGAGAGCATCAACTATGATGACCAGGTACGCTTCATCGACTTGGCTGCCGCAATGGGCTTTGAGTACTGTCTGGTAGATAACTGGTGGGACCAGCGAATAGGCCGTGACCGCATAGAGGAGCTGTCACGTTACGCCCAGCAAAAGGGTGTGAGCCTCATGCTCTGGTACAACTCCAACGGCTACGAGAACGATGCCCCGCAGACGCCCCGCCAGTGCATGAACACACCGCAGGCACGTGATGCTGAAATGGCCTGGCTGCAGCGCATCGGCGTGAAAGGCATCAAGGTAGATTTCTTCGGAGGCGACAAGCAGCCCACCATGCAGCTCTACGAGGATATTCTCTACGATGCCAACCGCTACGGGCTGCAGGTCATCTTCCACGGCTGTACCCTGCCGCGTGGTTGGGAAAGAATGTACCCCAACTTCGTGGCGTCAGAGGCAGTGCTGGCCTCAGAGAACGTCATGTTCGACGAAGGGGCTGCCAAGCGTGAGCCGTTCGACCTGACGCTGCATCCCTTCTGCCGCAATGCTACGGCCTCGATGGACTGGGGCGGCATCATCATGAACCGCTACATGGCGACCGACAACAAGTCACGCCATCGTCGCCATACCACCGACATTTTCGAACTGGCCTCTGGTATCACCATGCAGACCAGCATCCAGTGTGTGGCCATGCAGCCCAATAACCTCGGCGAGCTGCCACAGTTTGAGCTTGACTTCCTGCGCCAGCTGCCCACCACGTGGGACGAGACACACTTCATTGACGGCTACCCAGGCCGCTACGTCGTGCTGGCCCGCCGTCACGGCACCCAGTGGTACGTGGCCGGACTGAACGCTGAACCAAACACAATAAAACTGACCCTGCAGCTACCCATGCTGGCCGGTCAGACCGTCAGTTACTACACCGACAACCGTAACGGCGAGCCCCAGCTCAGCACCCTCAAGGTTGACAAGCAAGGACGCGCCAAAGTCGAGATGCAGCCCAATGGCGGCATCATTCTGAAGTAGTAAGGGACATGTCTATTTCAAGCGAAATGAGGTTTCGATGCTGTTGAGTTCCTCGCTGAAGGCTTTGTCAACCTTCAGGCGCTGCTCAACGGCTGAACAGGAGTGAATGACGGTGGAGTGGTCGCGGTTGCCAATGAGCTGGCCAATGCGTGAGGCGGGCATCTTGGTGTACTTCTGTGCCAGATACATGCTGACCTGACGCACGATGACGTAGTCGCGCTTGCGGCTGCGACTGAATACCTGCTGCTGGCTGACGTTGAAGTGGCCACAGACCTTCTCCAGAATGTCGTCGATGGTGAGCGGCTTGTTGTCAACTTTGACAGCACGCTTGATAACGCGCTCGGCCAGACGCATGTCAATACCACTATTATAAACAATGGAGTAAGCCATGAGCGAGTTGATGACGCCCTCCAAGTCACGCACACTGCCATTAGCCGTCTCAGCTATGAACTGTATAACCTCGGCAGGAATCTTCAGTCCGTCACGCCGACACTTGGCATTCAGAATGTCGATGCATAGCTGCACATTGGGTTTCTCTAACTCGGCAATGAGTCCACAAGAGAAACGCGTCAGCAGACGGTCTTTCATGCCCTGCAGGTCAACGGGAGGCCTGTCGCTGGCCAGAATGATTTGCTTGCCGTTACGGAACAGGTGGTTGAAAATGTGGAAGAACGTGTCAAGCGTCTTAGGCGAACTTGACCATTCCTGTATGTCATCAACTATCAGCACGTCAATGGTCTGATAGAAGTTGATGAAGTCGTTGGTGGTGTTATGGCGCACAGCATCAGTGAACTGCACCTGGAACAGGCGGGCACTGACATAGAGCACACGGCGCTGGGGGAACAGTTCCTTACAGCGCACTCCGATGGCGTTAATGAGGTGGGTCTTGCCACAGCCCGACGGTCCGAAGACGAAGAAAGGGTTGAAGGTGGTCTTTCCCGGATGCTCAGCCACGGAGAGGCCTACGGTGCGCGGCAGGCGGTTGCTGTCGCCCTCAATAAACGAGGCGAAGGTCTTGTGGACATCGAGCTGTGAGCTGAGCTGCTGTGGCACGGCCACATCGAGCGGCGTGGGAGCCTTGTTGCCGCGGGCTGTAGCCGCTGGAGTGTCTATCTCGCCCGGTTGCTCGCCCTCCACCACCTGAGTCAAGCGGTGAGCCTTGTCGGTAACGATGCGATAGGTAAGCCTGGTTCTTTCGCCGAAACAGCGGGTAAGTACCTTGCTAAGCAGACCCACGTAGTACTGCTCCAAGTACTCGTAAACGTACGGACTTGGAACCTGCACCAACACCGTGCGGCTGTCCTCGGAGTAAGACTCGAAGACGATTGGCGCAAACCACGTTTTGTATTGCTGCTCTGAGACGTTATTTCTTATCAGACTAAGGCAGTCGTCCCATAGCGCCTCATGTTTTTTCTGCATATAGGCGTGTACTTATTTATAATGTTTCGGTTTTTATGGTGTCTATTCTTGTAAAGACTACCAAGGGAACCTTGATTTTCGAGTGCAAATTTCGCACTTTTTTTTGAAACTTGCAAATCTCCGTTTTATGCATTTTCTATTCAGAAAGCGCGTAACTTGCTATCGTTTAACGCCTTCTCAGCGTTTTCCGACATTTATTCAAATTCCGCCCCTTGCAGGTTTGTAAGTATATGTAACTCAACGTTTTTCAGAATAACTGCACACACTTCCTGAGCTGTGCTATTTGCTTTCACACATCTACCCTAAAAGTGGTTGTATCAAGCGGTTGTGCAACCCGCCATAAAGAAGGCCGCCGAAGCGGCCCTATTTAGACAAAATAAAAATTACAATGATTATTTATCCCTTCTTCCGAATAAAGAGAAATGCACGTATCGTTTCGGGTGCTGGCGCAGGTCTATGAGCAACGAGTCGGCCGAATGCATGGTTGCATTCAGGTTGTTGTAGAGTGACCGGTCGTTCATGAGCAGTCCTAACGTGCCCTTGTCGCTATTAAGGGCCACGGTCATCTGGTGCACGTTGTCGAGGGTGGCATCGACCTTGGCCATCGTGGCCGCCAAGTCTATCTGGTTCAGATTACCCGTCAGCTGCTCGGTATTGTCAAGCACGTTGTTAGCCTTTGTCATCATACCCGGCACGTCGTGGTTCAGCTGTGCCATGAGTTTGTTCAGCTCGCGGGTCGAGGTGGTCAGGTTACCCGTTATCTGGTCAATGTTATGCATTGACGATGGAATGGCGGGGTCAGCCAGCAGCGTATTGAGACTGAGCAGAATGGAGTCAAGCTTGGGCAGCATCTGCTCAATGGAGGGAATCAGTGCTGCCGCCTTGGTCATGATGCCGGCATTGACAATGCCGTCGATGGTGTCACCCATCTGCATCATACCATTGATAGCCTCGGGGAAGTTCAGGTTAATCTTAATGTTTCCCAGCATGTCGCTTTCCAGCGTGGCAGCCGTTCCAACGGGCAGTTTCATCCGCTCGTTCAGCTCCACTTCGGCCACAATGTCGCTCGCATTCTCAAAGTCGTAGATGATTTGCTTGACCACACCGACGCGATAACCACGGGCATAGACAGGACTGGAAGCAGAGAGACCGCCGATGTTATCGAACTTTACATAATAGGCATTGCTGTTGGAGAAAAGGTTCAGGCCTTTCAGGAACGACAGTCCAAAGAACAGGACCACTATGCCTACGATAGCCACTAAGGCTATTTGAACTTCTTTTGTCAGGAATTTCATTCTTCTTTATCGTTTGTTTCTGTTTTGCCGGAATTCGCGTATAGCCTCCTGCACGTCGCAGCGCTGACCGTTCTTAAAGGCAATGATGAATGCCTGCGGGAACTTGTCGAGCAGCTGTTTGCGCAACCGGCTGATTTCATTATAGTCAGTAGAGGCCCCTACCGTGTATTTATACAGCCCGCCCTCTTGATAGTAATCAACGTCACGTACTCCCTTCAACTGAGCGGCATTGGCTTTCAGCTTCGTGGAGTTAGCGGTTATCTGCACTTTGAAGACCGGACGGCCCGGCGGTATGGCGGCCACCGCTTCAATGTCGGTAGGCGAAGGCTCAGGCGCCTCAGTCGTCACGACAACCTCCTCTTCTTGGGATACGGTAGGGGGAGTGGTGGTAGAGGCTGGCTGCGAGGGTGTGTCTGGCTGTGGCGTAACAACCCGCTCTTCTGGGGATACTGCCGGGGGAGAGGTTGGCACCACACTCGGAATCTCAATAGCAGGGGCATTGTCAGGCTCATAGGGAATAGTGATGTTCTCGTTGTAGCGTTTCTTATAGGCCATGAAGGCATTAAAGAAACCCTGTGTGTAGAGTTTCACGGCCTCGGCAGAGTTCATGAACTGCTCTTCATCGGCCGTAGAGATAAAGCCCAGTTCCATCAGACAGCCCGGCATGGCCGACAGGCGCAGCACGGCCAGGTTCTTCTGGTGGGCGCCCATGTCCTGACGGCCTGTAGCTCGGCAGACGTAGCGCTGCATGTACTTCGACAGTTGCACGCTGCGTTCCATGTTGTTGTCTTGGATGAACTCGAACAGGATGTCACTCTCCGGCGAATTAGGGTCGTAGCCCTGATAAATCTGCTGATAGTTAGGCTCCAGGAGGATGACAGAGTTCTCACGTTTGGCCACGTCAAGGTTCTTGTCGATGGCCGTTCCGCTCTCGCCCTTACCAAGGGTATAGGTCTGGTAGCCACGGGCTATGCGGCCCTTCCCCACCGAGTTGATATGAACAGACACAAAAAGGTCGGCCTTTGCCTGATTGGCTATTTCGGCCCTTCGCCAAAGCTCCACGAAGACATCAGTCTTGCGGGTGTAAATGACCTTGACATCGGGACAGTTCTTCTCGACAGCCGCTCCGAAGGCCAGCGCGTAGCGTAGCGTCAGGTCTTTCTCCTTCGAGACATAGCCCAACGCACCAGCATCATGGCCGCCGTGGCCTGCGTCGATAACAAGCACAAACTTACGGTTTGCAGCAGTCATCGCAACCGCAAACGAGAACGTCATCCACAAGCAGAGTATCAACTTTTTGCTCATCATATACTATAAAGTGCTGCAAATGTAGTTATTTTTCAGCAGAAACTCTTATTACTCTTATCAGTTTTATCATTTATTAAGTGTATCTCTACTCCTGCTCCTCTGCAGTCGGCACCCATCGGCGGATTAAGTTTCGTCAGTTCCAAGTCGATGGAGGTAATAGCGGGATACGCCTTTCTGACAGCATCAACAATGCGTCCTGCCACGTGTTCCAGCAGTTTCGAGGGCACGTCCATCTGGTGTTTGACGAGCTCATAGACCTCGGCATAGTTCAGCGTGTCGCCAACGTCGTCGGTCCGCATGGCCCGCGAGATGTCATAACCCAAGCGGAGGTTCACCACGAAGTCGGCTCCCACGGCCGTCTCCTGGGGCAGCACCCCATGGAAGGCATGGAAGCGGACATCGTTCAGGGTGACATAGCTGGTCATACACATAGGCACCGACATCAACCACAGCGGCTGGAGCCGCAGTTCTTACAGATAAGACAACCTTCCTGATAGACCAGTGTCTCCTGACCACAGTTAGGACACTTCTGACCCTTGGCCTCGGTACCGTCGATGACGTACTTCTTCAGGGCACGCTCCACACCGTTCTTCCAAGTGTTAATGCTCTCGCTCTTCAGCTGCAGTGAGCCTACCAGCTTGATGACGTGGTCAATAGGCATACGGTAGCGCAACACACCCGAGATGAGCTTGGCGTAGTTCCAGTACTCGGGGTTGAACTTCTCTGACAGGCCCTCGACGGTGGTCTTGTAACCACGTTTGTTCTCAAACTGGAAGTCGTAACGCTTCGTGCCGTCGGGGTTCTGCTGCTTGATGATTTTTCCCTTCGTCACGCTCTTGGGCAGCATGATGCCTTCCTCGTCGTCCTGCAGACCGGTGAAGATTTCGTAGGGATAGCCGTCCAGCAGTCCGACGAAGGCCACCCACTTGTCCTTGTTGTTCTGGAAGCGCACCACGTCGCATTCCAGCACCTGCGGGCGCACCTCGGTGACCTCGGGGTGCTTGCAGGGAGCCTCAACGGGCTTCTCTTCCTTTTTCTTCTCAACGGCTATCATCACACCGGCACGGCTTCCGTCACGGTAGATGGTGCAGCCCTTACAGCCTGAACGCCATGCTTCTACATAGAGACGGTTCACCAGGGCCTCGTCAACGTCGTTAGGCAGGTTGACGGTGACGCTGATGGAGTGGTCAACCCACTTCTGAATGGCACCCTGCATGCGTACCTTCATCAGCCAGTCAACATCGTTGGCCGTGGCCTTATAATATGGAGAGCGGGCCACCAGCGCGTCTATCTCCTCCTGGGTGTAGCGCTTTGTGGTGTCGAGTCCGTTCACCTCCATCCACTTCATGAACTTGGGGTGATAGACAATATACTCCTCGAACGAGTCGCCCACCTCGTCAACAAAGTCAATATGCACATCGGTGTCACTGGGGTTAACCTTTCGACGGCGCTTATACACGGGCATGAAGACCGGCTCAATGCCACTCGTGGTCTGCGTCATCAGACTGGTGGTGCCCGTGGGGGCAATGGTCAGACAGGCAATGTTACGGCGGCCGTACTTCACCATGTCTTTATACAGCTGGTCATCGGCTTCTCTGAGTCGCAGAATGAACGGGTTCTGTTCCTCACGGCGGGCATCGTAGATTTCGAAGGCGCCACGCTCACGGGCCATCTCTACCGACGAGCGGTAGGCAGTAAGGGCCAGCGTGCGGTGCACGTTGACCGAGAAGTCGGTAGCCTCCTGGGTACCGTAGCGCAGCCCCATGGCGGCTATCATGTCGCCCTCGGCCGTGATGCCCACGCCTGTGCGACGGCCCTTCGAGCTCTTGTTCTTAATTTTCTCCCAGAGGTGCTCTTCGGCTCCCTTCACTTCAGGCAGCTGCGGATCGGAAGCTATCTTCTCCAGTATCAGGTCTATCTTCTCCAGCTCCAAATCGACGATGTCGTCCATCAGTCGCTGGGCTTTCCTTACATGGTCGCGGAACAGGTCGTAGTCGAAGTAGGCCTCTTTAGTGAAGGGATTAACCACGTACGAATAGAGGTTGATGGAGAGCAGCCTGCATGAGTCGTAGGGACAAAGGGGAATCTCGCCACAGGGGTTCGTGGAAACGGTGCGGAAGCCAAGGTCAGCGTAGCAGTCCGGAATACTCTCACGCAGAATGGTGTCCCAGAACAGCACGCCGGGCTCGGCGCTCTTCCACGCATTGTGTACTATCTTTGCCCACAGGTCCTTTGCACTAATCTCTTTCCGCCATTCAGGCTCTTGGCTGTCAATGGGCCACTGCTGTACGTAGGGTTTGTTGTTGACGGCAGCCTCCATAAACTCATCGTCTATTTTCACCGAGACATTGGCCCCCGTTACCTTCCCTTCAGTCATCTTGGCATCAATGAAAGCCTCTGAGTCAGGATGCTTGATGCTCACCGAAAGCATGAGCGCACCGCGCCGGCCGTCCTGTGCCACCTCGCGCGTACTATTACTATATCGTTCCATAAAGGGCACCAGCCCCGTCGAGGTGAGCGCCGAGTTGTTCACCGGCGACCCCTTCGGACGTATGTGGCTCAAGTCATGACCCACGCCGCCACGACGCTTCATCAGCTGCACCTGCTCCTCGTCAATGCGCAGAATGGCACCATACGAGTCGGCATTACCGTCGAGTCCAATCACGAAGCAATTGCTCAGCGAGGCCACCTGATGGTTGTTGCCGATGCCCGTCATCGGACTTCCTGCCGGAACAATATAGCGGAAATGGTCGAGCAGCGCGAATATATCCTCTGCCGACATCGGGTTAGCGTACTTTTGTTCTATACGGGCAATCTCGAGGGCTATCCTGCGATGCATGTCGGCTGGCGACTGCTCATAGATACGCCCCTGCGAATCTTTCATCGCATACTTGGTCACCCATACTCTGGCGGCGAGCTCATCACCGTCAAAATATTGTCGCGAAGCTTCTAAAGCCTCGTCGTAAGTGTAAGTTTTTATTGGTTCCATTAATACGTCAGTTTAAATTTTCTGCAAAGGTAGTAACTTTATCTCACACTACAAATTATTTTTTTGGAAAACTTTTAGGAATTTTTCCGTTACAAAGTAATCCGTTTTGGAAAACTTTTTACCAAAAAACGTTAAAGCCCTTCATTTAGAACTGAAAACGAAGATTTCTTCGTACTTTTGTAACTCAAAACAATTCTAAAATGAAAAGAATAGCCATTCTACTACTATTTCTGGCTGCCACAACGGCCTTTTCACACGCTGTTCCAGCCAAGCCGGGCACACGCCGGACCTTGACGCTGGCCGACGGCACACAGGTCAGTGCCGTCCTCACTGGTGACGAGCACTTGCACTTCTGGACAACCGACGACGGACGCATATTCACTGACAACGGACAACCGGTCAGCCCCTCTGACCTGCAACAGATGAAGCGGACTGCCACCAAGCGTCGCTCCCTGGCTGCCAAGCGGCGTGCTGCCAGACGGTCGGCCAACAGGCTGTACGAGGGTTCTAAACGCGGACTTATCATCCTTGTGGAGTTCGCCGTCCAGAAGTTCCGCAGCGGCCACGACCTCGAGCTCTACCAGCGCATTGCCAACGAACCGGGATTCAGCTCGTTCGACGGCTTCCACGCCAGCGTCCATGACTACTTCCTCGACCAAAGCCGAGGCCTCTTCGACCTCAAGTTCGACGTGGTGGGGCCTATTCCCATGCCCTACGATTATGCCTACTACGGTGAAAACGGCGGAAAGTACAACTTCGACTTGCATCCAGGCGAAATGGTGATAACGGCTTGTCAGGCCATCGACGACGACATCAACTTCGCCGACTACGACTGGGACGGCAACGGCGAGGTGGACCAGGTCATGATTATCTATGCCGGACGTGGCGAGAACTCCGGCGGCGGCTCCAACACCATCTGGCCTCACGAGTGGAACTTGACGGAGGCTGAAGGCAGCACCATCACCCTCGACGGCGTGGTCATCGACACCTACGCCTGTTCATGCGAGATGCAGAGCAACACCCACATAGACGGCATCGGCACCACCTGTCACGAGTTCAGCCACTGCCTCGGACTGCCCGACTTCTACGACGTTGAATACGGCGGCAACTACGGCATGGGCCGTTGGTCGCTCATGGCCGGTGGCAGCTACAATAATAATGCCTTCACGCCTGCCGGCTATACCAGCTACGAGCGTATGTACAGCGGTTGGCTCACCCCCGTGGAGCTGAAGGGCGACGAGGAAGTCAGCCAGATGAAGTCGCTCACCGAGGGAGGCGAGGCTTACATCATCTACAACGATGCCTACCCCGACGAGTACTACCTGATAGAGAACCGCCAGCCCGTCAGCTGGGACTACTACCTGCCGGGCAGCGGACTGCTGGTGCTGCATGTGGACTACGACGAGACGGTGTGGTACTGGAACCTCGTCAACACTATCGGCAATTATGAGGACGACCCCGAATACGGGCCGGGAGCCGTCAACGACCACCAGCGCTGCACCATCTTCCATGCTGACAATTATTCGCACAGCAGCACGTCAGCACCCTACCCCACTTATAACAACAACAGCCTTACGCCCCAATCAGAGCCTGCCGCATCGCTCTATCATCCTAACAGTAATGGCGAAATGTTCATGACCGTAGGCATTACTGACATTACGCAGAACGCCGACGGCACCATCGCCTTCAATGCTGCGGGCACTACCACGGGGATTAATGGGAACAGGAACGAAAACGGAGGCATGAACGGGAGCTGGTACACCCTCGACGGCCGCCCTGTCAACAACCCCGCACATGGCATCTATATTTATAAAGGTAAAAAGGTAAAATTGTAAAATTGTAAAATAGTAGAATCAATATGAAAGCTCATCTCACCCGCCGAACCATACGCCGCTACGCTGACCGCGACGTCTCTGAAGAATTACTCAGCCGTCTGCTCAACGAAGCCGCACGCACCCAGACCATGGGCAATCTGCAACTGTACAGCGTCATCGTTACCCGTGACCCGCAAATGAAACAACGGCTGGCGCCTGCCCATTTCAACCAGCCCATGGTGACTCAGGCTCCTGTCGTGCTCACCATTTGTGCCGACTTCAACCGTACCACGCAATGGTGCCGCAACCGCAAGGCCGACCCGGGCTACGACAATCTGCTCTCCTACCAGAATGCCGCCACTGACGCCCTGCTCTACACGCAGACACTTTGTAACCTCATGGACGAGGAGGGACTGGGCTACTGCTATCTCGGCACTACGGTCTATCAGCCGCAGGCCATCATCGACGCGCTACAGCTGCCAAGCCTTGTCATGCCCGTAGCAACCCTCACCGTCGGCTGGCCTGCCGAAGAGCCTCCCCTCTCCGACCGTCTGCCTGTTGAGTCGTTCGTGCACCAGGAGACCTATCGCGACTACACCCCCGAGGACATTGACACCTATTATAATATTAAGGAGCAGTTGCCCGAAAACCAAGAGTTCGTACGCATCAACCAGAAAGAGACACTGGCTCAGGTCTTCACCGACATCCGCTATACGAAAAAGGACAACGAGGCCATGAGCGAAGGACTGCTACAGACGCTGAAGCGCCAGGGCTTCCTGCTCGTCATGCTATTCTCCCTCCTCCTTTCTCCTTTCTCCTTCCTCGAAGCCTATGCCCAGTCCTGGACCGCCGACAACGGCAATGGCACCTACACCAACCCGCTGTTCTACGACGAGTTCAGCGACCCCGACATTCTGCGCGTGGGCGACGACTACTACCTGGCCGGCACCACCATGCACTCCGTACCTGGACTGGTCATCCTGCACTCGCGCGACCTCGTCAACTGGGAGAACATCAGCTACTGCTTCGACCGCTTCGACTTCCCCGACGATGCCTTCGCACTGAAGAACCACAAGGAGATTTACGGTCAGGGCATCTGGGCACCCTGCATCCGCTACAATAACGGACAGTTCTACATCTACTCCAACATCAACGGCAAGGGTCTGCAATGTTATACGTCCAAGGACATTCGCGGACCGTGGAAGCACCAGAACATGCAGGGACGCATCTACGACCTCTCCGTGCTCTTCGACGACGACGGCAAGATATATGCCATTCACGGCTATGGCGAGGTACACTGCACTGAGCTGAAGCCCGACATGAGCGGACCTAAGGAAGAGACCGACCGCATCATCATCCCCGAAGGCTCCGGCGTCGGCGAGGGGCACCACATGTACAAGATTGACGGCATGTACTACCTTATCTCCACCGACTACATGCCCAACGGACGCACCCTCTGCTCGCGCTCGAAGAACATCTGGGGACCTTACGAGACACGTGTCATTACTGCCGACGAGACCTTCGGCTACCATGCCGCACCGCTCACCCAGGTGCCGCAGGGTGAGCAATACCGCATCGGCCAAGACGGCACCAACTTCGGCATTCCCGCCGCCGATAAGGATGCCACCGCCTGCTCGAACATCCACCAGGGCGGCATTGTGCAGGACCAGAGCGGACAGTGGTGGGCCCTGCTCATGATGGACTTCCACTCCATAGGCCGCACCACCACCCTTGCCCCCATCACGTGGAAGGACGGATGGCCCATGCTCGGACTGGAGGGAAACCTCGGACGTGCCCCACGGACGTGGTTTAAGCCAAACGTGGGTGATGTTTCGAGCTACGAGGTACGAGGTACGAGGTACGAGAATACACCCCATGCCCCCTACGTCCGCTCGGACGACTTCAACTATTCTCGAACCTCGAACAATTCTCGAACCTCGTACCTCGAACCTCGAACCTCGAATAACTCCCTCTCCCCCATCTGGCAATGGAACCACAACCCCGACGACTCGAAGTGGAGCCTGAAGAACGGACGACTGCGCATTCAGGCACAGCCCGCCGAACAGCTCATGTGGGCCCGCAACACGCTGACCCAGCGTGTCATCGGTCCGCGTAGCATCGCCACCGTCGAGCTTTACACCAAAGGCATGAAGGACGGCGACATCTGCGGCTTGGGCAACATCAACGTGCCCTGCTCGTGGATTGGCGTGATGAAGGACGACCACACCAGCACGCTCCTCCTCCAGGCATTCAGCCAGTACAGGGCTGACCCCACGCTTGCCCCTGCAATTGTGCCCGTCACTACTGAGAAGATCTGGTTCCGGTGCATCGGCGACTACGACAACGACAAGATGCAGTATGCCTACTCCACTGACGGAGAAACATTCCAGACACTCGGCCGGGAAATGCCCCTCAGCTATCAGCTCATCACCTTCCAGGGTTCGCGCCACGCCCTCTTCGCCTTCAACAGCAAGGGCAAGAACGGCGGTTACGCCGAGTTCGACAACTTTACTGTTGTGGAGCCCGATGCCGACCGCTCAGGAAACATTCCCTACGACAAGACCTTCCGCATCATCAACAAAGCCAGCGGGAAACCGATGATTGCCCTGGATCACGGCGTCGTTCACGACATTGACCCCGCCTTGTTAGACAACCCTGACGCTGAGCGTGACATCAACAACCGCGACCGCAACACCAGCGAGAAGACGCGCTTCCGCATCATCGACCGCGGACAAGGCCGCGTCATCCTGCAGTGTGAGGATGGCCGTTACCTCTTCGTGGCTGGCGAAGGACTGCCCGGCGACGTGCGCCTGACCACCGACCCCGACAAGGCCGAGGTCTTCCTCTGGCAGGACTACCTGAACCACGACTTCATGCTCCTCTCCCTGCGTAACCACCGTTACATCGGTAAGAGTCCCACCACCGGCAGCCCCTACTCCATGGACTTCACCGGTGCCGACCCCGCCCGCCGCAACGGAGCAGTACTGCACTGGGAGGAGTGACTTCGTTTCCCTGCTGATTACAACAATCTCTCTCAGGTACTAACAGACAGACCTTAATTGGGCCCTATGATTTTGATTTCAAATTTCTGCCGTTTTCCTTGCATTTGTCAAGAAAATTTTGTACCTTTGCATTGTTGTTCCGTTACTCCGCCACGGCCTGCCGTTTGCTGAAGTTTTAGCAGAACGGACAGGAAAGGGGGAGTTGAGCGGGCGGTCAACTCAACTTGAGCGGGCGGTACAATTAACTGCAGCGGGCGGTGCACTTGATTGCACCGCCC
>ERZ842401.1371-NODE-1371-length-35048-cov-8.368074_pt1 | contig 35048 bp, 29 predicted proteins | sample MGYA00521270_ERZ842401 | MGnify/ENA primary metagenome ERZ842401 (study PRJEB31892, sample SAMEA3878208) | bioreactor metagenome | biome: Moose rumen | place: Sweden | collected 2011-10 | study: EMG produced TPA metagenomics assembly of the PRJEB12797 data set...
TCGCGTAGCGAGCGTGCTCTTTAGTACTTTTTTGCTTTGGAAAAAGAAAGTACATTTAAATTTAAAGTTTATATTCCGCAAGCAAACTAAAAAACCAATTAAAAATTGCCGTCGAATTTCAATCCTGCCAATACATTGTAACTTTGAAAGTATCTTCAAACTGCGAAAAATCTACATAGGCGTTATATTTTTCCTGAAAAATTTTCAAAGACGCCATACCCAGCCCGTGTCCTTCCTGCGAAGTGTACGGGTAATTTTTTTCGTCGAAAATAATTTTTTCTTTGCAGAAATTTGAAATTTCAAGTACAAATTGCCCGTCGAAATTCTGAACGATAACCGAAATTTGCTTTTTGTCCTGCGCTTGTTTAGACGCGGCATTTAAAGCATTTTCAAGCAGGTTACAAATCAGCAACGCCAAATCATTTTCATCAGTCGAAATTTCTACCGGCAAATTTATTCTGTGATTGATTTTAATACCTGCCTTTTTTGCACGAGCAACATAAATAGACAGCGCGGCATTTATCAGCGGTTGCTTGCAAAAACTTTTTACAGCCGTTTCGCCGAGCAATTTTTCTTGTTTTCGCAGATATTCTTTGGCGTCGTCAAATTTTTTTTCTTGAATCATCATATAAAGCAGGCGGAAAGTATGGCGCAAATCGTGCCGCATTACAAAAACTTTTTCATTATTTTCTTGTATCAGCAAATTGTATTCACTTAGCGTTGAAAGTTGTTCCTGCATCAGCCGCAAATTTTGAGCCATTCGCCGCCGCTCCTGAAGTTGCTCCGTAGTTTTATAAATGTGCTGATAAAACATCAAAAACGCGAACGGCAAATAAAATCTTGAAAATCTTTCCTGCCACGTATGAATTAACGGCTCCTGCGCCCAAAGTAAAATTACTCCAACTGTCATAATGAACGGCAAAAACGCAGAAATTTTTCCGTATTCGTCGAAAAATTTTTTAGGCGGCAATATTTTCAAAAAGAATTTTCTAGACAGCGGCAAGGATAACGCAAATAAAATCATATACAATACAGCGTTTGAAAAAAGTATTTCCCGTTCAGTTTCAAAAATTGAAACAATAATTATTGCGTCAAAATTATGCAAAATCAGCGTCCAAATTCCTGCCATTCCAAAAACGAAAATATGCTGATAAATGCTCCTGCGAATTGCCCAAACAGAAATTATCACCCATTGAAAATTGCCGAATATCAAAATATTTTTGTACAGCGGCGCGGTTATTCCATAGCGCAAAAAAAGAAAGCTGTAAAAAGTACAGCTTGCAACGGCGCAAATTAAAAATCCACGCCGTAATTTTGTAATTTCTTCGTCAGTTATTTTTCCAGTAAATGGAAGGTAACGAAGATAAGAATTTGAAACTTGAATGGCTACTGAAAGTCCGCCCAATAAAATTTCCAAATTTTACCCCCCCCCAGTATCCCAGAATTTTTTCAGATTTTAAAGTTATCCTTTGAGTATTAAATTTCTATTTCTGAATGCATAATCCTACCGATTAAAAAAATGCACGAATTATGGCAAAACTGCAACTAAAATCTTGAAACTTTTAAAGCTCTAAAACCAATGACGCCGCAAATTGCAAGTAAAACTATCGCCACGCTGAAAACTGCGCTGTAGCCGCCAAATTCCGCCAAATAACCCCAGACCGCCATAGCTATTGCCGCCGAAACTGTCAAGCCGATTGAAATATTGGAATAAATTTGCGAATAACTTTTATTGCCGAAAACTGCGCGAACAAGTAACGGCGTTTGAACGAAGACGCCTGCATAAGCCCAGCCGAATAAAAAGCCGCCGCCAATCAAAAACGTTAAGCCGGAATTTCCAAAAAACATTAAAGCAAGTCCAAAAATTCCAAGTCCAATGGTTGCAATTACACCGAGTTTAATGCTTTTATCGTTAATCCAGCCGAGTCCAACTTTGCCAATGGTGGAGCCTATCATTGCCGCACTTGCTGCCATTGCCGCCTCTTCCAATGAAAAATTTAAAGTTGCCGCGTATTTCGGCACAAAGTGAAAAACGCTTGCGATTGTACTCATCAAAAAGCCAAACATAAACAAGCCGTAAAACATAGGCATTTTCAAAACTGCGCGGTATTCGTAGCCGTCATTTTTATTTTGTCGCGCAGAAACGCTTGATTCGCCGTAAGGTTTTAATCCTACGTCTGCAGGTTTATTTCTCAAAAAAATTCCAATAATTGGCGAAACTACAATTAAAATCACCGCGCCCAAAATTAAGTAAGTCATTCGCCAGCCGTAATTTTGAATTAACATTCCGCAAATTGGATTGAAAATAGCTCCGCCAATACTACTGCCCGCCGCCGCAATTCCTATCATCAAGCCGACTTTTTTATTAAACCAGCGCGGGATTATCGTTGGAAAACTTAAATACATTAAAAAAGTAAAAGTTATTCCCAAAATTGTACCCGCCGCGTAAAATTGCCAAAGTTCGTTGAATCTGGACATTGTTATTAAAGTTATTCCCATTACGATTGAGGAAAGCGTCATCATCAGCCGCGCCCCGAATTTTTCCATAAGTTTGCCGGAAAATGAAAGCATTATCGACGACGCAATTAAATTGAAAGATAAATACATTGCGACTTTGGCGACGGGTACGCCCAACTCTTCGCTTATTGGCACAAAAAAAATACCGGCGCAACTAAGCACCAGCCCGATATTAAACATTGTAACGAGCGTGCAACACGCCGCCACAACGTAGCCGTAATGAAACGGAAATTTTTTAATCAAATAATTTCAAACCTTTCTGAATTAGAATTTTTTATTTTAAATTTTTTCAATCCCTAGTCCCTAGCCCCTAATCCCTAAAATATTTCATTGAAGTTTTTTTCCACTCTTTTTTAGAGTAAAGCACCTGATAATTTTCAACGCCCGCCATTTTCGCCAATTCCAAAATAATATTGTCGCACTCTTCGCGGGTTTTTGCGTGAATCATTGTATATAAATTATAATTCCAATTTGGCGCGGTGTTCCTGTCGTAACAGTGCGAAACGGCGGGATGCGCTGAAAAAATTTTTGCAACTTCGTCAAGATTTTCCGGCGGCACTTCCCACGCACAAAGCGCGTTGAATTTAAATCCAACTTCACGATGACGCAATACCGCGCCCATTTTGCGAATTTTTTTCTCGTCAACAAACTTTTGAACGCAATTTAAAAATTCTTCTTCGGTTACGCCCGCCCGCGCCGCCAAAACTTTATACGGCTCTTCGCAAAGGGGAAAATCTTCCTGCAAAACTTTTATAATTTCTTCGTCTTGCTTAGTTAAGGTTGAATTGCACATTTACTTTGTACTTCTTGTTAGATTTCAATTTGAGCATATCTTCAACGCCGGGCAAATTTCTAATTTCGTCCAAAATATTTGATTCGTGATTTTTATCCCGCGTCAAAAGTGTAAACCAAAGATTATATTTGCCTTCGCGTTCGTAATTGTGCGTTGCTTCGGGATATTTATTAACCGCCTCTGCAACCGGCGCAATTTTTGTTGGCGAAACTTTCAACGCTACCAACGTTCCAACGTAACCTAAATTGTTTGAATTAAAAAAAGTTCCAATACGGCGCAAATATCCCGCGTCTTTAAGTGCGCGTATCCTTGAAATAATTGTTTCTTCGTCCGTGCCAATTTCTTCAGCCAACTTTGCAAAAGGTCTGCTGCAAATTGGAATGTTCCCTTGCAAGCGGTTCAGTAATTCTTTGTCGAAAAGTGAAAGCTCCAATGTTAAACTCTCCTTTATTAAAAAATGAAACGTATTCACTTTTTGTATTTTACAAAGAATCGGCGATAACGTCAAGCAAATCTGAATGACCTTCAGTATTTTTGGAGCTGTAAGGAAGTATTGGAAGTTCCTCAATTCCAAAAGTTTTTTTAATGACGGCTAAATTTTTTGCGCGTTCATTTTTTGAAAGTTTATCAGATTTTGTTGCAACGATTAGCACGGGCAAATTTTTTTCAAGGATATTGTTAAACATTTGCAAATCTGAATCCATTGGCGCGTGGCGCATATCGACAAGCTGACAGATAAATTTAATATTTGGGCTTTTTGTAAAATATTCGTCGATAAACTTTGCCCAAACAGTGCGGTTAGTTTTGGAAGTTTTGGCGTAGCCGTAACCGGGTAAATCGACAAGGTAAAAATTTTTCAACTCCTGCGGTTCGGCGATTTTTAAAGTTGCCTTGTAAAAATTGATAGTTTGAGTTTTGCCCGGCGTCTGCGAAATACGCGCAAGATTTTTCCTGTTGCAAAGTGAATTTATCAAAGACGACTTGCCGACGTTTGAACGCCCAATAAAAGCAATTTCCGGCAAAATTTCTTCGGGATATTGCGAAAGTTTTACTGCTGATGCAATATAATCAGCTTTAATAATTTTATTTTCCATAGTGCGGCGATTATAACATTTTTTGCGGCGTTGTGGTAGAATGTTAAAAAATTTTTGGAGGTTAAAATTTTGAAAGTCTATGAAAAAAATTTTCGTGAAACATACAAACAAATTTGCCTTTTGACAGGCGCAGAAATTCTTGAAAAAATAAAACTGCGCGACATTTTCGATTATCCTGTTGAAGACGAAATGAACGGATTTATAACTTACGGCTACATTGACGAAAACACGGGATTTAATTTTAAAGTTTTGGCGGGCGCACAAATTGACGGCGATAAAATAAAAGTTTTTCCTGCAAGCTACAAGAAAGGCGTTGCCGTGCGTCGTGCAGATATTGAAGACGTTGAAATTAAAATTCTTGCCGAAAAATATTCTTCCGCCTTCACTGACAGAATCAAAGTTATTGAAGATACTTTCGCCTTTGACGCCGCCAAAGAAAAGACGCGCTACATTAAAACGCTTGACACATTGCGCCATCCAAATTTCCCTGACGATGTGGCAGTTTATTTTCACGGCGAAAATTTGCAACCTGAAATTGGCTGGGTACGTTGTACTGAAGTTGAAGGAAATTTGCTGACTGGAATTTTATTGCACGATTTACAGCAGGATTTTGGAGTTCACAGCGGCGATAAAATAAATTTTGGCGTGGCAGATTTTAATAATAAAATTATTTGTGCGGTGATATGGAAATGAAAAAAATTGCGGTGCTCGGCTCAACGGGTTCAATAGGAACGCAAGCATTGGACGTAGTGCGAAAATTGCCGGGCGAATTTAAAATTTCGGTATTGGCGGCAAATTCCAACGTCGAATTATTTTCAAAACAGATTGAAGAATTTCAGCCGGAATTGGCAGTGCTTGCAGATGAAACGGCGTACAAAGTTTTAAAACAGAAAAATTTTGACGGCGTAGAAATAGCGGGCGGGCGTCAAGCATTTATAGACGCGGCAGGATTTGACGGTGTTGAAATAGTTTTAACATCAATGAGCGGCTTTGCAGGACTTGAGCCGACGATTAAGGCGATAAAATGTAAAAAAAATATCGCCCTTGCCAACAAAGAAACGCTTGTAGTTGCGGGCGAAATTGTTACCAAACTTGCAAAAGAATACGGCGTTAAAATTTTGCCGGTAGACAGTGAACACGGGGCTTTTTTTCAATGCTTGCAAGGCGAAAATTATAAAAGTATCGAAAAACTTTTGCTTACTGCAAGCGGCGGACCTTTCAGAGGAAAAACTCGCGCAGATCTACAAAATGCAACCGTCAACGAAGTTTTGGCGCATCCAACGTGGAATATGGGCAAAAAAATTACTGTCGATTCTGCGTCACTCGTCAACAAAGGGCTTGAAGTTATTGAGGCGAAATTTTTGTACGGCGTCGAATACGATCAAATTCAAGTTGTGGTACACTCTCAAAGTATCGTTCATTCAATGGTTGAATTTTGCGACGGCTCAATAATCGCACAACTTGCCGCGCCGGATATGCGCCTGCCTATCCAGTACGCCTTAACTTATCCTGACAGAAAAATTTCTCCAATTAAAAAGTTAGACTTTTGGCAGATAAAAAATCTGACATTTGAGCAACCTGACATTGAAACTTTTAAAGGCTTGAAATTTGCGTACGAGGCGGGCAAAATTGGCGGAACTATGCCTTGCGTATTCAACGCGGCTAATGAAGTTGCTGTAGCGGCGTTTTTGAACGGCAAAATAAAATTTCTGCAAATTTATGACGTGATTGAAAATGCTATGAACATTCGCGCAGTTATAAAAAATCCAACGCTGGAAATTTTGCTTGACGAAGATAAAAAAGTTAGAAATTTATCAGAAAAATTTATAGAAAATATTGCATAACGGCGCGGCGTATGTTAATATACGCGCAACAAGGAAGGGGTGGCAGCTATGGATATGAGTATTGCGGCGTTGTCCGTTGATATGCATTTGGCGCAAACGCAACAAAATTTTGGCGTTGCCGTTCTCAAAATGGCAATGTCTGATTCTGCCGAACAAATGGAGGAAGTTTTGCAAGAAATTGGCAGTTTGGATCCAAATTTGGGAAATAATATTGATATAACTGCTTGAAACACTTGATTTTTTTATTACTTTCTGATAAAGTTTGGCGGTATTGATTTTAGGAGGTTTTTTTATATGACAAAATCAGAATTAATTGCAACCGTTGCAGACAAATCCGGTCTCGATCGCAAACAGGCTGATAAAGCTGTTGCGGCAATTTTCGACTCAATCAAAAAAGCCTTAATCGAAGGCGACAAAGTTCAAATTATCGGTTTCGGCACTTTTGAAAATCGTACCCGTAGCGCGCGCAAAGGTCGCAATCCTCGTACCGGTGCAGAAATTGACATTCCGGCTTCAAAACTCCCGTCTTTCAAAGCCGGTAAAGGTCTCAAAGAGGCTGTGAATTTCTAATCGAAAACTTTGCAGAGTCGGGCAAAATTTGCTCGGCTCTGTTTTTGTTTTGCGTTGACTTTCAAAATTTTAATTGCTAAAATTTCTTCAATTTTAGGAAATAGGAAAATTGAACGGCACTTAAATTTTAAAATTCCCTAATCCCTAACAACTAAAACCTAATCCCTAAATTTGAAAGGACTGTGAAATTTTGGACTCGTTAATTTTGCCGCTAGCCGTCGTAATAATTTTTGCACTGGTGAGCGGCTATTTCACTTTAATGGAAACTGCAATTTTAGAAAGTTTGCACGGACGAATTGAAAAACTTTCAAATGAAGGTAATGCTAACGCTCAAGCCGCGCTGCCAATTTTAGAATCGCCCTCAACTCCAATACTGATAACAAAAGCCGGAGCAACCGTTGCAGGAATTTTATCCGGTTTCTGTGCAATACCGCTTTCAAATTTCATCTTCCAACGAATAAATTTTTTTGAACACGCTCAAATTTTTTCAGTAGCCGTTGCCATTGCCATTGTAATTTTTTTTATGATTTTATTCGGTAAAATTTTGCCTGTCCGCACGGCTCAACAGACGCCTGAAAAAGTTTTGCTTGAACATTTGAAAAGCTTCCGGCTAATCGTAAAAATTTTCAGCCCGCCAATAATTTTAATTTCAAAAATTAGCGAAGGCGTAATGATGATTTTGGGAATTAACGCCGAAACTTCCGACATTGTTACCGAAGACGAAGTTAAAGATTTAATTGAACAAGGCACGGAGGACGGAACATTTGAACAATCTGAACGCGCAATGGTGGATAAAATTTTTCAACTTAGCGATTTAACCGCCTATTCATTAATGACGCCGCGCACTCAAATGATTTGGCTTGATATTTCTGACAGCATCGAACAGAATTTGAAAATTATTCGTTCGCACAATCAAAATATTTTTCCCGTAGGTGAAGGCAGTTTGGATGAATGTCGCGGCGTTATCTATGCAAAAGATTTACTTGACGCCGTCCTTGATAAAAAATCTGCAGAAATTAATTTGTCGGCGATTATCAAAAAAGCAATTTTCGTTCCGCGTACAATGGAAACTTTCCGCCTCGTCGAAAAATTTAAAACGTCTGGCGATTCTGTGGCGATTGTCAACGACGAATACGGCGGCGTTGTAGGTTTTATAACGTTGGACGACATCGCGCAGGAGATAGTTGGATTGGAAGAGCCGGAGGAGCCGCAATTTTCGCTGAAGAAAGATAACAACTGGCTTGTTGACGGACTTTATAATATTGAAGATTTTAAACGGCGATTTAATTTTGAAAGTTTGCCGGACGAAGAACGCGACCACTTTCAAACTATGGGCGGTTTTCTAACTTCGCTTTTCGGCTACATTCCAAAAGTTGGCGAATACCGCGAATGGAATAATTTTAAATTCCGCGTTGAGAAAATGGACGGCGCACGCATTGATAAAATTTTAGTTACTAAAAAAGTTGACAGCGAAAAAAAATTATGATAATCTTTAGCGCGTTATGGAGGAGTGTCCGAGCGGTTGAAGGTGCTTGACTCGAAATCAAGTGTAGCTAATAACTACCGTGGGTTCGAATCCCACCCCCTCCGCCATTTTAGAAATTTACAAGTCCCGCAATTTGACGGGGCTTTTTTAGCATTTGACGATTGACACTAATTTTGATAGAATTTCAAAAAAATTTGGGAGCGTGAAAAGTTTGGATAAAAAACAAATTGAAAAGCTTGTATCAGAAAAAGTTGACGCGGCTTTAAAAGCAAATGATACGCCGAAAAAATTTTTCATCACTGAAAACGGGCGCGGCGTAGTTGACGGCGGCGATTTATATAACGCCGTTCTGTCTGAAGTTTTAAGCGTTATGAAAACTGCGCTTGTCGATATTATTGCTGAAGTTCATACAAAAACAGCTGAAAAACCTGCAGAAAAACCTGAAAAAACTGCTGAAAAGATTGAAAAAACTGCTGAAAAGATTGAAAAAGCTGAAAAGCCCGCTACTAAAACTGCGAAGAAATAATTTATTTTTGAAACTGAAAAGCCGTCCAATTTCGGACGGTTTTTTTGCGTTATTATTAAGAAATTTTTTAGGCGGCATTAAAAGATTTTAACATTTCTAACGCTCGTTGATTAGCGATAAGCGAAAGTTTAAAATGCGATGGTCGCCGGTAATTGTTAAAGCTGTCTTTATCTTCAGGGTTTTGGCAGTAAACGACAAGATAACATTCATCATTGTCGAAGGTTAGAAAGTACGGCGACACAGTATAAATTTTGTTAAGGGCAACTGATTTTTCTTCGTCAGATTTAAAATTTTGTCTAATCTTTTGGAATTAAAAGGTTTCTCTGCTATACTTTTTACCTCCAATATTTTATTGTCAAAGAACCAAAAAAACCGCACCGTTAAAAAAATGGACGTAAAGATTTTTTTCTAACGTTGCGGACCGTGATAGTTTATTCAATTTTTTGTATTTGATATTTGAAACGATATCTGAACCTCCCACGATTAAAATCGCGGGGTTCTCGGGACTAGTAAATAATTTTACTTCATTACCGAGCTATCCCCGTAGTTCCTACGGTTTAGTGTGTTCGTACACTAGTACTTTTACTCCTCCGATGCTATACGAGCAGAAGTTGACACACCAACTTGATTCTTGCTAAAAAACCTGTCAGTCATTTCGGTTTTTATATTCGCAAGCTTCCCCTTTCTTCAGTATTTCTTTAGTTGCAAAAATATTTTAGCATAGTAGAAAAAATTTGTCTATATTGCGCCGCCTAACTCACGATTAAAGTCACGAGTGTGCGGCGGCGCGTTTATCAAATTATAAAATCTGCAAAAAAAATTAATTAAATAACTATAGATGCATCGAAATTTTCAAAGTTGGATTATCGCCAAAAATATTTTTAATTTCTTCGTCTCTCCAAGATTTTTTTGTGTAGACACATTTAAGATTTTCACAATCCCTAAAAAAATTCGATAATCAATTTATTTCAGCCTTTTTGGCAGCCTCCTAACTTTGCCAAAATTCGTCGCTTAAAATATTGACGCACGAAAGATAATTTCCGTGCAATTTTTTTACTTCCATAAATTTTTGAGTTCGTCAATTTTCGCCGTTAAATTGTCAACTTTGGCGTTCAAATTTTTAAGAGTATCCATTATAAAATTTAAGTCTTCCGCCGAAATTATAATTTTTCTGTCAGCATCATTTTTTTCCTTCATAATTTCCAAATTGTGTTGTAGCCAATATTTTTCGCAAGCGGTGTAAGTAGTCATTGCCAGCCAAAAGTAAAAAGTATTTTTAGTTTGACGCGATTTATTTTGATCAAACCAATCGTTGCTGATATAGTATGTTTCGCCCGCACATTCGACGGCTAATTTGTACGGCGTCAGAATAATTTTTGTAGCGTTCAAAATGTGTCAATTCTTCGTAGTATCTAAAACTTTCTTCAAAATTTTGTTCAGTTCCAATTCTGAAGTACAACATTTTTGCAACTTTGAAAAGTGCCGAATAATTGCGTGTATCTTTTGCCGCTTTCCTGTACCAAAGAAACGCTTGATTTAAATCCTTTGGCATATATTTGCCTCTCTCAAACATTCTGTCCATATATTCCTGCGCGACACTGTTTGAAGTTCGATTGAAAAATAGCTGCAACATCGTGGAATAAACATATTGCTCTTTGAAAATCTAACGGTACGCCCACCGTAATAATACATTTTCTCCAAATGCAGAGAACCTTTTTGTAATCGGCTTTATCTGCTTTTTCGTATTCTTGAAAAGTTTTTTCGTCGCTTTGTTCGCCGCCGTCTCCCGTGTACCAATTTGAAAGTGCGCCTCACCTAAAAGGTTACCGGCTTGCCCCTTGTTACTTTCGTTTTCAATAACTTTTTTGAGATAATCAGTTTGCCAAGTTCAAAGATTGCTTCAAGGTCTCCGGCGTTTGACGCCTTTATTAAATTTTGTGAAGTAAAAATTTTTTACGCGTATCAATCAGGTAGAGTAAAAATAAATTGTTTCATTCGACACCTCCATTATAAAATCTTAAAAAAAATTAATTATCATTTTTATAGGGTAATTTTGTGAAAATTTCATAACTGAATAAATGAAACTTAATGAAAAAATTTCGGTGAAATTCAATGAAAATTTTTCTAAAGATTTTCTTGCAAAAAAAATTGAACCTCCGCCGCTTATTACGGTGAGCAGTTCAATTTTCGTGGAGCTATTCTGTTGGGACTTACTATCAATGCCTGCCGCTCCTGCAAGATCAATTACGTTCCTGCACTCATACTGATGATCACAAATTTTTTCTGTAGAAATTAAATTTGAAGGAAGATTTTAACTTGTTTTAAATTAACTCAATCGGCAACTTCAGCGTTATCTTGATTTTCTTCGTCAAGGTAAATAATTTTCGGCTCCACGCCTTCATTTATACAAGCTTCAGTAACAATAACTTTGCGCGGCTTGTCAGATTTCGGAATGTCAAACATAACGTCTAACATTTTATCTTCGATAATACCTTTGAGGGAACGTGCGCCGGTTTTACGTTCAATGGCTTTTTTGGCAACGGCTAAAAGTGCCGCCTCTTCAAATTCAAGTTGTACGTTATCCATTTCCAAAAGTTTTTGATACTGTTTTACAGGCGCGTTTTTCGGCTCGGTTAAAATTCTCAAAAGTGAATGTTCGTCCAAAGTTTCAAGCGTACAAATTACCGGCAAGCGTCCAATAATTTCAGGAATAATTCCATACTTCATTAAATCTTCAGGGCGCACTTGATGAATCAGTTCATTAAATTTTGCGTCTGAATCTTCTTTGGGCGGAATTTCTGCGCCGAATCCCAAACTGCTTTCACCTTTGCGAACACGTTTAGCAACAATTTTATCAATTCCAACGAACGCGCCGCCAACTATGAATAAAATATTGCGCGTGTCAACTTTAATAGTTGGAGCTTCAGGATGCTTGCGTTGTCCGCGTGCAGTAAATTCTACCACGCTACCTTCAAGCATTTTCAAAAGTCCTTGCTGTACGCCTTCATGCCCGGGATCTGCCGTAATGGAATTATTTTCGCCGGATTTACGGGCGATTTTATCGAACTCGTCAAGGTAAATTATACCGTGTTCAGTTTTTTCAATATTTTGTCCTGCCGCGTAGTACAAATTTCTAACTGCAACTTCAACATCTGCGCCGACAAATCCTGCCTCCGTCAAAGATGAGGCGTCAGTTACTGCAAACGGAATATCCAAAAGTTTTGAAAGATGACTCAACAGCGCAGTTTTGCCGCAACCTGTAGGGCCTAAAATTATTACGTTCGACTTGTCAATTTCATCATCAGTTCCCGCGTGGTCGATGCCGTATTTCATACGCTTATAGTGATTGTACACTGCAACTGACAAAATTTTTTTTGCGCGTTCCTGCTTTATAATAAATTCGTCAAGGTAAGCTTTTATAACGTGCGGCTTGTTTTTCTCCAACAAATCGCCCAAAGTATCTGCAAAAGAATGTTTGTGCGAATGATTTTTGGCGTGTTCATCTTCCATAATGTAGCCGTAAAGCTCTTTTATACAATTTTTGCAGACGCCGAATCCCATATTTGGATCCAAAATTGGCGCGTCCGAACGGTCTTTTATTTTTACAATTCGCCCACATAAACTGCAACGAAAACTATCTAAATTCATTTATATTTGTCTCCTTTAAATTTTCCAATAAAAAATCTTGCCAATATTTTTGACAGCGTGTATAATACACCTTGCACTATTTGTGCGTCAACTTTTTTGAAATTTTGCAACAGAGGTGTTTACTTTGAAAGATAAAATTCATCCACAATATTTTGAGGCAACTGTAATTTGCGGTTGCGGCAACACTTTTAAAACCGGCTCAACCAAAAAAGAATTGCGCGTTGATGTTTGCTCCAAATGTCATCCTTTCTTTACCGGTCGTCAACGTGACGTTAAAGCCGGCGGTCGTATCGAGAAATTTAACAAACGCTATAAAAAAGGATAATTTTAATTTTATGGGGCTGGAATTTTTTTCCGGCTCTTTTTTGTTTTTAGAATATACTTTCTTTGTGCGCGACAAAGAAAGTATCAAAGAAAACGCAGCCGCGCCATGATTTGAAATTGCATCACGCAATTTCGGGGCGCGGCTATTATCTAAGGGCGCACGTCCTGTGCGCCCACCAGCATTTTCATTCTTTTTTGCCATAAATTAAATTATGGTAAAAACATCGTGAGAAATTTTATCTTCAGCAATTTTTATTCTGTAGGAAAGTTTTTCAAATTCCGCCGCCAACATTTCTGCCAACACGTGAACAATCGGAAATTCTGTATAAAAGTGTCCCGCGTCTACCACGTGAATTTTATTTTCAACTGCTGATTGCGCCTCGTGATATTTTAAATCGCCTGTAACAAACGCCTGTGCGCCGTGAAATTTTGCCTTTGAAATAAATTCACTGCCTGCGCCGCCGCAAATTCCAACTTTTTCAATCAGAAAATCGCCCGCGTCAACAAGTCTTACAAATTCGGCGTTTAAACTTTTTTTAACGTGCATTGCAAAATCTTTCGCAGTCATTTTTTCAGGAAGTTTACCAATTCGCCCAAGTGAAATTTCGTCGTCAAAAGTTTTAACGTCAATAAGTCCCAATTTTTCTGCAAGTACGTCATTAACGCCGCCTTGTACGCTGTCCAAATTTGTATGAGCCGCAAAAACTGCAATATCATTTTTGATTAACGTTTCTAACTTTTTGCCGAGCGGTAAATCCGTGCGGAAATTTTTAACCGCTCTAAAAATAATTGGATGATGTGCAATAATTAAATTTGCGCCAAATTCAACCGCCGCGTTTATAACTTCGTCCGTCACGTCCAAACTTACAAAAATTTTTTCAACCGGCGCGTTAAAACTGCCTACCAATAAGCCGGGATTGTCCCATTCTTCGGCAAATTGACGCGGCGCAATTTTATTCATTACTTCGGCAACGTGTTGAACCGTGATTTTTTTCATTTTTAAATCGCCCTTCCTTGCAATATGTGCTATAATCTTAACAAAAATTTTTTTATTGGTAAAGGAGCAAACGCTGTGAAGAAAATTATTGTTATTCCCGGCGACGGAATTGGCAAAGAAATTACTGATTCTGCCGTTGCAGTTTTGAAAAAGGTTGACGAAAAATTTAAAATTGGCTTGGAATTTGACTACCGCGACGCGGGCGGCGCAAGTTATGACAAATACGGCGAACCTTTGACGGCTGAAACTTTGGAGGCTTGCAAGGCGGCTGACGCGGTTTTATTCGGCGCGGTCGGCGGTCCAAAATGGGACAATATCGAAGTTTCCAAACGCCCTGAAAAAGCTTTATTCGGCTTGAGAAAAGGCTTGGGCTTATATGGCAATTTGCGTCCCGTCAAAATTTACGATGCTTTAATTGACGGCTCGCCGCTTCGTCCTGAAATTGTTGCAGGTTCAGATATTTTAATTGTGCGCGAATTAGTCGGCGGTATTTATTTCGGTCCGCGTTGCGAATCTGAAATTGTTGACGGCGTAGAACGTGCGTTTGATACAGAGGTATACTCCGTACCTGAAATTGAAAGAATTGCAAGGCTTGCATTTGAATCTGCCCGCACTCGTCGCTACAAAAAGGTTACTTCAGTTGACAAGGCAAATGTTTTGGCAAGCTCCAGACTTTGGCGGCGCGTAGTTAATGAAGTAGCTAAAGACTATGACGACGTAATTTTAGAGCATCTTTATATTGACAATGCAGCTGCTCAACTTACAATTCATCCAACAAGATTTTCGATTCTTTTGGCAAATAATGGCTACGGCGACATTTTGTCTGACGAAGCAGCTTGCTTATCCTCTTCGCTTGGTTTACTTCCCAGTATTTCTATTGGAGGAATAACTAATTTCGCAGAAAGTTCGAGCGGCTCGGCTCCTGATATTGCCGGTAGGGGAATTGCAAATCCCATAGGCGAAATTCTTAGCGCAGCACTTCTTTTAAGATATAGTTTAAAAAATGAAGACGCCGCTCAAGCTATTGAGTCGGCAGTTGATAAAACTTTGGCAGACGGCTACCGCACTGCTGATATTTATAAAGACGGATTAAATCGAGTGAACACCGTCGAAATGACGAACGCTATTATTGACAGAATTTAAAAATCTGCAAAAAAAATTTTCTATTGAAAAAATGCCTGTCTTCGTGTAAAATCTTTTTTGAAAAGAACGACAACACGAGGAAGGCATTTTTTATGTTGGTAATTCTATCAGCCTTTCTTTTGATTGTCAATTATTCAGAAGAGAGGCGATTTTTTATGGACGAAGATATTTTAGAAAAGTCCTGCGTAATTTATTTACTGACAAATAAATTTGATTTAATGCAGTATGTCGGTCAAACGAATCGAAAATTGAGAGTTAGGCTTTGCGCTCACAAAAATAACCCATCAGGTTACATTGGCAGGGCAATTACAAAATATGGTTTAGAAAATTTCAAAGTTGAAATACTTGAAGAATGTGAAACGCCGGAACAACTTAACGAGCGTGAAATTTACTGGATCGCCAAATTAAATACCAAAGCCCCAAATGGTTATAATTTAACAGATGGCGGCGAAGGATTACACGGTTTTGAATATGATGAAGAAACACGCGCCAAAATTTCTGCAAATAATCCAAGAAAACGCTTAGTGCGTTGCCTTGAAAGCGGTATCATTTATGAAAGTCTTGCAGCTGCCGCCCGCGCAACAGGAATTGGAATTAAATACATCAGCCGTAATTGTACCGGCGCAAGGACACACGCTCTTAAATTACATTTTGAGTTCGTAAATAAAGAACTGCGCGAAAAAGCCGAATTAAGAAAAAAACAAAAAAAGAATTTAAGCAAAAGACCAATTATTTGTTTGGATACAGGCGAAATTTTTGAATCTGCCGCCGAAGCGGCAAGGCATTTTAATATTTTAGCTTCAACAATTTGTGGCGTTTGTAGAGGCAAAGTTATCCGTAGCGGCGAAATGAAATTTGAGTATCTTGACCAGCCACTTTCAGAAGAAAATAGACTTAGAGAAGCGAAAGAAAAATGCAAAAAGGTTATTTGTGTCGAGACCGGCATAATTTATCCCAGTATTAAAGAAGCTTCCATACAAACTGGAATAAATAAATCGCTTATCGCTAATGTTTGTCGCGGAATAAAACATACAACCGGCGGTTATCATTGGGAGTTCGTTAAATAAAAAAAGCCGCCCACATTGGGACGACTTCCACCCCGTAAAATTGCGGGGATTTTTTTATTTTAGACTTTGAATTTTCTAACTTCCAACTGTAATTCGTTAGCCATTTGACTAAGATTATTAGCCTCGTTTGATATTTCGTGAACCGATGCGCTCTGCTCCTCAGTAGCCGCGCTGACAGTTTCAGCCTCTTCAGCGGCAAGTTTGCTTGTTTCGCCGATTGTGCGGACGTTTTCAACAATTTCTTCGCCGCTGCTAGCCATACTCTTTGACGATATAGAAATATCTTCCATTTGCGAACTAACCTGCTCAACAATACCAATAATTTTTCTGAACGCTTCGCCCATTGACATAATATTTTCAACGCCAATTTTTAAAGATTCAGTGCCGGACTGCATATCAGTAATAGCTTTTTCAGTGTCAGCTTGTGTAATTTTGATTAAATCTGAAATTTTCTGCGCCGCCTCTTGCGAACTTTCAGCAAGTTTTCTAACTTCATCTGCAACAACCGCAAAACCGCGCCCTTGTTCACCTGCGCGAGCCGCCTCAATCGCCGCATTCAATGCAAGCAAATTCGTTTGATCTGCAATGGCGGAAATAGTGCTGACAATTTCGCCGATCTGTTTGGAATTTTCGCCCAAAGTTGTAACAGATGCTGCAGTTTGTTTTGAAGTGTTTTCAATCGTTTTAATTTGTTCAATGGCGGTTTTAAGTGTAACTTCGCCTTCACGGGCAATATCAGACGCCTCACGGCTTTTATCTGCCGCTTTTTCGGCGTCCTTCGCCATTTCTTGAATTGATTCATTAAGATTTTCAAAAATGTTTGTAGTGTAATTTACCGCGTCAAGTTGTTGATTTGTGCCTTCAGCAACTTTAACTATCGACTGCGCAACTTGATTAGCCGCCAAAGATGATTGTTCCGTTGTGGCGTTTAATTCTTCCGCAGTTCCTGATAAATCTTCGGCTGAATGGCTGACCGCCTTCATAACTTTTGCAACGCCGCGACGCATTTCAATAACTGCCTCTGCCAAAAGTCCAAGTTCGTCTTTAGAGTTAATATTTGAAGGTCTTTCACGAAAATCACTATTAGATAAAAGTTTCATTTCTTCCATCATATCGCCCAAAGGACTCATGACGCGGTTGACTGTTACCCAAATTGCGCCGGAGATTAAAACCAAAAGTATAACCGAAATTACAACCATGATCATCATCATATTTGTAACGGGTTGAAAAAGTTCGTCTTCATAAGCAAGCGTTGCCATTCCCCAGCCGGTTGATTTTATTGGCGTATAAAAAGCAAGCATTTTTTGTCCGCCGGAAGTAAAATGATAAACGCCACTTTCGCCGCTCAACATTTTTTGTCCGAGTTCAACAAAATTTTTATCTGCCTCTTCGGTAATTTTTTTCTTCATAATAGATTCTTCATCGGGATTGACGATATAAACGCCTTCTTTTGAAACAAGCAAGCTGTAGCCTTTTTCGCCAAGTTTCAATTCGTGAACTTTATCCATAACAGATTGAACGTAAATAGCCGCCAAAACCATTACTGTAGGTTGTCCCGCGTCGTTTCTGCCAACTGCGATTGAATTGACGATAATTTTTCCCGTTGCTTGCGAAATAACAGGGCTTGACATGAAAGAATCTTTTTCGGCACGCATTGTTTCTTTGTACCAAACTTTTTCGGCGTTAAACATTTCTTTAAAGCCGCTTGAAGTCCAACCATACAAAACGCCGCTGCCGTCAAATGGTCCCCAGCTTACACTGTCATAAACGCCGGGATAACGCTGTTTCATAAGTTCATAACGATAAATATTATTTTGATTTAACATTTCAGCGTTTACGGTTTTTGCCATTGGCGTTGAGGCTGTTTCGTGCGTTTCCATCATTCGCTTATCAAGCCAATCTGAAACGCTGTCTGCAACTTCGTTGGTGTTGGTTGAACTGGTTGTCAATATCTCTTCTTCAAAGACAGACTTGGTATAGTTGAAAATGACTCCGGACATTACGATTAGCCCAATTACAACGATTGGAATTACTAAGATTAAAATTTTACCTTTTACAGTTTGCGTATTCATCAACTGTCACTCCTTCACTAAAATTTTTGTAAATATTATCAAATTTGCGGCTGATTGTCTAATTTATTTTTAGAAAATTTGTAATGAATTGTAAATTTGCTGACGTATGAATTTAACAGACTTTTATTTTTGTCGCCGTTGTAGTATCATATGAAAAAATTTTTGGAAGTGATTAAATGAAAATAACAGGAGCGCAAGCGGTTTTAGAATGTTTACGCGAACAGGGCGTAGATACAATTTTTGGTTATCCCGGCGGAGTTTTACTGCCGCTTTATGACGCGCTTTACGACGAAAAGCAGATAAAAAATATTTTGGTAACGCACGAACAAAATTGCGCCCACGCGGCGGACGGTTACGCACGTGCAACAGGAAAAGTTGGCGTATGTATGGCAACTTCCGGACCCGGCGCAACAAATTTAGTTACGGGAATTGCTACGGCTTTTATGGATTCAGTGCCAATGGTTGCAATTACCGCGCAGGTTGATACAACTTTGCTCGGTCGTGATTCTTTCCAAGAAATTGACATTTTGGATATTACAATGCCAATTACAAAACACAATTTCAAAGTTAAGGACGCACGAAAATTGGTTGAAACAATTCGGCAGGCGTTTGACATTGCAAGGAGCGGGCGGCGCGGTCCCGTCTTGGTTGATATTCCCCGTGATATTTTTGTTGCTGAAGTGGAATATAAATTTAAACCTGTTGAAGAAAAGGTTGCAGGTAAACCTGACGCAGATTTTGTAATTTGTGCAGCGGAGGCGGCTGAAGAAATTGCAAAGGCTGAACGCCCTGCAGTTATAGTTGGCGGCGGCGCGGTTGCGGCTGAAGCGTCCAAAGAAATTATTCAGTTTATCGAAAAATATAAATTGCCCGTCGTCAATACTTTAATGGGAATTGGCGCAGTGCCTCGCAGTCACAAACAAAATTTAGGCTTTGCCGGTATGCACGGTAAAAAAGCCGCTAACAGTACCATTGCGGCGGCTGATTTGGTTATTGCTATTGGCAGTCGTTTTGGAGACAGACAGACCGGCAACGTCAACAAATACACACAGTCTAAAAAGTTTATTCATATTGATATTGATCCCGCCGAAATTGATAAAAATATTGAAGGCAGTTTGGGACTTGCCGGCGATATGAAAGTTATTTTAAATTTGCTGATGCGTCACGATTTTAATAACAATCGCGCAGATTGGTGGCAACAAATTGAAAAGTGGCAGGAAGAATTTGAATACGATTATCAAGTTAATCGCTTAACCGTTCCTTGGGCAATGCATCAAATAGCGAAAAAAACTGCAGGTAAAAATTACGCCTATGCAACGGACGTTGGACAACATCAAATGTGGGCGGCGTTGCATTTGCAAGTTGAAGACCCGCGCACGTGGTTTACAAGCGGCGGACTCGGTACAATGGGTTTCGGTTTACCGGCGGCAATGGGCGCACAAGTTGCATTTGGCAAAAATCGCCGCGTTATTTGCGTCAGCGGCGACGGCGGAATTAAAATGACGGGTAACGAATATTACACCATTGCAAGATTGAAACTTCCAATTATTTCGCTGATTGTCAATAATTCAAGTTTGGGAATGATTCGCCAACTTCAAAAAGTCAACTACAAAGAAAGATATATCGCCTGTGAATTTGACTATCAGCCGGATTATGTGGCGTATGCTCAAAGTTTTGGAATTAAAGCTGAATCTGTTTCGACGCAGGAAGAATTTGCACACGCACTTTCACAGGCTCTTGAAGATACAGAAAATCCCCGCGTTATCGTTTTAAATGTTTGGCGCAGTTTCGTTGAGCCAATGATTAAAGGTAACGCCCGCATTGATGAATTTGTTGAAGGCTTGGGAAATGTCAGCAACGAAGAATAAAAATTTTTCAATAAAAAATCCCCGACCGTTGAAGTTGGGGATTAATTTTTTTTGCACAAAATAATTGTATCCAAAACAATTTTAATCGTCTTCGCAAGTTGAATAGCCTCGCCGATTTTTTCTTTTTCGGCGTATGAATAATTTTTCCAATCCGTGCCGTGCTTTTCAATAATATTAGTCATTTTCGCAATAGCGGGAGTAAATTTATCGTTATTGAGTTTTACAAGTAAATCTTGAATTTGATTGGCGCGGGAGTTTATTGCGTTCATCAGTGAACATTCGTTTTTAAATTTTCGCAGTAATCGTGCATTGCCTCATAACGTTTTTGTAAAATATCATCGTCATTAAAAACTTGCATTATTGCATTATAAAAAAAACTGTTGGCGATATAACCGACCATTGAGCCGATAACTCCGCCAATTTCTGCGCCAAAAGCCCCATCAATCATTCCGCCCAAAATTACACCACCGCTTGCAAAAACGCCGGAAACTATAACGCCTGTACCTTTTTCGCCAATAATTTGCAAAAATTCTGTAGGCGTAATTTCGCCGTCCCATAATCGCTTAATCAAAACACCCATATCATAAATATCAGCAGTAAGATTGATTAAAGGCGTGGCGGTTTTTATGGAATTAAGAAATTTTGTTGTGACTTCACGTAAAATTTTATTTTCAATTTCTTTTTCAGCAAGTTTAATAACATTGTTCAAACCTTCGGTAATAATTTCCTTGCCTTTCTTTTCGGTGTACTTAATGGCAGAATTTTTGGCAGTGTTTACGGCAATATCTTTAGCCGCGTCACTCAAACTTTTTTTGCCGTCAAGTACCGCACTAAAATTATCTGTAATTTGAAAAGCCAATTCATCTGCAAGCAAATTTGTATCTTCGCGCAGATTTTTATTTTTTGCACGACTGCCGCGCCCGCTGAATTTAATTTGCCTGTAAATTCATACGCGCCGCGCTCCAAATATTTTTGATATTCCTGCCCGTTAATTGTGCCGTCAATTCCTTCCGCCAAAATATTTTTTATTCGTGCGATAAAATTTTTTTTGGCGGCGTCATCAGGAAGACGGCGGGCGATATTTTCAATGGCGTTATTTGCGATTTTCGACGCACTTTCAGAAATTTTATTGTTTAATAAGATTTTCCATACAACCACCTAAATTTTTGTAACGATTTTATGAGCGGCTGACTTTGTAAGGGCTTTTCTGAAACTTAACGCGGCTTTAACTTCTTCATCTGACAAATACGGCAAAGGATTTCCTTCAGCCTCTGCTTTAATCGCCTCACGGCAGGCAATTTCCAATTTTTCTTTGTTGTCGCAAACAAGTGCGTCTAAAATATCCTGCGTAATTTTTCCTTCTTGCTGAAGTTTCGCCAAAACTTTTTGCGATTTAAAAATATCAACCGTTTCTTTTACGGCGGCTACAGATTTTTTTGCAACGTTGACAACTTTTTCAGGTTTAATTTTTTCATTTTGTGAAGTGGCTTTGCTGATAATTTCTGTTGCACGTTCGATATTTTTTTCATCTGTCAAAATTTTTTTAGCTTTATCTTTGGCAATTTCGGCGGCTTTTTTACCTGCACCGACGGCAATTTTTTTTATAAGTCCCATTTGCAACGCTCCTCAAAAATTTTTTTCCAGTATATCAAAAATATTTTTGGTTTTGGTGTTACGTTGGAACACTGAAAAACTTTTTATAAACGCCAAAAAGCCCCGCCTTTCGACGGAGCTTGTTAATTTCAAATATGGTGCGTCCGGCGTGACTCGAACACGCGACCCACGGCTTAGAAGGCCGTTGCTCTATCCAACTGAGCCACGGACGCTTTTTAAAGACTTTTATATTATAGCGGCTTAATTTTATTTTGTCAAACTATTTTCACCGACAGTTTTCAATTTTGCAACTTCAACCATAATTAAAAAATTCAGCTAAACATCTTCCGAAGAATTATTTGATTCCTCTGTTTCACCGGTAGTTTTTTTCTTAAAGAAAATCCACTTAAACGCTGATACAGCAACTATTAACAATGAAAAAACTATTCCGCCATAAAAAATTGGATTTTCTTGAAATATTTTTCCCAAAGCTGAAACATACCAACTTGAAAACATTAAAATTATTCCAAAATTTATATTTCCAAAAATAAATTTATAAATGAAAATAGCTAAACTCATACAAAAGGTTGCAATAGCTATATCATTTACAATATCGCCTAAAATTGGATCAACCATTTTATAGATTATCGACAAGACCATTATAACAGCGCAAAATGCTGCAATTTTTAATTCTATATCAGCGTTATTTAATTTTTCTCGAAGTCCATCCATAATCAAACGCTCCTTTGATTTAAAATTGATAAAGTTTTTATATGATTAACTGCTATTATACCCCCCCCCGTCTTGCGTTTGTCAAGTTTTTACAACTAAAAAAACTCCCAACATAAATTGGAAGCTTTTAGTTTTTAACTATAAAGAATTTTCACCGACAGTTTTCAATTTCGCAACTTCAGCCATAATATTTTGTGCAAAATTCGCCATTTCATCTTTATCTTTTGTACTGCCGCTAAAATTCATCGGTTTGCCGAAAATCAAGACAAGGCGCGGAAATTTCACTTCAGCAGAAAAAACTTTGTCAGTATTGACAATCGCCGCCGGAATAATTGGAGCCTTCGTCATTGCCGCAATTAAACTTACGCCGGATTCTGCTTTGCCAATTTTGCCGGTCTTACTGCGCGTACCTTCAGGGAAAATTCCCAAACATTCTCCGCCCTTCAAAACTTTTATTGCGTTTTTAATGGCGTTTCTATCTGCTTTTTCACGTTGAACAGGAAAGGCATGCAACGCACGAATAGCCGCGCCTAAGACAGGATTTTTAAAAAGTTCCTCCTTCGCCATGTAACAAACTACGCGCCCTGCGAACGTTCCAATTAACGGAGGATCCAAATTGCTCATATGATTCGCCGCCAAAATAAACGCGCCGTCTTTGGGAATATTTTCAAGTCCAATAATTTTTGGACGGAAAAAAATCCCAAACAGAATTTTAAAAATAAATCGTGTTAATCTGTAGAACATAGCGTTAAAATTTTCTCCACAACTTCTTCAACTTGTAAATTGGTTGAGTCTATTAAAATTGCGTCTTCCGCCTGTTTCAGCGGCGCAATTTCTCTTTCTGAATCTTGTTTGTCGCGCAGGGCTATTTCAGTTTTTATTGCGTCGAAGTCTACAGATTGTCCTTTGGCTTTTAATTCTTCAAAACGCCGCCGCGCCCTTTCGTCTAATGACGCGGTTAAAAATATTTTTAAATCTGCATTCGGCAAAACCTGTGTGCCAATATCTCTGCCGTCCATAATTACTGCGCCGCGTTCAGCCATTTGGCGTTGCAGCTCGGTTAATCTTTTTCTCACGAATCCAAACTTTGAAACGTCAGAAGCAAGTTTGCTAATTTCAGGCGTGCGAATTTCTTTTGTAACGTTCACGCCGTCTAAAAATACTTGCGCCTTGTCGTCAAGTTCAATGTTAATTTTGTCAATAATCATAATTAAATCTTCGCAAGTTTGAGAAGATTTTAAAGCAACTGCGCGATACATTGCACCGGTATCAATGTAGGTGTAGCCGAGTTTTGCCGCCACGATTTTTGAAACGGTACTTTTTCCCGCGCCCGCCGGTCCGTCTACTGCAATAATTTTTTTCATCTTTCAATCTCCTTTTTAAGTGTTATGATTTGTGGAGTGCATTTTCATAAAATTTTTTGAAGTCGAACAATATTAAAAAATCGGATATGAAATTTTTACACTGCCGAAAATTTTTAATTGTCGCTATTAAAATTTTTTACTTCGTGGTTTAATTTTCCAAAGTCTCAAAAAAATTTGGATAAGAAATTTTCACACAATCAGCATCATCAATTTCAACGCCGTCAGCCGCCGCGCCAAATATTGATAACGCCATTGCCATTCTGTGATCTGCAAAAGTTTTACATTCGGCGAAAACTTTTTTGTTGCCGCCGCGAATTTTTAATGTATTTTCGTCAGCCTCAAAACTGTTTGGCGAAATTTTGTTAAACTCTTCAACAATCGCCGCCAATCTGTCAGTTTCTTTTACGCGCAATTCGCCAACGTCTCTAATAATTGTATCGCCTTCAGCAAACGCCGCCGCCACTGCAAGTGCGGGAATTTCATCAATAAGGCGCGGGATAAATTCGCCGCCAAATTCTACGCCGTGTAATTTTGAACTTGTAACTTTTAAATCTGCCGACAATTCGCCGCCGCTTTCCTTACGATTTAAAATTTCAATCTGTGCGCCCATATTTTTCAGTACGTCCAAAATTCCCGTGCGCGTTTCATTAATTCCAACGTTTTTGATTGTGACGGAAGAATTTTTTAAAATCGTGGCAAGTACGAGCCAATAAGCGGCAGAGCTAATATCGCCCGGTACAATAATTTTTTCGGGCGCGGTTAATTTTTCGGCAGGGAAAATTTTTATTTCGTTACCAAAAGTTTCAATTTTTGCGCCGAACGCCTGTAACATTTTTTCGGTATGGTTTCTTGAAGGATACGGCTCAATAATCGTTGTTGGGCTGTCAGCGTAAAGCGCGGCTAAAATTATTGAAGATTTAACCTGCGCACTTGCGACGGGCATTTTGTACGTTGTACCGCGCAATTTTTTTTCAGGTTTTAAAACGGTTATTGGCAAATTTTTATTGTCATTGCGCCCAAAAATCGACGCACCCATTTCTGTAAGCGGTTTTATAACTCTAGCCATTGGACGTTTTCTAAGTGATGAATCGCCTGTAAAAGTTGCCAAAAAATTTTGTGGCGCAGTTAATCCGAGTAAAAGCCGTAAAGTTGTGCCGGAATTTCCCGCGTCCAAAATATTTTCAGGTTCACGAAGTCCAAAAAGTCCATTGCCTTTTACAAAAACTTTATCGCCGTGAATTTGAATTTCGACACCCATTTTTTGCATACAAGAAATTGTTGAAAGACAATCTGCGCCCGCCAAAAAATTTTCAATTTCCACCGGTGTATCAGACAAACTTGAAAGCATTATCGCACGATGTGAAATTGATTTATCGCCCGGTATTGTAATTTCTTCGCGCAGATTTTTTATTGGAAAAATTTTCTTCATAAAAGTTTCCTTTCAAAAAGTTTTGCAGATTATATCACAAATTAAAAGTCCCCGCTACAGTTTTACCTGCAACGAGGATTTTTTAATTTTCGGAAATATAAGTTTGAGTTTCATCCTGCAAAATAAAATCCTTATCTTCTTGCGTAAAATTGGTAATTGTATAATTGCTTTCCATAATTTCGTCAATAGTATTTTGGCTGATAAAATTATTTGAGGTTAAAAATTTATCAGTAGCCGCGCCGAAAATACTTGTATAACCGCTTGAATCAACAACAGTAATTTCAGCATTGGCAGCATTTTTTAGAGTTAAAGTGCCACTTCCAATTTTTAAGACAGTATCATTTTTCTTTGTCGAATAATTAACTGTTAAGTTGCCTTTGAGTTTTATAACGTCTTCGCCCGCCGTGTAGTCCGTGATAACGTCTTTACCTGCCGTGTAAATGAAAGTATCTGCGCCGTTGCCGCCCGTTAATGTGTCGTTACCTGTATCGCCAAAAAGTGTATCATCTCCAGTCGTTCCAATTATTTTATTATTTTTGGCGTTGCCTGTAATTCCAATAGCTTTATTATTGTTCGCCGCATTTATCGTTACAACTTTTGAATATGCTGTAGCGTCAAAACTTTCTGATTCATAATCTGAATAAATTGTTACTGCAGTTGCCGCTTTGAAATCGCCTTTGTTAAATTTTAATCCCGCGTCTAAGCCATAAACCGTTTCGGTATTATCTGCGCCAATGACTGTAAATTTTTCAGTGCCAATATTTTTGAGAGTAATTTTTTTACTGCCAACTTTTAAAACTGCATCTTTGCCGCTTATTGAATAATTGGAAACTGTACCGCTTGAAAGTTTTAGCGTATCTTTGCCAATTTCAAAATCTGTGATAACGTCATTTCCCGCCGTATAAATGAAAGTATCTGAACCTGCGCCGCCTATCAAAGTGTCGTTACCATTACCGCCGGAAAGTGTATCGTCGCCCGCCGTTCCAATTATCTTATTATTTTTGGCGTTGCCTGTAATTCCAATAGCTTTATTATTATTCGCCGCGTCTATTGTTACAACTTTTGAATATGCTGTAGCGTCAAAACTTTCTGATTCATAATCTGCTGAAATTGTTACTGCAGTTGCCGCTGAAAAATCGCCTTTGTTGAATTTTAATCCCGCGTCTAAGCCGTAAACTGTTTCGATATTATCTACATCAATGACTGTAAATTTTTCAGTACCAACATTTTTGAGAGTAATTTTTTTACTGCCGACTTTTAAAACCGCGTCTTTGCCGCTTATTGAATAATTGGAAACCGTACCGTTTGCCAATTTAAGCGTATCTTTGCCAACTTCAAAATCTGCTATAACGTCATTGCCCGCTGTGTAAATGAAAGTATCAGAACCTGCACCGCCGCTCAATGTGTCGTTACCTTTACCGCCGGTAATTGTGTTGTCATTATCATTGCCGAAAATTTTTACTGCCTTTGCAACTTCTGTAGCGTCGATTTTTACAATACTTGAATCATAATCAGCCGCGTTTAAATTCCCTGTGAAAATTGAGGACAACGCAATTTCAGTTTTATCTTCGTTGTAGGTAATACGTCCAAAAGTTTCTATAGTAGTATTGCCGTCGCCGTCTGTAACTGTGATTTTTTTATTTTTGCCATTTTTGACTGTTATTGAGCCTTCATCTGTGTAAAGAATAACATCTTTATTTTCAAGCTTAGAATTATTTACTTTGCCGCCACTCAAAGAAATTTTATCCTGCCCTGCCGCGTAGTCTGTGATTGTATCGTTGCCGCCGCTATACACAAAAACATCTTTACCACTTCCACCGGTAAAAATATCATCGCCTGCGCCGTCAATAAGTGTATCAGCTTGTTTTGTACCAACTACAGAAAGATTTGTTACACCTGAATAGTTGCCGTCAATATGGAGAGAAATATTTTTGGCGTCTTTCAAAGTAATTGAACCGTCGCCAACTGTTAAAATAACGTCGTCGCCACTTTCAATACTGGTAAAGTCGCCGCCGCTAATTTGCAACGTGTCTTTATAAGTAAAGCCGTAAATAATATCGTTGCCGTCGCCCGCCGCGTATTGGTAAAGGATTTTATTGCCGTTGCCGTAAAGTGTATCATCGCCACCGGCAGCATTGATTGTTGAATTTGCAGTTACATTGTCTGCCGCCGAACTTTCAAGCACACGCCCTGAAACTTTAGCATTAGATGCAGTCGGATATTCGCAATAATAAACGTCGCCATAATTACTTCCGTTAAACAAATTGATTGACGAGTTGCCAAAAATTTTAATCCCGTACAACATTTCTGTAGCGTCAACAATACTTATTGGTTCTGAAAAATCGTTGACATTAAGCGTTGTTTCTTCAAATTCTTTGGATAAAAGCAATTTGTTTCCTTCAATGGAAAGTCCCGCAGGATACGCCGGAGTAGTTTCCCCAATTTTCTGCCCGTCAATGTTTATCGTGTTAAGAAGTGCGGCATCTTTTAAAGTTATTGAGCCGTCGCCAACTTTAACAATCACGTCGTTACCGCTTTTAACAGTTGAATATTTCGCGCCGATGACTTTTAATGTTGAAGTTTTGTTAAATCCATAAATAGTATCATTGTCGTCGCCGTTGCTGTAAGTTATAAAAGTTTCTATTGCAGTTGAATTTTTATCAAGATAAAGATTTATTACATCATTACCTGCGCCGCCATTGATTGTAACTTTGTTGCCGCCTACAAAATGACCGCCTTCCGCCATAAAATTTGCGCCGTAATTGTAAATTTGGTCGTCATCTGCGCCACCGTCGATAAAAGTTTCACTGCCGTAATTGTAAATAATATCGTTACCTTTACCGCCATAAACTTTATTTTTATTTCCATAAGCTGGAACGGTAGGATGCAGTTGATTGAACTCTGTTTCTTTACCGGAGTAAATTATATCGTTGCCGTCGCCGCCGTCCATCAAACATTTATTCTTGCCGTAAAGCAAATCGTTTCCGCCGTAACCGTACAAACTATCTTCCATTTCGCCGTAGATTATATCGCTTTTGGCGTTGCCGTGAAGTTCATCTTTGCCAAATTCAACTTCGCTATTTTCATTGGCTATTCTGTAGCCGTACAAAACGTAATGGGTATTCTCGGCGTTTATCGTATCTTTTATAACTTCGTCAGCCGCCGCGCCCCAAATTGAACAAATCAATTCGCCTGTAGTTCCATCTTTACCGTAAGCGCGGGTTGTTAAAGTGCCGTCAGATTCTTTGAGATTGAATTTTTGATTTACGCCGTCTTCAAGTGTTATAGAGCCTTCGCCCATTTTTAAAATTACATCTGAATCATTAACTGTTACAGATTCAATATTGCCGGATTCAATATACAAAGTCGAAATTGGCATATCTGCAACTAAATTTTCGCTAAGATATTCAGCTAATTGCGCGTTGGAAAAACCTGAAATAGTATCGTTACCGTCTCCATTACTATAATAGTAAATTCTCGGAGCAAGTGCGTCGCAAGCTACAAAGTCATTACCTTTACCGCCTACAATTTCGCTTTCCAATGAAAATTCATCAATTAAATTTTGACGAGTTCTAAAAAAATCTACAACTGTAAGAATGTTTCCGGCAAAGGGAATAAGCTTTCCTATTAGTCTCTTGGATATAGTACCTAAAATGACATCGCCTATATATTTCTTTGCATTATTTAAAATCAATTCATTTGCAGTTGTAGTAGCAACAAATTTTGTAGCCTCAATATATTCTTTTGCGCCAAGTCTGGATACAATAATTTCATCGTTACCTTCGCCGCCAATTATCAGCGATTTGTTATCGTGATACACTGAAATTTGATCGTTATCATCGCCGCCGTTGATAATATTGTATTCGCCGTCAGCACTAAAAATACGATCTTCACCTTTGCCGGAATGAATAGAAGAATAACTTCCAAAATTCATTATAACGTCTTCACCACCGCCGGAAATTACAGTTACACTCTCTCCACCTCGTGTATACTGTGTAGAATTTCCGGTAAATTCCATAATCAAGTCTACGAAATTATCTTGACCTTCAGCAAAAAATTTGACCATATTTTCAAGGCTGTTATCATAAAAACCATTGGTAATAGTATTTTTGCCGCCCCCTGCATTGATTGAAACTGCGTTTGCTACGTTGTTTATAAAATCTTCAGCGATACCGGCTTGAATTGTAGTACCTGAACCAAGAATCTTTTTGCCCAAAATTTCGCCATTGTCTATGCTACATTCAGCAAATGCGATAAATGAAGAATTGTTGGAGTTAATTGAAGCATTGGAGTTAATTGAAGAATTATTACCTGAACTTTTTATTTTAACTTTGTTCCCATCACTCTCAACGGTATTTTGCCCATCTCCTGCGTTAATACTAACATAATGAGCATTATTACGAATGGAATCATTACCGCTGCCACCTTCAATCGTTACAGCGTTAGAATGACTATAAATCGTATCATCGCCTTCGTCGCCATAAATCTTTACACCGTAATTGTGATTAGTTATTTCATCATCGCCTTCGCCTCCATAAATTGTTACTGTGTTAGCGAAGTTAATAATTGTATCGTTGCCTACTCCACCATCAATCATGAAGCATGACGCCTTCCATTCGTTGGAAATATAATCATCACCGTCGCCGCCATAAATTGTTATGTTTTTAGAAGCGGCACTACGGATAGAATCATTACCTAATCCACCATAAATCGTTACGTTGCATATGCTAGAGGAGTTATAGATGTAATCATCTCCATTGCCGCCATTGATTGTAACTTCATTAGTGTAATTGACTATATGGTCATTATCTTCGCCGCCGTCAATACTTGCGTACATTCCACTATTTCTAATTAAATCATTACCAGCACCGCCGTCAATATTTGCGTACATTCCACCGTTGCTAATTGAATCATTACCTGCACCGCCATAAATATTTACGTTTTTACCGCTGTTGGCGATATTATTTTTTCCAGTTCTACCGATAAGTTGTATACCATTACCAGAAACTGTAGCTCCAGTATGTTTCCAGCGAACTTTTCCATCTTCTCCGGTATAATACTCTCTTTCCCTATCCCAAATCCATTTGTTTAGGATTTCATCCTCTAAATATTGTTTCATAACATAATTGGTTTCATTATTAGTTATCTCAATACTGCCATCAGAATAAAGTTGCCAATGAAAATAACAACCTTGGTCATAGCCTTCATCTGTCAAAGTTTTTTCCATAAGACTCAACCTCCTTCAAAAAATCGTTCCTGTTAAACTATTCCAATATATTATACCCCCCCCCCATTTATGTTTGTCAAGTTTTATTTAAAATTTTTTTACAAATAAAAAAGCCCGTCACAGATTTTTCTGCAACGGGTAAATTTTTTATAAAATATTTTACAAGCCGAGTAATTTTTCAAATTCGTCTTCGGTTAAAATTTTAATTCCGAGTTGTTGAGCCTTCGTAAGTTTTGAGCCTGCCTCTTCGCCCGCAATTACATAATCTGTAACTTTGCTGACACTTCCTTTGACAAGCCCGCCGCGTTCCTCAATCAGTTTGGTTGCCTCTGCGCGTTTATATTTTGAAAGTGTTCCGGTAAGCACAAAAGATTTTCCGGCAATTTTTGAATTTTTATCCTGCGCGAGTTTTTCATTTTCCATAGTCAAGCCGTCTCCTTTCAGTTCGTTCAAAATTTTTAAATTTTCTTCGTCACGGAAAAAGCTGAAAATATTTTTAGCCGTAACTTCGCCAATGTCAGGGACGTTTTGCAATTCGTCAAGCGTCGCCTTAGAAATTTTTTCGATACTGCCAAAATAATTTATCAAATCACGGGCGGCGGCACTTCCTACGCCGAAAATTCCAAGCCCAGTTAAAAGTTTGGCGGGAGAATTTTTTTTGCTGTCCTCAATGGCGGCTAAAACTTTGTCGGTATTTTTCGCAAGTCCCAAAATTTTTTGTTGAATCAGTTCAGCGCGGAAATTTTTCAGCTTGTAAATATCGGAAATATTTTTTATAAAACCGGCGTCAATCAGCGCGGAAATTGCACTTTCGCCGAGTCCTTTAATATCCATTGCCGAACGTCCCGCAAAATTTATCAAATGATTTTCCAACTGCGCAGGGCAATTTGGATTTATACAACGAAAATCAGCCGCGTTTTCTTCGCGTTCGAGTTTGTGACTGCAAGCCGGGCAAATTTTCGAGATTTTATATGGCACGGTATTTTCAGGGCGTTTGTCTAAATTTACGCCGCTAACTTTCGGAATAATTTCGCCGCTCTTGTAAACTTTGATAGTATCGCCAATTCTAATATCCAAATCGCTGATAAAATCTTGATTGTGCAAAGTAGCGCGTTCAACCCGCGTACCGTTCAAAATGACGGCGTCAAAAACTGCAGTTGGCGTAATTCTGCCGGTACGTCCAACGCTTAACTCAATTTTTCGCAGGATAGTTTCTTTTTCGTCCGGCGGATATTTATAAGCCACTGCCCAACGCGGAAATTTTGAAGTTGCGCCTAAAGTTTCACGTTGTGCAAAATCATTTACCTTAATAACTGCGCCGTCAATATCGTATTGCAAACCTGCGCGATAACTGCCAATGTTTTCAATCGCCGCCCAAACTTCCTCAAACGTCTTGCAAACTTTGTAATTGTGAATAATTTTAACGCCGTTACGCGCCATAAAATTATAGGCGTCGGTATGGCTTGAAATTTCCACGCCGTCAATTTTCTGAAGATTGAACACGAACATTGATAAATTTCTTTCGGCAACAATTCTGCTATCCAGTTGGCGAAGTGTACCCGCCGCGCAATTTCTGGGATTGGCAAAAATTTTCAATCCCAATTTTTCTTGCCGTGCGTTTACTGCGTCAAAAGTTTTTTTCGCCATATAAACTTCACCGCGTATTTCAAAATATTTTGGCGCGTCAATAAGTTTCTGTACAACGTCAGAAATAACGCGGGCGTTTTCTGTCACGTCTTCGCCAACAACTCCATCGCCGCGCGTTATCGCCTGTACAAGTTCGCCATTTTCGTATCTTAAAGCCAAAGACAAGCCGTCAATTTTTTCTTCGACGACAAATTCAACTTCGCCGAGTTTTGAAATTGTATCGTTAATAAAATCTTCAACTTCATCACGGCTGAAAACGTCCTGCAGTGAAAGCATTTGTATATCATGCGGAACGAGTTTGCCTGCCGTGCGTTTGGCAGTACCGCCGACTGTTTGAGTTGGTGAAGTTGCCGTGATAAATTCGGGATATTCCGCCTCAATTTCTTTCAAGCGGCGCATCAATTTATCATATTCGTAATCTGAAATTTCCGGCGCGTCATCGTCGTAATACTTTTTATTGTGGTGTTTAATTTCTTTGCGGAGCTGAATCAATTCCGCCTTAATCTTTGAAATATCCATAGCTTACACCTTATTAATTGGCGCAATGCTGGATTTAATTTTTCTTACGCCAATTTCTGGATTTTTAAAATTAATCGTCAAAGTATCGCCGTCAATCGCCGTAACCGTACCCACGCCCCATTTTTTGTGCGTCACATTGTCGCCAACTTGCCAATTTACAGAATTTGTATTTTTGGGCGTCGTCAAAATAGAAATTTTGGATTCTTTGCGAGGCGCGGTATAGAAATTTTTGTTTGTACCGCTCTTAATTTCCTCCATAGATTGACGGAAATTTGAACTGTTGGTATTTTTTTCAGAAAAACTTGACATAACATTAGGCGGAACTTCGCCAATAAATCTTGACATGTGCGATTCATAGGAACGCCCAAAAGTTCGACGTTCGGCGGCGGCTGTAAGATAAAGTTTTCTTTCTGCGCGAGTCATTGCAACATAACAGGCACGGCGTTCTTCCTCAAGTTGAGTTGAAGAGATCATTGAATTAGCGTGCGGCAAAAGTCCTTCTTCCAATCCTGCCACAAAAACTATTGGAAATTCCAAACCTTTTGCAGAATGAATAGTCATCAGCGAAACGCGCGAATTGTCTTCAGTCAATGAATCAATATCCGCAACCAATGCAACTTGATTCAAAAAATCTTCCAACGTTGCGCCTTCGTTAGCTTCGTCAAATTCTTTTGTACCATTGACGAACGAGCTTAAATTTTCAGCGCGTGCGATATTTTCCTGCTTGTCGCCGTCGTCGCCTTCAGTCAAGGACGCAAGATAACCTGATTCTTTTAAAACCGCGTTGACGAGTGCGGCAACCGGCAAGCCGTCTTTGGCACTTGAAAAGTACACCAACATTAAAGCAAATTCTCGCAATTTTTGTTTACACTTTGCCGAAAGTTGCGGCACTTGCTCCAACATTTGATTTGAGTTTACCACGTCAAAAATTGAAATATTTCTTTCAGCTGCAAAATTTTTCAACCGCTCCAAATATGTGGGACCAATTCCACGACGCGGCACATTTACCACGCGCAAAAAACTAATATCATCACGCGGATTTTCAATCAAACGCAAGTACGCCAAAACATCTTTAATTTCCTTGCGTTCGTAAAATTTTATTCCGCCAACAATAATATAGGGAATGTTCGTCTGCATAAATTTTTCTTCAAAGGCGCGGGACTGCGCGTTGGTGCGGTACAAAATTGCAATGTCCTTGTAATTAACATTTTCATAAGTTATCAAGCGGCGAATTTCCCGCGCAATGAACGCCGCCTCCGCCCTATCTGACAGGCAATGAATAAAATTAATTTTTTCGCCTATTTCATTTTCCGTCCAAAGATTTTTTTCCTTGCGGTTGACGTTATTTGCAATGACGCCGTTAGCCGCCTGCAAAATTAATTTTGTAGAGCGGTAATTCTGTTCAAGCAGAATAACTTTGGCGTTTGGATAATCTTGCTCAAAGTTCAAAATGTTTTGCATATCTGCACCGCGCCAACCGTAAATAGATTGATCTGCATCGCCTACCACGCAAATATTTTTGTACTTACCGGCAAGATATTTCGTCAAAATGTACTGCGCCATATTTGTATCCTGATATTCATCAATCAGAATGTATTTGAAACGCTCCTGATACTTTTCCAAAATTTCGGCGTGTTCACGGAAAATTTTTACCATAAGAAAAATTAAATCGTCGAAGTCCAGCGCGTTAATTTCAATCATTTTCTTTTCGTAGAGTTCATAAATATTGACGAGATTTTTTTCAAAGTCGCTACTGTCAAACTTGTTAAAAATTATTTCGCGGTACTTTGCTGCGTCAATAAGTTTTTCTTTCAAACCGGAAATTGTGGCGGCGGCGTGTTTAAATCTTTCGGCGTCAAGGTTGAGTTTTGAAATACAATCGCTAAGAATTTTTTGACTGTCGGACGTGTCGTAAATCAGATAATTTTTTTTGTAAGTTCCGGTAATTTCAATTTCCATTCTAAGAATTTTGGCGCAAAGTGCGTGAAATGTACTTAACCAAACTTTTCGCGCAGGTTCGCCAATCATTTTTTCGGCGCGGCTTTTCATTTCGTTAGCGGCTTTATTTGTAAAAGTTATTGCCAAAATGTTATAAGGTTGTACGCCGTGCGCCAATAAATTTGCAATTCGGCAGGTTAAAACTTTCGTTTTGCCGGAACCTGCGCCCGCCATTACTAAAAGCGGACCTTCCAAATATTTTACCGCCTCCGCTTGTTGCGGATTCAAGCCCGCAAAAATTTTCTCTTCGTTTTCCAAAAAAATCACTCCCTTTTTAGGGATTAGGTTTTAGCGGTTAGGTGTTAGACATTTTCTCCTAAAACCTAAAACCTAGTACCTAACACCTAATTTCTTAAAACTTTTTTTAGCTCTTCCATAAGTTTTGTAACGTCGATAGGTTTTGAAATATGTCCATTCATACCGGCAGCAAAGGCGGCTTTTCTGTCTTCGTCAAAGGCGTTTGCCGTCATTGCCAAAATTGGAATTGCAGCAAGTTTTTTATCTGAAAGTTGACGAATGGCGGCGGTTGCCTCGTAGCCGTTCATAACCGGCATTTGCACATCCATTAAAACAACGTCAAAATAACCGTA
>ERZ842401.1373-NODE-1373-length-35042-cov-8.136022_pt1 | contig 35042 bp, 29 predicted proteins | sample MGYA00521270_ERZ842401 | MGnify/ENA primary metagenome ERZ842401 (study PRJEB31892, sample SAMEA3878208) | bioreactor metagenome | biome: Moose rumen | place: Sweden | collected 2011-10 | study: EMG produced TPA metagenomics assembly of the PRJEB12797 data set...
AAAATAACGTATTTTGCTGTTTTTTAGCAAATTATCCGAATGAATCGGGCACTTCACCACTGTTTTTCTGCCAGCATGTTCATTTTTTTTAACTTGCGGAATTTAGGAGACACAATATTCGTGCGCAGCTGTTTCCAAACGGCCAAATTGTATGTAAATTTAGCGGTTGAAACCGCTAAATTTACAGCATTATTCTCGGTTACAAACGCCAAAACAACCTTTGTCCAACGCAAAAATGGGAGAATCAAAAAATATTTTCCCCGTTTGTACGTTATTGTAAATCATTTGAAAAAAACAAAAAAAACGAAAGATTTTGTTCTTTTCGCGTCTTTCAATGATGAAAATCACGCGGATAATATCTGCATTTGTTTTATTTTGTTTTGTTCAAAAATAACGAAAAAAAGATGTCTCGTTATTGATGTCTTGATTGGATAATGCGAGGCAACAGCTTTTTAATGGAAAAACTAACAGCGATGACCGAAAACCAAAACCTATCCCTGATAGTGGCAGTGACCGAAAACTGGGCCATAGGCAAGGACAACAACCTGCTATGGCACATCAGCAACGACCTGAAACGTTTCAAAGCCCTGACAACGGGCCACTGCATAGTAATGGGACGCAAAACCTACGAAAGTTTCCCGAAACGCCCCTTGCCCAACCGACGCAACATAGTGATAACCAACAACATGAATTATTGCGATGAGGGATGTGAAGTGGTTCACTCGGTGCAGGAAGCCATGGAACATTGCAAAAGCGACGAACAGCCGTTCGTTATAGGTGGAGCCTCGGTTTATCTGCAATTTTTACCGCTCGTTGCCAAAATATATCTCACCAAAGTCTTCGCCACTTTCGAGGCCGACACATTTTTCCCGCCCATCGACACCGACGTGTTCAAAGAAATTTCCGCTTCGGAGATTTTTACCGACGAAAAAAGTGGCTTGCGTTATCAATATCTTGAATATCAGAAAATTGTGTAACCACTATACGTTTCCGTAAACACCTATGTCCGTACTACTGGATTTCCACACCTTAACCATTGCCGACCGCGATGCGTATCAGACCGTGAGTCTGCATAGCGGGCGGCGCAACTGCAATTTCACCTTTGCCAACCTGATAGGCTGGCAGTTCTGGTTCCATACCGAAGTGTGTATTTTAGCCGATGCCGTAGTGCTGCGTTTCACCCTCGACGGCAAACGGGCATATATGGTGTGTATGGCTGGGACGCCGCCCTGCGAGCTGTTGCAGGCCATCTGCGAGGACTCGGGTGGCTACTTGACACTACTCGGCCTCGAGGACCCGGCAGCACTGCAACTTCAGCAAAACGCCTGCGCCAAAGGCATAGATATTGTTGTGGAACCCATGCGCAACCAATACGATTACATATACCACCGCGAGGATTTGGCCGCTCTTTCGGGCGGAAAACTGAAAGCCAAGCGCAACCATGTGAACAAGTTCCTTAGCGAACACCCCAATTTTGAGTACCGCGAGCTGTCGCCCGCCTTGTTCGACCAGTGCCGGCAACTGGAAAACCTGTGGCGCAAGGAGCGCGGCGACAACAATCCCACGTACGGCGACACCATTTCGGCCGAGCAACAAGTGATGGAAAACGTTTTTACCCACTGGGACGAGCTGGAAATGATTGGCGGAAGTATTTTCATAGACAACCGCATGGCGGCTTTCACCTATGGAGCCCCCGTAACCATCGACACTTTCGACGTGTGCGTGGAGAAAGCCGACCGCACCGTTGACGGGCTGTTTTCTATTATAAACCAACAGTTTGCAGCGCATCTGCCCCAGCAATACGTGTACCTCAACCGCGAGGAGGACATGGGCCTCGAAGGTCTGCGCAAGGCCAAACTCTCGTATCACCCCGAAATACTGCTAACATACAATGTCGTACATTTTAAATAGAATGACCTCGGCCGACGCGCCCCTCACCGTGGAGTGGATGGTGCGGCAATACGGCTTTGTCCAAGCCGAAGTTGAGGACTGGGTTGCCAACCTGCATTTCAACTGGCCTTTGAGCGTCAAAGCCATGGAACAGGAAAGCGGCGAAGTGCTTGGCCTGCTCAACATGAGCGACTACCGCATAGAGGAGGAGACACCCCTCATAGCCATCGAACAACCCGAACTGCTGGCTCGGCTCAACGCACAGCGCTACACTGCTGTGTTTTCGTTCATCGTGGCTCCGCAATACCGCGGCACACGGCTCAACTACCACATGTTGATGAACATCATGCCAGAGCTGAAAGCCAACTACGATTTTGTGTTTGTGCCTGTGCTTCACCGACTTAAAACACACCAATATTGGCAACGCTGGGGCGCGAAAGAGTTTTTCCGCGATGAGAACTGTGTTTATTACAGGCTGAAACTCAACCAGTAAACTCCTTATTCAGCCAAAACGCATCAAAAACAGCTACTTTTGGCTGATTAGGCTTGTTCAATTCAGCCAAAAAGCATCAAAATTGAACACTTTTGTCTAAATAAGTTTTTTTTTTTGGGCAAATCAAAAAAAAAATGTACATTTGCAATGCATTAAAAAACAATTCACAACCGTAATTAACACAAAAATAAATATTTACAAAAATGAAGACAACCCCTTTCACCGATTTGCACATAGCATTGGGAGCCAAAATGGCCGAATTTGCCGGATACAACATGCCTATTCAATACGAAGGACTTGTGGTTGAACACAATAATGTAAGAAACAACGTTGGAGTTTTCGACGTTTCGCACATGGGCGAGTTCCGCGCCAAAGGTCCCAAGGCAAAAGAATTTATGCAGTACGTTACCGTTAACGACGTTGCCGCCCTCACCGACGGCAAAGTTCAGTACACCTGCCTGCCCAACGGCAAAGGCGGTATTGTTGACGACATGCTGGTTTATCGCATTGCCGACGACCACTATTTCATGGTTCCCAACGCCGCCAATATCGACAAGGACTGGAATTGGATGAGCAAAATTGCCGCCGAACGCGGTATGAAACTCGGCGAAGATTTCATAAACGAAAGCGAACAATGGGCGCAGCTGGCCGTTCAAGGCCCCAACGCCTTGAAAGCCATGCAGAAACTCACCTCCGCCAACGTTGTGGACATGGAATACTACACTTTCCAGATAATAACATTTGCCGGCGTTGAAAACGTGATATTCTCCACCACCGGCTACACTGGCGCAGGCGGATGCGAGATATACATCCCCGTGAAATACGCCCAGAAAGTTTGGGACGCCGTGTTCGAAGCCGGCAAGGAATTCGGCATCAAGCCCGCTGGCCTCGGCTGTCGCGACACCTTGCGTCTGGAAATGGGTTTCTGCCTCTACGGCCACGAGATTGACGACGAGATTTCGCCCATCGAAGGCGGCCTCGGCTGGATCACCAAATTTGTTGACGGCAACAACTTTATCAACCGCGACATTTTCGAGGCTCAGAAAGCCAATGGCGTGGAGAAAAAAATAGTAGGTTTCGAGATGATAGACCGCGGCATACCGCGCAACGGATACGAAGTGTGCGACGCCGAAGGCAACTGCATCGGACAAGTGCGCAGCGGCTGCCCATCGCCCTCTACCGGCAAAAACATCGGCACAGCCCTCGTAAAATCGGCTTTCTCCAAAAAGGACACCGATATTTATATCAAAATCCGCGAAAAACTGCTCAAGGCAGTTGTGGTGCGCATGCCTTTCTACAAAGGATAAGAAAAAAAGTTTTCATACTATAAGGTGTCTTCGGCAACGAGGGCACCTTTATTGCGTTTATTAGCTTTTGATGATACAAAGTTCTGATAAGTACAGTTATTACTATTGGTGTCCGACAATATGAAGAAAGGTCCAGTGGACATTTCGATAGCGAAGCGGTGAATTTCAAGAACGTAAAGCATGCAAGATAAAAAAAACAAGCCCAATAAAGCAGCACCCGACTGCCATAGATTATCAAATCTAAAAAACCGGCTCTTTTTACTTTTTCATCGGACACCGACATTTTTCAGCTACCTTCTAAAAAAATACGAGCGCGCTGCCTTTTGCATCACGCTCGTTGAGCCCTTGCAGGCGAAGAAGATTTACCAAACATCCTTTACATCCGGCGCAATTATGAATTTCGGGGTGCATAACCTGCCGTCGGAGGTTTCGCTTACCAGCTTTCCGTTTCTGAAAGTGCGGGTTAGCACGCTTTTCTTCCCGTAGGGTGTAACCCCTTCGAAGCTGACAGTACCGTCGGGGTAATCGAATTTTCCTATACAAAGCACGGGTGTGGGAGAGTTGGCTTTCATCGGGTGTTTTGCACAAATACGTATCGAACTGTTTTGTTCCGCTTGGCAGGAGGCAAATTCCCAACCACATTCTTTAATCTGCTCCACCACATACATCAGTTTGTCGATATTGGCATGAAACGAAACAGTGATGTATTTCTGTCCGTTCAGTTCCACACTGTCCGTTATTGGTGTGTTATGGTTGAAGGTAGCTGTCTTTTGTTGCGCACAGGCAAAGCCTAAGCATATGATGCTGATTGTCGTTAATATTATTTTTTTCATGACTTTTTGTTGTTTTAATGGTGGTTATTGTAATAATTGATGCAATCGATATCGTACCAACAGCACCCGTTTTCATCTTTGTTTTCATACTCAACAACATAAATAGTTCTTGTTCCGACTCCATTTAATGAATTTTCTTCATATATAGATAATGAAACGCAGTCATAGTCATTTTTTGTACTTAGCATAAAGTTGGCTGCGTCGTTGAAATATTGAAACGGTCTGCGTTCTGGCACTTTGTGTGAGATAGGTTTTCCATCGAGTGTGAGTTTGCTTCCAATGATTTTACTGTTATCAATAGTAATTGTAGATGCTGCCTCATTAAACAGGGTGGTTTTGAATTCGCCTGAAATTGGTTCTGTCTCCCTATTTTGATTGTTATAGATTACTCTAATGGCATTAAATGTGAATTCGGAGATTGATAAATCCCATTCGTTATCCATTGCGAAGTTCATGCCTTCTATGTAAAAGAAGCAAACAGAGTTGTTCAAATCATAAGCCTTTCAGATGTGGGTAGTTGCGGTATGAGCGTTTGAATACTGGTCTAAAACAGCAATTTCACAGAAGGGTTGGTGGTCAGGATTCGCGATTTCGTAATCAATTATTTGGAAATCAATCAGAGATATTTGTTCTCCTAAATAAATTTGAGATTTGTTTTCAAAGAACTCTTTTAGTTCGTCTTTGCTGACAAAACATTCAATTTCGGATGTTTCGAATACTTTAGCATCTGCTATGGCTATTGGCTTTTGCACCTCCAAACATAAAGATTTTCTGGTTGTTTTGTCGTTGAATTCGTTTTCATTATCTTTGTTGCAAGAGAAAAAAATACTCGCAGTTGCAATTATTGCTAAGGATAGAGTAGCGATAGCGCTTGTTTTTGAGATGAGATTTTTCATTTTGTTTGTGATTTTTAAATTAATAATTGTGTGTGTTTTGTGGCTACTCTTTTGTTTTTACCGTGGCTCTCGCCTTGTTTCCACGTGTTTTGTGTCCTTCGGCACAGATGGATGTTAGACGCTTATTACTTTGGGTAAAGATATAGTTTTTTTTTCAATAAAGCAAGTATTTTTGCATAATTTAGGAATTATTTATTATTGGTGTTTGATTATTAGATGATAGATGTTGATTGAAGTGAATGGGGCTTGCCACACGTAAAGAGTATAATTAACAGTTATAATATGCTTTTATTGGACGGTATTCTAAATTAAGCCAGCCCTAAAAACAGCACCGCCCTTTTTCTGCGAAAAAGGGCGGCTTTCGGTTTGGCAGTACACTTTTTATTCCACCAAACAATTCATTTCTGTACAATTCCGAGTCCTGACGGCAATTTGTAGTCGGAGCGGGTTTCCATTTCTTTCAAGATTTCCCTGAAATCGTCGGGCAAGAGGCCCCACATGTGCGAAGCTATTTCGGCAGGTATTTCTTTGTAAAAGGCTTCGGCAATGCCGCCGGTGATGCAGGCGAGGGTGTCGCTGTCGCCGCCGAGCGAAACGGCCAGGCGTATGGCCGACTCAAAGTCGGTGCTGTCCAAAAACGCCACAATAGCCTCGGGCACAGTGCTTTGACACGACGCCTCCCAGCCATACACCTTTCGAATCTGGTCGCAGGTGCGGGCGAGGTCGTAAGCGTAAGTGTCGGAAACATAACGCCTTATCTCATCCTTGCTTTTTCCGCTTCGGGCAAGGAAAATGGCGGCGGCGGTGGCCTGTGCCCCTTTTATGCCCTCGGGGTGGTTGTGGGTTATCTCGGCCGATATTTTGGCCACACGTTCGGTCTCCTCAATGGTGTCGAACATCCAACCCACTGCGCCGACGCGCATCGCCGAACCGTTGCCCCACGAGTTGTATGGCTGGCGCTTGGTGGCTTTCTTTTCTTTGGCAAACGGCTCTTCGCCAAGCACTTCCTCAATGGTCAAAGCCTCTGAGTCGGCATGTGTGCGGTAAGTGTTCACTGTGTCAGGCTGGAACAGCCAGCGGCTGAACCCTCCGCCATATCCGCCCATGGGACAGGGATACTCCTCGGCCATGCGCACCATGCAGTCCTCCAACGTGTCGAGTTTGTGGTCGGGGTCGCGCAAAAGCCATTCGGCCACAGCCATGGTCATAATGCTGTCGTCGGTATAGCAGCAGCCAGGACTGAAAAACGGGAAATCGGTGGTTTTGATGTTGTTGAATTCGTACACCGATCCGGCGGTGTCGCCTATTATTGCTCCTAACATTGCTGTAAAGTTTTAAGTTTTTTGCTTTTATATTATCTCTTCCCAAAAATCTTTTGGCAAGAAGATATTTTTTACTCTTGTAGCATCTACAAACATCGGGGCTATCTCTCTTGGCGAGTATCCTGCCACGCCACATCCAATGCGAGTTACGAGAAACGTCATCTCCGGATGGCTGTCGGCAAATTGGATAAATCTCTGCACTGCATCTCTTGTGTTGCCCAGCCCTTCCATGGTGGGAATGGCGTAGCTCTGTCCCTGCAGTCCTTCGCCCTGTCCCATTATGGCACCGAATTTTTCAACAGCTGCACGTGCCGCTCCACCGCCATGGACGCCTGCGGCATTGCTGCCGAACACAAAAATCTCATTGTTGTTCAGATGGCCTATGTTATATGGTGTAAAACGGTGCGAATAAGCTGCAAGTTCCTCGTAGTTCCTGTTTTCGCGGTTCATTCTTGCCTTGTTTAGCTTACGCTCAACGGGCGACATGGACGCTTCTGCACAGAATTCGGCTTTCATACGGCTGTAGTAACGCATTTTCGACCTGCGTTCGCTCTCCCATGCCATCTGCATGCCTTCGCTGTCGTCCACAAACGACATGGTGTTGCTGATGGACAGGTCTCTGCCCACGCGTTCCACATCCTGATTGGTGCCGATGTAGGCAAAATTCCAGCCCTCCTCGCTCTGCATACGTTCCACGAGGGCTTTTATGGCGCTTCCAGTGTATTCGCGCGATGCGTTTTCCATACCGTCGGTAATCACCGTAACCACGGCAGTGGCGTTGGGCAGGTCCTTAATCTGCTCCAGCAGGCGGTTAAGGCTGAACCCCATGGCATCGTACAGCGGGGTGCCGCAGCAAGGACGATATTCGCGTGGGGTAAGATCTTTCACATCTTCCACCGGTGTGTTTTCGTAAATATAATCCATGGAACAAGCACAGAACGGCAATAATGTAACATATTGTATCTGAGTGTCTCTGTTCTGTTCCTGTGCTTCGCGAATGCCCTCGATGGTTTTGTTGAAACCCATGATGGCCGCTCCGGCAATGCTGCTCATAGAACCGCTTTTGTCCAATATTATCAGATTGAAAATCTGCTGTTTGCCTTCGGCTGTTGGTACGGGAGCAGGTGCGCCCACAGTTTCTCTTTTTTCGTTTCTGTCTCTGTTAAAGATACTCATAATTTTTTTGATTTTTAATTGTTTGACCCATTGTTTATTTGTCAGAATTCCAGACGGAACTCGTTGTTTTCTTTGTATTTGTCGTATTTTTCTTTGTTGAACCGGAACAGTTTGCCCTTGCGTCCGCGCTGATGTTTTTCTGTTGCAGGCTGGCTGCTGTAGCGCACGTCGGAACTTCCAAAAAGGCTGTCGATGGACATAGATTTCATCTCGTCGTGCGCACCATAATATGTAGGCTCCGTTTCTTCGTTGAACATTGGCTCGCTGCATCCGTCGGCATCTTCGAGCACACCGGTAAGCAGCATTTTTTTCTGGAAATTGCGTCGGTCGAAATGTACGCCAAGTATTTCCTCGTAGAGCCGTTGCAGCTGTGGCATGGTGAATTTTTCGCCCAGAAGGTCGAACCCCACTGGCTCGAAATGTATGTCCTCCTTTATCTTGCGCATGGCCTGACGCAGAATGTAGTCGTGGTCGAAAGCGAGGTGTGGCACTTCGTCGAGGGCAAACCACTGTGCCTGAGCGGCATCGTCGCCACCTTTAACCTCGGCACTTTTGGCCAAGGCGTAGAAAGCCACGGAGATGACACGTTCGCGCGGGTCTCGGTGGATGTCCGAAAACACGCCCAGCTGCTTCATCTTGGCAAGCTCCAAACCCGTCTCCTCCACCAGCTCGCGCAGGGCACATTCTTCCACAGTCTCGTCGATACGCATAAAGCCGCCAGGAAACGCCCACATATCCTCGAAAGGCTCCACTCCGCGCTTGATAAGCAGTATGCGGATTTTTTTACCGTCGAAACCAAACACCACACAGTCGGTGGCAACCGCAGGATGGGGATATTGGTATGTGTATTTTTGTTCTTCCATTTTTTGCATTATTTGTTTAGTGTAATTACAACGCAAAATTACAACCTTTTCCCGAATTGACCAAATTTTTTTGTGTTTTTTTTACATATTTTTTATAACTTATTGTGTATCTGATGTTTAAAAATACAATATTCATTATATTTGGACTTAAAAAAGGTGAAAATTTGAGTCGGTTTGACAAATGTTTTTGTGATTTTTGACGTAATTTTTACGCTCTTTATCGAAAATAATGCTTTTTGTGGAAAGGATTTTTATGCAGTCATATCCGAAAAAAGTGTATCTTTGCAAAACGGATTATCATTTAAAAAGGCACAGAATAGCAGTGCATTTAGCACTTAGCCATTCTATTACCATACGACAATCCAGATTATTTATCGTCTCGATTTTCAAACATTTGAACAAACAAAGCAGAAACAGCAGTGCTGCCCCCAAAAAGATATGAAAAGTTTCAAAATTTCGGTTTTCATTTATTTGCTGATACTTGCAGTCTTCTTTATTTTCAGGCTGCTGCTTTTTTTGGTGAATCTCGACAGCGTGTCGGGTGCCTCCTTTGGCGAGGTGCTGATGGCCTTTGCAAACGGTCTGCGTTTCGACACCACCACCATTACATACATAATAACGATCCCGGTTTTGACACTTATTGCAACCGATTTTGCCGGCAAAATGCCAAATCCGTTGAAACTTTCACTGCTTTGGTTCATCTCTATTCTGTCGTGTGTGGCTTTTCTGGTCTGCGCTGCCGATATCCCATATTACGGCGAGTTTGTTACACGTTTCAACGTTTCGGCTCTCAACGAATTTACTGCGGGCAATGCGGGCAATGTTGCAAAAATGATTTTAAGCGAACCCAAGTTTTTGGTATATCTGATACCTTTTGTAGGACTTTCGGTGCTTTTTGTGATAGTGCTCAGGAAAATTCTGGACATCACCAAATCGTTCGATCGTGGCCAATGGTTGCAAAAAACGGGGTTTTCAGTGCTTTTGATAGTGCTTGTGTTTTTTGGCATGAGAGGCAGGGTGGATTTTAGCCGCAAACCTCTCACGCTTAACGACGCATTTTTTTGCAGCAACCATTTCCTGAACCAGCTGGGACTCAATCCCAACTACGTGCTGATACGCAGTGCACGCGAAAAAATGGCCAACAACTATTTTGCCGATGTCGATGCTGACAAAGCCTTGGCCGAAGTGCAACGGCAACTGGGCATAACAGAACCCTCCGATGATGGTTTCCCTCTCAGCAGGAAAGTGCCGGCCAACAGCCCTACAAAACGTTACAACATTGTGGTGGTACTGATGGAAAGCATGAAAGCCGGCAACATGGCCCACTTCGGCAACATCAAAAACATAACGCCAACACTTGATTCGCTTGCCGACAACGGTCTGTTTTTCAATACTTTCTACTCGCAGAACACCCGCACTTGCTACGGCATTTTCAGCACCCTCACGGCATTTCCCGCCATGTGGCCGGGCAATCCTCTGTATGCCACACCGCTCCGCCCATACGAAAGTCTGCCGTCGGTATTGCAACACAACGGCTACTCCACCGCGGCAGTAATTCCCCACGAAAGGGACTACGACAACCTGTACGGCTTTTGCAGTGCAAATGGTATCGACACTCTGCTCTCGCTCGAGGACTACCCCAAAAGCGAAGTGGCCAACACTTGGGGCATCCCCGACCACTTGGTTTTTGCACACACCATGCAGCTCATCGACGGTATGTATGCCAAAGGAAAACCCTTCTTTATCAACGTGCTCACCGTTAGCAACCACCTGCCTTTTGTGTTGCCGCCAAGCAACATATACACCCCCGCACACCCCAACTACAACGACGAGGAAAAAGAAATAGAATACGCCGACTTTGCCATCGGCGATTTTCTGAAAAAGGCTTCTGCAAAACCATGGTACGACAGCACCATATTCGTGTTTTTGGGCGACCACGGCAAACCATGTGACACACCATATCCAATATCGCTCGATTTTGTGCATGTGCCACTTATCATATACTGCCCAAGCCTTATCCAGCCGAAAACATACGAGCAGGTGGCATCGCAAGTGGATGTGTTTCCAACACTTATGGGACTTATGGGCATAGGCTACAACAATAGCACCTTTGGCATGGACCTAACGAAACAGCCCCGCAAATATGCCTATTTTATGAATGGCGACAAATACGGCGTGGTTGACCATAAATGGCTATACATTTCTGATTTACAACATAGTACACAAGCACTTTACCGATATATGGATAGCGACACCACCAATTACATATCCACCAACCGTGAAAAAGCTACCGAAATGAAAACTTTCGGCGAAAGCAACTGGAAAACCGCCATTGTGCTGAACGGCAACAGAATAGAAGTTTCGCGATTCTTGCGATAATCAACACAACAAGCTTTTCAGTGTCGGAAAAGAGTTTTGCCGGTACGCAACAAGTACTGCACTGCCTGCCATTGTGCAAAACAGTAATTCTGCATGCTGTCGGCCACTTCGGGGTGGACAGAAAGGCTGTCGGCCGGAGAGCCGGTGCGGTAATGATAAAGGTACGGCCGGTCGGCGTCGGCAAGTTTCACCAGATACCACTCCTTGCCGATAATACCGTAGCCTGTGCCGTTCATCATACTGGCGTAAGAGCGTTTTTCGCGCCTCAGGTCTATGCCGAAAGTGTTATTGTAATAAGGCAGGTTCAGAATGCCCATCACCGTGGGGAAAATGTCGGTCTGCGAAGCCATTTCATCACTGGTTTCGGGAGGCAAAATGGCAGGTGCGTAGAAAATCAAAGGCGAGTGGAAATAACTGAGTGCCAGGGGGTAGCTATTGTCGAGCGAATTGCCGTGGTCGGCCACAAAAACAAACACTGTGCTGTCGAACCAAGGGCGTGTGGAGGCCTGTGCCACAAACTGCCGCATGGCGTCGTCGGCAAAAGTTACAGCCTGTTCCCACTCAGCTTTGTCGGAGGTTTTGTATTTGTCTGGAATGTAGTATGGCGGATGGTTGCTCACGGTGAGTATGGTGGCAAAAAACGGCTTGCCTGTCCCCGAAAGGGAGTCGAGCTTGGCGGTGGCATAGCGGAACAGGTAGTCGTCGGGCACGCCGTAGCTGTTTTTCCGCTCCTTGGCGGGATAATCCTCCTCGGAGTAGAGGCGGTCGTAGCCGTTGGCCATCATAAAAGCGTTGGTGTTGTCGAAATTCTTGTTGTGCCCAACGAAAAAAGTTGTGGAGTAGCCGCATCTCTTCAGCTCGTAGGCCATGCTGTTGAAAGTGCGTATTGGGGTGTTGTACATAGGGTGGCGCCCCATGATGGTGGGGTACGACACCAGCGAGGAGTAGGTGCCCAAGCAGGTGCGGTCGCCGGTAGTGTAGCAGTTCTCGTAATACAGGCTGTGGCCGATGATAGAGTCGAGGAAAGGCGCAATGGCCTTGGGGTAGCCGTTGCGTTGCAGGTTGTTGGCCGACATGCTCTCCATTATCACAAACACCACGTTGTAGCGATGTTCCTTGCCCGAAGGTTCTATTTTTCGAAGTATCGGAAAATCAGAATCGGGTTGCGATATGCCGAATTGTCGTTGCACATTGGCAATTGCCGTGCTGTCGTTGCAGAAGGTGATATCCACTTGGTCCTGACGCGAGAGGCTGCGTATCAGAACATAGCAGGGATTCAGGCCTAATTGGTTCAGAGTTTGGTTGTTGCAGAAAAACGCCAGTCCCGGCTGAATGGGACGCGTGTTGAAATTTGCGTTGCCCCGCATTCCGAAAAACAGCAGTGCCAACAGCAGCAGGGTGTAAAGACTTTTGGCCACGAGGTGCCCTTTCTCCGGAGCGGGCAACAAGCGCAGCACCTTACGGGTGGCCCACCATAGCCCTGCGCCAACGGCAATGGCAGGCAGCAGCATAAGCACGTATGCCGGCTCTGTGGCAATCATGCTAAGTATCGTGCCAAAGTTGCCCACCAACCCGTCGAACGCGGTGGCGTTGAAACGGTTGCCAAAATGTTGGAAATAAGGAATATCGGCTGCCACAATAAGCAACACCGGCACCATGCAAACCACCGACACAACGAAAGTTGCCGTTCGTAAAGCGGCAATTTTACGTCCCACAAAGGTTTCAACGGTCAGCAGCACTATCGGCACGATAAGCAGGTAGCAGCATATCACAAGGTCGAAACGCAGGCCGACAACGAACATCCGGCCATTTGCGAAAAGGTGCAGTCGGCAAGGTTGGCGCAGTTCAGTAGCAAAAGTGCCAGCCTTTCGGCGAAAAACACCAGCAACCAAAGCAAACATCCTGCCAAAGCAAAACGGAGATTGTTTGTTGGTGGCTGCAATCGTTTCATTATCTGATAAATAACTTAAAACTTGACCCCCAAAAACGCCATAAAGGCAATGCCCATCAGCCCAGTGATGATGAAAGTGATGCCCAAACCGCGCAGGGGTGTGGGAATTTGCGAGTAGCGCAGCTTTTCGCGTATGGCGGCGATGCCCACAATGGCCAGCAGCCAGCCAATGCCCGATCCGAAAGCAAAGGCCGTGGCCTCGCCGATGTTCTGGTAGCCGCGCTCCTGCATAAACAGCGAAGCACCCAAAATGGCACAGTTCACGGCTATCAACGGCAGAAAAATGCCCAAAGTGTTATACAAGGCCGGCGAGTAGCGTTCCACCACCATCTCCACTATCTGCACAATGGCGGCCACCACAGCAATGAAAATGATGAACGAAAGGAAACTGAGGTCCACACCGCCAAGACTCTCGCTCAGCCAAGTGAGGGCGCCGGCGCGCAGTATGTATTTGTCCAACAGGTAGTTTACAGGCACCGTTATGGTCATAACAAACGTTACCGCCACGCCAAGGCCAAAGGAGGTCTTAACCGTTTTGGATACAGCCAGATACGAACACATGCCAAGGAAAAACGCAAAAATCATGTTATCCACGAACACCGACTGTACAAATATGTTGAAATAATGTCCCATTACGCGTTGGCGTTAGTTTTTTTCACAAAGTTCCCTGTTGCGCGAGCGTTGAACCCAAATTACCACGCCCACAATAATCAGTGCCATCGGCGGCAGAATAAAAAGACCGTTGTTTTGGTAGAAACCGCCGTTTTCGGCGTACCAACCGGAGGGTATCACGCTGTAGCCCAGCAGTGTGCCCGACCCGAACAGCTCGCGGAAAAACGACACTATCAGCAGTATGGCGCCATAACCTATGCCGTTGCCAATGCCATCCACAAACGACTCCAGCGGACGGTGGCTCATGGCAAAAGCCTCCAAACGGCCCATAACAATGCAGTTGGTGATGATAAGTCCCACAAACACCGACAGTTGCTTGCTAATTTCGTAAAAAAACGCCTTCAAAAACTGATCCACCAAAATAACCATGGCGGCCACCACCACAAGCTGCACTATAATGCGTATCCGTGGCGGGATGGTGTTTCGCAACAGCGAGATGATAAGGTTCGAAAAAGCCACTACCACCGTTACCGAAATGGCCATCACCAAAGCCGGTTTCATCTGCGCCGTAACAGCCAATGCCGAACAGATGCCAAGCACCTGAACAGTGATGGGATTGTTCTTGCCAATGGGATTTTTGATAAGCGGTTTAAACGACATCTGTTTTATTTACAATGGGTTGTAAAAAATCGGAACACTGGATTCCGTTTGCAAAGATACGATTTTTTTTAATTCAGATTACAGAATTATGATTTCGGAAAAAATCGGAAATGAGAGTTTTGCTTTATCAAAGGTACCTGCAAAGGAGTTCAGGACGATTGTGAAGTGAAGCATTTTTTTGCCCTTTGCCATAAATCTAATTTGTTTTTTCCAAAAAAAAATCATATCTTTGCGGATTGGAGCAGATGGGCTACACAAACATGATGATATTTGCAACACGTTATCAATCAACGTTTAGCACATAATGCTATATATTAAATATGTACAAAAATGACACGCAAAATGCACTCATATACCGCACATAATATCAAACCAGCGCTGCTGCTGATGATTTTGGCAACGGTGCTTATGGCGACAAACAGCGCCACCGCACAGAACTGCGACAGCCTTGTGCAACCCAAGTTTGCCGATGTACCCGGCTACTACAACCAGCTGCCACAACAAAAAATACAGTTCTACTGCAATTTTGCCTACAACGCATTCTATTGGAGCGACACCCTGCCTCAAAACGCCGTGGTTTACAACATCTCCGACGTAACCTGCAAAGCCACCGGCACCCACATCGCACAAAATGCGAACATAAACCTCGACATTTTCAGCTACTACGCATACAATTTCTACGACTTCCAAGCCCTGCACTACAACGATTTCATCTATTTCCGCGTTGGCGCCGGCACATCGGTGCGATACATTGTGCTACGCGATTACAACTCTATCATGCACATCTGCATGCAGTTGGAACAAAATTAGTTACAGAAAGGGAGAACAAATGAAGAAAACTCTACTTATATCGGCACTTTTACTGCTGGCGTCTGTAGCCCGTAGCCAAGCACCAACATACAATCTGAACGCATCCAACAACGGGCAAACCATCAACATCACCAGCGAAGGCGCGTTCCTGTACGACGACGGAGGACTGAACAGAGCCTACTCCGCCGGCAAAGACTACCACATAACTTTCTGCGGCACATGCCAGATAAACACCTACCGCATGGGCTTCTATTTCAACAGCTTCGACATACACGAAACCGACACCATTTTCATCTACGACGGCACCTCCACTTCCGACCGCCTGATAATGAAAGCTAACAACTCCAACTCTCTGCTCAACAAACGCGTTTATCCCACCACCAGCAACACATCGGGCTGCCTCACCGTGCGTTTCAAAACCAACGATGACAACAATGTGGGCGAGGGCTTCGAGATGAACGTTATTTGCGGCTACCCCTGCGAAAACAGCTACCCCGTTATCGAAGACACCTATTTTAAAGTGGTTGACGGACGCAACATACCTCTGCAAACCAAATTAACCTACGAAATCGACACCACCGAAACCGGCACCGTCGACACACTTGCATACAAAACCATCGACATCTGCAAACACGACAGCATAGTGTTTCGGGCCCACGGCGTTTATGCCACCGACTTCGGCTACTACACCGCCGACGACCCCTCAACACTTTTCCAATGGTCGTTCACTCCAAGCGACTCGCTCTACGGACGCGGCACCACCCAAGCCGGCTTCCGTTTCAATGACGTGCGCTGCTTTTCGGTAAACCTGATGATTACCGACCAAAAACAATGTTCTTCCACCCAACTGGAACAAGTGCGTGTGCGCGTGGCACAAAACCCAATAAAAACCATATACCCGTTGCAAACCATCTGCAACAGCGTTTCGCTACCTATCGATGTGGGCTACAGCGTTAACTCCACCATCAACGTGTCAAAGATAGAATTCAAAAACGAGGCCACGGCCACCAACTGGGTACGCACCTTCATCCCCGACGGACCCTATTGTGCCGTGCAGTGTTATCAGGCACCGGTTACCTTCAACCAGTTCCCTTCCGGTAAAAAATTGGAGTCGAAAGAGGATATATGCTCCATCTGTGTCAATATGGAGCACGAATTTATGGGCGACATAAGCATAGCCATTGTTTGCCCCAACGGCAGCCAGGCAATGCTCAAAGCCCAGCCTTCTGGTACTTGCGGCGGCGGCGGCGGCAAATTCCTTGGGCTCCCATACGGCGGCAACAACCACCACACTTGGGACGGCTCCACAAGCACCACCAGCCGCATACATCCGCCACTTACCGAGGCCTGCGACTCATCATACAACCCATACGGCGTGGGCTGGAACTACTGCTGGTCGCTAAACAGCGATTACGACAACAGCCGCGGATGCCTCAACAACGGTCCAAACGTTAATGTTACACATAACTTCTCCGCCATACCTCAGGGATTTCAGAGTGCCGCCGGCCCCGCCGGCATCCAGTCTTTCAGCACCACCGACTCCAGCGACTACGCCAACAAGCTGGGCTACTACGTGCCCACCGACGATTTCTCGTCGCTCGTGGGATGCCCACTCAACGGGCAATGGGCCATCGAAATTTGCGACCAATGGGGTTCGGACAACGGCTGGGTGTTCAGCTGGAGCATGGACCTGTGCAACATTCAAATATCCGACTGCGAGTACCAAGTGGGTATCGACACCATACTATGGTCGCCAAGCCAAGGTGTGAACATCGACCTGCTCTCAAGCTCCGAAGGCCGCATAAGCACCCCCGACACCGCCGGCACATTTCCCATTGGCATACGCATTGTGGATGAGTTCGGCTGTGTGTGGGACACCAACACCAACATAACCACCGTGTGGACACCCCAACCCAACCTCGGCCCCGACGTAACCATCTGCGATGTGGAGCAGGTACGCCTCGATGCCGGCGACAGACACTCGCACCTGCCTACCTACTCGTTTATGTGGGAGCCCACCTTCGACTCCACCCAAGTTATAATAACACCGGCATTCACCGGACAAACCACAACCTATGAGGTGGAAGTTACCAACCACGACGAAGGCATCTACTGCCGCACCCGCGACACCGTGGTGGTTACCGTGTCGCCTCAGCCTACAGCCAACTTCGAAACCAACATATACCCCATCGAAGGCTGTGCGCCTTTCACCCTGCAGGTGAACAACACCAGCATGAACGCCACACGCTACCGCTGGGAGTTCGGCGACGGCATCGTGTCGGTAGAACACTCGCCACGACATGTGTACGCCCCAGGCGAATACCGCCTGAAAATGTTCGCCATCACCGACAACGGGTGCCAAGACTCGCTCATTTATCCCGAACTGGTACGCGTGTACGACAGCCCCAGAGCCGAATTCGGATGGAACCCCACATTCCCGCGCGTGCAAGAGCCATCGGTGAAACTTAAAAACAAAACCACCCCCGACTTGCCCGAATACCGCTACCTGTGGGAAATACAATACGACAAAAACGAGGACATCACCGTAACCACCATCGAAGCCAAGGACACCTCCTACACTTGGGACGGCGACATTGACGAACTGCCCGGCGAATACCTCGTAAAACTCATAGCCTTTGTAAACAACGTAAGCCCCACCGGCAACATCGTTGAATGCCGCGACACAGCTCAGCACAAAATACAAATCATAAATGACTACCTGCTGTTCCCGAACGCGGTAACCCCCAACGGCGACGGCATAAACGACATCTTTGAAATAGGCAATCTTATAGACGGCGGCGGTTTCCCCATCTTCGAACTGTCTATCTACGACGCCATGGGCAAACGGGTATACTACAAAAAGAACATCACCGACCGCAGCGAATTCTGGGACCCCTCCAATCTGCCAACAGGCACATACTTCTACCACTTTATCGGTAAAGGACACAACGGCGACGTTCAACGCAGCGGTGCCATACAAGTGCTTAGATAATTGCTCCGAAATATCAAAAAAACGGAGGTTCAACGGAAAAAAAACATATACCAATTAGCAAAATGTTGAAAAAAAACATAGGAAAAAAAATGGCATTGCTTACACTGATAGTGGCAGCCATAACATCGGTACAAGCCCAAATAGTGATACCGAAGGCTAATTTTCAATTCGATTTCCCCGACAACCACTGGAAATACCTCGAAAAACTCGAAATAGACAACACTACAAACATCTACCTGTATTCCGGTACCCCCACCATCACCAAAAACAACGACACCATACTGCCTTTCATGCGCCTGTACGTGAAAACCGACATCGGCAAAAAAAATGCCCTTGACTTCGCCATGGAACGTTTCATGCAACAGCCGTTCATCATCGTGGATGAATTCAACGAATCGCCGATGCTCCCAACAAAAAACTCGCTCGGATATACCGGCATATACCGCGACAAAGACGGACAACGCAACAAATTCTACATGATATACTTCACCAACAAAGGGTCACTCACCGAACTGCGCCTCGAAACCTCGGAGGACACCTTCGAAAACAAACGCGCCGAATTCGAAACCATCCTCAAATCCATAAAACTGAACTAACCTCCACCACTCCCACACGCAATCTATGCACCACTTCAGCAAAACCATATTTGCTTTACTTGCTGTAGCAATAGCCCTGTTGCCCAAAGCCGGCGCCCAAAACGACACCAGCCGCTACGAACACTACCGGCAACAATACACCAAGCTCCACAACGAATACCTTCGGGCACCAAACGATGTGGCCAACATCGCTGCCTTCGCCTATTTCTACTCCGAACCCGACAACCCCATGAAAAACCTCCCGCTTGCCATGGACTACATACAAGTGTCGGAAACACGCTACCGCAACATGATTGGCGACAAAGGCCGCTACCGCGACGTGAACCGACTGATAAAAAAAGGGTTCACCATAGTGGAACTGCGCCAACGACGGCAGATGATAATAGACGAGGCACGCAAATACGTGAAACAAGGAGTGCAACCCGACGAAATAGACGCTTTCATGCACGCTTTCGCCAACGACAAAATGATACTACGCGAAATATCGCAACAAAAAAGCATACACGCCTACAACCAAACCATAGCCCTCAACAGCGAAAGAGCTTACAAAGAATACCTCGACAACCCAAACTACACCTACAAACGCGACTCGGCGGTAAACAACCTCAAAGAACTGCTCAAGGCAAGGATAAACTCCGCCACCACCACCCAAACCATCGACCAGATAACAAACGAATTCGACTACCCCGAAATAAAAGCCATTGCCGAAAAACGCAAGTGCGAAATAGACTACAGCAACGCCATACTGACAAACACCGCCGAAAACTACATAAACTTCCTGCGACGCTACCCTTCCAGCGACAAATACAAACTGGTGCTTGCCGCACTCGACTCCCTCGCCGTAGAGGAATTCTACAAACTGCAAACCCCTCGCCAATTTGCCGACTTCGCACTGAAATTCAACGACCTCGAAATAAGCGAACAGGCCGTGGACACCCTCGTGAAAATGATTGTGGAACAGCAAAACAACGACGCTCTGCACATTTACCTCAACGAATTTAAACTTGACCAGCACTACAACGACGTTTACAAAGCATACTACCTGCGATACTCCTACGAAGGAAACCTTGACCCAATACTGATGTTCGAACAACAAAACCCCAACTTCCCCCTCAAATTTTTGATAGAGGAAGATAAAAAAACCGCCACAGAAATAGACAAACTGCCACTACTCGAACCTTTCAGCGATGCCACCGCCGCAAAAGAACCCGACCTGCTGAAAATGTACATGGGCAAAGGCATCAACTTTGTGATACTACAACGCCTTCTGCAACCCTACACCACAAAAAACAACTGGAAAGGCGCCCTGTCGTTCATGACCAAATACGAAATCTGTTTCGACAACAAACAAAACCCCGCCTATCAGGAACTGAAAAAAATACTCTCCGAAAACGTAAAAACAAAAACCACCAACGTTTACTCACCCCGATACAACGTATCGCACCCGCAAATAACCTCCGACGGAAGCATCTTTTTCAACAAACATACCAACCTGCGTACGCAAATAGTACAGCTGACGCAACAAAAACAACAATCCGAAACCGAAGTCCCCTTCGACACCTTGGACAACAGCAGCGACATAACATTTTTCAGCCTGAGCCACGACGGCAAAACAATGCTGGTGGGACAAAAAGGCGACATCTATGCTGCCGTGCGGCAAAACGGCGTGTGGAAACTGCAGGACCTCGAAGCCGAAGGCCTCAACACCGTGCTCCACTACGAAGGCGACGCCACACTAACCCCCGACGGAATGGGACTGCTCTTCGTCTCCGACCGTCCAAACGGATACAATGTAAACCAGTCGGGTAGCCTTTTCCATGGCGACACAGCACTTGCCTCGGACATATATTTCTTGCCACGCACCAGCAACGGATGGGGACAGCCCATAAACCTCGGCCCCATCGTCAACTCACCATGCAGCGAACGCTCGCCTGTGCTCAGCAAAGACCTCACCACCCTCTACTTCACCTCCGACCGCAACGGAGGTATGGGGTTCTACGACATATACATGTGTACCCGCAAAAACATCAACTCGTGGACCGAATGGAACACACCAGAGAACATCGGAAAAGCTGCAAACACCAGTTTCTCCGAACCAACAATCTCGCTTTCGCCAAACGAAGAAACAATCTTATACACCTCCAACTCGCCAGCAATGAAACGCTACGCCATATACAGCACCAAAACCAAACACCTGAAAGGCAGCTCATTCTACCGAACAGCCACAATAAACTGCAAAAACATGAACTTCCTATCCAACATGCTGATAGAAGTTGTTGACATCCAAAGCAATGTAACGATACATCAATACAAGCTCTCCGACACCGTTTCCTCGTTCAAATTCGACATCTTTGCTAAAAAAGACTATTTCATCAGCTGCTCGTCCAACGGATATTTCATACCGCTGCAAATTGCCGGCCAAAACAGCGCCGCCATCGAACCCAAAGCCTACCACATAAACTCATGCGTGGCAAACCGCACGCACATCACCACGCCGACAATAACTTTTGCCGACAGCTCCGCACTGCTGCTCCCACAATCGCAATTTGAAATACAACGATTGGCAACTTTGCTCATAAACAACCCCAAATTAAAAATAGAAATCGTTAGCAACGTAGACGCCGATGACGTAAAACTGGCATACGACCTTTCGCAACAACGCAGCAATTTCATTAAAAAAGCTTTGGCAGCGCTAAACATTCCGGCAGACCGAATTTTGGCATCGGGATATGGTAACACCAACTACAAAAAACGTAACGGTGTACCACCTATCGAAATTATTCTATTCCAAGAATAGCAGCCCCCTATCTCACTTATTAACAATACGTTGGGAATTACTTTTTAGCAAAAGTAATTTTTGCTATCAAAATTGGCGTATCTTTGTTAATGTAAAAAACTGGCCAATCGCCCGTCTTTTAACAAACAAAAACCATATAATCAACAAATTACAAAAAAAATGATATATAAAACCATATCATACAACGGCAAAAATATACATTACCAGGACGAAGGCGAGGGCAACAAAGTCTTGGTACTGCTCCACGGTTTTCTGAACAGTCTGGAAATATGGGCACCTTTCACGTACAGCTATATGCGACAGATGCGCGTTATTGCCATAGATTTGCCCGGACACGGCCGAACCGACACCTTCAGCGAAGTGCACACCATGGATTTTATGGCCGATACCGTAAAAGCCGTGCTCGATGCCGCTGGAGTGGAACAATGCGTAATGCTCGGACATTCGATGGGAGGATACGTTACCTTGGCATTTGCCGAAAAATACCCCTATCTCCTCCGTGGCTTCGGGCTCATACACTCCCATGCCATGGCCGACGACAACGAAACCGTAAAACGCAGGCTGGAATCCATCGAACAGGCAAAAATAAACCGTGCCGCCTTCATCCTCGATTTTGTAACGGCACTATTCGACGAAACCAAACGCAACTCGCTTCACAGCGAAATAAAAGAAGTGGGCGACATTTCCATCGAAACCTCCATCGAAAGCATCGCCGCCGCACAACGCGGCATGGCCGACCGTCCCAACCGCCTGAACATACTCGAAAACGCCGACATGCCCGTGCTTTTCATCTACGGCAAAAACGACCCTCGCATTCCTATCGAACTGGCTATGGCGCAGGCCACACTGCCCTCTTACTCCGAAGTTATGCTCCTCGACCACGTGGGACACCTCTCTTTCATCGAAGAACGAGATTTCGTCAAACTACGTATCAAAAACTTCGTAAACAGCTGCTACCTATAACAACTTGGCACGCGCGAATACCTTTTCGAAAACAAAATCAAACTCATGAAAAAACATCTCCTCACTCTGGCGACAGCCTTATGCTGCGTCGGCATGGCCATTGCTCAAAACCAATATTTCTCCAACAACAAAAAGGCAATAGCCCAGTTCGAGAAAGCCATGAACGTTCTGTATGGCGGCAAATTCAACCAAGGCATTGTGGAACTTGAAAAAGTGCTGAAAATAGATCCCAATTTCATCGAAGTGCCACTAACACTGGGCGATTTCTACTACGACTCCAAAGACATGGCCCGCGCCACCGAAAACTACGAAATGGCAACCCGCATAAGCGAAAGTTTCTACCCCGTCGTATGGCTCAGGCTGGCCGACATATACTTGGACCAAGACAACAACGACCGCGCCGAGGAGTGCTACTCAAAATTCCTTTCGCTCGAAAAAAAGAACAAACAGAACATACAAAAAGCAAAATTCAATCTTGCACAGATAGCCTTCCGCCGTCAAGCCGTGGCCAACCCCGTGCCGTTCAACCCCAAAAACATCGGCGCAACGGTAAACAGCAGCGCGCAGGAATATCTGCCTTCCCTCACTGCCGACGAGCAAACCCTTGTGTTCACCCGCAAGGTAACTTCGCGAGAGGCACAGCCTTACGGCAACGAAGAGGACCTTTTTGTTTCGACAAAAGAAAACGGACATTGGACCCCAGCCGTACGCATGCCCGCACCCCTCAACTCCGACGGCAACGAGGGAGCCGAATGCGTTTCGCAAGACGGACGCGTGATGTTTTTCACTGCCTGCGACCGACGCGACGGCAACGGCAGCTGCGACCTATACGTCTGCGTCCGCGAAGGCGACAAATGGTCGGTGCCGCACAACCTCGGCCCAACGGTGAATTCCGGCGCTTGGGAAACCCAGCCATCCTTCTCCATCGACGGACGCACGCTTTATTTCGCCTCCAACCGCCCAGGCGGAAAAGGCGGCAACGACATATGGAAAACCGTGCTGCTGGGCAACGGCCGATGGTCAAAACCCATAAACCTCGGCGACAGCATAAACACCGCCGGCGACGAAAAATGCCCATTTATCCACTACGACGACCAAACCCTCTACTTCGCCTCAAACGGACATGTGGGTATGGGCGGACTGGATATCTTCTACTCTCGCAAGATAAACGACAGCACTTGGAGCAAACCCAAAAACATCGGATATCCAATCAACACCATTGGCGAGGAAGGGAGCCTTATTGTAAGCCCTTCGGGAAACACCGCAATCTTTGCCTCCGACCGCGAAGGGGGCTTTGGCGACCTCGACCTCTACCAATTCGACCTTTACAAAGAGGCGCAACCTCTGGCTGTTACGTACATGAAAGGACTGGTGTACGACCAAAAAAGCAACACCAAACTCTCAGCTCAGGTAAAAGTGATAGACCTTGCCGACGGCAGAGAGGTGGCCTCCACATCGTCCGACCCCGTCAACGGATCGTTCATCATAAGCCTGCCCGTAAACCGCAACTACGCCATCAATGTCTCCAAATCGAAATACCTGTTCTACTCGGACAACATCGAGCTGCAAAACGGCACGCCCGACAAACCTTTTTTGGTGAACATAGCCCTGAAACCCATCGAAATTGGCGAAAGCATTGTGCTGAAAAACATATTCTTTGAAACGGGCAGCGCCGAACTCAAAACCGAGTCGGTGGCCGAACTCACTAAACTTGTGCAGTTTCTCGCAAAAAATCCCACAATACGCATCGAAATAAGCGGACACACCGACAATGTGGGCGCCGACGCCATGAACCAAAAATTGTCCGAAGACCGTGCCAATGCTGTGGCCAACTACCTGTTTGGCAAAGGCATTGACCCACAGCGCATAAAGGCGGTAGGCTACGGCAAAACACGTCCCGTCGACACCAACGACACCGAAGAAGGCCGCGCCAACAACCGACGCACAATGTTCGAAATCATCAAATAAACCTCCACCCACTGCCATGAAAAAACAATTCCGCTTTGCTGGCGACAACACCCCTTTCCAAGCCGACTTGGAAGAACTTAAGCAAAAACTGTCGGAAACAGAACAACTTATAGACAGCCACATGGAAGTGGAAGGCGATTTGGACAGCGATGCCTACATAGCACGCGGCAACGGTTTTTGCGACTCGAAATACAGCGAGGATTTTATAGAAGGACGCATTGCCGACCTTTCGCAAAAAGCCGAACAACTGAGAACTTGGATTGAAAATTTTTGATTATCGGAACTCACCACAAGGGCAAATCATTTCGAAAGTGCCTCCAGCTGCCGCTGCCATTCTGTTTTGTCCTTGCCCAATTTTTCGGCTACCACAACTAACTTTTGCAGCACATCCATAAGGTCTTCGGCATACTTCTGCGGTGATTTTTGGGCAAGTGCCGCAACCAGTTCCTTGGATTTTAGCAAGTTATCGTATTCCATCTGCCATTTGCCCTGCTGGCGACACAAAGTGGCTATGTTGTAATACACAACCGATATGTAATATTTGTACACACCCGAGGCATGGCTTTCGGCCTCTTCGAACAGCGACAGGCTCCTGTTGTACAGCTTTTCAGCACGCCGATATTGTGCCGTAACTTCGTACACTTTGGCCAAATTGTTCAACAGCAATGCCTCGTAGGGGGCAACCGATTTGTCGGTTTTTCTATTTTTTTCGTAAATGTCGAGTGCCTCGTTGTATTCCTTTTCCGCAAGGGAATATTTTCTCATATCATCGTGGAACTTGGCATAGTTGTTCAACGTGCGTGCCAGTATTATGGAATACATCTGTGGGTTACGGGCTTGCAATGTTCTGCACACCGACACGGCCTCTCCGAAGAAATGTTCGGCAGAATCGGTATTATCCTGCATCAGATAAAACCACCCCATATTGTTCAGCGCAAATGCCATAGTGGAGCCATAAACATCGGGCAACGCCTCGAACAAACGGCGTTTTAGGCCCAAAGCCTTTTTGAAATATGCCTCCGCCTCTGTATAGCGTTTCTGGCTGGACAAGAAACTGGCGATGTTGCCATATATGTCGGACAAATTACGGCTGAATATGGCCGGCGATTCCGAACTTAGCTTCTCGCACATTGTCATGGCAATACGGTAATAATGCTCTGCCGAATCGGACTCCTGCTTGGAGTCCAAAATCTGTGCCAAGCCGTCGGCGGCAATAGAATAGTCCAAGGCATACGCATCGTGGTTGACCTGCAGCAGGCTACTAAAGCCGTCCAATGCCTTGCGGTAATAGACCAGCGCCGAGTCGTAGCTGTTAGCCAAATTGTACATATCGGCCAACGACAACAAAACTCTGGCCTGCTCGCACTGCGACACTTCGTTGTCGGGTATCTGCTTGCAGTAGTCCAGACACTGTTTCATCTCGCTTTCGGCATCGGCATAGCGGCGCAATTTTTTGTGCAAATCGGCCAACGTACTTAAAGCCGCCGATTTCTCGATTATAAAACCGGAGACTCTGCCTTGCGAAAGCTTTTGGTATATACTCAAAGCTTGGGCAATGTTCTTTTCGACCTGATGGTCGTCGGACTGGTTCATCCGCAAAGTGGCAAGGTCCAAAAACACCGTAGCCCGTGCCAAATCGTATTCCATCGTACTATCTTGTAGCAACGTAAGGCTCTCGCCATACTCTTTCTCAGCTTCGGCGTATTTGTTATTCCTAAGCAATACATCGCCTCGCATACGATGCACTACAGTCCGTTGCAGGGGCGTCAAATTCGTCATCCGGTCGAATGTGGGCAGCACTTCCCATACCTTGTCGTATTTGCATTGGTGGATCAGAAAACCGGCATAGTCATTCCACAAAACAAAATCGTTGTTGTCTATCTGTGCACGCAATGCAAGATAATGTTCGGCCGAGTCGTAGTTCATCTGCAACCTGAAACCGTCGGCTATATTTAGCAGCTGTTCGGAAAGAAAAGAACGGTAATTGCGGTCGGCTTCGAGGCGTTGTTCCTGCTCCGCTATGTGCTGCGACAGGGTTTGCGGATTGTTTTCCAATTGCGTCAGAACTTTGTCGGTGATATTGCGTTTGGCCAGATTAACCATGTCTGAGCCCTCGCCCTGCTTGCGCAAGTCGGTAAGCAGTGCCTGGATGGAATCCATGCCGGCGTAATCAGCTTTGGCCAGTTTCTCGGCCTCTTCCCTCACCCATCCAGTATTTTCGTATCGCCTCGAAAGTTCATCGTATTGCTGCTGATATTTCTCAATACTTATGGACTGCTGTTCCAATCGCTTTTCGAGAACCTTTATGCTGTCTTCAAAATCGGTCTGCAGTTTGTTTCGCAACTTGCGTTCGATGGCATTTTGCTCCCTGATACGGTCTATCGACCTCACCATCACTATTTCCAAAGGATTTACTGGCGAGAGGTTCCAAGCACCGTTTTTCAACAGATGCACCGAAACAAGCTCGTAGCCGGGTTTAACAATGGTTTTTATCGAAACCGAGTCGGCATAGTGCTTTTGCGAAAACACAAGGCGGAAATCGCCATTGGCGCCGCTTTTTACAGCATTGGCTTTGTATGCCGATATTGTAACTCCTTCCAATCCAATGGATTTGGCACCATACTTATCCTGTTTCAGCCTAACAACACCACGCTGCTCCACCTGAGCGGCCGAGAGCATGGGTATAGCGGCAAGTATGAGCAACCAGAAAAACCTCATAATCAATCAGCTATCAATAAACACTCCGACAATGGGTAAACCGTTTGCACCACCTCAACACCTTGTTCAGCCAGTATAGCAATACGGTATTCAAGTTTTTGATCTTTCAACGGTATGTGAATTTCAAAACGTCCCATCTCATCGGTAACAGTGCGGTAACCAAGCACTTCCAATTGAACATCAGATTGCGGTACGCCTTTGCTGTTTTCCACTGTCCCACGCAAAGTGGAATAGGTACTGTCGCGCATCACGGGCAACTCGACAACGTCGGAAAGCGGGCAAAGGGTGTCTATCGGCTTGAAACCGAACATACTGAAAACCACACGCGCCTGTTTGCCACGGTATTTGCCAGGAATTTCGGAAAAAACCAACTGATCATCCGTGTTGGCAACTATCACGGTATCAGACTTTTGACCGTAGCCGAGCACCAGCGTACCTTTTTCTGGAAAAGGCAGTGCCATGTTTTTCAACGGCATTTCTTTCAGCGTTACTGTTGTTTCGAACGGCATGGACCGTTTAAGGAGTAGCAAGCCACCAGCCACAATAGCCAGCAACAGGGTTGCAACAGCTACATTGCGGCGTATTTTGTAGCGACGGTGACGCTGCCACAGTTCGTCGAACGAAACGCCTAGCAACCCCGCCACCACTCGAACAAAGGCCTTTTCTTTGCCCACCTCGCGCACATCGATGCACAACAGCTCGCCGGCTATATTGGCAAAAGCTGGGTTCAGACAGCAATCATCGTCGGCAAAATCCAAAGTGCCGTCAACCACAAAAGGAATTATCTGCCTTTCGCGGCCGTGCGAAACAAACACATCTATCTCCTGCCCTACCCAGCGCGAGCGTGCCGAATTTGGCGAACATATAACTATCAGGTATTTGGATTGGACAAGGCCTTCGGCGAGACTTTCTTTAAGCACTCCGGTGCCCAGATCGGTCTTGTCGCGAAAAATGGGGCGCAATTTTTTTGGCATACCGTCGCCACGAATCACCGACGGCAGGTGGTAATGTTCCAGCTTGCGCTGCAGCCATTTTGCCCAGCGCTCGTCCTCGCGCTTGTAGCTGATAAAGGCAAAATATGTATATTGGTCGATGTCCACCTCTTTCAAAATTGCTTAAAAATCAATTACCTACGCGTTTCAAGCCTTGCAATGCAGGTTCGAACGAGGGATTTAGCTGAAGAGCTGTCTTGTAGCCTTCGCGTGCCATAGCCGTGCTTCCTTTTAGTTCGAAAGCCAAGGCGCGATTGGTAAGTGCCTCGATATTGTTCGGCGACACTTCGAGGGCCTGGGTAAAATAATCTATGGCTTTGTCGTAATTTTCTTTGTATGTAAGTTCGATATAACCAAGATTGTGCAAAGCGTCGGTATTTTGGCTGTTTATAGTAAGCACCTTGTTGTAATAGCTTTCGGCCTTATCAATCTCGGCATTGTCCTGATAATAAAGAGCCAAAGCGTAAAGCGCCACGGTATTGTTCGGGTCGAGGGAGATGGCTGTGTTCAGGTATTCGAGTCCGAGGGGGTCGTTGCGGTTTATGAACAATAGGCCGAGAACCTCGTAGGCTGACGCATATTCGGCATCCAAATCGATAGTTTTACGCAGGCTGGCTACTGCTTTGGCGGTGTCGCCCTGCTCAAGATAAACATATCCGCGCATGTAGTGGGCTTTAGGCATAAGCTGCTCTATTTCGAGGGCTTTGTCGATGCTTTCGAGCGAGCGGTCGTAGTCGCGGCTGTACATGGCTATCTCGGCAATTTTCATGTAGGCATCCACATTTTGGGGATTTATAGCCAGCACATCCTGCAAATTGGAGTAGCTGTCGTTGATGTTGCCATTGCGGAAATAGGCATCGGCAAGTAGCAGATGGTATTTTTTTTCGCCTTCTTTGAGCGATATGGCCTGTTTCAGTGAGTTTATAGCATCAGAAACCTCGCCAAGTTCGAGCAGCACTTTTCCACGGTCGTAATACAGTTCGGCATCTTTGGGGTTTTGTTTTATCTTGGCTTCCAAAAAGGCAAGCAGCTCCTCTGGGTCGGTTGGGGCGTTGGCCGAATCGCCTGAACCACAGGCCGAAAACAGCATTACAGCAATTAGAAAGATGATTGTCAGCAATTTATATCTCATATCCATCAATTTATAGTTATGCAAATATACGATTTTTTTTTATTTTTGCCTACAATTGGATTACAAAATGGAAGCCACTGAAATAAAAATGCCTCTGGGGGCATTATATCGTTAGCTTATAGCACAAAAAAAGGGTGCCAAAAGGCACCCTTTCAAGTATTAAGACGTTTACTTATTAGCGAACAATCAGTTTTTCAACTTTGGTGAAGTTGCTGTTGGTGATACGTACGAAATAAGTACCTCTTGCCAAACCTTGCAGGTTGATCTGCTCGGTAGCGTTAGCGTTGATAACTTTTTCGCTGATTACGCGACCGTTGATGTCGATAAGGGCGTAATTAACATCGCCGTTTACACCTTCGATGGTGAGGTTGGCAGTTGTTGAAGCGGGATTGGGTTGAACTTTAACAACAGCGCTGTTGGCATGGTTGATGGAAACTTCCTGTTTGAAAACAACTACGCAGTTGTGAGCCGATTGGATGTTTGTCATGTCGTAGTAGCCATCGTCGCCATCCCACAGCCAGTTAGGATCACTGTTGAGGTCGATAGCAACGTTGTCAACTATCAGAGAGTCGATGTAGTAATCATTATCAACATCGGGCTGGATACCGAATGTGATGGTGGAACCTTCGTTAGCTGTAACGGTTGTACCGCCTACAGGCTGTGTACCGTGGGTCATGTCATAAACTTCACCACCACCGTTAGGTCTTACTGTCCAGTTGATGTTGTAAGTGGGTATCTGACGATAAGGACCAACAATCATACGGATCATAGGAGTACCATTGGCTATGGAGCCGGCAAGGTGCAGGTATTGGTCAGCAGAGGGCTGCATAACAAATACGTTGTAGGCGGCACCTGCACCGAAACGACGGTTCCAGTGGTTAGGAAGGGCTTCGGAGGTGCTGTCGCTTGGTCTGAAGTAGTAAGATCTGTCTATAGCAGGGGTAAATGTACCGGCTTCAGCCATCTTGTAGCCAATCCAATATCTTCTTGCGGACTGGATAGGGGGTTGGGCGGGGAAGTTGATACGGATTGTGGGATATGTGCCATACTCTTGGTATCCGATATCGAATGGGGTAATGTCGCTGTTAGCAACAGTGTATGTGCTAGCATCGGTTGTAACACGGTACCACGAAGTTGAACCATCCGAAACATCGGTGGAGTCGTACCATACGATAGGATCGAGTTTTGCGCCAGCGATAGCGTAGCCGGACATTGTGGAGGGAACTATTTCAACACCGCGGATAACCCAGTTCGAAGGCATGTTGGCGGCGGGGGGGGCACCGTACATAACGGCGAGGGTGTAGCCCTGTTCTCCGATATCAATATCGTCGCAAGTTGACCAAAGACCGCTAGCGCCAATGCCGTGGCACCAGTAGGACTGACCGCAGAGGTGACCATTGTCGCGGCCCCAAATACGGGAATTATCGCTTTCGCTGTTAACAATGTATTTGATAGTGTCCAAGTGAGATTGGATAGAGTCGCTGGTGAGGCTTACAAATATGGAGTCTTCGCCAATGGTGGTGGAAGGCAGAGTACCAGCTGTACCATAGATAGTGGTGGAGCCCTCGAGATAGTTAGCCATACGGCCTTGTGGGTCGATATAAGCAAAGGTGTCGTTTACGGCATCGGGAACCAAAGTAGCGATGGACTGGGTCTGAGCCAGAATTGCACCATTGCTGCTCTTAACAGTACCTAATACATTGGTTTGGTTGATTGCACCGGTGTTGCGGAACTGAGCGGACCATAAGAAAGAGTTGCCGCCCATGCCTTGAGGAACGATGTGGTAGCCACCATCCCAGAATTTTCTCTGAGAGAGAGTCCAACGGTTGGTAGCGGCGCTGTCGAGCGATACATCGTCGAGCATCCAGAAATAACCATAGGCGCCTCCCACATTTGTGTCGGATTTATAACGGATACGGAGATAAAGGTCGGTGTATGTGCCAACAACTACGGGCAGAGCAACAACCTTTTCGCCTTTGAGGGAGCTGTTAACGGAAACATCAATACCAGCGCGGTTGATGTGGATAGCATTCCAAGTGGTGCCATTCGAAGAATATTCAATCAAGCAAGAGTCGTCAACAGCGTTGAATTTTCTCATGATTTGATAGAAAGAGAGGTCGTAAACAGCGTTGGAACTGGGTTGTACGGCGTCAAAAGCAATCCAAGAATCGAATTTGCCGGCTGTTCCGGGGCCACCCCATGCTTGGATCTGATCCTGCATGGACATAACCATGATACCGTTCATAGGAGTCTGGCTGTCGAAACCATCGAGCGAACGATAACCGGTTTGACCACCAGCAGCTGCGCCAAACAGCACGGGAAACCACTGCTGAACGGTGTTACTTGCAAGTGTGTTTTGGGTTGTGTCGGGAACACGTTGCCATTGAGCATAAGGAGCTACTTGGTAGCCTGAGCCAGTTGCTCTACCAACTGTGTAGGCAGTTGATGTGGAAGAAAAGTCCTCTGTCATCAAAGGAGCTTTTGTGAAGATGGATCCTTTGAAGGATTCCTGCCTTTGTGTTTCGAGACTGCTGAAAGACTCGGTAACTGCTTGATTTTCCGAAACCTTGGCAACCTGATGAACACGGGCATTTTTCGGCATCTGTGCAAATGCGAAAGTTGCACATAATGCGAGACTTAAAGCCATTAGTGTTTTTTTCATTGTGTTTTGGTTTTAATTAATAAATTATTTCTCTTATTTGTTTGTGAATCAACTTCTTTAAACTTCTGGCATTTGATTGCCTTCATAAAGAAACGCTTTCTTCACGACTTGCAAAAATATGTTTTTTTTTTAAATTGAGCAAATATTTTCTGCGTTAAATTGATTTAATATTTCCACATTGTTATTTTTCAGACAATTACAAAAATTCTATTTAAAAAAAATGCTGTTTCACCTGCATTTTTTCATCTCATTTTTTTGTGTTTGCCGACCTTTTTTGTGGCATTTTTTCTTTTTCTGACATTATTTGAGTATCTTTGCAAGCCGAAAAGACAAATTACAACGATGGAAAAAACACGATTCATATTGAGCACCGGCGCCCTCAATCCCTTGGTTAGCCTGAACAGGGCGCTGCGTAGCAAGAGTTTCGACGGTGCCAGATTTTTTATTCTCACGGACGCAAATACCGTGGACCTCTGCCTGCCGACACTCATTTCGTCGGTGGCGGCTCTGGACGAGTGCGCTTTTTTCGAGCTGCCTGAGGGAGAGGCGTGCAAGGACATCGGTGTGGCGCAGGACTTGTGGCTGCAGCTTATGGATTGCCATGCCGACCGCAACGCGGTGATAATAAATCTTGGCGGCGGGGCTCTGTGCGACTTGGGAGGTTTTGTGGCGGCTTCGTACAAAAGGGGCATAAGGTTTGTAAATGTCCCCACCACACTGCTTGCCATGGTGGACGCCGCCGTGGGGGGCAAAACGGCGATAAACGTGGGTGGGGTGAAAAACCAAGTGGGTTTTTTCCACTCCCCTACTATAATATGTATAAACCCGGCTTTTTTGAGAACCCTGCCCGACAAGGAACTGCAATCGGGATTGTTTGAGATAATAAAGACCTACGCCGTTTGCGACGCCGGCAGGTGCAACAAAACGTTGGACAAATTGGCCTGCGATGAGCTGTTTGTTGACGACGAATTGGTATGCGACTGTGCCATGCTAAAAAGCACCGTTGCCGGCGAGGACTTTTACGATCGCGGCCGGCGCAAAATACTGAATTTTGGCCACACGCTGGGGCACGCCATAGAAAGCGTTTCGCTGAAACACGACGACAACCCGATGTCGCACGGGCAAGCAGTGGGGCTGGGCATGGCGGGGGCCGTGTGGCTTTCAGTGCGCAAAACAGGGCTCGACAGGGCTGTGGCTACAGATTTTGTGCAGCGCACAGCCACACTTTTCGATGACATCGACGGACTTGCCGCCCACTACGACGAGATTTTGGACTGTATGCGTGCCGACAAAAAGGCCACAAGCGGCACATATAATTTTGTGCTGCTCAAGGACTTGGGTCGGCCTGTGGTGGATGTGCACGTATCGGAAAGCGAAGCTTTGGATGCCCTGGCCTTTGCTTTAGGGCAAAAAAAAACAGCCTCGTTTTGGTAGAAAAAAACACATTTTTTTAGGGTAAACGAACACCCTTTTTTTGCTGACGAAGAAAAAAAATAATATCTTGTACACTCATTTTCAATGGTTTGAAAAAAAAAATTATTTTTTTTGTTGTTGGTTTAAAAAAAAGTTGTATCTTTGCAGTCCGAAAAAATGCCCAGGTGGTGAAATTGGTATACACGCCACTTTGAGGGGGTGGTGGCCTTAAGGCCGTGCAAGTTCAAGTCTTGTCCTGGGCACTCAAAAAAAACAGATTAGCAATTAAGCCCGGGTGGCGGAATTGGTAGACGCGTACGTTTCAGGTGCGTATTTCGCAAGGAGTGCAGGTTCAAGTCCTGTCCCGGGCACCAAAGGATTTTACAAGTAGTTCAAAATGAACGAAATGTAAAATCCTTTTTCTCTTATGTCCCAATTTTGGCCACCTTTTCGAGAAAGGGAATGAAAAAGGGAATCTTTAGATACCTTCAAAAGATCCTTGTCGGAAGTCTTTTGTGAACTTTTATGTTATCCCATTCGAGGCTATTCATGTGGCTCTTCCAGGCAATAACACTATTCTATTTCCTCTATTTCCAAAGAAATCATCGCAGATAACATCATAGAAAAAACAATAGAAACTCAATCCCCCTTGTTAAGTATCATTTACGGTGGCTTCTATAAATTAAAATGCTGTTAATCATTTGGTTATGTCGAAAATTTTGTATATTTTTTCAATGTGACAAACAAAATGCCTTAACCATGAAATACCATGATAATCAAGGAGTTGGAATATTTGTCGGAGAGTCCACCATTCATGAGTTGCTATAGCAGGGCAACCCGCTTCCGAAACTGGAGGAAATGATTGATTTTGAGTTGTTCCGCAATATACTGGAACCAGTCTGACAGAAAAAGCGACGCGGGTCACAAGCCGTTAGATCCGACGTTTTTTTCTCCGCTTCGCTGTCGAAACGGCCACTGGCAGTTTCTTCATCTTAACGCTTTTTTCTCAATGCCTTTAGGCTACCGCCAAACAAATCGTATTCGGTTTTTGTCGGACACTAATAAAAAAAATCAAACATCTCGGTTTTCCAATGGTTTGAACAAATAACGTTCGTTGTAATTGACCTCAAAAAAAATTGAAAAAATGCACATACTCGTCATGGAATGCATGTTTGCATGGTGTAAGTTTCCTGATTTTGCACATATAATTTGGAACAGTGCGCAACTGGGATTTGGCATGGGAAAAAGCAGCAAAAACCTTTTGCCAATCAAAATTCGCCCGAACGGACTTTTTATCTTTTATCCAAAGTGCACTCGACCTTTTCACATTCATAACAAGCTCCACAACAGATTGGTCGGGTGCCATACTGACCGAAATGTGTATATGATCTTCAACTCCACCAATAGCATAAACCTTATGCTCCCTTTTCTCGATCACACCAATAATATATTGGAACGACTCCTGATGCCACGACTTGTCCAAAACAGCGTCTCGGAATTTCACCGCAAAACCAGATGTATGTATATTTGACTATATGTATTTGCCATCACTTTTATATTATTAAAGAATTCCCCATTTTGTACACTATATACCCAAGGCCAGACACAGATCCTCGA